>Ga0134128_10008833_pt1 | contig 12122 bp, 8 predicted proteins | sample KB31754_FD_96462 | JGI IMG/M metagenome (GOLD analysis project Ga0134128, IMG submission 96462) | Terrestrial soil microbial communities with excess Nitrogen fertilizer from Kellogg Biological Station, Michigan, USA - KB3-175-4 | ecosystem: Environmental > Terrestrial > Soil > Unclassified ...
CAGGAGCGATATGTCTCATCGATCGTCAGCCGGTTCCACGACGTGCCATTTCTAGCCTGGGACCTGATCAATGAGCCAAGCCCCAACCGCAGTCTATGGCGGACGGCGCCCAATCGGGATGAACAGGCGGAGTGGTCCGCGTGGACGCTGCAGAATCGTCCCGAAGGTCGCCGGTACAAACTGCCAACCGCCGCTGAGCTGGCCGAAGGCGCGGCACATACTGGCCTTGAGCCGCCGCATTTTTACGATTACCAGCTCTTCACGCAATCGTTCTTCCGCGACTGGATTGGCCGCCAGCAGAAGACAATCCACGATGCAGGTTCGAAGCAACTCACGACCGTGGGGCAGGATGAGGGCGGCGTTGCGGGACGGTTGTCGCCGGCATTCTTCTCGCCGGACGTGAGCTTCACGACCACGCACACCTGGTGGGATTTCGACAGCATCCTGTGGGCCGGTTTGATGGCTAAAGTGCCGGGCGAGCCGATGCTGGTGCAGGAGACGGGCGAGCAGCGTCGGCTTACGGAAGATGGAACTCTGCGCCTCTCGGCTGAGGAAGAATCATGGCAGCTCTCACGCAAGCTGGCGGTCTCATTTGCGCAGGGCGCGGGCGGAATCGAGTGGGTGTGGAACGTGAATTCGATGATGGCGAACTCGCAGGAGGTCACCATTGGCGCGATTCGCCCGGACGGAACGGAGAAACCCGAGGCCCGTGTGCTGGGCGGATACGCGCACTTCGCGCGCGAACATCCCGACAGTTTCACGTCGATCGAGCCGCCGGCGATCACGATGATTGTGTCGCAGGCCGAGCTCTATTCCGATCTCTGGAGCCTGACAGTAGACATGCAGAAGAAGGCGGTGCGCGCCTTGGCTTACTACGATCGCCAGCCGCTGCGCATGCTTCCGGAAAATCGACTGGCCGAGTTAGGCAAGCCGAAGCTGGTGATTCTGCCCAGCGCGCTGGCGCTGACGGATGCCGCATGGCAGAAGCTGCTCGACTATGTCTCCGCCGGCGGCCTTCTGCTCGTCACGGGTCCAGTTGACCACAACGAATACTGGGAGAAGGTTGACCGCCTCACTCCTTTGCATGTGAAGGCAACGATTGCGCCGATCATCGTGCGCCAGTCGAGCCTCACGCTGCCGGGAAGCGCGCAGTCCGTGCCGATCTCGTATCCATCCGCCGTACAGACTGCGCCGATGGAATTCCTGCGCTTTGCCGATGGCGCATCGGTGGAGACGATCCATCACGGCCAGGGAACGATTCTCTGGGCGACAGACCCGGTGGAGTTGGGGGAGGCCTACGAGGCAGCCGCCGCTCTCTATCGATTCGCAGCCGCCAAGGCTGGCATTGCGCCCGCGTTCACTGAGGTTCATCCCATGTCGGCGGGCGTGCTGGCGTTTCCAACCATGCTGAAAGATGCCGTGCTATACAGCTTTTCAAACGAGTCGCTGGAGGATCAGCCCGTGGATATCCGCGACTCATCCACCAAGGCGCGGATTCACTTTACCCTCGCAGCCCAGCAGGGCGCGTTAATGCTGCTCGATCGCGCGGATGGAAAGGTGCTGGCGTCGTACGGGACGGCTCTGTCTGGCGTGACGGAGGGTCAACCGCGCAACCGGTAATTGCGCAGCCTGCCGACGAGCGACGCCGGTCCCGTGACAGACAGGTGCACCAGATTGCCCTCGTAGTTGCGGCTGTGGACAATCATGCCGGCGTCGATAGATGCCAGTACGGCGCCTTCGTGCTGCGGGACGCGAAGGTCGGCGTCGATGAGCGGATCCACGTGCAGCGCATCGTCAATGGCCTGCAGAAGCCGCTCGATTCCCTGCCCCGTTTTGGCCGACACCGCGACGGGTGCGCCCGCAGCCGAGCCCGCAGCCGTGCCTTCGAGCAGACCGCGGCGCTCGTCCTCGCTGAGCAGGTCAATCTTGTTCAGCACTTCGACGCGGGGCTTCTTAAGGGCCTCGAGTTCGCCCAGAACCTTTTCCACCTGGACCTTCTGCTCCTCGCCGTATCCCGATGCCGCGTCGCGAACGTGAAGCAGCACCTCGGCCTGCTGCACCTCTTCGAGAGTGGCGCGAAAGCTCGTCACTAGCGTGTGCGGCAGGTTCCGGATGAATCCCACGGTGTCAGAAAGCAGCACCTTCCTCCGGCTGGGCAGCTCGATGGCGCGCAGCTTGGGGTCCAGCGTGGCGAACATGCGCGAAGACTCGAGCACCTGGCCGCCGGTGATGCAATTAAACAGCGTGCTCTTGCCGGCGTTGGTGTATCCCACAAGCGCGACCGTGGGAACCGGGACGGCTTCCCGGCGCTGGCGCTGCTGGTGACGAACGCGGCGCACGCCTTCGAGATCCTGCTTGAGCTGGTCAATGCGGCGCTGGATGCGGCGGCGGTCGGTCTCAAGCTTGGTTTCGCCGGGTCCGCGGGTGCCGATGCCGCCTCCAGTCTGGGACATGCTTTTGCCGCGGCCGGTCAGGCGCGGAAGCATGTATTCGAGCTGGGCGAGCTCTACTTGGAGCTGGCCCTCACGGGTGCGGGCGTGGCGAGCGAAAATGTCGAGGATGAGCTGCGTCCGATCGAGCACCCGGCAGGGCAATGCGGCATCGAGATTGCGGAGTTGCGTGGGCGACAGGTCGTGGTCAAAGAGGACGAGGTTGGCCTCGGTGGAGGCGGCAATCCCAGCAATCTCTTCCACCTTCCCGGAGCCTATAAGCGTGGCGGGATCAGGACGCGGACGGCGCTGCAGAAGCTCAGCCGCGATTTCGCCTCCGGCGCTCAGCACAAGTTCGCGGAATTCGGCCAGCGACTCCTCGGCATCGAGGGCCGTGGAGTGCCCAGCAGCGGAAGGTGCGCTGGTGCGCAGAGGTTCTGCACTGTGATCGGCATCGTCTTTTGAACGAGCGGCTCCGCGCGCGCCTTCGACACCCGCGCGATGGAGACGGGGGCGAACTTCAACATCCACTCCCACCAGGATCGCGCGTTCCGGTTTTGCATCGCGGAGGCCGTTGTTGTGCTCCGCGACGCGCCGGCGGGTGCCCGGGGCGATGTTGTCTGCCTCCAGGGACCGCGCCTGCTTGTCCATTCGCCCGTTCCCGCCTGGTTCAGTCTCCAATCGAAACTGCGCCTCGCGTGCCCTCTGCCACTCCACCAGGGGAGGAGCTTGCCGGCGCGCTGACAGCGGACGGGCCCAGGCCGGTGTGCATACCCGGCGCGCGATGTTCGCCATGCAGCACACTGCGGTTGCTCACCACCGTGGAGATGGCGTGCTTGAAGATGAGTTGTTCCTGGCTGTTGTTTTCCAAAAGTACGGAGTATTTGTCGAAGGACCGAATTTTCCCCGTGAGCTTGACTCCACTGACCAGGTAAATCGTGATGGGGGTCTTGTCCTTCCGAACCGTATTCAGGAACGTATCCTGAATGTTTTGTGCCGGCTTGTTTTCCATGATGCCGATCTCCTACTTTCCTCTTCGGGTTAGATGGTGAGTAATCACTTCCGGTGCAGACAAATCGGCGGGGGCGGTTCCGAATCCCGGAGACCGTCATAAATCCCGCAATACGATAACTGTAGGCGAATTCAGCTCGGTTTTCAACTCGCCGGCGGACACTCCTCTCAACCTTACCTTCCGGCCCGGAAATCCCCTGTCCCGGTCTGTGGCAATTTACCTGGACAGACCGTCGGCCCAAGCTCACCCGGCACCCCCATCGCTTATACGGCCGCTTCAGCGGGTACGGTCCGGGCGCTCTCCGCCCGGCGGATCCCGAACATCCAGGAGGCGGCGCCCACCAGCGCGACACAGGCTGCCAGCGTGACTGCGGCGGCGAAGCTGCCCGTCCGGTCCACCAGGAATCCGCTCAGAGCAGGCCCCACTACGCCGGCGATGTTCGCAAAACAGTTCTGCAGGCCCACCCAGCTCCCGGACAGATGCGCCCCGGCAAGCGTCTGCCCCATGGCGTACGGACCCGATGACGCAATTCCACACCCGATGCTGACAAAAACCAGGCAGGGCAGATAGGTTGCGGTGTCCGCCGCCGCAAACGCAAACAGGGCGACAGCAGCGATTCCAAAACCGATCGCCATGCTCCGTTTGCGGACTGAAAGAGCTTCCCCTCCCGCCCTGATCCTGCGGTCGGCTATCCAGCCCGTGACGATGGATGAAACCGAATCGATTCCATAAAGGAGCGCCGCTGTTTCCGCCATGAACTGCATAGAGAGATGGCGTTCATGCACCAGGTAGTACGGAAGCCAGCTCATAAGGAAATAAAGAAGGTAGTTGGCGCAGAGGTGTCCCATGGCGGCACCCCAAAAGGAGCGCTGCCCTAGAATCTCGCCCATCTTCACGGGAATTCGTGCCCGGCCGCGCAGGACCGCGATCCGCTGCGGCTTCCAGATCATCCAGCCCGGTATCCACAATAGCCCGGCAAGGCCGATAAGCAGGAACGTGCGCCGCCATCCCCAATGCGCCATGAGCAGCCCCCCGCCGAAGGTGCCGACCGCAGTTCCCCAGCGGATGGCGGCGATGATGAGCGCGTTGGCCAGGCCGCGATGGCGCTCCGGTAGATACTGCGAGCAAATTTTGGAGCTGGCGGGAAACATCACCGATTCGCCAACGCCCAGAAGGAGCCGCATGCCGAGCATGACGCCAAATCCCGAGGCGAAGCTCGATGCGGCGGTGGACAGCGACCACACAAGAAACCCAAGCGCCAGGATCACATTGACGTTGAAGCGATCGACCAGCCAACCGACCGGGATCTGCAGCGCCATGTACGACCAGAAAAAGCAGGAGAGCAGTATGCCGAGCTGGGACGCGGACAAGTGCCACTCTATCTGCAGAATGGGCGCCGCGAGCGCAAGATTGCCCCGGTCCGTGTAGTTAATTAACACGGCGAGGATCAACAGTACGAGCGTGGGGAAAAAGGCTTTCAGCTCTCGTCCAGATCGCATGCGGGGTGCGCCTCCGCTATGGCTTCGGGCCCAATGAGTATCGAGACTCTACACGCAACGTGAGACGTTGGACAAGGAGAATCGCACGTGCTTTTTCGAGAAGTCCGGCATCTGCCGCTGCAGAGGCGCGTCCGCGATGATTCCCCGCCGATGACAGGTAAGAGCCTCATTTCGCAAGCACTCTCAAATACCCTAGAATCAAGATCAACATGAAATGTCCTTATTGCGGGTTTGCCCAGGATCGTGTCGTTGATTCGCGCGAGAGCAAAGAAGCCGACTCGATCCGGCGGCGGCGTGAATGCGAGCGTTGCAACCGGCGCTTCACCACGTACGAGCGCATCGACGAGATTCCGTACATGGTGGTGAAAAAGGACGGACGCCGCGAGCGCTTCGACCGGCAGAAAATCCTAAGCGGCCTGCTCCGGGCCTGCGAAAAGCGCCCCGTTTCTTCCAGTCAACTTGAGAAAGTCGTCGATGCCACCGAGCAGTTCGTCATGGACTCCCAGGAACGCGAGCGGTCTACGCGCGAGATCGGCGAGCTCATCATGGATCATCTCAACGGCCTCGACACCGTCGCCTACATCCGGTTTGCTAGCGTCTACCGCGACTTCAAAGACGTCCGAGAATTCAAGGAAGAACTCGAGGGGTTGCTGGAAGGTCATCGCGGGAGCAAGGGCAAGAAATAGCCCGGTGTTTCGTGGTGATCGGCTTGTTCCCCTAACTCGGGCGCGTGGCTTGCCGTCAGACAGTTGACACCTCAACCAGGTGGGCACATCATCAGGGCTCTCGGAAGGCGGCTGGAATGCAGAGACTCCACGTTACTCGCTGGATATTTGTTCTAGGCTTCATCGCAGCGGCTGGATACGCGCAGAGTGTCGTGCCGCATTCCACAGCAGTGCAGGGCAAAGGCGTGAGTGTGGTACCTGGACCAACATTCAGAAGCTATTCCCGGCTCGTCACGCTGGAAGTAGTCGTGAAAGATTCAAAGGGGAAGCACATCACCGGATTGAAGCCTGGCGATTTTCAAGTTCTTGAAGAGACGCCAAGCGAAAGCAAAGAGAAGCGGGAGCAGAAGATCGCGCAATTCCGCGAAGTTCAGGTGAACCATCTCGGGCGTTCTGCTGCTTCGATGACTACGCGGACCGCGCCGGACATTTACACGAACGCAATGGCAGTCGAGAAGAATCCCGTCCCTGCCACAATTCTGCTGGTCGATGGACTCAACACTACGATCCAGGACCAGGCGCAGGTCCATACCCAGATGCTGAAGATGTTGCGGCAGCTTCCCGGCGATGTGCCGGTCGCCGTGTTCTTGTTAGGTGATCGGTTGACCATGTTACAGGGATTCACGACCGATCCTCAGTTGCTGCAGAGGGCGTTGGGCGCCGCCAACAGCAATGCAGGAAAAGGGATTGCGGACGTGAATCCCACCGACGATCCCTATGCCGCCGGCAACTCAATGGGCGGGTTTGACTACCTTCACGACCCGTCCCTGGCGTCCGTGATTGCGGCCATCCAGCAGTTTGATCAACATGTCTACGCAACGCAGATGACTGCCCGCGTGAACAGGACTGCGGAGGCGTTCATCAGCCTGAGCCGTAATGTGGCGGGATATTCGGGGCGAAAGAACGTGTTGTGGATGTCAACCGCTTTCCCAATCAACGTGAACGCTTTCAGCGTAGGCGACAGCGCGTCTCAAGCTGATTACCAGGGGCTGATCGGTAAAATGAACCGGGCATTGAGCGACGCCCATGCTGCCGTGTACCCGATATACGTGGGAGGCGTCGAGACATTGCAGACGTTTCGGGCAGACGCACTTCCGCCGGATGTCAGCTCCGCAGGAATTAGCGGTGCGATCCAGCGCAATGTCGAACAAATCAATTCGCAGCAAGATGTAATGGAGAAGATCGCCGCAGGTACGGGTGGCAAGGTATGCGCCGGTTCCAATGAACTTAGCGATTGCGTGCGCAAAGCCGTCGATGATAGTAGCCATTACTACGAGATTTCTTACTATCCGGACTCTCCAGTGTGGAATGGAGCATATCGCAACATCATCCTGAAGTCCCACGTCCATGGCGCACATCTTGCATATCGCAATTGGTATCTGGCGAGGGGAGAAGAGAATCCGGATCCGAAACTGCAGTCTAGGGAATTGCAGGCTGATTGCGATGACTACCTCGACGCCACTGCGGTTCCGTTTACGGCGGCACGTCTACGGGCTTCTTCTCCCGATACGCTTCAGTTTTCGCTTCGAATTGATCCTTCGGCATTGGCGTTTGTGGCTACGGCAGATGGAGACCGATCGGCGTCGCTGGAAATTGCCGTGTGCACCCTGAACGAGAAGCGATGGCCTCTCAAGATCATGATGTATCCAGTGAACCTCAGCTTCACCGCGCAGCAATACGATGCCATGCAGGCAGCAGGCGGAGTCACTCAGGCGATCACAGTTCCAGCACCCCGACCCGCGGCAGTAAGGCTGCTGGTGAAGGATATGACTACCGGTAAGCTTGGATCGATTCTGATCAGAACGCAGAGTATCGAATCCGCGACTCGTTAATTGCACTGTCGGGCACTCGTGGCTTGGCGCACCGGGGCCCCTTCGGAAGCGTGCCCGCAGTGGGACCAGCACTCCTCCATTCTGATTCCCTGCCCACGCCGCGATACCCTAGAAGCTAGAAGCTAGGAGCTAGAAGCTTAATGGCAGAATCCAAAACCCACAAAGTAACCCTCATCCCCGGCGACGGCATCGGGCCGGAAGTCACGCAGGCCGTTGTACGCATTCTTGAAGCCACCGGCGTCAAATTCGATTGGGAGCAGCACGCGGCCGGCGCCGAAGCCTACGAAATCTTCGGCGAATACATTCCGCAGGCGCTCTACGACTCGATCGAGCGCAACAAGGTGGCGCTGAAGGGGCCGGTCACCACGCCCATCGGCGGCGGGTTCAAGAGCATCAATGTCACGCTGAGGAAAAAGTTTGACCTGTTCGCCAACTTCCGCCCCATCAAGCTGCTGCCCGGGCTCAACTCGCATTGGCCCGGCGTCGACCTGATCATCGTCCGCGAAAACACCGAGGGTGAATATGTCGGCCTCGAGCACGAAGTCGTCCCCGGTGTGGTCGAGTCGATCAAGGTGATTACCGAGAAGGGATCGACGCGCATCGCGCGGTTCGCGTTTGACTACGCGCGCAAGCATGGGCGAAAGAAGATTCATTCGATTCACAAGGCCAACATCATGAAGCTCTCCGACGGGCTCTTCCTGCGCTGCGCGCGCAAGGTGGCGGAGGAGTTCCACGACATTCAATACGGCGAGCACATTATCGACAACACCTGCATGCAGCTCGTCATGAATCCTTACCAGTACGACACGCTGCTGCTCGAGAACCTCTACGGCGATATCGTCAGCGACCTGTGCGCGGCGTTCGTCGGCGGCCTGGGCCTGGTGCCGGGCGCCAACCTCGGTCACGAGTGCGCCATCTTCGAGGCGGTGCACGGCTCCGCGCCGGACATTGCGGGCAAGGACATTGCCAACCCCACGGCCCTGCTGCAATCGGCCATCCTGATGCTGCGCCACCTGGATGAAGAATCGGCTGCGAACAAGGTGCAGAAGGCCCTCGAGACGGTCTACTCAGAGCGAAAGTGCCTGACGCGCGATGTGGGCGGAAGCTGCGGCACCACAACGTTCGCTGATGCCGTGCTGGCCGCGATGGCCTAACCGCGACGCCGCAAAAATTATCGCCGGAGCCTTTGCAGGCTCCGGCGATTTGGTTTAGGGGGTAGATTCTTCTATTTGGGCTAACCCGGCCACGCCGGCGTCAATACGACAGAACGCATCCGCCCGCGTTGCTGTTGAAGGCATTGCTCCACAGGGACTGCACCGGGAAGCTGCTGCCATTGGGGAAGGAGACCCGTGCCGACGCGCCCTGGCCGCTGGAGATCCATGCGCACTTGTCGCCGTTCTCAGAGCCGCCCGAATCGAGCCAGCCGCCGTTCGGGAACTGGTCGGTGATGGTCTCCGCCATTTCGTGGCCGCCGACGATGGTGATGCCGGCGTTGGGACCGAGCCCGTTGAAGTTCGCGCCGCAGCTTGCACCCGCGTCGGTCATATAGGGCAGGTTCGTATAGGCGATGTTGCCGTAGGTCGAGCTGGTGGAGCTATGCCAGGCACAATACTGCGTTCCGAAGCCGCTGGCACTGTTTCCATGCGACGTGGCAATCACGTACTGGACTGTCTGATTGCTGCTCGAACTCGTGTTGCCGAAGTGCGCGGCTGCGTTTACGGCTTCAGCTGCAAGCTGCGACTGGCTGGGACGGGAAGGCGCAGCGGCTGCGTTATCCGCCCACACGCCGGCATAAATGCCCGACTGGTTTCCCGCATGCTGGCCGCTAGTACCGCAAGTGATGGTGCCGGTGGCCACGCCCTGGCAGTACTGTGTCACGGAGTTCAGCCACGAGCTGCTTCCTACGCCCGTGTAGAAGCTCTCCAGAATCGCCGCTTCGCCACTGGGGTCGTTGTTGTTCCATTGCGAGCCCCAGAGGACAAGGTAGATTTTGGGAGCTGTCTCGACGCCAATACCGCCTACGCCGCCGTGATAGGAGAGGTTTACGCTGCCGCCGCCGCAGTTATGGTGGCAGGCCTGACCTTTAGCCTGTTTGCGGAACTTGTCCATCGCTTCCACAGTGGGATGGATGGTGACCGGACGTTGACCCGGTTCGAGAATCACTGACCCGCCAGGGTTGACCTGCGGACCGCGGGTCTGCGCCTGCGCAACGGTTAGTGACATGGCTGCAAAACATCCCAGGACCGGCACTCCAATTCGCGTTAAAAACTGCAACTTTCTCATCCGAAGACCTCCAGAGTCTTGTGAATAGGAGAAGTGGCTCCGAGCCGGGCCAGACTTGCAGGCCCACTTGCCGCGCCCTGCGGCCCCGGCCCCGGAGTAAATTGGACCGACGCTACTACGGAGATTGCACGACCGTCAACTATCGAAAGTCCGCGTCGTGGAAACGCGGCCCGTTACCTCCAGCATGTTCCTGATAAAAAAGCATTAGCGAGGGGTCAGCAAAGGCACGAACAGATGCCTTTAGCCGGCAAGCAATTCAGAACTTCATGCGCGGCTGTGGTTGCGTCGATGCAAGATTTCCGCGAAGATCTGCCTTCATTTGCAAGCAGAAATTCTGCCGCGGAACGGTAATGTGACCGGCTGCGACGCACACTTCAGGTGGCTCGATATAGCATCAAAAACGGGAGAAGCTTCAGGCGCACTCATGCACTATTTACTCTTCTACGAAGTCGGCGAAGATTACGTTGTGCGGCGCGCCGAGTTTCGCAACCAGCATCTGGCGAAGGGTTGGGCTGCCAGCGATCGCGGCGAACTGGTGCTGGGCGGCGCGCTCGCCAATCCGGTCGACGGGGCCGTTCTGCTGTTCAAAGGCGACTCGCCAGCCGTGGCCGAGAACTTCGCCAATTCCGATCCCTATGTATTGAACGGCCTGGTCAAGCGCTGGTATGTGCGTGAGTGGACTACGGTAGCCGGGGAACTTGCCGCGACGCCCATTCACCCCGCCGGCTGACGGCGCGGTTGATTTCTGGGATCAAGCCATCGTGCGATTCACCGCGAATCTCACGCAGCCGACTGCCCTCGATCGAGGCCGCGACCGTTGGCTGGTTTTCTCCTTTGCATCGAGACACTCGGACTGACCCGAATCCGCCGCACTCATCTCCGTCTGAGACGTGGCACTCGGAACGTTGAAGATTATTCCTCTTCGTTCAAGATCGTGAAGGCCGCTGAAGAGCGCGCAAAACCCATCCCTGCACCACCTGAGGCGGACGCAGCCTGCCAGTTCGGGCCCTGCAACTCGGGCATGGGCTTTGCCTGGAACAGCTTCTTGCATTGCCGGGCGGTCCACCGCGCCCATTTTTTGGCTTTCTTCCGGCGAGCGCTGTCGGTGGAGATTCCCGTGCCGGCGTACATCTGCCGGTAAAGCTTTGAGAGGAATATGAACGCCAGTCGCGACCGGAAATTGGGGGTACAGGCCGAGCGCTGCCAGATCGATCCCCAATTGTAGAAACGGTCCCACACCTTCTGGGTGCGCTCGCGAATCTCGTCGGTACTCATGGTTGGGTGCGGCGTAAACATCTTGGGACGAATTTCCGTGGGGATAAGCCAGTACCGCGTAATAGGTACGTCGCCCACCATCATCGGATCCTTGGCCTGCTCTTTCTCCCAGCGGCCGAAATCCACAGTGCCGGGGAACGGCGTCATCATGACGAACTGGGCGAAAGTGACGCCCGCTTTCAATGCCATTTCTACGGTGGCGTCGAATGTCGACGGCCTGTCGGTGGGGAGCCCGAAGATAAACGAGCCGAGCACGTGAACCCCGTGTTCCTTGAACTTCTGCAGTTGTTTGGCAAGCGCCTCGCCCGAGTAGTTCCAATCTTTGAAAACGGCCTTCAGCCCCTCCGGAGTTACGGCTTCCACGCCTACGAGCGCTCCCTTGATGTTGGCCCTGTGCATGGCATCGAGGTAGTCGGCGTCCTCGCCAGCCTCCATGGTGATCTGGGTGAAGAACACCATATCTTTGGGCAGCTTAGCGAGCTCTTCCATCAGCTTGAAGCGCTCTTCGCGGATGGCCATGAGCTCTTCCAGCTTGGCGAAATTTTTCTGATCGCGGGCCTGACGCAGATCCGTCAGAGTGACGGGATAGAAATTGTCATCGGCCAGCGCGATAAACCGGAAACCTTTGCGACGCAGGCTTACGATTTCGTCGACCACCTTCTGATGCTGCCGTTGCCGGGGCTTCTGACCATCGGTGCGCCACACGCTGCAGAAGGAGCAATGCTTGGGGCATCCGCGGATGGTCTGCACCGACGCCCACATATACTTGTCGGGCCGCATCAGGTCCCAGCGCGCCGCCAGGAATTCGGTGCCTTCAATGCGCCCGCCTTCATAGATTTTCTGGGGATTCCCGGCGAGGCAGTCGGCAACCGCCTTACCCCAGGCGATGTCGCCATCGCCGCGCACGACCGCGTGCGCTTCTCCGCGCCCCAGCGCTTCTTCAGGAAACAACGTGGCATGTATGCCTCCGTACACCACCCAGGCGCCGCGAGCGCGGGCGATCCGGCCGACCTGGTATCCGCGCAAAGCATTGCCGGTGTGCACACTGATGCCCACAATGTCTCCGG
>Ga0134128_10008834_pt1 | contig 12122 bp, 8 predicted proteins | sample KB31754_FD_96462 | JGI IMG/M metagenome (GOLD analysis project Ga0134128, IMG submission 96462) | Terrestrial soil microbial communities with excess Nitrogen fertilizer from Kellogg Biological Station, Michigan, USA - KB3-175-4 | ecosystem: Environmental > Terrestrial > Soil > Unclassified ...
ACCGGATTCTTGAAGCCGGAAAGGCGCGCTCGCGAGCGCGCCTGAATTTTCGCTTGCCGATGTAGTTGTAAATCAACTGCTCCAACTCAGGCAGCGTCATTCTGCTTCCCGCCGGTAAATGGTCTTCTGATCGAATACGACCCAACCATGCAATTCGGGCGTGTTGAGCTGGATGCAGCCGGACTGCAAACCAATGAGCGCACCGCCGAGAATGCATCAACGAGCGTGCGACAAGTCGCCAATTCCTGATATTGTCGAAGCAAACGGCGGATCGCCAAGAATCTATGCGAATCGTTATGGAGGCGACTGCACGCGGTCATTAAAGAAAGCGATACGATAATCATATGCAGCAAGCATTACCCAAACCCGTGAAATTTGCCTGGCTATTCGGCGCCCGCACTGATTTACTATTTTTCTATGCGCCAATTCTGTTTGGCTGCTTGCTGCTCGCAGGCGAACAGAGCATGTTGTCCAGCTCCGCCTTGTGGGCGATCGTTCTCCTCAACGCGCTTGGCGCGGGACCTTTCCATCAGGGCGCGACCTGGTTGTCCTATTTTGACCCACGCAACCGAGCAGAATTCAACTCGACGCCATTGAAGCGATTTGTCTTCTTCGCGGCGCCCCTGCTGATATTTTTCGGCACCATTGCCGGCATGATGATTTATCCTCTGGCAGCCATCCTTATATTTTTTGCCTGGTCTCTTCAGCACATCGTTTCTCAAAATATTGGAATCTTGCTGCTATATCACAATCATGATTCCGATGAAGCAGTCGTGGATCGCCGGCTCGAAATCAGGACGCAAGTCATGTCGGCTCTCACGTTCGGATTGCTTTTCTTTTACCGCGCAATGTTTGAATCCGCGCATCATGAAATACTCGTCAGCGCTCCGCAAATCCAGCTCAGCCCTTTCACGACGACTGTAGTCTGGCTCTCGTATTTGCTCCCGCTCGTCGCAGCCATCGGCTTATACACGGCATGGTCTATCGGCAAATATTTTTACGAGCTCAACTGTCGCCTGCAAGAAGGTAAGGCACTTAACGTGCCGGCGTTGATGTTCTGGGTATATTCAATCGCTTCTCTGCTGCCGTTAGCGATGCTGGGCAAATCGTTTGAAGAAGGAAATTTGATACCGTCCACGGTGCACTGGTTCCAATACATTGTCATCAACTACGTGCTGGTGAAGAACAAAAGCGGGATTTCGTCTGTTGCGGCAGGCGGCATCCCGCCAATTCCGGCTGGAAGCGGGCGCTCCACGAGGTTGTTTTTCCTGGTCGGGCTGCTCGCGGTCGTTTGCGTGATGGGAACGAGCCTGGCCGCTGTCGCCGCCGGGGGGCAACCGAAATTGCAACAGCTGCTCATCGGAATCGTGATGGGCTTCGGAGGTGTGCATTATTTCCTGGATGCTTATCTTTGGCGTTTCCGCGAGCCCAGCAGGCGCCAAGCAGTGCTGCCGTATTTGTTGGCAGCAAGAACGAAGACATAGTACCAAAGCAGTGCCTTAACCAAAAGAGTTATAGCCCATATACCAGCGCGAACATGTGCTTGCGCACAACATCAAACATTCATCTCTATTTATGCTCTGGAGAGAGGCCGACCATCCTCTTTGGCAGTATCATTGTCTACCACAATCGACCAGCTTGATATGGTCATTGTTGGCCTCACACGATTATGGCAAGGACAACAACATCTCAGCCGCTGCTCGCCGCTGTAGGCGAACGCATTCGCAAACGCCGCGAAGAACTCGCGCTCAGCCAAACTGAGGTGGGCGAGATTACCGGGTTGCATCGCACCTACATAAGCGACGTCGAGCGCGGACGCCGGAATCTCAGTGTCAACGTGCTGGAACGCATCGCCAATGCCTTGCAAGTGCCAATAGCCTTCTTCTTCATGTAAAACGAGTAGGGGCGATGCATGCATCGCCCCTACAGGAATCTATTAAAGGCGCTCAGCGCCTCCTTAGTTGGGAGATTCCGCCTTCTCGGCGTCGTCGTTCTTCTCAGCCTTGTCGGCGCCCTTCTTGGACTTGCCGACCGGGGCGGGTTCGCCCTTCTTCTCCGGTGCTTTCTCGAAGAGGAAGCTCTCGCCGTTGAGTACGGTTGTAATCGTGTCGCCTTCCTTGAAGCGTCCCTGCAGAACTTGCTCAGCAAGGTTGTCTTCCAGTAAGCGCTGAATCGATCTACGCAGCGGACGAGCGCCGTAGGTCGGGTTGTAGCCGTCCTTGGCGATGTAGTCCTTGCACTCGTCGGTGACCACAAGCTCCATGCCCTGCGCCTTGATGCGGCTTTGCAGGTCGGCGGACATGAGGTCGACGATTTTGCGGATCTCTTCCTTCGTGAGCTGTTGGAAAACAATAATCTCGTCGATACGGTTGAGGAATTCGGGTCGGAATGTCTTCTTCATCGAGTCCATAACCAGATCGCGGATCTTCTTGTATTTCTCAGCATGCTGACCGGATTCGTTGACAGCCACCTGGAAGCCCAATCCGAGGTTGGACTTGTCGATGAACTGCGCGCCGACGTTGGACGTCATGATGATGATTGTGTTTTTGAAGTCTACTGTGCGTCCCTTACTGTCGGACAGACGTCCGTCATCAAGGATTTGCAGCAGAACGTTGAACACATCCGGGTGCGCTTTTTCGATTTCGTCGAACAACACAACCGAGTAAGGCTTGCGCCGCACCGATTCGGTGAGCTGCCCGCCTTCCTGGTAGCCGACGTAGCCGGGCGGAGAGCCAATCAACTTGGAAGTTGTGTGGTGCTCCATGAATTCCGACATGTCGATACGGATCATGTTGTCTTCGCTGCCGAAGAAGTAGCCGGCGAGCGCTTTGGCAAGCTCGGTTTTACCGACACCGGTTGGTCCCGAGAAGATGAAGGAGCCGATCGGGCGGTTCGGGTTTTTCAAACCGACACGGGCGCGACGAATGGCGCGGCAAACCGCTTCCACGGCCTCGTCCTGGCCGATGACGCGCTGGTGCAGCACATCGGACATATGGAGCAGCTTTTCCGATTCGCCCTCGGTAAGCTTGAGCAGTGGGATGCCGGTCCACGAGCTGACCACGTATGCCACTTCTTCGCCTGTAACCACGGGCTTTTCGGATTCCTGCTTTTGCTTCCATACCGTCTGAATTTCGCGAATACGCTCAGACAGTTTGGTTTCATTTTCGCGCAGCGAGGCAGCCTTTTCGAATTCCTGATTGCGAATGGCCATCTCTTTGTCGCGACGCACTTTGCGCAGCTCTTTCTCGACTTCCTTACCTTCCGGCGGCAGCGAGCTGGCGCGCAGGCGCACGCGGGACGAAGCTTCGTCGATGATGTCGATGGCTTTATCCGGCAGGAAACGATCGCTGATGTAGCGGTCTGAGAGCTTGGTGGCCTGATCGATCGCTTCATCAGAGATGATCAGCTTGTGGTGCTCTTCGTACTTCGGACGCAAACCGCGCAGAATTTCGACTGTTTCTTCCACACTGGGCGGATCGATGATCACCGGCTGAAAGCGGCGCTCGAGAGCGGCGTCGCGTTCGATGTGCTTGCGATATTCGTCCATGGTGGTGGCGCCGATACACTGCAACTCGCCGCGCGACAACGCCGGCTTCAAAATGTTGGCGGCATCGATGGCGCCTTCTGCAGCTCCTGCTCCAATCAAAGTGTGCAATTCGTCGATAACGAGCATGACGTTGCCCGCTTGACGAATTTCATCCATGATTTTCTTCAAGCGCTCTTCGAATTCGCCGCGGTATTTCGTACCGGCAACCAGCAAGCCGATGTCGAGCTGGACGATTTTCTTATCACTCAAGATCTCCGGAACATCGGCATTGGCAATGCGGATGGCCAGACCTTCGGCGATAGCCGTCTTACCGACGCCGGGCTCACCGATGAGCACCGGGTTGTTCTTGGTGCGGCGTCCCAGAATCTGAATGACGCGTTCGATTTCTTTCTCGCGGCCGACAACCGGATCGAGCCGTCCTTCTTGACCGGCTTGCGTCAGGTTGACGCCGAATTCATCGAGAGTCGGTGTCTTCGACCTGCCCGTGCCCGCCGAGGTGGTGGCACCGGCGGTGGCAGCACCGCTTTCACCCAAGAGGCGAATTACGTGACTGCGCACTTTGGTGAGATCGACACCGAGGTTTTCCAACACTCGTGCTGCTACGCCTTCGCCTTCGCGAATCAAACCGAGCAGCAGGTGCTCCGTGCCGATGTAATTATGTCCTAGCTGTCTGGCTTCGTCCCAAGACAACTCGAGTACGCGCTTGGCGCGCGGAGTGAAGGGGATCTCTACAGCGACGAAACCGGAGCCGCGGCCAATGATCTTCTCTACTTCGACGCGCGCATCTTTGAGATTGACGCCCATCGATTTCAAAGTCTTGGCTGCAATGCCAGTACCTTCGCCAATGAGACCAAGCAAGATTTGCTCTGTGCCTACGAAATTGTGGCCGAGTCTCCTCGCCTCTTCTTGCGCAAGCATGATGACCTTGATGGCCTTTTCTGTAAACCGTTCAAACATGGCGGCCGGCAGCCTCCCTTGGGTTCCGCTTTGGTGATTCTCATTCTAACACCCGAGCTATCGGGCATTGGGTCTGGCAGTTGTCCTCTTGCTATCGCCTTTGGCAATTGCCAACTCCGGTAGTCCAGACAGTGTGTCCTTTGGCAATTATTCTAGTAGATGTGGAAAGTTCTAACAGCCTCCCTGGCTGAACTCCCAGGGTACATCAATGTTTTAACAATTAACACAACTACTGACATTTTGCATAGCTCAAACAGGTGCTTTGATTAGAATTGTCCCTTCACCCCTACAAAAGCTGAACAATGCCATGAAACTGCTCGAGCAAATCATTACGCAACAAGGCAAACACCTGGGAAACGGCATTCTCAAAGTCGATTCTTTTATGAATCATCAAATCGACCCCAATCTGATGGTCGAGATCGGTGCTGAATTCTCGCGAGCATTTTTCGACAGCGGCGTCACCCGTATTCTGACAGCCGAGACCAGCGGCATTGCTCCAGCTCTGGCTGCCGGCATGTCCCTGCGCGTGCCTGTGGTTTTCGCCCGCAAGAAAAAACCTGTGACCATGCAAGATCCGCTTACCGAAAGCGCTCCTTCACACACCAAAGGTGGCATGGTGGATTTGAGCGTCTCGTCGGAATATCTGCTATCCGGCGACCGAATTGTCATCATCGACGATTTCCTTGCCAGCGCGCAGACTATAGTAGCTCTCGCCAAACTCGTGAAACAGACCGGTGCCGAGCTTGTTGGCATCGGCGCTGTAATTGAAAAGATCTACTCCGGCGGCCGGGCCCTGCTCGAACCGTTCAACGTCCCTATTCATAGCCTGGCCCGCATCGAGGGCTTCGAAGGCGAAAAAATTCTTCTGGCGTCCGCAACGTCGCCCCGCTAAGTCGTAGCGGCGGGCGGCAGCCCGCTTGTTTCAAATCTACGGCGTGCGGTGCATCAACATCTGGCTTACATATGCCAACACATATACCGTGAATAAGGCAAACGTCCCACCAAACAAGAAAGTGGCAATCAGTAGCCGCCAGGCGAGAAACGCCTGCCGCGGTTCAAACGTAGCCAACACGCCTATGCGCCGGTACAGATAATAGGCGAAAGCCAACAAAGGCAAGACAAAAGCAACCGCTTTCACCATCGGTTCGCCCGAAAAAACTATGGCTGCAATCAGCAGAACGCAGGAGATAGGCAGCATCAACTCGCTGACGAAGTCCTTGCTGTTGCCCTTGCGATATGCCTCCGTCTGCATGCTGTTCAGGTTCTGAAAGGCAAGCGTAGCCATTTTCATCGTGCCCTGGCGGCGATGAGCGGGCGGCTGCGGGTCATCGGCCGGATTGGGAGCTTGTTCCACCATTACGTAAGCCTCGTCGGGTCTTACCCCCTTTTTTACCCCCGAGCTGGGATTTAATCACGTGCTGGAAAGGCGACAGGTACCGGCAAGGCGTCGATCGCCCGTAGCGGCGGGCGGGAGCCCGCTTTGCCGGTACGGAAACGAACAGCGGGCTTTCCGCCCGCCGCTACGTTTTTTTAGCTGTGATACGCAAGCGCGTTCTACGCGTGGTCTTCTTTGCCGCTTACCGGTTGCGCGAAGCCGCACTCTTTGTTGGAGCAGGAAATCTGGTCGCCGCGCTTGAGCGTCTTGTAGAGCAACACGCTGTCGCACTGCGGGCACTTGTTGGTGCCGTTTTTCGGACCGCCTTTTCTCAGAGGCGGGTACCAGAAGGCTTGCGTACAGCCGTTTACACCGTAGTGACTGCAGCCGTAGAACATTTTGCCCCGCCGTGATTTCTTCTCGACGATTTCGCCGCCGCAGCCTTCGCGCGGGCAGAAAACGCCGGTGGTCTTCACGATCGGGCGCTGCTCGGTACAGGCTTCAGCCGAGCAAGCGAGGTAATCGCCATATCGTCCGTAGCGTATAAGCATCGGCTCGCCGCAGGTTCGGCATTTTTCTTCCGACGGCCTGTCTTCCGGAACCGGATTTCCTTCCTTGGTCAAACGAATTTTCGTCTTGCAATCGGGGTATCCGATGCAACCGAGAAATTGTCCAAAGCGCGAAGAACGAATGGCCATCTGCAGTCCGCAAGTCGGACACGTATGCTCAGAGAGAATCACGACTTTGTTCATGTTCTCTTCGGCTTTCTTCAGCGTTTCGCCAAAAGGCTTGTAAAAGTCCTTCAGCATGCCGTGCCAGTCGACTTTATCGTCTTCGATTTTGTCGAGCTGAGCTTCCATGTTGGCGGTGAAGCCGACATCGACAATCTTGCCGAAGTGCTCCACAAGCAAGGCATTGACAGCCTTTCCGAGCTTCGTCGGGCAAAGCATTTTTTGCTGCCGCTCGACGTATTTGCGATCGATGATCGTGCTTACGGTAGTGGCATATGTCGATGGTCGTCCGATGCCCAGTTCTTCCAAGGTCTTCACCAGGCTCGCTTCCGTGTATCGCGGCGGCGGCTGCGTGAAACTTTGTTTGGGCTCGACGCCCTTAAGTTTGAGCTCTTCGCCCTTGCTGAGGTCTGGAAGCTTGGTCAAGGCATCGCCGGCCGGATCGTCATCTGTTGGCTCGGCGGTCGTTTCCCTGTTGTACACGATGGTGTAGCCGGGGAAAGTCGTCTCCGTGGATGAGGCGCGGAATACCGCATCACCAGCGGTTGCTTCAGCGGTGGTCGTGTTTAACTCGGCCGACGCCATTTGGCTGGCGAGAAAACGCTCCCAGATCAATTTGTATAACTTGTACTGATCGGGCGTCAGGTGTTGGCGAATCGCTTCCGGTTTACGCCATACGCTTGAGGGTCGAATGGCTTCGTGTGCGTCTTGCACCGACTTGCCCTTCTTCTCATATATACGCGGTTTGTCCGGATAGTAGCTCTTCTTGAACGTATCGACGATGTATTGCTTGGCTTCATCGACCGCTTGCTGCGAAACACGCGTCGAGTCAGTACGCATATAAATGAGCAAACCGGTGGGGCCTTGATCTCCAAGCTCGATGCCTTCATAGAGCTGCTGCGCCACTTGCATGGTCTTCTTCACAGCATAGCCAAGCGAGTTGGCCGCTTCGCGTTGCAACGTCGAAGTGATGAAGGGCGCCTGCGGCTGACGCTGGCTGCTCTTCTGTGTCAACGACGTGACTTTGAAATCCTGTTTTTCTACGTGCTTGACGATGCTCTTCGCCTGCTTCTCGGATCCGATCACCGTGGTGCCGGAGCCGCCTTTGTCAGATGCGGCGATGATGCGCTTGCCATCATACTTGACGAGATTCATCAAGAAGGAATTCTTCGAACGCGCTTTGTTGAGTTCGGCCTTGATAGACCAATACTCTTGCGGCGTGAATTGATCGATCTCTTCCTCGCGCTCGCATATGATGCGCACGGCAACTGATTGCACGCGTCCTGCCGAGCGGCCGTTGACCTTACGCCACAGCAGAGGAGAAATTTTGTAGCCGACCAGGCGGTCGAGCAAGCGTCGTGCTTGCTGAGCATCGACAAGATTGCGATCGATGCTGCGCGGCTTTTTCATGGCCGCGAGCACAGCTTCTTTAGTGATTTCGTTGAACTCGACACGAGACAATTTCTTGTCCGGCAGATCAAGAATCTCGGACAAGTGCCAGGCAATGGCTTCACCTTCGCGGTCAGGGTCAGGCGCGAGGTAGACTCTGTCAGCGGCTTTCGCTGCTTCCTTCAATTCTTTTACTATCGGTTCTTTTTCGCGAAGAATCTCATATTGAGGTTCGAAATTCTTCCGCACGTTTACGCCTAACTTGTTCTTCGGCAGATCGCGCACGTGACCGACGCTGGCTTTGACCTGATAATCCTGACCGAGAATTTTACTGATTGTTTTTGCCTTGGCAGGCGACTCAACGATTACGAGCGATTTGACCATTGGGCACATAAACCTGTGACTTGCGAAATAGGATTTCCAAAAACTACGACCGCATCCGGACAAGCGCGATCCCTAAAGGACACAACTGTAAGCAGAGCAAACTGTCAAGTGCCTTTGTGATCGGTGAGTATAACACGGGCCTTCGGCGTTCCCCTTTACTGCCTACCTTATGGATGAGCTTTGCAGAATCGGCTAATTTGCAATGCATAAATAAGGATGGGCACCGGGATGTATACATTAGCGAATACTGGTCGCAAGCAAGCAAGATTAGCAGAACTCATTAGGAAAAATAAACAATCTTCACAAGCTCTACTATTTGCGATGATTGCTGCCCCCTTGCCGAAACGCGGGCAATTCTGTGGCTTTCCGGAACCGAGCCGGGTCGATAATCTGATGTCGAGGGCGATTTCGAATAGTTAAGCTCGACGCTGATGTGGTCCTGTTGACCAATATAGTCAGCAAGACAATCGGCCCACTCGACAAGAACCAGTCCGGGTGCGCTTCTAAGCTCATCCAACTCGGCGGCGAGCATGAGCAAATGGGCTTCATCAGGCGCTCCACATGTGGTGCCGAGATCTTTCAATCTATAGAGATCGAGATGGTAAAGGGGTAATCGACCGCTTGTATATTCATTGAGTGTCGTGAAAGTGGGGCTGTTCACTACCTCTTCGACACCAAGAGCCTCTGCTGCGCCTTGCGCGAAGGTGGTTTTGCCCGCGCCAAGTGGTCCATGCAGAGCCACGAGCGCATGACTTTCCATTTTCGACGCGATTACAATGCCCAGCCGATGCGTGTCCGACGCAGTAGGCAGCTGCAACTCAAAAGTCGAAATGGTGTCCAATTTTTATTAGAGGGTCTCAGCCGCGGACCAGCTGCTCGTTTTGTACCCGGTTATAACCCAGGTGGGGCCCCTCCTCCGCAAATTCCCGTTTCCTAATTCCCGCGAGTGAATGATGTTTGGCATCACCCCTACAAGGCTTCATAGGTTTACGTCATTGCTTCAAGTGCGGAACCCCTTGTTCGATTGCTTGTAGGACAAAACTTACTTCGCTTTATCCTACGACCGAGACTATCGAGGATCATACCAGAATCGTGCACGAAGTAAAGCGCCGCCGATCCGCCAAAGGCGGCTTTAATTGGGCTGTTTCAAGATTTTACCGTGTACGAATCGCGTAGTTGTGGTAGAGGTAGTAGAAGTCCGCAATTTATCAGCAGAGGCGCTATCGCTCTCAGCAGCGGAGTCACCGCTATGCTGCGCGTAAATGCGAGCGACGGCGCCATGCGCGTCAGGCAGCGGTCGCACCGTCGGCGTGCTGGCGTAGCTGCGCACATACAAATTTGTTCCCTCAGGCACCATGCGTACGCCGCTGTATTTTCCGTCATCGGAGAGTTGATTCTCGAGATCATCTGCTACTTGATCCAGCGCTGTACGCCGCAACTCACCGACCTGCCGGCAACGATCCGCTTTTGCTCTAGCTTGCCTGAGCACCATTTCCTCTTCTTCTTTTGCCTGGTCGCGAATTTTCTGAGCAGTTGCATCGAGATCCATTTGCGCAAACGGCGATTGCTGCCGCAGAGTTCGCGGCTCGGCATATAGCCTCCGGATGCGGTTTTCAGCGTTTGCGCGGATCGATTCCACTTGCCTTTGCGCGGTCGTCAATGCATCGGAGGCATCTGTTTCGGCAAGCCTCTCGTCTTTCTTTTTCTCGGTTTGCACCTGTTTGCGAATTATATTGAGCGAACGATCTGCAGGCGATGCTGCCGCAGGGGCACGGTAAGCCATTTGCGCGGGCGCATCTGCAAAGCTGTTTTTCCGACTGGCACCGGATACGGTATCACGCATTTCTTTCGCTTCTGCCGTGGTCGGCAGATTGCGATGATAGCTCTTCAGCGCTTGCTTACAGTAATCGCTCACAGCGCCGTTGGGATCGAGCGCCAGGCACATCCGATACTCAACGATGGCTTCTTCATGCTCGTCCATATGAACAAGCGCATTCGCCAGGTAGTAATGCGCCATAGCATTGGCAGGCTCGGCACCGACGGCACGATTGAGAAGCAGAACCGCTTGTTTGAAGTTGCCCGCCGCGTATTCCTTGATGCCATCATCATAAACGGCAGCAGCAACCGCCAGCGGATGCAGCAAGGCGCCGGCTGCGGCTAAAAGCAAAGCTTTCCTGAGCATCAACATAACGAGGAGCGCTGCTATCTACAAATCCAGTTTATCACCGGGGCTGCGGCATAGCGGACCGTGCAACGTTGTTTGGGATGGGAAATTCCCCAGTGACAGCCATCTATGCCGGTGCTACCTTCGCTGTACCCCGTCCCGGAGTTAGTTTATGAGTGCAGACCTTACTGAGCTCAAGGAAGCCGCCAAAGTTCACAACGGCTGCGGCATGCAGGAGGCGTTAGACGCCATGCCCTGGAATGAACGTCTGCAGGCAGTACGTGACCTTCGACAGTCCCTCGGCAGCAATGCGCCTTTAAACGTCGAGATCGCAGATGGCAGTACAGCAGACCATTACGCGTACAGAATCATAAGCGCCAAAGCCGACTTGTCGGCAATTGCCAAACAACTGAATCTACCGCCGGATGCGCTCAAAGGATTGGAAAACGCTCCAGGAGCCAGAGCTGAACGATTGCTGGCCAGCGAGTCGTACGACTTCAATCTGAAGTTAAATCAGAACAGCGACGGATTGAATATAAAATTCAAATTGGGCTTCCACCAGGAATGCCACTAGACGAGCCTATTTGTTGGTCGCTTTCTTCTGCGCCAGGCGATCCAGCGTAGCTTCCGCCAATTGCAATCTCGGATTCAAGTCGAGCGCTTTGCGGGCTTCCGTTTCTGCCCCGCTGACGTCGCCTTTTAATTCCAGCGCTACACTTAATTCCGCGTGAGCATTCGCGTTGTTCGGCACGCTATCGGCAATCTGGCGAAACAAATTCGCCGCTTCGTCAGATTGTCCGGACTGCAACAATAGTATGCCCAATTGCTGTTTGGCTTCGCTGTTGTCCGGTTGCGCGCGCAAGGCATCGCGAAATTCCTGCTCGGCTTCTTGTTTGCGACCTTCCTCGAGAAAGAGCGTTCCCAGCGCAATGCCGGCGGCCACGTTGGGCCCGGAATTCAGTTTGGCTTGCTTCATGGCTGCGATCCCGGCTTCTTTCGCGCCTGTATTGAACAGCGATAGCCCTTGTCCAATTTGCGCATCTACCAATCCAGGACTATGCGAGAGCGCTTTCTGATAACTGCTGAGCGCTTCCGTCCAGCGCTGCTTCTTGGCGGAAGCCCAGCCCAAGCTGGTCCACGCTGCGGCGCTGGCAGGATCGAGAGCAACGGCGCGGCGTTCTTCCACGATTTCGGCGTCAAAGTCGCCTTTGCTGCCCATGAGCACGCCGAGATCGGCGTGCGCTTGTGCGTTGCTCGGTGCCAGGAGCACCGCCTGCTCGAAGTTTCTCTGGGCCAGATCAAGCATGCGATCGTGGAAAGCCTTCTCGCCGGTAGCAATCAGTATTTGCAGGGCCGGGTCGGAGCTGTTCTGACTTACGACTGCGCGTCCCGGCGAGCGCTGCGGCTGCTGTGGAAGTCTATTGCGATAAAGACTGCGGCGAGCCGTTTGAATGGCTTCCAGATTTCGCTCTGCAACCCTGTTGTCCGGGTCGAGCCGAAGCGCCTTCTGCTCGGCTTCGGCAGCGGCGTCATAGTCGTGAGTGCGGCTCAAAACCCAGCCCAGCTCGACATACG
>Ga0134128_10008835_pt1 | contig 12119 bp, 8 predicted proteins | sample KB31754_FD_96462 | JGI IMG/M metagenome (GOLD analysis project Ga0134128, IMG submission 96462) | Terrestrial soil microbial communities with excess Nitrogen fertilizer from Kellogg Biological Station, Michigan, USA - KB3-175-4 | ecosystem: Environmental > Terrestrial > Soil > Unclassified ...
CTGGGCCCGCAGCGTCTCGCGCGACAGCGGGACCTCGATGACGATCTGCTGCCCGGCCGGCGTCAGCGCGGGCCGCGCCGGCAACAGCTCCGCTGGCGAGCGCTGGTACTCGGCGTGCTGCCAGCCGTCGCGGCCGATGCGCTGCCGGAAGTAAGACTCCCGGTAGAAGAGGCCGACCGCCACCAGCGGAAGCCCCAGGTCGGAGGCGCTCTTCAGGTGGTCGCCGGCGAGCACGCCGAGGCCGCCCGAATAGATGGGCAAGGATTCGTGGATGCCGAACTCCGCCGAGAAGTAGGCGACCGGGCGGACCCGGAGCGGTCCGGCGTTGACCGAGGCCCAGGTGCGGGTGGCGTAGAGGTACTCGCGCAGCTCGCGGTGGGCGCTGTCGACGCGCGCCCGCAGCGCCGCGTCCCGCGACAAGCCCTCGATCCGCTCGGGTGAAAAGCCGGCCAGCACGGAGACCGGGTTGTGGTTGGTGGCGCGGAAGGCCTCGGGATCGAGGTCCCGGAACAACTTGATGATGTGGGGATTCCAGGCCCACCACAGATTGACGGAAAGATCCTTGAGTTGACTGTGCAGCTTTTCGCCCGAGGTCATGGCCGGGGGACTATAAACGATTTTCGACGGCACTCAGCGGGGGGAAGTGGTTATAGTTGAGCTGGCCGATCGCGCACCCACCTATGGACGGACAGCAAAGGTTCATCGCGCTGGTCATGGCCGGCGGCAAGGGCTCGCGCCTCTTTCCGCTCACGCTCGATCGCGCCAAGCCGGCCGTCCCCTTCGGCGGCCGCTACCGGATCATCGACTTCGTCCTCTCCAATCTGGCGAACTCCGGGGTGCGCTCGGTCTACGTCCTCACGCAGTACAAGTCGCAGTCGCTGGCCGAGCACGTGCAACGGACCTGGGGGGCGCGCAGCTCGTACGACGCCTTCGTCACCGTCGTCCCCGCCCAGATGAGGATGGGCGAGTCCTGGTACCGCGGCACCGCCGACTCGGTGTTCCAGAACCTGCACCTCATCGAGGAGTACCGGGGCGACGCGGTGTTGGTCTTCGGCGCCGACCACATCTACAAGATGAACATCCGCCAGATGACCGACTTCCACTTCCAGAAGGGGGCCATGGCGACGATCGCCTGCCTTCCGATCAAGAAGGCGGAGGCCCACCAGTTCGGCATCGTGCAGGTCGACGAGGACTGGCGGGTGGTCGGTTTTCAGGAGAAGCCGGATCGCGACCCGATCACCATCCCCGGCGACCCGGAGCATTGTCTCGGCTCGATGGGGAACTACGTGTTCGCGCCCGGGCCGCTCATCGAGGAGCTTCGCGCCGACGCCGAGCGCGAGTCGCACCACGACTTCGGCCGCGACATCCTGCCCTCGATGGTCAAGTCGGGGAAGGTGTTCGCCTACAACTTCGGGCTCAACAAGATCCGCGGGGTCTCCGACGAGGTGGAGAACGCCTACTGGCGCGACGTGGGGACCATCGACGCCTACTACGAGGCCAACATGGACCTCAAGAACGTCGTCCCCAGCCTCAACCTCTACAACTGGGACTGGCCGATCGTCACCGCCAACTACCCCGATCCGCCGGCCAAGCTGGTGTTCGACGAGGACACCCGCCGGGGCATCGCGCTGCAGTCCATTCTCTCCGGCGGCTGCATCGTGGCCGGCGGCTTCGTCAAGGACTCGGTGCTGGGGCGCAACTGCTTCATCGACGCCGGCGCGCGCGTCGAGGCCTCCATCCTGTTCGACAACGTCTACGTCGGCCGCGGCGCGCGCGTCAGCCGGGCCATCATCGACAAGAACGTGCGCATCCCCGAGGGGGACCACATCGGCCACGACCTGGCGCGCGACGCCATCCGCTACACGGTGAGCGAGGGCGGGATCACCGTCGTGCAGAAGGCGCGCGACACGCTCCTGACCCGCTCGCGAAATTTCTAGATCGGGTAGGTCTCGGGTTCGCGCGCCGGTCCGCCGGACGGGACGGCAGCGGACGGGAGCCAGGCAGATCGTGCAGGCTACCCCGGCCTGGCGGTTCCGCCCGAGGGGCCCGGCGCTCGCTTGGTCTGGCGTTTGCTGTCTGGACTCGTTCAAACTTGCCCGACGAACCCTGGAAGATCCCGGACGAGGTGGCCGATCTCGTCCGCGAGAGCATCGACAGGCTGGAGACGCTTCACGTTCTGTTTCTCCTCCAGTCGACGGCACCCCGTGGGTGGAGCGTCCGCGACGTCAGCCTCGAGCGCCGTTCGTCCCGGTATGCCGCCGAGACGTCGCTCCGGACCCTGGCCCGCCATGGATTTCTGGTGAACGAGGACGAGGCGTACCATTTTGGACCGCGAACCTCTGACCTCTCGGCGAAAACCAAGGCCCTGGCCGACTGCTACCGCTCCCGGCCCACGGCGGTGATCGCGCTCATCTTCTCAGGCAAAAACGATCGAGGGCCGAACGACACGGGCTAGAGGCCGCCGGCCGGAAGGCGTGCGAGCGAAGCGCGCCCGCGACCTAGATCCGAACGAAGGACCAATATTCGTTTTCGAAGGACTCGAGACTTCCAAGCGATCTCAGGTTCGTCCGCACGAGGTGTCGAAGCGTCGCCAGGAGGGTGGCCGGCGCCGGGGCGAGGACCAACGATGGTGAGGCTTTAATGCTCGGGGCCGCCGACGCCGGCGAATCCGGCCAGGTTACGTGACCGACGACGATGTAGGGTCCGCTCCTCCGATCGGGAGCGTGAAACCGCGCTTCGAGTTTGGCCATGATGAACTCCGCCCAGCAATACACATGCCTGCTCATCCGTCTTCCGGCCGCGCTTCTCTCGATCGCGCCGCTCGATCCGTCGTGCATCGTGCCCGGGTCGATCGGGCGATTTGCCCGGGTCGAGCACGACCGGCGGGGGGGCAAGAGTTCGGTCCAGCCCGGCAACCGACGGCATGATTCTTGTTCTGAGAATCGCGCGTGAGCCGGTCTGCCTACGTTTCGCTCTCCGCTGTTCGCCGCAAGGGCAAGCGCTGCCCGCCCGATCGCCGTCCCTGGGTCACCATCGTGCTGGGGGTGGCGGCGCTGGCGGCGCTCCTGGCGTCGGTCGTGCTGGCCCCATGACCGCTTTCGTGCTGCCGCGCGCCGCGGGCGTCGGGTAGATATGACAAATGCGCGGCGTCTCGCTGGCGATTTTGCTGGTTTTGGCGGTGGCGACCGTGCTCGCGTTCTCGTTGCGGAGCCTGCAGAGCGAGCGCGAGCGGCTGCGGCAGGGATTCGTGAACGCCCGCGACGCCGACGTCCACGACCTCGCCTCCGATCTCCAGGATCGACTGCGCGATCTCGAGGAGAACGCACGCGTGATCGAGACCCTGGTGGGAAAGGTGCACAGCGCGCCGGCGTCCGATCGGGATGAGCAGACGCGGACGCTGAGGGCATCCTTCGAGGCGATGGCGACGGTCATCCGCTACTACCGGACGCTCGTGTTGTTGGGGCCGGTCGGGTGTAATCCGCTGGTGGCGGCCATCGACCCCACGGAGGCGCCGGCGACGGGAAGCGCGCTCGTGCAGCGGAGCTGCGGGGCCGGCCGGACCGCCCCCCACGCGCAGCACCTGACGGGGCCGGTCGATCCGCCCGGGGGCCGAGCCTTTTACTTCTACAGCTTCCCGGTGGCCGCCGACACCGTCGTGGTCACGATCGAAGGCTCGTTGCTCTTGCAGTCGGCATTTCGCTCGCTGCCCGACAGCCGGATCATGGTGATCGATCCGAACGGCGCCCAGTGGATCGGGCCGGGGAGCTCCGTTCCGTTCGCGCTGGTCCCGCCCGCTCGCCGCCTCGACGAGGTGGACCGCTGGCAGGGGCTCGACGGGTCGGCCTGGATTGACGCCTCGGGAGGGCAGCCGTTCGGACTCCCCGCGGGTCCGGCGCTCGCCGCCTGGGCTCCGGCGAAGCCCGCCGGTCTGGGCGTCTGGCGCGTCGTTCTGCTCCGCTCGACGCGAGATCTCGAGCTGCGGGAGCGGGCGCTCGTGCGCCAGGTGGTCCTGACGGCCGTCGGGCTGTTGCTCGCCATCGGTCTGGTGGGGACGCTGATCATCCGGCAGCAGCGCTACTCGGCGGCGCTGGCCGAGCGGCTGCGGAGCGCCGAAATGCTCCGCTCGCTCGAACGCCAGCTCATCAGCGCCGAGAAGTTGGCCACCACCGGCGTCTTGGCGGCCGGGATCGCGCATGAGGTGGGGACCCCGCTCGGCATCATCCGCGCGCGCGCGGAGCTGCTGCTCGGTGAGATCGCGCGCGCCGACAGCCGCCGGGCGCTGGAGGCGATCGTCCAGCAGATCGATCGCATCTCGTCGACCATCCGCCAGGTGCTCGACTTCTCCAGGGTCCAGCCGGTCGAGCTCGGCCGGGTGGACGTCGCGGCCGCGATCCCGGAGGCGCTCGATCTGCTCGGCCACCGGATCCGCCAGCAGCACCTCGACGTCGAGGTCGAGGTCGCCCCGGCGCTGCCTCCTCTGGCGGCCGATCCCAACCAATTCCAGCAGGTCCTCATCAACTTGCTGCTCAATGCCTTCGATGCCTGCGCGGCGAGCGGCGTGATCGAGGTGGCGGCCTCCGCCCTCGAGGGCGCCGCACGCATCCGCTTGGAGATCCGCGACAACGGCGCCGGGATCGCGCCGGATCACCTTCTCGCCGTCTTCGACCCCTTCTTCACGACCAAGAAGCGCGGCGAAGGGACGGGGCTCGGGCTGCCGATCGCCGCCAGCATCGTTCGCAACCACGGCGGCGAGATCGGCTTGACCAGCGCGCCCGGCGAGGGGACGGCCGTGACCGTCGTCTGGCCTGTGGCGCGCGAGGAAGAGGCGGCGCGTGTCTGATTCCAAAGGACGAGTGCTGGTCATCGACGACACGCTCGAGATGGCGAACGCCGTCGTCGAATACCTGCGCCGCAGCGGATTCGAGGCCGAAGGGGTCGACAGCGGCGAGGCGGCGATCGCGCGCTTCAAGGCCGCGCCCGCCGACGCCGTGCTCACCGACTTGCGAATGAAAGGGGTCGACGGGCTCGACGTCCTGCAGGCGGTTCGCGAGATCGACGGAGACGTCCCGGTGGTGATCATGACCGCGTTCGGCGCCGTGGAGACCGCCGTCGAAGCGATCCAGCGCGGGGCCTATCACTACGTCACCAAGCCGTTCAAGCTGGACGTCGTCCGCGTCCTCCTCGAGCGCGCCATCGGAGAGCGCGCCGTGCGCAGCGAGAACGTCGCTTTGCGGCGCGCCGTGCGGGAGGCGATCCCCGGCGGGACCCTGGTGGGGCGCAGCGCCGGCATGCGGGCGGTCAACGAGCTCATCCGCCGCGTGGCGGTGGCGTCGACGCCGGTGCTGGTGATCGGCGAGACCGGGACGGGCAAAGAGTTGGTGGCGCGTGACATCCACGCCGAGGGGCCGCGCCGGGACGCCCCCTTCGTGGCGGTGAACTGTGCCGCCGTCCCGGAGGCCCTGCTCGAGAGCGAGCTCTTCGGCCACCTCCGCGGCGCGTTCACCGGCGCCACGCAGACGCGCCGGGGGCTGTTCCTCGAGGCCAACCGCGGCACTCTCTTCCTGGACGAGATCGGCGACATGCCCCTGGCCCTCCAGGCCAAGCTGCTCCGGGTGCTCGAAACCGGCGAGGTCCGCTCGGTGGGCAGCGACGGGTCGCGCAAGACCGACGTCCGGATCATCGCCGCCACCCACCGGGACCTGGTGGCGGAGATCCGCGCCGGCCGCTTCCGCCAGGATCTCTATTTCCGCCTGAACGTGGTCCCCGTCTCCATCCCGCCGCTGCGCGAGCGCAAAGACGACATCCCCCTCTTGCTCGAGCACTTCCTGCAGAAGAGCCGCGCGCGCGCCGCGGGCGCCTCGCCCCGGACCTTCACCCCAGAAGCGATCGGGCTGCTGGTCCGGTACGCCTGGCCCGGAAACGTCCGCCAGCTCGAGAACGCCATCGATCGCTGGATTGTCACCGGCGACGGCGGCGAGATCGACGCCGCGGAGGTCCAGCGCCTCATCGCCGAGTGGGATACGCCGGATTTCCCGGGGACGCCGACCGAGATGTTGCCGCTCCAGATCTTCGAGGACAGGTACATCGCCTGGATCTTGGAGCGGGTCGGCGGAAACAAGACGCGCGCGTCCGAGATCCTGCAAATCGATCCCTCGACCCTCTACCGGCGGGGAAGGAATCGCAAGCCGTGAGGAGCCGCCGAACAGGGATCGTGGAAACGTCCGTGGGCCGTGGGGTGAGAGGATGCTTCCCGCTGCGGATGAGATAGGTTCCGCACCACCATGTCTTCGTCCCCGATCGCGCTCGTGATTCACGGGCACTTCTACCAGCCGCCGCGCGAGAACCCTTGGACCGACCAGATCCCGCGCGAGCCGTCAGCGTCGCCGCAGCACGACTGGAACGAGCGGATCCACGCGGAGGCCTATCGGGCCAACGCCTTCGCCCGCATTCACGACGGCGACGGGCGTATCGAGTCGATCGTCAACAACTACGAGCAACTGTCGTTCAACGTCGGCCCCACGCTGGCCCGCTGGATCGGGCGTCGGGATCCCGCGGTCATGGCCCGGCTGCGCGCGGCGGACGAGGAACAGCGCCGGCGCCTGGGCGCGGGGGGGGCGATGGCGCAGGCCTACGCGCATCCGATCGTGCCGCTCTGCGATCCGGCCGATCGGCGGACGCAGCTCCTCTGGGGCCTGGCTGACTTCGAGCGGCGCTTCGGCCGTCCGGCCGACGGGCTCTGGCTGCCGGAGACGGCGGTCTCGCCGGCCACGCTGGCCGCGCTCGTCGACCTCGGCGTTCGTTACACGATCCTGGCGCCCGAGCAGATCGACGCCGTGCGCGTCTCGGCCGAGCACGACTGGCAAGAGGTCGACCGGGACACGCTCGACACCGGGCACCCCTATCTCTGGCGCCACCCCGACGGTTCGGGCCGGACCATCGCCCTCTGTGTGTTCGACGGCCCGATGTCGCGCGCGGTCGCCTTCGGCGAGGCGGCGAGCCGTGCCGAGAGCCTGCTCGACGCTGCGCGCGCCGCCGCTGAGCGATCGAAGGCCACTGGCCAGCGCCTCGTGCTCTGCGCCTCCGACGGCGAGCTGTGGGGGCACCACAAGAAGTTCTCCGACTTGACGCTGGCCTTCGCGACGCGCGTGGAGGCGGCCCGGCGCGGCGTGGAGGTGACCAACCTCGGCGCCTACCTGCAGCGCCACCCGCCGGTCTGGGAGGCGCGCCTCGCCCCGGGACCGGACGGCGAGGGGACCGCCTGGAGCTGCGGCCACGGCGTCGGTCGCTGGCGGCGTGACTGCGGCTGCAACATGGGCGGCGGACCCGGCTGGAACCAGTCCTGGCGCGGCCCGTTGCGCGCCGGGCTGGATCTGATCCGCGACGCGGCGGCGCGCTTCTATGAGGACGCGGCCGGCGATCTGCTGGTCGATCCCTGGGGGGCGCGCGACGTCTATGGCGCGGTGGTGGACGATCCGGTTCCGGTGCGCGACCGGGCGCTGGCGCCGTTCGGGCGGCCGGCCCTGGCCGCCGGTGGCGAGGCGGCGCGCGAGCGGGCGCGCCTGCTGCTCGAGCTCGAGCGGGCGACGCTGCTCATGTACGCCAGCTGCGCCTGGTTCTTCGACGACATCGCGGGGCTGGAGGCCTCGCTGGTGATCCGGATCGGCGCGCACGCGCTCGATCTCATGCGGCAGGCGGGCGGCACGCCGCCGGTGCGCGAGGTGCTGGCTGCGCTCGCCGAAGGAAAGAGCAACCGCCCGGAGGCCGGCACCGGCGCCGACGTCTACCGGCGGGTGGCGGCGCACCAGGTCACCGCCACGCACGCCGTGGCCGGCGCGGCGCTGGAGGCGCTGGTGGCGCCGCAGGCCTTCGACGCCGAGGTGGTGGCTGGCTTCGACGTCACCCTCTCGGGGCACCTCGAGGAGCAGGCGCCCGGCGTGCGGCACCTCGAGGGGAGCGCGCGGGCCCGGCAGCGCCGGCTGGGGACGACCGAGGAGCTCCCTTTTGTGGCGGTGTCGCGGCCGGGCGGCCGGTTCGAGGCGCGCGTGGGCGGGCGCCACCTCGCGCTCGACGATCTGGGGGACGAGGCCCGCGCGACGCTGGTGATAGCCGCGCTGCCGTCGCTCTTGCCCGAGGTCGGATCGCTGGAGGTGGCGCGGCTCGTGGTGGCGGCGGCGCGCGAGGTTCCGCCCGACGGCGACACCCCCGCCGGCGTCGCCCGCCGGTCGATGCTGGCCCGCGTCCTGCTGATCCTGCTGGGCGAGGGGCCGGCGCCCGGGACAGAGGCGCTGGCCCTTTGCGGCGAGCTCTACGATCTGCTCGCGCTCCCCGCCGGTTCGCCGGAGCGGCGCGCGCTCGAGGAGCGGATCTGGGCGCTGCTCGCGCGGGGCCGCGCGGCGGCCCCGCTGCGCCTGCTGGCGGAAAAGGTCGGCTTCGCCCGGACAGAAAAAACAGGCGACACGCCCGCGTCCTGATCCTATTCTCGGACCGTGTCGGCCCGGAATGCGCGTCCCCCCGCGCCGGGGGCGGTGGCCCTGGGACTCGGGGTCTTGTTGTCGGTCTTGCCGCCGATCTTGGCGATCGGCTGCGGTGGAACGCTCAAGGTCACCAAGCTGGGCGCGTCGGCACAGCGCCCGGCGAACATCGCTCTCTTCCTGAGCGTGTTCGACAAGATGGGCCAGCCGGTGGGCGGGCTCGCGCTGGCGAACTTCCGCGTCTACGAGGACAAGAAGCTGATCTCCGACAGCAAGGGGAAACGCGCGTTGCTCGATACCGGGATCGCCAGCTCGCGCTACGCGCTCTTGCTGCTCGACCTCTCGGGGCCCATGGTCGATTCCGAGGATCTCCCCGAGCTGGCCAAGGCGGTCGGCGCGTTCGTCGACAAGGTGGGCGCCAGCCAGAGCGTGGCGGTCGACGTCTTCGACGGCAACGACGAGGTGGCGCCGCTGTTCGGGTTCGGCGCCAACATGTCGACCGAGAAGATCGTCGCTGCCGTCCGGCAGTTCCGGCCGCGCAACCGCAACTCCAACCTGAACGGGGCCGTCTACCAGGGACTGCACGCGCTCAAGGAGCAGCTCGATCAGGCGACCACCCCGGAGAAGGGGGCCGAGCTGGTCGTCTTCACCGATCGGGGCGATCTGTCCCACAGCGTGAACGCGGCCGTGCTCGAGCAGGCGCTGAAAGAGACGCCGGTCGACGTCTACGTCATCGCCGCCGGCGAGAAGGTGAGCCGGCCCGAGATTGCGGCCATCGGGCACAACGGCATCTTCGTCTCCAACGACCCCAAGGCGTTCAAGAAGGGGTTCGAGCAGGTGACCGCCAAGCTGGCCACCGTCAGCGACGGCCGCTACATCTTTTCGTACTGCACGCCCAAGCGGAGAGGGGACCACGAGCTGCAGCTCGAGGTCGCGGTCCCCGGCGACACCGGTCGCGTCTCGTACAAGTTCGACGCGGACAGCTTCAAGGCCGGCTGCTCCCCCAAGAGGGGCCCCAGCTTCAGCGCGCTCACCAAGGCCGCGAAGCCCCCGCCGCCGCCGAGCGCGGACCAAGAAGCGGCGGCATCCGACGACGATCGGTAGCTCGCTACTCGACCGAAAAGCTGTCGATCACGAACGTGGCCGGGGTCGCGGCCGTGCCGGTCGACTCGCTCCAGAACTGGACGCCGAAGGTGATCACGGAGCCCGGGTCGTAGGCCGCGGTCTTGGTCACCGGGGTCGTGAGGTCGAGGTAGAGCTCTTGCCAACATGAGTTCGGGCTCAGGCTGGCGAACCCCGCGTAGGCGAAATCAAAGGTCGCGCAGGTCGTGCTGGTGCCGACGTAGAGGAGCACCGCCCCGGTGAAGGTGCCCTCCAGCATCTTGATGCGGGCGCGGAGGACCTTGCCGGTCCAGTCATGGAGCACGCCGCACCCGTAGTACCGATAGGCGACGAGATCCTGGTTGGCGCCAAAGAAGGGAGCGAAGATCTCGAGCGAACCCGGATTCGGGTTCCCCTCGGTGCCGAGGTAGCCGAGACTGGCCGGCGGCGTCACCCCCGCGTCGGGATCGCCGAGGTTGGTGAATGGGCTGTTGGCGCTCGCCGGGTCGAGGATGAATTGCTCGGTGTCCGTGTCGAAGGTCGCGACCGGCATTCCCGGGATTGGCCCGGTGAAGTCCTGGCAGGTCGGAGCGTTGTCCGCGCCCGCATCGGCGGGTCCGTTTGCCGGCGGGGTGCTACAGCCAGACAACAGGGCCAGGCCGGCCGAGACCGCGATCGTTCGCAGGGACCTTCCCACCGAGCTGCCCATTCCGCTCGGAGCAGTATGGACGATCAGTGCGCCAGCAGGAAGCTGGCCAGGTCGGTCTCACTGACGGCGGGCTCGCCCGGGGCGACGTCGTCCAGCTTGCCCGCCTGCATCCAGGCTTCGAGCGCGTTGACCAGCGCGAAGAGGTGATCGAACGAGTCGACGACGTAGAGCAGCGGCTGGTAGTGGTCGATCTCGAACGGCTGGTTGACCACCTCTCCGATTTCGAACGTCCGGCGCTCGACGTCGGCGGCGTCGATGGCGTGCGCGATCTCGCCGAAGGACGAGAGGAGGCCGCTGCCGTAGACCTTGAGCGCGCCGTCCGCGTCGCCAGGCGCGTGACGCATCAAGCCGAATTCGACGCTGAACCAGAAGAACCGCGACATCGCGCGGATGTTGCTGGTCAGGCGCCGCAGCCGCTCGCGGTGGTCGGGGATGCTCGCGGCGCGCTGGGCCGCCGCCGCGGCCGCGTCGCCGAACCGGACCAGCGCCGCCGCGAACGCCTGATCGGTGTGCATCGGCACGTGCCCGGCCACGTCGTGGAAGATGTCCGGCTCGGGGAGGTACTCGAGCCGCGCGCCGTCGCGGATGGTGATGGTGGTGGGGAACTCGCGCCGCCGCAAGCAGTCGAAGAAGACGTACGCCGGGACGTAGCCGCTCACGGCGCGCGTGCGGAACCCGGTCAAGGGCTGCAGGAAGCGGTTGACCTCGTCGAGGTGCGGGATGCGTTCGGCGGAGAGCTGCAGCTTGGCCATCCCCTCGAGGAAGCGGCGGTTCGCGTACTTGGCCCAGGGGTCGTGCATCCGCTCGAGCAGCCGGCCCCAGGTTGCCTGGTTCTCCTCCGAGTAGAGCTGGTACGGCTGCTCGACGATGTAGATCTCACCGTGGGCGCGGGCCTCTTCGATGAAGGGCGCCTTGGTGGTCGTCAGACCGGGCGGATGCTCCGCCGTTTTCGGAGCGAGAGCCACGTTTCTAAGATCATAACGGCAAAATCGCGGTCCGGCTGGAGGGCGTCGCCTCAGCCTCACAAATCCCCGGTCTGCGGGACGTTGGCACGGTCGGGTTAGAGGAGGACGGCCTCCTGGAGCACCGAGACCGACATCGGCGGCATGGTGTAGGTGAACGCGTTGGTGTCGACCGTGACCGCGGTGGCGCCCACCGGCATCAGCTTGGGCCCGGCGCTCGTCAGTTGATAGACCTCGAAAGTGGAGAGCGTGCGGGGAACGCCGATCGCCAGCCCGGCCTTCAGGGACGAGGTCGTCTTGTTGATGGCCACGATGGTGAGAACGCCCGTGGCGCTGTCGAGGCTGGCATAGACCGACGACTTCGAGTCGTCGGTGGTGACGGCGTGGACCGAGGTGTCGCCGAAGTGGGCGCCGTTGCCGTCGTAGTTGCGGAAAGCCCGCAGGGCGGCGATCTCGTACTGGTTGTCGCCGGCCTTGTCGGGCCAGTTCCAGGCGGTCGCCATGTCGAGGCCCTCGCGCCCGAAGATGCCGAGCGCGTCGGCCTCGGCGACGCCGCCGCTGATGTCGCGCCCGCCGCCGAAGGTGTACTCCGAGAACGACAGCTTGGTCCCCGGATAGTGGGCGGCGATCTTCGCCTTGAGCCAGGGGATGAGCATGATCGGCTTGCCGCCGATCGAGTCGGTGATCCAGTTTCCCTCGACGTAATTGGGATCCCAGAGCGAGCGCGTGCAGGCCACGCGGGCGGCGGCGGCCAGCGCGGTGGCGTCGGTGTTGTCGACGATCCGGTTGGTGGTCTGGCCGTTGTAGCCGTCGTTGACGTACGTCTCCGGGTACCAGTGGAGATCCAGGTAATCGACCAGGCGCTTGCCGGCCGTC
>Ga0134128_10008836_pt1 | contig 12118 bp, 10 predicted proteins | sample KB31754_FD_96462 | JGI IMG/M metagenome (GOLD analysis project Ga0134128, IMG submission 96462) | Terrestrial soil microbial communities with excess Nitrogen fertilizer from Kellogg Biological Station, Michigan, USA - KB3-175-4 | ecosystem: Environmental > Terrestrial > Soil > Unclassified ...
GCGGCGCCGTGGGCTACTTCGCCGGCGATGGCAGCATGGACACCTGCATCGTGCTGCGCACCGCGGTGGTGAAGGACGGGCAGATGGTAGTGCAGGCGGGCTGCGGCGTGGTCGCCGACAGCAATCCGGCATCCGAGCACCAGGAGATCCTCGACAAGTCGCGCGCGCTCTTCCGCGCCGCCGAGGAAGCCGTGCGCTTCGCCCGCGGCTGAGCTCAATCGCCGGGTCGCGCGCCGCCGAGCACCTCGTCCATCTTGGCGGTGAGCTGCGACGGCCGGTAGGGCTTTCTCAGGACGGCGAAGCCATGCCGGCCCATGCCGCCGTCGGCGGCAAAGCCGTAGCCCGTCACCAGCAGCACCGGCAGGCCCGGCCAGATCTCGCGCACCCGCGATGCCAGCGCCACGCCGCTCATGCCGCCCGGCATCACCACATCGCTGATGAGGAGGTCGATCCTCGCCTCGCGCTCCAGCAGCGCGAGCGCTTCCGGCCCGTTTTCGGCGACCAGCACGCGATGCCCCAGCTCCTTCAGCACCTCGGCAGTCATCTCGCGGACCGCCACCTCGTCTTCGACCACGAGGACACTGAGCGCACCGCCCGGCGCGGGCGCGGCACCGGCATCGGCGGCTTCGCCCGGCGCCGCTTCGCCCTCGGCGCGCGGCAGATAGAGCCGCACCACCGTTCCGGCGCCGAGGCGGCTCTCGATGCGCGCCGCCCCGCCCGACTGCCGGGCAAAGCCATAGACCATCGAGAGGCCGAGCCCCGCGCCCTTGCCCACCGGCCTGGTGCTGAAGAACGGCTCGAAGGCGCGCGCCAGCACGTCCTCCGGCATGCCGGCGCCGCTGTCGCGCACGGCGATCTCGAGATAGTCGCCGGCGACGACATCCGGGATCTCGCCGGAAGCGACGGCGCGATTGGCGGCACTCACCGTCACGCTGCCGCCGCTCTCCGTCGCGTCGCGCGCGTTGAGAATGAGGTTGAGGATCGCCGTCTCGAGCCGTCCGGGATCGGCGCGGCATCGCCAGAGTCCGGGCGCCAAGGCCAGCTCCAGCCGCACCGTCTCGCCCACCGCACGCTGGTAGAGCGGCTCCATCCGCGCCAGCAGCTCGTCGAGCGCGAGCGGCTGCGGCTCGAGCCGCTGGCGCCGCGCAAAGGCCTGGAGATGCTCGGTGAGGCGCGCGCCGCGCTCGGCCCCCTGAAGCGCCACCTCGGCGAGCCGCTTGATCCGCTCATCCGCCGTGCGGCTCTGGGCGATGCGGTCGAGATTGCCGATGACGATGGTGAGCAGATTGTTGAAATCATGCGCAATGCCGCCGGTGAGCTGGCCGATCGCGTCGAGGCGCTCGGCGCGGCGCAGCAGCTCCTCGGCCTGGCGCCGCTCCTCGATGTCGCGGCCGACGCTGAAGATGACGCTCTCCTCGGGCATCGCCGTCGATCGCCAGGCGCTCCAGTGCCAGTTCCCGTCGCGATGGCGGTAGCGCACTTCGACATCGGTCATCGCGGCGCCGGCGGCGAGCTTCGCCATCGAGGCTTCGACGTCGGGCCGGTCGTCGGGATGCAGGAACTCGAAGAAAGGGGTGGCGAGGATCTGCTCGCGGCTCAGGCCCGCCGCCGCCGCGATCGCCGGGTTGATGTCGTGAAGGGCGCCGTCGAAACCGGCAATGGCCAGGAAATCCTGCGCCATCTCGAAATAGCGCTCGCGCTCGCGCTCGAGCTTCCGGCGCGCGCTGATATCGACCAGCACGCCGTAGCCGCGCAGGAATTTCCCCGCGCCGTCGCGCTCGATGCTGCTCGACAGCAGCACCGTCACGATGGCGCCCGACTTGCAGCGGAGCTGCCGCTCGACATCGCGGAACTCGCCCTTCTCGAGCAGCTCCGGCCAGCCTCGCTCGTGGAATTCGCGGGCCGATTCCGCCGTATAGAAGTCGGGGAGCGCATGCCCGATCACCTCCTCGCGGGAATAGCCGAAGAGGGTGAGCCAGGCGTCGTTGACCTCGGTGAGCCGCGTCTCCTCGTCGACCGCATGCAGGGGAACCGGCATGTTGTTGAAGAGCGCCTGATAGATCGCCGACGCGCGGCTTTGCGATTTGTCGCCGGAATTGCGCCGCCCGGCGCCGGCGCCCGTTGCGCGAGGGTCTTTCGACGGGGCATCGCCCATCACGCGTCCGCGCCATCAATCATCGTCGAAGCGTCTCGCCGCGCCCCCTGGCCCGTCATGGGACAGCCTTTTCGCTTGGTGCCGTTGGCGATCTTGCGCCGCATCGGCCGCCGCGACGATACAGTAATACCCTTGTAAACCGGGCCGTTGTTTGATTTACGTCAGGAGCCGGGGCCGGCTAGACGACGCTGCGATGCCGCTCGCGGCAGATGGCGAGCACCTCCTCGGGAACGCGCTTCCACCAGGTCTCGGCCGAAAAGATCTCGACCTCGCAATACCCGGAAAACCCCGTCGCCTCGACCAGCGCGCGGATACCGCGCAGATCGATGATGCCGTCGCCCATCATGCCGCGGTCGAGCAGCAGATCGCGGGTCGGCACCAGCCAGTCGCAGACATGGTAGCTGAGGATGCGCGCTCCCGCCCGGGCGATCTCGCGCGCGAGATCAGGATCCCACCAGACGTGATAGACATCGACCGCGACGCCGATCCCGTCGCCGAGATCCGCGCAGAGATCGTTCGCCTGCGCCAGCGTGTTCACGCAGGCCCGGTCGGCGGCATACATCGGATGGAGCGGCTCGATCGCGAGCCTGACGCCGGAGTTCCGCGCATAGGGCAGCAGCGCTGCGAGGCCGTCGCGCACCTGCTCGCGTGCGCCGGCGATGTCCTTCGAGCCCTTCGGCAGCCCGCCCACCACCAGCACGAGGCACTCGGCGCCGATCCCCGCCGCCTCGTCCACCGCGCGGCGATTATCCTCGAGCGCGGCGCGGCGCTGCGCTGCTTCTGCCGCCGGGAACATCCCGCCGCGGCAGAGCGACGGGACCTTCATCTGATGCGCGTTGAGGAGCTTCGCCGCGCGCTCGACGCCGCAGGCCTGGAGGATGTCGCGCCAGGGCGCGATCGCGCGGATGCCGGCGCGGGCACAGCCTTCGATCGCCTGCTCGAGCGACCAGGATTTCACCGTCGCCGTGTTGATCGCGAGCCATCGTTCGTCGCGGAAATCGCGCATCTCAGGCCTCGACGCCGCGCACCGCCATCACCGCTCGCATGCGCGACGCGGCGCGCTCTGGGTCGGCGAGCAGTCCTGCTCCATCCGCCAGACGAAAAAGCTCGGCCAGATGCAGGCTCGAGCGCGCGCTCTCCTGCCCGCCCACCAGGGTGAAGTGATCCTGATGGCCGTTCAGATAAGCCATGAAGACGACCCCCGTCTTATAAAAGCGCGTCGGCGCGCGGAAGATGTGGCGCGAGAGCGGCACGGTGGGCGCGAGGATCGCGTGGAACTGCGTCGCATCGCCCCGCGCCAGTGCGCTGAGCGCCGCCGAGGCTGCCGGCGCGATCGCATCGAAGATGCCGAGCAGCGCATCCGAATGCCCCGCCGCATCGCCCTCGATGAGCTCGGCATAGTTGAAATCATCGCCCGTATACATGCGCACGCCCTTGGGCAGGCGCCTGCGCATGGCGATCTCCTTCTCCTTGTCGAGGAGAGAGATCTTGACCCCGTCGATCTTCCGGACGTTCTCGGCGATGATCGCGACCGCGACATCCATCGCCCGCTCGGGGCTTCCCTCACCCCAATATCCTGCGAGCGCCGGATCGAACATCTCGCCGAGCCAGTGGATGATCGCCTTCTCCCGGAGCTGACCGAGGATGCGGCCATAGACCCGCGCATAATCCTCGGGTCCCCTCGCCGCTTTCACCAGCGCGCGGCTCGCCATCAGGATGATGCGCCCGCCCGATTTCTCGATCGCCGCGCATTGCTCCTCATAGGCGCCGATGACCGCATCGATGCCGCCGCTCGCAGCAGGATCGAGATGATCGGTGCCGGCGCCCGAGGCCAGCATCGCGCCCGGCACGTCGCGCGCCGCGTCGATGCTGCGGCGGATCAGCTCCAGCGAGCGCGGCCAGTCGAGCCCCATGCCGCGCTGCGCCGTATCCATCGCCTCGGCGACGCCGAGCCCGAGCGAGAAGAGATGCCGGCGATAGGCGATGGTGCGCTCCCAGTCGATCGTCGCGTCGAGCCAGGGATCGCCCTCGGCCAGCGGGTCGGCCACCACATGCGCCGCCGCATAGGCGATGCGGTTGAGCTTGCCCGGAGCCGGCGCGAACTGCGCCGGCGGCCGCGTCGAGTAGGGGACAAGCCTTCCTCCCGCGACGGGCAGGCGGAGCGTCGCCATGGCTTAGACGCTCAGCGCCGGGAGATCGACCCAGCGCCGCTCCTTCCAGCTCGCTATCCCTGCCTCGGCGAGCTGCACGCCCTTGGCGCCTTCGAGCAAGGTCCATTTGAAGGGCGCGTCCTCGCAGACATGGCGGATGAACATCTCCCATTCGATCTTGAAGCCGTTGTCGTAGCTGCCGCCGTCCGGCACCTCGGCCCAGGTCTTGAAGAGATCGATCGGCTGCGGCACGTCCGGGTTCCAGACCGGCCGCGGCGTGTTGACCCGCGCCTGCGACCAGCATTTATGCAAGCCCGCCACCGCCGAACCCAAAGTGCCGTCGACATGGAAGGTCACGAGATCGTCGCGCCGCGGCCTGGTGCACCAGGAGCTGTTGATCTGCGCGATGACGCCGTTGGCGAGCTGGAAGGTGGCATAGGCGGCATCGTCGGCATCGGCCTTATAGGCCTTCCCCGCTTCGTCCCAGCGCTCGGGGATATGGATCGCGCCGAAGCAGGAGACGCTCTTCACCTCGCCGAAGATGGTGTCGAGCACGTAGCGCCAATGGCAGAGCATGTCGAGGATGATGCCGCCGCCTTCGCCCTTGCGGTAGTTCCAGGACGGCCGGTTGATCGGCTGCCAGTCGCCCTCGAACACCCAATAGCCGAACTCGCCGCGCACCGACAGCATGCGGCCGAAGAAGCCCGACTGCACCAGCGCGTTCATCTTGCGCAGTCCCGGCAGGAAGATCTTGTCCTGCACCACGCCGTGCTTGACGCCGGCCTTGTTGGCGCGCTTTGCGAGGTCGAGCGCGTCGGCCAGATTTTCCGCGATCGGCTTCTCGCAATAGATATGCTTGCCCGCGGCGATCGCCTTGCGCAGCAGTTCCGCGCGGAGCTGCGTCGTGGCGGCGTCGAAGAAGAGCGTGTCCTTGGGATTTCTCAGCGCCGCGTCGAGATCGGTGGTCCAGCGCTCGACCCCGTGGAGGCGCGCCAGCGCCTCGAGCTTCGTCGCGTTGCGCCCGACCAGGATCGGATCCGGCATCACCCGGTCGCCGTTCTTGAGGAGCACGCCGCCTTGCGCGCGGATCGCCAGGATCGAGCGGATCAGATGCTGGTTCATCCCCATCCGCCCGGTGACGCCGTTCATGATCACGCCGAGACGCTGCTCTGCCATTCGGAATTTCCCCTCGCCTGTCGACTTCACCTGATATGCGCGACGTGGATTTTCAGCCGCCTCGCCTCATCCTCTTCACGCCGCCCCACCTCACCCTCCCAGCTTCGCGCTCCGCGCTTCGCCGGGGCCCTCCCTCTCCGCCCCATTGGGGCGGAGAGGGAGGGGGTGAGGTGGGGCTAGATGAAACGGCCGCACACTCTCGCCCTTCCCTTGCCAGTCTCGCTTGCGTCGCGTAAGTATCCATCTGGTTACTTCATAGCGCCGGAGCGGCTCGCTTGCCAGCCCGGCCCGCTCGCGAAAGACGATTGCCGATGAGCGATGGATCAGAGGGTCTGCCGGAGCGTTTTGCCGACGAGGCGCAGCTCGAGGATGTCATGACCGCGCCCGCGCCGGCGCTGGTGGATGCGTTGAAAGAGGTGCCGGGCGATCTCCTCATCCTCGGCATCGGCGGCAAGATGGGCCCGACCCTGGCGCGCCTCGCGCGCCGCGCCGCGCCGCTAAAGCGCATCATCGGCGTCTCGCGCTTCAGCGAGGCCGGCTTGCGCGAAAAGCTCGAAGCCTCCGGCATCGACTGCATCGCCGCCGATCTCCTCGACCGCGCCGCGGTAGAGCGCCTGCCCCAGGCGCCCAACGTCATCTTCATGGCCGGCCGCAAATTCGGCACAGCCGGCCGCGAGGACCTCACCTGGGCGATGAACGTGCTGGTGCCGGCGATCGTCGCCGAGACCTGGCGGCAGTCGCGCATCGTCGCCTTCTCCACCGGCAACGTCTATCCCTTCATCGAGGTGGCGCGCGGCGGCGCGACCGAGGCCGTGCCGCCCGATCCGCGCGGCGCCTATGCCAGCTCCTGCGTCGGGCGCGAGCGCATGTTCGAGTATTTCTCGCGCCTTCACGGCACGCCGGGCCGCATCATCCGCCTCAACTACGCGATCGACATGCGCTATGGCGTGCTGCACGACGTCGCGCAGAAGGTGCTCTTGGGCCGCGAGATCGATTTGACCGCGGGCCACGCCAACGTCATCTGGCAGGGCGATGCCAACGCCATGGTGCTGCGCGCGCTCACCTGCTGCACCTCCCCCACCTCGCCGCTCAATGTGAGCGGGCCCGAGACGGTGAGCATCCGCGCGCTGGCCTTGGCGTTCGGCGAGCGCTTCGGCAGGAAGCCCTGCTTTGCCGGCAGCGAGGCACCGATGGGCTGGCTCGTCGATGCCGGGCAAGCGCATCGGCTCTTTGGCTATCCCGCCGTGCCGCTCGCGCGCATGATCGACTGGGTAGCCGATTGGGTCGGCCGCGGGCAGCGCAGCCTCGGCAAGGAAACCCATTACGACAGTCGCGATGGCGCCTTCTGAGCAAGGCCTGCCGCCCGGCGTGACGCTCCGCCCGCTCGCCGCGGCCGATCTCCCCGCCGCCTGCGCGCTTTCGGCCGAGCCCGGCTGGAATCAGATCGATGCCGACTGGCGCCTCTTCCTGGAGCTCGGTCGCACATTCCTGCTGCTGCGCGACGGAAAGCCCATCGCCACCGCCGCGACGCTGCCCTATGCCGGCTTCGCCTGGGTCAGCATGGTGCTGGTGACGAAATCCGAGCAGCGCCGCGGCCTCGCCCGCTTCCTGCTGCGCCACGCGATCGAGCGCCTGCTGGCTGAGGGCCTGCGCCCGGTGCTCGACGCCACCCCCGCCGGCCGCGCGGTCTATCTGGGCCTGGGCTTCCGCGACGGCTGGGGCATGCGCCGCTTCGTCGCGCAGCGCCTGACGCCGGCGGGCGCGCTCGCCGAACCCGCGGACGGCACGCGCCTGCGTCCGCTCGAGCCTGCCGACTGGCCGCACCTCATCGCCTATGACCGCGCCGTCTTCGGCGCGGAGCGCGGCGCGCTGCTGCAACGCCTGGCGCAGCGCCTTCCTCAGGCCGCGCTCGTCGCCGAGCGCGGCGGCAAACTCGCCGGCTATTCCCTCGGCCGCGACGGCCGCGTGATGGACCAGCTCGGGCCGATCTGCGCCGAGGACGACGCGGTGGCCGAAGCGCTGCTCTCCCGCGCGCTCGCTTCGCTGCGCGCCCCGCTCGCGATCGACGTCCCCGACCGCCAGTCCCGCCTCGCCGAACGTCTCGCCGCTTTGGGCTTCACCATCGAGCGCTCTTTGACCCGCATGGCCCATGCCGGCGAGAGCCCCGGCAGCGACCCCCGCTACTTCGCCATCGCCGGCCCCGAGCTGGGGTAAGGCTGCAGATCTAGGGTGCGTCCTTCGACAAGCTCAGGATGAGGAAGGTTCTTGGTGGCCTCCGGTAAAGGCCATTCCGGGTCTCCCTCATCCTGAGCGCGAGCGCAGCGAGCAGTCGAAGGACGCACCGGCAGAACTGCAGCCATCGCCCCACCTCACCCTCCCATTGCTGCGCAATGGGTCCCTCCCTCTCCGCCCCATTGGGGCGGAGAGGGGTTGGGGTGAGGTGGGGAATGTGAGGAGCGTGAGGTGAGGGAAGTGAGCTCAGCCGCCGCCCCTACTTCTCCGCCACCTTCTTCATCTTGATCGACGGGTCGAGGAAGGCGTTGGTGTAGTGCTGGGTCACGTCGAAGGGCTTGTCGATGCCGACATAGGTCTTCACCAGCGCGTAGTCGCTCTGGACGCGCTTCGGATCGAACCAGCCGAGCCCCTTAGTCTCCGAGGTCTTGTCACTCATCAGCTGCTCGACCTCTTGCCAGTTGATCATCTGGTCGTCGAAGCGCAGCCCCGAATTGGCCTCGACCAGCGCATCGATGCAGGGCTTGGCATTGGCGACGCAGGCCGCGAACGCCTTCTGCGTCACCTTGACGAAGGCGGCGACGAGCGCGCGATGCGCCTTCAGAAAAGCGCCGTTCACCACGATCGAATTGCCATAGGGGTTCACGCCGGCATCCTTCCAGGCGAGATAGCCCATATTGCTGCCCAGCGATGTCTCGTAGCCGTGATGGAAATTATAGAAATCGGTGACGACATCGACGCTGCCGGCCTTGAGTGCCGCGAGCTTCGCCGCCGGGCCGACATTGACCCAGGTGATCGAGTTGGGATCGAGCTTGTTCGCCTTGGCGAGCGCCGGCCAGAGCGCCCGCGCCGCATCGCCCGGCGGATTGCCGATCTTCTTGCCAGGGAAATCCTTGAGCCCCTTGATGCCGGAGCTCCTGAGCCAATAGAAGCCGCCGGGATAATTGGCATAGACATTCATCACGGCCGTCTCGTCGGCGCCCTTGCCGAGCGCCACCAGCACGGTGGTGAAATCGGCGAGCCCGAGCTGGTCGATGCCCGCTCCCGTGGCCTCGGCGGCGAGCGACGAGCCCTTGCCCTGCAGGATGTTGAGATCGATGCCGACCGCTTTGTACCAGCCCATCTTCTGCGCGTAGTAGTAGGGCGCGTGATCGCCGCCGGCGACCCAGTTGAGGATGAAATTGACGCGCTCCGCCGCCTGCGCGGAGGTGGCGAACCCCAAAAGTGCAACGGCGGCAACGAGGAATTTCAGTCTCACAGAGCAAGTCCTCCCAGGACATCGACGGTTCTGGGCCGCCTGCCCTCGCCGATAGCGGCTTGCGCGCATGGGCCCGGATTTTGTAACTATCTGGTTACAAAATCACGATAAAGAGCACCATGCCCCCTGTCAACCCGCGCCCCCGCGCAGCAAAGCGCCCGTCCGGCAGCCGGCGCCAGCCGGACACGACGCGCCGCAACATCCTCGAAGCGGCCACGGTCGAATTCGCCGGGAACGGCCTCGCCGGTGCGCGCGTCGACGAGATCGCCGAGCGCGCCGGCGTGAGCAAGCGCATGCTCTACCATTATTTCGGCAATAAGGAGGCGCTCTGGCTCGCCGTCCTTGAAGAGGCCTATCTGCGCATCCGCAGCGAGGAGCGCCGCCTCGATGTCGAGCGCCTCTCGCCGGTCGAAGGCATGCGCCGCCTCATCGCCTTCACCCTCGAATACGACCACGCGCATCCTGAATTCATCGCCTTGCTGCTCGGCGAGAATCTGCACCGCGCGCGCTATCTGCGCCGCTCGCGCAAGATCCGCGACATGCACAGCTCGCTGCTGGACGTCATCGCCGGCCTGCTCGAGCGCGGCCGCCGCGCCGGCGTCTTCCGCGCCGGCATCGATCCGGCCGAGCTCTACATCACCATCGCCGCGCTGGGCTTCTTCTACTTCTCCAACCTGCACACGCTTTCCACCATCTTCGGCCGCCCCCTCGACAGCCCCGCCTCCCGCCGCCAGCACCTCCGCCACGCCACGCAAGTGGTGCTGGGGTTTCTCAGGCCGTGAGGCGCTGCTCTCATCGCCCCACCTCACCCCAACCCTCTCCGCCCCCCGGGGCGGAGAGGGAGGGACCCGCGCAGCGGGAGGGTGAGGTGGGGCGGCACGATCTCTCGCGCGTCATGCGACCCTGCCAGGGTTGACTCCCCGCGCCGCCGCGCGGAAATATCACCAACCGGTTACATCGGAGAAAACGGAGATGCGGATCACCTCGGCGGACTGGCCTTCCGGCGTCCTCGAGATGCTGCGGCGCGGCACGGTGATCCCCGCGCATCTCCTGGCGCTCGATGCAGAGCGTCGGCTCGACCCGCGCCGCCAGCGCGCGCTCACCCGCTACTACTGTGACGCCGGCGCGGGCGGCATCGCGGTGGGCGTTCATTCGACGCAATTCGCCATCCGCGAAACCGGGCTCTATGAGCCGGTGCTGCGGCTTGCCGCCGAGACCGCGGCGGCCTGGGCGAAGCAGCCGCCGGTGATGATCGCCGGTCTCTCCGGCCGCACCGATCAGGCGCTGCGCGAGGCCGAGATCGCCGTAGGCCTCGGATATCATGCCGGCCTCCTCAGCCTTGCCGCGCTGAAGGGCGCGAGCGAGGACGAGCTCATCGCCCATTGCCGCGCCGTGGGCCAGGTGATGCCGCTCGTCGGATTCTATCTCCAGCCCGCCGTGGGCGGCCTCGCGCTCTCGCATCGCTTCTGGCGGCGCTTTGCCGAGCTCGAGGCGGTGGTCGCGGTGAAGATCGCGCCCTTCAACCGCTACCGCACCCTCGACGTGGTGCGCGGCGTCATCGAGGCGCGCGCCGAGCAGCGCGTCTCGCTCTATACCGGCAATGACGACAGCATCGTGCTCGATCTCCTGACCCCTTTCCGCCTCCCGCGCGACGGCGCGCCGGTCGAGCTCCGGATCGCCGGCGGCCTCTTGGGCCATTGGAGCGTCTGGACACGCGGCGCCGTCGAGCTCTTCGAGCGCCTCCGCGGCGCGCGCGAGAAGGGCGCCATCGACCCTTCCCTCCTCGCGCTCGCCTCGGCCGTCACCGATTGCAACGCCGCCTTCTTCGACGTGGCGCACGACTTCCGCGGCTGCATCGCCGGCTGCCACGAGGTGCTGCGCCGGCAGGGCCTCTTCGACGGCATCTGGTGCCTCGATCCCGAGGAGGGACTGAGCCCCGGCCAGTCGGAGGCCATCGACCGCGTGATGGCGCTCTATCCCGAGCTCGGCGACGATGCCTTCGTCGCCGCCCATCGCGAGCGCTGGCTCTCGTGAGCGAGGTTGCGCGCCGGGAGCCCAAGGCAAAGCCCCTCTTCGGCGATCGGGCGCGGCGCATTGCGCTCGGCCTTCTCGCCCATCTGGCGCTCATTCTCCTCTGGTACCTCGTCGCCACCTTGGGCCATGTGCCCGCCTTCGTGCTGCCGAGCCCGGTGGTGACGCTCGCCACCTTGGGCGGCGAGAATTATCACTGGATATCCAACACGCTGGTGACGGCGAGCGAGATCTTCGGCGGCTACTTCCTCGCCGTCGTCATCGGCGTCGCGGCGGCGATCGCCTTTTCCTGGTCGCGCACCGCCGAGGATGCGGCCATGCCGCTCCTCGTCAGCCTCAACATGATCCCCAAAGTGGCGCTGGGGCCGCTCTTCATCGTCTGGTTCTCCTACGGCATCATGCCGAACACCATCATCGCCTTCTCGATCAGCTTCTTCCCGATCCTGCTCAATGCCGCCCGCGGCTTCCGCGAGGTCGAGCCCGAGCTCCTCGACCTCGTGCGCTCGGTGCGCGGCTCGAAATGGCAGCTCTTCACCAAGATCCAGCTGCCGAGTGCCCTCCCCTACATCTTCTCCGGCATGAAGGTGGGCGCGATCCTGGCGGTGGCGGGCGCCATCGTCGGCGAGTTCCTGGGCTCCTCGCGGGGCTTGGGATACCTCATGCTGCAGGTGCAGACGACGCTCGACACCGCCGGCATGTTCATGGCGGTGATCCTCATCACCCTGATCGGCGTCGTGCTCTATGGGCTCGTGCTCGGCCTCGAGCGCCTCGTCATCGTGCGCGACGCCAGGCTGCAGTGAGCGCCACGGTGAGCGAGCCCTTCATCCGCGTCAGCAACCTGCGCAAGCTCTACCGCAAGGGCGAGGAGGAATTCCTCGCCATCTCGAATGCGACCTTCGAGGTAGCGCCGGGCGAGCTTGTCTCGCTGGTGGGTCCCTCGGGCTGCGGCAAGACCACGCTCCTGAAGATCCTCGCCGGGCTTCAGGATTACGATTCTGGCGAGGCGCAGATCGGCTCCGCGACGCATCCCTTCGATCCCACGCGCGACATCGGCATGGTCTTCCAGCAGGCGCTGCTGCTCAAATGGCGCCGCGTGCTGGAGAACGTGCTGCTGCC
>Ga0134128_10008838_pt1 | contig 12117 bp, 11 predicted proteins | sample KB31754_FD_96462 | JGI IMG/M metagenome (GOLD analysis project Ga0134128, IMG submission 96462) | Terrestrial soil microbial communities with excess Nitrogen fertilizer from Kellogg Biological Station, Michigan, USA - KB3-175-4 | ecosystem: Environmental > Terrestrial > Soil > Unclassified ...
GCCAATACCTCCTTCGACTCAGTGCCTTTCATCGCGGGGCTCCGTCGCCTGGTAACTGCGGCCAACAGGATCGAGTCGTTGTTCGTCGCACCAGGCATCGATGACTACCTGGCTGCGCTGCATGAACTCGTCGCCCGCCGCCACCATCGGCGAACCGTCGCTATCACCGAGCACATGCTGGAAGAACAACGCCATCACCCGCGATACGCCCGCCTCCGTCACGGAACGCCGATCCGTGGCGAAATAATCGTTGCCGGCCGCGCCGATGATTTCGTAGGCCGGGAAGTAGCAGACTCCAGGCAAACGTGCCAGCCGATCCGCGGCCACCCGGAGCACCGCCTTCGAATGGACGCTGGCGGCGAGCACATGCTGGCGTTCGGCCGTGGCAGCCAAGGGCACCGGTGACACGGTAAGGATCATCTTCATGCGCGGATTGACCGCACGCACTTCCGTGACAAAGGAAGTCATGTCGGCGACGACCTCTTCCACCGTGAGATTGAGGAACCCATGTCGATCGGCCTCGAAGCGGCCGGCCGCAACGCCAGGGCACAGCGGATAAACAGCACCGTCCTCGCGCGAAGCCCAGCACTCGGTAAGCCCGAGGGTGAACACGAACACGTCCATTTCGCCAAACGCCCTGCACACCGCCGCGAAGTGCCGGCGGCGATCCTCCGCGTACTCGCGCGGCGAACTGAAACCGCCCGGCTGTATCGTCGGCCGGAATGGGTCGAAACAGGCACCGTCCTGATCCCAGCGATCGTCCCGCGGCACGAAGGCACCGGTCGAACGTCGCCACAACTGCAGCAGCTGACGCGGCGTGTAGATATTTCCGTAGCGGGCACTGTAGACACCGTAGTTGAACGCTGCCGCCACCGATGGCGGCAGCAACGGATGCGCCGATTCGGTCACGAAACAGGGGCGACCCCGCTCGCCCAAATGCCGCGCGACATGCTGTGCAAAGCAGCTGCCGGCAGTGACGATGCGGCTTTCCGGCTCGATCCGGAACGGCGCCGGCCATACCGGGTCGACCTCGTTGCTGGCACGTCCGGCCATCGCCCGGCTCCAGCGCTGTGCATCCGGAATATCGCGATACGGATGGCTCATGCCAATTGCCTCATCTGGCCAAGCACCAATTCGCCATATGCCTCGTTGGCGTGTGCGCCGTCGCCATAATACGGCTCCCGCAGGAAGCCCCCGGCGTCGATCGCCGGTGACGGGCAAGCCACGAAGGTCACCCCGGCAGCGTCACACCAATCGCGGACGATGCGGGAATGCAGCCGCCAGAGCTTGTAGCGCATGGACGCCGGTGAAATTTCCTGGCACATGCCCGGATACAGTGCCCACGGAATATCGGCGTGCATACGCTGCGCATCGGCATACGGCGGAGGAGCCTCCAGGTGGAACATCGGACCACGGCAGAGCAGGCGCAGTTCGGTCATCAGCGCCAGGTACTCGGTCATCAGCGATTCCAGGATAGCGCGCACGGCCAGCGCCGGCAGCACCTCGGCAGCGGGATCGAGCGGCAAGTCCGGTTCCCAGGGCAGCACGAAATCGAAGCGGCGCGGATGCACCAGCATGCCGACCACGCCATGGACGGCGCCACCGATCAATGAAAAAAGCGGACCGTCATGCTGGCGCAACCGCTGTTCGAGTGCCGGCGTGAAACGCGGCGGCCCGTCGTCGCGTTCGATCGCGCCGGGCATTTCCCAGAAATTGAGCGCCTGCAACGCCACACCCCTCGCTGTCGCCGCTCGCGCCACGCAAGCGACATGGCTGTGACCGACGCACAACATGGGCCCGGTGCCAGGCAACGAATAGTGAGCCACCCCAGGCATCAACGGACCGAGGCCGACGGCTTGGGCAGCGCATGCCGCGGTGCTTGCGGCGCCAAAACTTGCGGCCGCCGCCAGTCGCGTGGCGGAAAGGCCAGCGTGAACGGTTCGCCGAGTACCGTCAGATTCGGGTTGTACGCAGGATCCTGCTCAAGTTCGACGCCCCAGCGCTGCTTCATGAATGCAACCTCGCGATCGAAGCGCGCCTGCTTCTCCGGCGTGTCCTCGTGACCGCGCGAAGCGGATTCGTGATGATACAACTCGGCGAACGGCGTCCACACGTTGGTGAAACCCGCGCGATGCAGGCGCAGGCAGAAATCGACGTCGTTGAATGCCACCTGCAGCGCAACTTCCAGACCGCCTGCCCGTTGATAAACTTCGCGTCGCACCATCAGGCAGGCGGCGGTCACCGCACTCATGCCCTGGGCCAGTCTCGCCCGCGCCATCTGCCCACCATGACCGCGCGGCATGCCGCAATAAGGATGCGCGGCGACGCCGTGCACGCCCGTTACCACGCCGGCATGCTGGATCGTGTCGTTGGGGTAATACAGCATTGCGCCGACTGCACCCACGTGCGGGCGCATCGCATGACTGGCCAGTTCCTCCAACCAGTCCGGCGTGATCACCTCGATGTCGTTGTTGAGCAGGCAGACAAGCGGGGCGGAGCAGTCGCGGACGGCCTCGTTGTTGATCATCGAGTAGTTGAATGGTCGGTTGTGCGGGCGCACCCGCACATTCGACAGTCCGGCCAGGCTGGCGAGATAGGCCGTCGATGCCGGCTCGACCGATTGGTTGTCGACCACCACGATTTCATAATTCGGGTAGGTCGTCCGTTCGAGGATCGACTCCACGCATTGCCGCAGCAGATCGACCCGGTCGCGGGTCGGCACGATGATGCTGATCCGGGGCACCGGCTCGGGCAGCGGATGACGCACGCGGAAGGCACCCAGCATGCCTTCAATCTGGCGGACCTCGACGGCCTGTCCCAGCCGCGAGAAATGGTCGCGCAGCGCACGCAGGCCCGCAGCATGCGCATAGCTCTTCTGGTCAACGCCCTGGGCGGTGGAACCCTCAATCGCACGCCAATGATAGAGCACCATCGGTATGTGGCCGATCTGGTCGGGATGCAGCCGCTCGCTGCAACGCAGCGCCAAATCCCAGTCCTGGCTGCCCTCCAGCCCCTCGCGAAATCCACCGAGCGCATTCACCAGCGCCCGCGAGTAGACGCCCAGATGGCTGACGCAGTTGTGCCCGCAAAGCAGATCGGGATTCCAGTCAGGCTTGAAATAGGGATCGTAGCGCCGGCCTTCGGCATCGATCTTGTCTTCGTCGGAATAGATCATTCGCCACTGCGGGTTCTGCCGCAATGCCTCGCTGATCATGGCCACGGCCTGCGGATGCAGCTCGTCGTCATGATCAAGCAAGGTGATGTAGTCGCCAGTCGCCAGTTCCAGCGCGCTGTTAGATGCCGCAGAAATGTGGCCGTTGCGTTCGCGCCAGAAGACCCGGATGCGTGCATCGCGGGTGGCGTATTCCTCCAGCACGCGGCGCACCTGCGGCGCGCTGGAGGCATCGTCGGCGATGCACAATTCCCAGTCGGGACATGTCTGGGCGAGCACGCTGTTGAGGCAACGCCGCAGCCAGATTTCCGGGGTGTTCCAGGTTGGCAGCAGGATCGAGACAGGACGCTGCGCAGGCCCGGATTCGCCTGTCGGTCGCCGGTCGTAGAGTCGAAGCCAGCGCTCATAGGTGGGCTCCTTTCCGCCGCGTCGCGCATAGCGCCGATACAGCCAGCTGGCGAAGGCATGGCGCCCGCCGCGCCGGCACAATTCTCCCCAGGCTTCGCGCCGCAATGCGGTTAGGTCACCGCCCTGCATTTCATGTGTCCTCGCCACCGCGCGCCACATGCGCCAGCTGGCCCCGACGCGTCCCAGTCGTGCAAGGCTCATGTCCCGCACACGGAAGCGGCACGGCCCGCTGGCCGGATCGAGCCGCAGGCGCTGGACGTCGTGCGTCAGCAGCACCACGCCGCTGTGCCGTGGGAACTCGGGGTCGAAAAAGCCCAGATGCAGCGACCAATCCTGGTGCATGCCCTGACCGTAGTCGAAATAGAGCAGGGGCTCGAGTCGATCGCTCTCCAGGTCCTCCAGCTCGATGGACAACAAGTACCAGCCTGCCCGGATCGGCCGTTGACCTGTCACGCACTCGAACTGGGGATCGTTGCCGTCGGCCCGCCAGCAATCCTGCTCGCCCGCCACCGGCTGCAGCTGGTTGAGCGGACGCAGCACCACGGCCGCGTCGCGCAGACGCGACCAGGCTCGGCGCACGCGCTTTGCCAGCCCCGGCGCTCGGCTGGCACGCGTCGGCCGAATGGCGCCCGCACGGCTCATCGGCCGCGCCCCAGCAGCCTGCGCACCCTCGCCACGAATCCTTGCGTCGCAAGCAGGTCGACGCCTTGTTGCAATCGTTGCAGCGCCGTTCGTGTGTCGGCCCGCCGCTCCTCCAACGCGCTGGCTAGGCTCTGCAGCTGTTCACGCTGTTGCGAGAACCCCAGTTCGAGATGCTGCAACTGCTGACCTTGCGCGGCAAATTCGCGGGAATGATCCCGCAACGCCTGTCGTTGCTGCCCGAACTCCCCGGTCAGGCTCTGTAACTGCTTCAGCTGCGCGGCAAATTCGCGCGCCAGGTTCTGCACGTCGATCCGCTCACGCGACCGTTCAACCATTCCGCTGGTCGATTCCGACTGGCGCTCGAGCAAGCGAAGGAGCGACGGATCGTCGATCACCACCTCATATTCGACCCGGATCGCCACATCCAACCATTCCCCCACGCGCCGCGCCGGCAGTGCGCTGCCGACCTCGAATTCCAGATTCGGATCATCGTCGAAACTGACGAGGCGAACGCTCAACGCCGCCTGCGAGGGAAGCAGTTCACCATGAACATGACCCAGTCGCCCAAGCAATCCGTCCAGCTCGACCCATTCGGCATCAGCCTGCTGGCGCAGCGCGACCCGACCCAGACCATAGACGCCCGGATGATCCGCCGGGTCGACCCGCAGATAATCCGGCATCGCTCCCGCGGGCAGCCTGAATCGCAGATCTAGCACGCCGTCGGCGGCATCGACCGGCACGGACACCATGCGATTCTCGTCAAAGTTCTCATCGCGCCGGCGATAGAACAGATGGCAGCTCAGCGGCCGTACCTCGGTCCTCCCGCTGCCGACCGGACGGTCGTCCGCATCGATCAGGCGGCCGGCCAGCGCCGCAAAAAAATCCTGGATCGCCTGTGGCGCCTCCGTTGCCCGACGCAGGAAGGCGGCAAACTCCGCTGGAATCTTCGCGCCCACCGCGACCACGCCGAGGCCATGACTGTGCCGGAACGCGAAGCAGCGATAACGCGCATTCAACTCGTCGAAGAAGCGCCACACGCCGAACTCGCGCTCACGCTCCTCGGTATCGTGCAGCAGCACCACTGCACGCTCGCTCAGCTTGGGCAACCATGTCTCGAAGTCGTGGCGCACGGCTTCGTAGGTGTGCAGCCCGTCGATGTGCAACAGGTCGATGCTGCCATCGGCAAACTTCTCCACCGCCTGGTCGAACCGCGCACGCAGCAGCCGCGAGAAATTGCCGTAACGCGGATCATGACGGGCACGCAGCGCCTCATATACCTCTTCGCCATAATGCAGCGCATGCTCATCACCTTGCCAGGCATCCACGGCGGTGCAGCGGCAATCCAGGTTGAGTGTCTGCACAGCCTGGCAGAAGGCCATGTAGGAGTTGCCGGAGTGCGTACCCAATTCAACCACGCTGCGCGGACGCAGCAAGTCGATGGCCAGGTAGGCGAACGGAATGTGGCCAACCCAGCCGTAGGGGGGGACCACGCGCGGCCTGGTCAATACCAGCGGATGCGCGTCCAGTTGAAATTCAGCGCTCATCACTGATCCGCTCCAAACGTACCTCGAGCATCGGGATGCCGATCATCCCGGACGAAAGCATTCCGCCGCTGGCGTTGAAGTGCAATGCCTCGTGCAGCCAGTGTTGGATCACGTGCTGTTCCTGCGTGCCTTCGGCGACGCCGGCGGTGATGAAATAATCGCCGTTGAGCAACCTAGGCATGATGAACTCGAAGCTGGCGCGACACACCTGTCCTTCCGCCACCGCAAAATCACCGTCCTGGCACAGCACGGTGTTGTCGCCGAAAAGCAACTGGCCACGTCGATCCTTCACATAGAAACCGACGATCAGGTTGTCCAGCGACGCGTCGGCGTGCAGTTCGATTTCCAGCGCCACGCGCTCCCCTGCAACCACTATCGCCACTGCCTGGCCAGCTTCGTTGCTGAATGCAACATGGGTGATCCGCGCCCTGCACGCGCCAAAGGCCTCGGCATCGGGCTGAAACGGAAAGATGCGGATGTCGTTGCGCAGGATCGATCTGTCCATGAGCTCCTGGCGCGGATCAACCAGACGCCCCGGCACCTCGCGCAGCCGACCGGCCACGCCGCTTCGCCGCGCACCCGCTCCGCCCTGGCGCTCGACCAGCGAGGCCTCAAGATAGGCATCGATGACCGTACGCGCGTCACCGATGCGTTGCATCCGGCCATGCTCCAGCCAAATGGCACGGTCACACAGGCTAACCACAGAGGCACTGTCGTGGCTGACGAACAGCATGGTGCCGCGCTGGCGGAATTCGCGCAGGTAGCGCATGCATTTCTGCATGAAAAATGCATCGCCGACAGCCAACGCCTCGTCGATGATAAGGATATCCGCATCCACGTGCGTCACCACCGCGAATGCCAGTCGCATCACCATCCCGGTGGAATAGTTCCGCACCGGCTGGTCGACGAAATCGCCGATCTCCGCATAGGCCAGGATCTCTTCGATGCGCGCCCCTATTTCCTCCCGGCTGAGGCCGAGGATGGCTGCGTTCAGACAGACATTCTGCCGACCGGTGAAATCCGGGTTGAAACCGCTGCCCAGTTCGAGCAGCGCGGCCACCCGTCCGTGGATCCGGGCGTGGCCCGCAGTCGGCTTGAGCGTGCCTGCAATCAACTGCAGCAACGTGGACTTGCCTGCTCCATTGCGTCCCACGATACCCAGCGTCTCGCCTCGATGGACTTCGAAATCCACCTCGCGCAGGGCCCAGAACTCGCGATAGAAGCGACGATTGCCGCCGAGCAGGCTCTGCCACATCCGGTGCGCCGGCTTGTCGTAGAGCTGATAGCACTTGCTCAGCGCGCGCGCCTCGATCGCGACGTCGGCTACCGCATTCGGGTTGGCGGCCAAATCATAGGACATCGGCAAACCCGTCCCGCGTGCGCTGGAACCATGCATGACCGAACAACAGCACCACCAGTGCCGCCAGCGTGTAGATACCCAATGACCGCCAATCCGGCGCCTGGCCGAACAACACCAGTTGCCGGGTCTGCTCGATCATCAGGGTCAGCGGATTGAGCACCATCCAGTTGCGGTAAGGCTCATGCAAGCTCGACGCCGGATAGAACACGGGGCTGAGGAACATCAACAACGACGTCAACACGCCGGCAACCTGGCCTACGTCGCGGACGAACACGCCCAGCGAAGCCATCAGCCAGCACACTCCGCACAGGAGCAGCACATATGGCACATACACCAGTGGCAGGTACAGCACCGTCACATGAATCTGGTGCCGGCTAACCAGCACGAAGGCCAGCAGAACCAGTACCGAGAGCAACGCGTTGAACAACGTCGAAGCCACTGTCACACAAGGCAGGATCGCCAGCGGAAACACCACCCGTTTCACCAGGTTGGTTTGCGACACGATCACGGCGGGCCCGCGTCCGAGGCATTCGGCCATCATCGAGTGCACGATCATGCCGCAGAAAATCATGAGCGAGAAATCAGCACCCGAACTCGCGTTTGGCCAGCGCATGCCCAGGAACACCCGGAACGACACCGTATAGACCGCCAGCATCAGCAACGGGTTGAAAAACGACCATAACAAGCCGAGGAACGACCCGCTGTAACGCCCTTCGATATCGCGCTTGGTGAGCTCCCAGAAAACGTGTCGCCTGTTCCAGATACGTCGTGCTAACGACATGGTGGTCGTTTCCATTCTTGTGCCGTGTCCTCGTTAGATATCACGAACAGCCGCCGACGGTCCGCCCTCCGTCATCGACCATTCACCCGCCGCCTCGATCCCCGAGGTCATTCAGTGGCAAACTATCCGCCTGCCTTCGTCGCTGCGACCTGACCCGATGCGAGCCTCAGTTTCGCGACCATGCGCCGGCGAATGTTTCCCATAAGACACCAAAGCAGGCCCGATGAACAGTCCATCCGATCACACCCCGTTGCTTCTCGTCACTGGGGGAGCCGGCTTCATCGGCGCCAATTTCGTCCTGCAAGCCGTCGCCGATGGGTTGCGCGTGGTGAACCTCGACAAGCTGACCTACGCCGGCAATCCGGATACGTTGTGCTCGCTGAGCGGCAGCGAACGCCACCATTTCGTCCACGGCGACATCGGCGACCGCGCGCTGGTGGCCAGGCTGCTGGCCGAGCACCGGCCCGATGCGATCGTCAACTTCGCCGCCGAGTCGCACGTGGACCGCTCGATCGACGGTCCGGCCGAATTCGTGCAGACCAACGTGGTCGGCACGCTGGCCCTGCTCGAAGGCGCCCGCGACTATTGGCGCGGCCTCGAAGGTGGCGCCCGCGACAGTTTCCGCTTCCTGCACGTGTCCACCGACGAGGTCTATGGCTCGCTGGGCGCCGAGGGCAGATTCACCGAAACCACGCCGTACGCCCCGAACTCGCCATACTCCGCCTCGAAGGCCGCCTCCGACCACCTGGTGCGTGCGTTCCACCACACCTACGGCCTGCCGGTACTGACCACCAACTGCTCGAACAACTACGGCCCGTACCAGTTTCCCGAGAAACTCATCCCGCTGGTGATCCAGAAGGCGCTGGCCGGCGAGTCGTTGCCGGTCTACGGTGATGGGAAGAACATCCGCGACTGGCTGTTCGTCGGCGACCATTGCAGCGCGATCCGCCGCGTGCTGGATGCCGGCCGCGTCGGCGAGACCTACAACGTGGGCGGCAATGCCGAGCGCGAGAACATCGCGGTCGTGAAGACGATCTGCGCGCTGCTCGATGCACGATCGCCGCTGGCCGACGGTCGTCCGCGCGAATCGCTGATCACCCATGTCAAGGACCGCCCCGGCCACGACCGCCGCTACGCGATCGACTCCGGCAAGCTGCAGGCCGAGCTGGGCTGGAAGCCGTCACAGACCTTCGAATCGGGCATCGCGCAAACGGTGGACTGGTATCTCGCCAACCAGCCGTGGGTGCAGCGCGTGCTCGACGGCAGCTACCGTATGGAGCGCCTCGGCGCCTGATCGCCAAGATCATCAAGGACCCGCTCATGAGCACCCAGAAAGGCATCATCCTCGCCGGCGGTTCCGGCACCCGGCTGCATCCGATCACCCGCGCGATCAGCAAGCAGCTGCTGCCGGTGTACGACAAGCCGATGGTCTACTACCCGCTGGCCACGCTGATGCTGGCCGGCATCCGCGAGGTGCTGCTGATCAACACCCCGCACGAGCAGGACATGTTCCGGCGCCTGCTTGGCGACGGTTCGCAGTGGGGCATCGACATCCGCTATGCGGTGCAGCCGTCACCGGACGGCCTGGCCCAGGCCTTCACCATCGGCCGCGATTTCGTCGACGGCAAGCCCAGCTGCCTGGTGCTGGGGGACAACATCTACTACGGCCACGGCTTCACCGAACGACTCAAGCGCGCTGCCGCACGCGAACATGGCGCGACGGTGTTCGGCTACTGGGTGAAGGACCCGCAGCGCTACGGCGTGGCCGAGTTCGACGCCGGCGGCAAGGTGGTCGGGCTGGAGGAAAAGCCGGCGCGCCCAAAATCGCACTATGCCGTCACCGGCCTGTATTTCTACGATGCCCGCGTGTGCGATTACGCCGCGGCGCTGAGGCCTTCGTCCCGTGGCGAACTGGAAATCACCGATCTCAACCGCTGCTATCTCGACGACGGATCGCTGCACCTGGAACAACTGGGTCGCGGCTTCGCCTGGCTCGACACCGGCACGCACGAGTCGCTGATGGAAGCGGGCAACTACATCCAGACGATCGAGAACCGGCAAGGCCTGAAAGTGTGCTGCCCGGAAGAGATCGCCCACCTCAATGGCTGGATCGACGACGAGCAGCTGCTGCGCCTGGCCGAACCGCTGGCCAAGACCGGCTACGGTCAATACCTGCAGAGCCTGGTGCGCGAGGGACACGCCCGATGAAGGTGATCGAGACCGGCCTTCCCGGCGCGCTGATCCTCGAGCCGCAGGTGTTCGGCGATGCCCGCGGCTTTTTCTACGAGAGCTACAACGAGGCGAAGTATCGCGAGGCCGGCGTCGACCACCGCTTCGTGCAGTCCAACGTGTCGCGCTCGGCGCGCGGCGTGCTGCGGGGCCTGCACTACCAGTGGCCGAATCCGCAGGGCAAGCTGGTCAGCGTGCTCGAGGGCGAGGTCTATGACGTGGCGGTGGACATCCGCCGCGGTTCGCCCACGTTCGGGCAGTCCATCGGGGTGATGCTTACCGCCGACAATCATCGCCATTTCTGGGTACCCGAAGGTTTTGCGCACGGCTTCTGCGTGGTTTCCGATTTCGCCACCTTCAGCTACCAGTGCACCGCGCTGTACGACCCGCAGGCCGATGCCGGCATCCGCTGGAACGATGCGGCACTCGGCATCGACTGGCCGATCAGCGAACCGCTGCTGTCGGACAAGGACGGCCGGACGCCGCTGCTCGAGGACGTGCCACCCGGGCGCCTGCCGGTCTACCTGCCGTGAGAATCCTGCTGCTCGGCGCCAACGGCCAACTCGGCCGCAGCTTTCTCGACCATGGCGGCCTCGCCGCGCGCGGTGAACTGGTTGGCGCCAGCCGCGATGGCATGTTGGTCGCCGGCGGGCGTGGCGAAGCCGCCGACTTGTCGGTTCCCGAATCGTTGTCGCCTCTGCTCGATCGCGTGCGGCCGGATGTGATCGTCAACGCTGCCGCGTATACCGCGGTCGATCGCGCCGAGCAGGAGGAGGCGCTGGCCACCCGCATCAATGGCGAGGCCGTCGGCGTGCTCGGTCGCTGGGCCGCGGCGCACGGCGCGCTTGTGACGCACTACTCCACCGACTACGTGTTCGACGGCAGGCAGTCGCAACCGTACGCCGTGGACGCACCGACCGACCCGCTGGGAGCCTACGGCCGCAGCAAGCTGGCCGGCGAGCAGGCGCTGCGCGACAGCGGTGCCGACCAGCTGACCTTCCGCACGGCGTGGGTTTACGCCGCGCACGGCCACAACTTCCTGCGCACCATGCTGCGGCTCGGCGCCGAGCGCGACGAATTGCGCGTGGTCGCCGACCAGCACGGCGCGCCGACCGATACCGGCCTGATCGTCGACGCCAGCCTCGCCGCACTCGACCGCTGGCTGCCGTCCGATGCCGCGCAACGGCGACAGCTCGCCGGCACCCATCATCTGGTCGCCAGCGGCGCCACCACCTGGCATGGTTTCGCCAGCACGATCTTCGAGCAGGCCACGACCATCGGCCTGCTCGCGCGCGCGCCTCGGGTGATTGCGATCACCAGCACCGAATTCCCCACGCCGGCGGCGCGCCCGGCGTGGTCGTTGCTGGATAATGGAGGCTTCCAGCAGCAGTTCGGTTTCACCCTGCCCGACTGGCAGCAGGGCCTGCACCAGGTCATGCGCCGGCTCGCCACCTGAAGGATTCCGCGACATGTTGATCCCCCTCATCCTCAGTGGCGGCAGCGGCACCCGGCTGTGGCCCGTCTCGCGCAAGAACCTGCCCAAGCAGTTCCTGGCGCTGGCCGGCAAGGGCACGCTGTTCCAGCAGACCATCGCGCGCACCCGCGCGCTGCCCGGCGTCGCCGCGCCGATCGTGGTGGCCAGCGAGGACCATCGCTTCCTCGCCGCCGACCAGTTGCTGGAGTCGGGCATCGAGGATGCGAACATCGTGCTGGAGCCGCTGGCCCGCAACACCGCGCCGGCGATCGCGCTGGGCGCTTTGCAGGCACTGCAGCGCGATCCCGAGGCGATCTGCTGGTGCTCCCGGCCGATCACCTGATCGGCGACACGGCGGCTTTCGTCGACGCCGTCCAGCTGGCGTTGCCGCTGGCCGCGCAGGACTGGCTGGTGACCTTCGGCATCCGCCCCGATCGTGCGGAAACCGGCTTCGGTTACATCCGCCGCGCCGAAGCCATCGACGGTCACGGCTTCCGGGTCGAACAA
>Ga0134128_10008839_pt1 | contig 12117 bp, 9 predicted proteins | sample KB31754_FD_96462 | JGI IMG/M metagenome (GOLD analysis project Ga0134128, IMG submission 96462) | Terrestrial soil microbial communities with excess Nitrogen fertilizer from Kellogg Biological Station, Michigan, USA - KB3-175-4 | ecosystem: Environmental > Terrestrial > Soil > Unclassified ...
CTCGGCGCTGCTGCTCATCGTCGCGGCCGCGCTGGCGTTGGCGGTGCCCGGCGGCGGTGGCGCCGACAGCGCGCGGACACGCAGCGTCACCGACCAGGCCGGCCACACCGCTGCGGTGTCGATCGTGACCGGGCCGCACGGACGCGAGCTGATCGTCGTCCCCCAGGGCACCTCGACCGTCCGCCACATCCTGCTTGTCCCGGCAGACGACCAAACAGTGGACGGCTTGCCTGTGCAGGTATGGCGGGCTTCAGAGGCTGCCGGGGCCGATGGTGCACCGCAAGTCACGCTGGATCAGTTGCTGAGCATGACGGGGGGCCGGTTGCCGGTCGGTCTCGCGGTTGGGCGCACTCCAGGGCCGTTTCAGGGTCAATGGTCAACGACCACCGTGTATAGCGTGCTCGCGCGAGGTGAGTCCGTGATCAGCGCGCAAGCGACGAGCAACCGCACGGCGATTTTGACCGGCGGCGGGTTGACGGGGGCGAAGACCGTCAGCCTTGGCGGGCTGGCGACGGACTGGTCCACGTCCCGCGCCGAAGACCACGCGACCGCGGCTGAGATCGTCGCGAGCGGCCGCAATCGGGGCGAGCGGCTGCTCTGGTATGTCTGGCTTCCATTGGTAATAGCGGGTTTTGCGTTGGCTTGCGCGCTGTCAGCGATCGCCTCGGTGCGCGTGGACCGCAGGCAGCAGGATGAGAGGAAATCAATCAATGGTGAGTCGCATCGCCCTCGCAACGTTCCGGTCTCGTGAATTCTTGTTGACGGCAACAGTCCTGATCGCGACGGCGGTGTTGACGGCGACCGGATGCAGCCACTCGAGCACCCACTCGGACCCCGCGACGCAACCGAAGCCGGGCGGCACCAACGCGGTCAAGGTCACGATGACCAACACCGCCGGCAAGGACGGCTGCGCGCTGGACATCACCAACGTGCCCGCCGGCCCGGTGACCTTCACGGTGGCCAACACGAACGCGCCCGGGATCAGCGAAGTCGAATTGCTCAGGGACCAACGGATCGTCGGGGAAAAGGAGAACCTCGCACCCGGCCTGGACCCGGTGTCGTTCACCGTCACACTGGACGGCGGCTCCTACCAGCTCTACTGCCCCGGCGCGAGCACGGAATATCAGACCCTGACGGTGACGGGTAACGCACCGGCCGCGCCGACGGGCACCGTGGCCGGCATCCTCAATCAGGGCACCAAGGACTATGCGGCCTACATCGTCAACCAGATCGCCCAACTCAACGATGGCGTAAAGGCTCTCGATGCCGCCGTGCAGTCGGGCAACCTCGACGTCGCGAAGACGTCCTACGCCAAAGCCCGACTGTTCTGGGAGCGTTCGGAATCCACCGTGGAGGGCTTTGTGTTACCGGGGTTCGCGGTCGGTGACAATGCCGGCAACCTCGACTACCTGATCGACATGCGCGAGTCCACACCGGTCGACGACAAGGTCGGATGGAAGGGCTTCCATGCCATCGAGCGTGATCTCTGGCAGGGCGGCGCGATCACCCCCGCAACGAAATCATTCAGCACCGAATTGGTCGGCAACGTCGCCAAATTGAACGGCATCGTCGCCACCTTGGCATACAAGCCCGAGGACTTGGCCAACGGCGCCAGCGACCTGGTCGAAGAGATTCAAAACACCAAGATCACCGGTGAGGAGGAGGCCTTCAGTCACATTGACCTGGTCGACTTTTCGGGCAACGTCGAAGGCGCGCAGCAGGCGTACGCGTCGTTGCGGCCCGGCCTGGAGAGGATCGACGGCAATCTGGTCAAGCAGATCGACCAGCAGTTTCGCACCGTGCTCGCCGCACTGGACGGGTACCGCGACCCGACCGCATTGGGCGGCTACCGGACCTATACCTCGGCGTTGAAGGCCAGCGACGCGCCAAAGCTGACGGCGGTCATCCAGCCGCTCCACCAGAGCCTGTCCACCGTCGCCCAAAAAGTCGTCTCGGGCGGCTGATCGTGACCGACGACATGACCGAACACCCCGGCGGCCACCCGGACGACGTTGGCGCGCAGCCGGACTCGACGGCGGTGTTGCGCCGACGCGCGCTCGGCGGCGCCGTGCTGGCGGGGCTCGGCGGCGCCGCCATCGGCGCCGTCGGCGGCGGCCTCGCCGGACATGCGATGGCGGCCGGACAACGCGGCGACGATGACGACACCGTCGACCTGCGCCGCGCTTACCCCTTCTACGGCCAGGCGCACCAGGGCGGAATCGACACGCCGCCACAGCGTTACGCCATGTTCATGTCGTTCTCGTTGGCCGCGGGTGCGGGCCGCACAGAATTGCAGACCCTATTGGCACGATGGTCGGCAGCGGCCGCAATCCTGCAGCAGGGAAAGCCGGTCGGCACCGTCCAACCGCAGGTCGAGGTGCAGCCCCCCGCCGACACGGGGGAGGCCTACGGGCTGAGTCCCGCCGGCCTCACCGTCACCGTCGGGCTGGGTCCGTCGCTGTTCGGTGACCGTTTCGGACTGGCCGCGCGCCGGCCCGCCGTGTTCACCGACCTGCCAACGCTCAACGGGGACAACCTCGATCCCCGCCTGCGCGGCGGTGACCTGTCCGTGCAGGCGTGCGCCGACGATCCCCAGGTCTGCTACCACGCCGTGCGCAACTTGGCCCGGCTGGGCCGCAACATCGTCTCGCCGTTCTGGGCGGTGTTGGGTTTCGGTCGCGCCTCGGCCGGACCCGGCCAGCACACTCCGCGAAACCTGTTGGGATTCAAAGACGGAACCCGCAACATCGCCACCGATGCGGAGTACGAGCGGTTCGTCTGGGTCGATGACAGCGACCAGCCCTGGATGAAGGGCGGGACCTACCAGGTCGTGCGCAAGATCCGGATGCTGATGGAGACATGGGACGTCGACCGGATCGGCAATCAGCAGAGGATCTTCGGCCGCACCAAGGAGGAAGGGGCGCCGCTGAGCGGCAAGACCGAATTCGATACGCCCGACTTCGCCGCCAAAGGCGCCGACGGCAGCCCGCTCATCGATCCGATGTCGCACGTGGGCCTGGCCGCCCGGGAAAACAACGACGGCATCATGATCCGCCGGAGGTCCTACAACTACACCGACGGCCTCGACGCCAACGGTCAGCTCAATGCCGGTCTGCTGTTCATCTCGTATCAAAATGATCCGCACGCTTTCATCCGTCTGCAGAACCGCTTGGGCGCCCACGACCTGCTCAACGAATACATCCGCCACATCGGATCAGCGCTCTTCGCGGTGCCGCCCCCGCCGGGTGAAGGCCACTACATCGGACAAAGCCTGTTCGGGTGAGCGCTGATCTACCGCGCGGCTGCGGCGGCGCCACGTCTAGCGGTCGCGCGAGATCTGAGGCCCGACGGTTGAGGACCAAAGCCTCACGACCGATGGAGCTATCTCCGATAGCATCGTTCGCGATGGAGGGAGAACGAAATGTCCACACCCGTCAAACAACTCGGTATCGTCCTGGCAGTCGACGGTTCGCCGGCCTCTACGGCCGCCGCACGCTGGGCGGCCGGGGAAGCGGCGATGAGAAACATTCCGCTGACCGTCATATACGCGGTGACGACGCCCACCACGACATTCCCGCCGGTCCCGTACCCCGAATCCCTCGTCACGAATCTGGAAGACGAAGGCAAGAAGGCGATTCTGCACGCGATGAAAGTCGCCGAAGACGCGATACCGGCGGATCGCAAGGTGCGCATCGACAAGAAACTGGTCTACTCGGCCCCGGCCCCGGCGCTGCTCGAGGCGTCCGATACCGCTGAGATGATCGTCATGGGCAGCTCCGGCCGGGGCTTGCTGGCCCGTGGTCTGCTCGGATCGGTCAGCTCGACCGTGGTACGGCACGCGAATTGCCCAGTCGCAGTTATCCGTGACGAAGAGTTGCCGGATCTGCGGAATGCTCCGGTCCTACTGGGCACCGATGGATCACCGGCCTCTGAACTCGCAACGGAAATTGCGTTCGACGAGGCGTCCCGTCGCGGCGTCGATCTGGTGGCCATCCATGCCTGGAGCGACGCGGCGGTGAGTGAAGTTTTCGACATCGAGTGGCCGGTGGTGGAAGGCGAAGCGCAACGTAGCCTCGCCGAGAGCCTGGCGGGCTGGGAAGAACGCTATCCCGATGTCACCGTTCATCGGTTCATTGCCCGCGATCGGGCGGCGCGACATCTCATCGACAAGTCAGAAACGGCGCAGCTGGTGGTCGTCGGCAGTCACGGTCGGGGCGGGCTGACGAGGATGCTGCTGGGCTCGGTCAGCAACGCGGTCCTGCATTCGGTCCGGATACCGATTATCGTCGCTCGGCCGCCGGCCTCTGCATAAATCCTTCACGGATTGCGCCGGGTCAACAGTCAGGACCGCGGCCCCTTGGTCCCGCCGAGGCGGCGCCGATCTACCAACGCCCGCTACCCGACGGCGGATCCTTCGAGGGTTAGCGACTTCGCGTCGGCCGAGACGATGCGGGCAACCAGCCTGCCGCCACGAATGACCTCGATCGTCTGCCCCGCCGCGACCCGATCGAAATAGCGTCCCGCACGCTTCCGCAGTTCGTCCAGCTCGATCCCGCCACCAGCGTCCGCCCCAATCGGGGTCCTTTCGGAGCCGTCGGCCGACACGATCCGCGCCAGTAACCTGCCGCCACGAACAACACTGATCGTTTCCCCGGCCGCGACCCGGTCGAAGCACCGGCCCGCCCGCGTTCGCAGTTCGTCGAGCCCGACCCACCCACCGGCGTCCTGCGCAGCGGGTGCGACGGATCGCGCCGGGATCGGCGCCGGCCTCCATTCCCCGACCGACACGATCCGCGCTACCAGTTTGCCGCGACGGACGACGTCGATGGTCTCCCCGGCCGCGACCCGCTCGAGATAGGCACACGTATCGCTCCGAAGTTGCCCTAGGCCAATCACTTTCCGCATGTCGCTCCGATCCTTGCGTTCCCTTGTCATATCGGTGGTTGAAACCCGCTGAGCCGCAGTGGCAGTGGTGGGTTCACCTCGGTGGTGCCAGCATGTTCTTCCATCCGTCGTCGCCTGTTTTGCTCGAATTCTCGACCGCGTACTTGACTCCGTCCGGCCCCACCAGTTCGCCGCTCTGAGGAACGTAGACGGCCGGGGCAGGACCGCCGGGGGTGTAGACGCACGGGTTTGGCTGTTGCCCATTGCATTCGACGGTTCCCGACCCCGGGCGCTGCAGCGGATCGCTGACGGGCGGTGGCGTCCCCGCCACCCTGTCAGAGGGCGCCGGGTTGAGGCCGTTGTTGACCGATGGCGCGGGTATGACCTGACCCGGCTTAACCGGTTGGTCGCAGCGCGCCGCGGCCGCCGGGCAGGTCAGGATCTGGTTGGGGTCGCCGTACCAGGGGTTGGTGCCCAGCGGAACGTACGGCTTCGTGTCTCGACACTCCCGCGGCGTGGCTGCCCGCTTCCCGGGTACGTCGACACACGGGAGATTGCGTGCCCCGCGCACGGCGTTGGCCGGATGGTCTTGCGGGATCTTGCAATATGTCCCGGACGGCATCGGCGCCAGGCTGGTATCCGCGGGAGACCGCCACTGAGGTGCCGAGAGAAACCCGGTCAGGCACGGCGGGGGCTGGTTGATCGTCAGCGACGTCCCGAGGGCGGCGTAGCCCGGGAAGGCCGCCGTCACCGTCTGGCCCTCCGATATGCCCTGCGGATAGGCCACCAGCAGTTGCTCGACGCCCTTGTGGTAGCGCTTGAGCATGTCCAGCACGATCTCGACATTCGCCAGTGTCTGCGGCAGCGACTCACGGACGTCGCCGAACACCTCGTTGACCTGATCGGCGGTTGGAGCCGCCTGAGACAGAATGCTTTTGATGTGCTGGTCGTTTTCCGCGCCCTGCGCGGCGAGGGTGTTCAAGTTGCGTGACCAACGTTTAATCGCGTCACTGGAGTCGACCTGGCTGTCGATGACCGGCCCCGAGTTCTCGATGATGTCGTTGACATCGTTGATGTTGGTCTTGAAGTCGCCGGCGATCGCCTGCGTCGCGTCGACCAGACGTTGCAACGCAGGGCCCAATCCGCCGACCGCTTGGGCTGTTTCGTCAAGCAGCGAAGCGATCTTGTCCTTGGGCAGCACCGCCAGCCCGCGGTTGGCGGCGTCCAGCGCCGGTCCGATCTCGGTGGGCACGGTACCCTTGGTGATGGTCTGTCCGGGCGAGAAGTATTGGCCCGAGTTGCCCACGGACGCCAGGTCCACATACTGCTCGCCAACCGCCGACACCGAATGCACGCTCGCCGTTGCGTCAATCGGGATTCTGTAGCGGTCGGAGATGCGCATGGTCACATGCGCGCCCCGCTCGGTCGGCTCGACGGAGGTGACCGTGCCGATGGTTTCACCGCGATAGGTCACGTTGGCCGTCTTGTACAGGCCGCCCGACGCGGGCAGGTCCGCCTTCAGCGTGTACTGGCCGATCCCTGCCGCGGCGGGAATGCGCAAGTAGTACCCGCCCAACACGATCGCCGTGACCACGCTCAGAATCGTGAACGAGATAATTTGGCGCCAGATGAAGCGGGTCAGCATTGCCTGTCCGCCCTTTCGATCAGCGGTCCGCCCGGCGCGTCGTTGGGGTTCGGCGTATAGCGCACATCGGGGATCATCGTTTCGGGGTCACGGCCCCAGGATTGCTCGAGGGCGCGCAGCGCCCCGGAGAACCCGGTCCCGGTCAGGACCGCGTTGTCGACGGCGCTGAGGGTCAGGTCGAGCGTGAGCGACAGGTTGAAGTAGTCGCCGCGGAACGCCTTCGGCACGGCGTCAATGTCGAATGGCCGCACGATGATCAGCTTGAGCGCGCGGATCAGGTACGGCGATGCGCGGCCGAGTTCCCGCAACGGGCACTGCAGCGACAGCAGGTCCTGGTGGAGGTCGCTCCGCGAGGCGGACAGGTATTGGTCGGCAACCTGGCTGAGCCGTCCTGTCGCGTTGACCGCGTCGATCAAGAGGTTCTGCTTATCCGCGAAATGCTTGATCAGTGGCGGGAATTCGGTGAGAACGCGATCCAAGACGTCCGAGCGGGTTCCCACGTAGGCCAGCAACCGGTTGGTGGAGTCGATAGCCCGGGTGATGTCCTCGCGTTGCTCGTCGAGCCGGGTGGTGAACGTGTCCAGCTTGCCGAGGAAGGCGCGGATCTGGTCGGCGCGCCCGTTCACGATGTTGTAGACCTCGTTCTGCAGTATCTCGATGTTGGGGATGCCGCCGCCACGCAAGATCATGGCGAGGCTGGCCAGTGTTTGCTCGGTGGTGGGGTACGCGGATGAATTCTTCAGCGGGATGGTGTCGCCGTCCCCCAGTCGCTGCGGGGACGGGTCGGGGGGCGCGGTCAGTTCTATGTGCTGAGACCCGAGGAGGCTGGTCTGCCCGATCTTGGCGGTGGCGTTCTTGGGTAGCTTGACGCCCTTGTCCAGCCGCAGCGTCAGCGTGGCGACCCAGTTCTTCAATTGGATTGCGCGCACGGTGCCGACGAAGACGTCGGCCACCCGGACCCGGCTGTTCGTGTTCAGGGCCAGCGTGTCGGGCATCTGTACGTAGACGGTGTAGGAGCCGTGTCCGGTGCCCGGACCACCGGGCATCGGCACATTCGCGATTCCGTGCCACTTCGCGCAAGACGTCAGCACCGCGGCCGCGCTCAATATGGCCAGCCCCTGCCAGGTCCGGTGCCGGATGCGAGAACCCCACGCGCACAGCGCGTTTACCGTTGCCATCACGACCCCGGCCCTGTGGGCGCTGCCGCCGGCGTGGGCGCGACGGGTCCGGGGACCACTCCCGGCGCGGGCGCTGGCGGGGGGATCGGCACCTGTGGGGCCTGCAGGCCGATGGGCGGTACCACCGGGTATTCGTCGTAGGCGTTCGGCGGTCCCGGCGGGGTTTGGAGCCCCGGCGGCGGGGGTGCGGTGTCCGGGCCGCCCATCAGTTCGGTCAAAGATTCGGGGGTCAGCAGGCCCCCGGTGACCGGTCCCACCTGTGTGCCTTGCATGCCCGGCGCGACTACCCAGCCGGGCTGAGTGTTTCGGTGCGAGAACGGGGTGTCGGGCACCCAGATCCCGGGCACCGTGGTGTCCTTGTATCCGTTGGGCGGCTGTAGGCGCGGCTCGGAGTAGGCGATTTCCTTGGGTAGCGTCTCGGCGGTGCTGAACAGATTCAGCCCGAACGGTAAGTAGTTGAACTTGATCGCATCGAGAATTGGCGCCAAGTATTGTGCACACAGCTCGGCGGACTCTTGATATCCCAGCCGGCTACCGGCCTGAATCATGCTGCAGAAGAACTGCATTGGGTTCGCAAAGTTAGGGATTGCCGGGATGGACATGACCGCGCCATGCGACGGGTGATAAATCTGGCTGAGGTTCGTCTCCAGCGTCGGCAGGACGTGCAGGGCCGTCTCCAAACCGTTCAGCGGCTCGGGTTGGACCAGCGTGGTGGTCAGGTTGGCGAGGTTGTCGACGTCGTGCACGAACACCTCGCGGTTCTTGGCCAGGAACGGGCGCAAGGTGGCGAGCAGGCTGTCGAATTGCTGTAGCGCATTGGCGAGATCGTGGTCAGACCCGGTCAGGTTGTCAGTGAACTGGGCCAGGTTGTGGTTCAGCGCGACGAACTGCTGGTCGTCTTTGTGCAGGGCGTTGACGAATAGCGCCAGGCTGTGCGCCACCGCGAAGAAGTCGCCCCGGCCCTGGTTCAGCGCGGTGAAGGCTCGCGACAGGCTGTTCAGCGTGGTGTTGATCTGGTTGCCCTTGCCGGCCAGCCCGTAGGCGAAAGATTCGATGAGGTCACCGAAGGGGCCCTTGGGCTGCTCGGGCGTCGGGCCGAGTTTGCTGATGATGTTGGCGACGCTGTCGCGCAGTTCGTCGAATTCGGTTGGCACCTGCGTGCGCTCAATGGGAATCACCGCGTTGTCGGCCATCACCGGGCCACCCTTGTAAGGGGGCTCCAACTGGATGCTGCGCGACGCCACCAGCGTGGGGTTGACGATCACGGCGGACGCGTTGGCGGGCACCTTGTACTTGTTGTCGTAGTGAAACGTCACCTTCATCTTGTTTCCGGCGGGCTCGACCTTGTCGATCGAGCCCACACGAACACCCATGATCTGGACTTTGTCCCCAGAATAGAGCGCGTTCGCCGTTGGGAGGTAGGCGATTACGGTGTTGTTGGTCAACTTCTGGTAGATCCGCCAGCCGGCGAACCCCGCGAAGACGGCCAGCACCACCACCAGTGCTCCGATGGCTCGGCGAAGCCACAGATTGTGGATGTTGAAGATGCCGCTCAATTCTGGCTACCTCCCGTGATACCGCTGCCTCCCGTGCCGCCCGGCGAGATGAACGGGGCGGGCAGCTGCAGCCCGGGTCCCGGCGACGCGGGTGACCCCGGCGGAAAGCCCGGCGCGAACGTGGACTGCGGTGGGGTGGGGCCGGCCGGTTGCAGGTTCTCCGTGCGCGCGCCCGGCGGTGCCTGGACGGGCAACGGCACCGGTGTGCCCGGAACATCCGGAGGCGCCTCACCGGGCCGCCCGGCGATCGGGATCCCCGGCGTCGGTGGCAGGCCGATCGGGTTCGGCGGCGATGTCTGCACGTCGATCGGTGCCGGGAAATTGCCGCCGAACGCGCCGACATCTACGCCCGTGCAGGGCAACGGGTTCCACGGCCGCGGCAGCGAGTCAGGCGGCGGGGTATACGAACACGCCGTTCCCGGCGGGACGGCGGGTCCCGGATGGTCCGGGGTCCCTTCCAGCACCGGGGGTGCGGGCGGCGGCGCGCCGTTGGGGAACCGGGTGCCGTTCGGGTCGGGGAAGCGGAACTCGGGCAGGCCGGCGCTGCGCCAGAAGTTCTCCGGGTCGATACCACGCTTCTTGAAGGCCGCGTCCACCCACGGCTGCAAGACCCAGTACGGCAGGAGGTTGGACAGCACGATCTTGAAGTACGGTCCGGAGGCGACGGATTCCCCTAACGATGCGGCGAATTGGCTGACATACGTGAAGGTTTGAGCCAGGTCATCTTTGCGCGCCACCAGTACGTCGCTGATGGCGTGCAACTGCTCCAGCACGGCATTCAGGTTCGGGTTGTCATTGATGAACCCCTGCACCTGGGCCGAAAAGGCCGAAATGTTCTGCAGCAGGGTGCCGATCGCTCGTCCGCGTTCGTTGAATGCGGCCAGCAGCGTCTTCGAGTTGACCAGCAGCCGGTTGATTTGTTCGCTGCGGTCGCCGAGGACGCTGGCCACCTGGGTGGCCTGGGCGAGCAGGTGCTTGATCTGTTCGTCCCGTTTGCCGATGGTGTCCGAGAATTTGGCCAACCCGTCGAGGGTGGGGCTCAGGTGCGGGTAGGTCTGATCGATGGTCTGGGACAAGACGTTCAGCGATTGTTTGACGCTGTCGATGTCCCAGCCCGCGGCGGCCTTGGTGACGTCGAAGACCGCGTCGTAGAGCTGATACGGGGTCGTGCTTTGGCCCAGCGGCAAGACACCCCCCGGCCGCAACGCCTGGGCTCCCCGCGGCTCGATCTCGAGCACCTTCTTACCCAGGATGGTGTCGGTTTTGATCGCGAGTCGGCTCTCGGTGCCGATGGTGTTGCCGCCGATGGAGAACTTGATCACGACGTGGCCCCCGTCGATGTCGAGCGACTGCACCGTGCCGACGTTCACGCCGGAGATGCGCACCTTGTCGTTCTTGTTCAGTTGACCCGTGTCGGTGAACTGCCCGTAGTAACTCGGGCTGGCGAAAAGCATTGGAACACTGGTGAAGCTTTGGCCGACTACGACGACGAGCGCCAGCACGCCGGCGCCCATGAGCCCGACACGGCCGCGGTTGAAATCCGTCAGTGTCCTCATTGCGGCGAGCACCTACCCGTGGGCTGTTGCCAGAGCCGGACGGTGCGGACCGGGCCGCCGGGCTGCAGTCCGTTCCACTTGATCGTGAGGTCGCACACGTAGAAATTGACCCAGTCTCCGTAGAGGCCGATGCTGCGTCCGATCAGGTTGAGGGCCGTCGGAGTCTTGTGGATGAGATCACCGAGCTGATCTCGCTGGTCGACGAGCGGCTGCTGCAGGGCCTGCAGATAGTTGATCTCCTTGTGCAGCAGCGCGCGGTTCTCGCCCAGCAGCTCGGCCACCGTTCCGGCGGCGTTGCTGATGTTCGCGGTGCCGGCGGCCAGGGGATCGGCGTGGTTCTGCAACCCGGTGATCAATCTCTCGAAATTGTCGACGGTCTGGTCGAACTCGTTGCGATGCCGAACGGTGGTGTCCAGCAACACGTTCAGGTTCTTGATCACCTCACCGATGGCCTGGTCGCGCTCCGCGATATGCTCGGTCACCCGCGCCGTCCGGTCGAGTATGTCGTTGATGGTGCCGCCCTGACCCTGGAAGACGGTGATGATCGCCGACGCGATGGTGTTGACCTTTTCCGGATCGAGCGCCCGGAAGAGCGGCTTGAAACCACCGATCAGGGCGTCGAGATCAAGGGCGGGCGAGGTTCGCGACAGCGGGATGAACCCGCCCGCGGGCAGGGTCCGGTCCGCGCCTTCGCCGTTGCCGCGAACGAGCTCCAGGTAGCGGTTACCGATCAGGTCGAGATAGCGGATCTGTGCCGTCGTCGACTGGTACAGCGGTACCGCCCGGTCGACGGTGAAGTCCACCTGAACCCGCTTGCCGCCCTCGATCAGCCGTACCTTTTTGACCTTGCCGATCTCCACACCGGAGGCGCGCACGAACTGTCCGTCGCGCAGGCCGCTGCCGTTGCTGAACTCCGCGGAATAGCTGTTGGTGCGGTTGAAGCGCATCTGCGCGAACACCACCACGATCGAGACGGTGATCAGCAGCAGCACCAAGGAGACGATGCCGAGCTTGATAGCGCTGCCGGTGGCTTTCATGGGTTGATCGTGTTGTCCCCGACCTGGCGGCCCCACACGTACTCGATGGCGTATGGCGAGCCGGTGTCCAGATGGTTGTACGGCGCGAGACTGGCGCCGGTGTCCACGACGAGCGAGGGCGCCGGCCACAGGTCGTGGGTAATGCTTTGCCAACAACCCGGCGCGCCCCCGGGCCCGCCGCGAGCGTTCACCCGAGGGAGATTGTCCGGATACACATAGGGATTCGGCGCCCCGCCGACCAGTCCGGCCAGGCCCAGGAGC
>Ga0134128_10008840_pt1 | contig 12116 bp, 9 predicted proteins | sample KB31754_FD_96462 | JGI IMG/M metagenome (GOLD analysis project Ga0134128, IMG submission 96462) | Terrestrial soil microbial communities with excess Nitrogen fertilizer from Kellogg Biological Station, Michigan, USA - KB3-175-4 | ecosystem: Environmental > Terrestrial > Soil > Unclassified ...
CGATGGCGGCGACGTAGACGACGGCGAAGGCGGCGAGCATCCGGGCGATGCGGGTTCTGCGCTTCGGGTCGCGCGTGCGCCTGTACTCGGCGATGCCCTCGACCAATTGCGCGCCGAGGGCGGCGAAGAAGAAGAGAAGAAAAATCGGGAGCAGCGGACCTGCCTCGGGATAAAAGCCCCAGTCGTGCTTCGCGACGCCGGCCGCGAGACCGCTCGTCAACGCCGCGCTCACGGCCCACGTGCCGGCGACGACCCACACGACGTGCACGACGCGCCGCCGCTTGGAGTAGAGGCGCAGGGCAGTGGTGGTGAAGTCGTAGATCGCCGCCGGCAGCAGCGCGACGCCGGCGAGGCCGAGCCGGCCGAAGCGGACGGCGACGTCGGCATCGGCCGCGAGGAACATGAACGCGAAGGCGCCGAACCACACCGCGACGAGGACGATCATCGCGCAGAAGAGGACGGCGACGCGCGAGGCGCGCTGCCGGCTGAAGATGACGGCCGCGAGGATGACGAGCGCGGCGGCGACGATCAGCCAGGGCGCAGCCTGGGGAGTCCAGAGCATGGGTGGGTGTAGTGTAAGGCGTGATGCTTACGCCACAAGAGTACCTGGGCATCGAGCGCGAGGCGGAGTGGCGAAACGAGTATCTCGATGGCGAGATGGTCGAACGGGAACGTCCGTCGCTGCGGCACTCGCTGATCGTCACGAATCTGATGGTGGAAATCGGCAACCGACTATTGGAAACGCCTTTCATCGTCCATTGCGCCGGTCTACGTGTCACGACGGATCCACTGCGCCACTACGCGTATCCGGACGTCGTCGTTGCGCTGGCTCCCGAATTTCTCGAGACCGACACCCTCACGAATCCCTCATTCCTAGCCGAGGTCCTCTCCGAAACGACCGAAAAGTACGACCGCGGAGCGAAGTTCGAGCGCTACCGCGGCGTGCCGAGCCTTGCCGAGTACCTGCTCGTCGCGCAGGACCGCGTTCACGTCGAGCTGTACACCCGGCAGCCGGACGGCGCGTGGATCCTGCACGAATGGAACGACCCGGCCGAGGAGATCGAGCTCGCTTCGGTGCGCTGCCGGGTCAGCATCGCCGGCATCTACGCCAAGGTCGATTTCGCCGCGCCGGGGTAGCGGCTGCTGCGCCACTGTAAGAGTCTTACCGGTAAGTGTAAGATTCAGGCATGAGAATCACATCGAAAGGCCAGGTCACCATTCCGCAGGAGATTCGGGAGAGTCTCGGACTGTTACCCGAAACCGAAGTCGAATTCGTCGTCAAAGGAAACGCCGTGCAAATCGTCAAAAGCCGGGGGGCGGAATCGCGCATGTCGAAGCACTTGCGCCGGATGCGCGGAAGCGCCACGAGCGGGATGTCGACCGACGAGATCATGAAGCTGACGCGGGGTTGACGTGCCGGCTCCGGTTCTCGTCGATAGCAATGTGATTCTGGACATTTCGACCGACGATCCAGCATGGAGCCGGTGGTCGCACGAGGCGTTGGATGCCGCCGCCGACAGCGCGATCCTCGTCATCAACCCGCTGATCTACGCCGAGGTTTCGGCGGGCTATGACAGGATCGAGGACGTCGATGCCATGGTTCCGCCGTCGCTGTTTCGCCGCGACCCGCTTCCTTTCGAAGCCGGGTTCCTGGCCGGCAAGGCCTTCCTGACGTACCGCCGCCGTGGCGGGACGAGGTCCGCTCCCCTCCCCGACTTCTACATCGGCGCGCATGCCGCGGTTGCGGGGTTTCGCCTTCTGACGCGCGATGCTCGCCGTTTCCGCACTTACTTTCCGACCCTGCAGATCCTCTCTCCCGAGGGCTGACAATCCCGCGGCTTCCCTCTTGTTTTCCAGCGCATTTATTCGTACCGTGTCCTTCGGTCAGATAAACAATCAGCCAGGCAGCGTCTGCGAGGAGAGGTGCGGGCGACGTTTGCACGCTGATGCAGGTGCATCCGTACGTTTCTGCCTCCCCGGCGCGATGTCCAGCGCGCCAGCGGCGCGTCCGGCGGCTCCTGCGGCGACCAAAAGATCAGGAGAGCCAATGAACAAGCTTCGCCGCATCGTCATCGCTGCCGCCGTATTCGGCCTCGCCGCCACCATTCATGCCGCGGCATTCACACCGGGAAATCTAGTCATCTACCGCATGGGTGACGGCGCAGCGGCGCTGACCTCAAACGGCACCCCCGTTTTCCTCGACGAGTACACGACCGCCGGCGTCCTCGTGCAATCGATCGCGGTGCCGACGACGACCGTCGGGGCGCAACGCCGGCTGGTCAGCAGCGGGACCGCAACGAGCGAAGGGTGGCTCACTCGCTCGGCCGACGGGCAGTACGTCGTGTTCCCCGGCTACGATGCCGCAGTCGGAACGGCCAGCATCACCGGCAGCACCTCGGCCACCGTTCCTCGCGTGATCGGACGCGCCGCCCAGAACGGAACCCTCGACACGTCGACGGCGCTCACCGACGCCATCAGCGGCAGCAACCCGCGTGGGGCGGCATCGACGAACGGAACGGACCTCTGGATCTCCGGAGGCGCCGCCGGCGTTCGTTACGCGACCCTCGGCGCGACCACGTCGACGTCGATCAGCACCACGGTGACCAATCTGCGGGCGCTGAATATCTTCGCCGGCCAGCTATATGTGAGCTCCGCCAGCGGCGCGCTTCGCCTCGGCACCGTCGGCACGGGAACGCCGACCACGACCGGGCAGACCATCACCAATCTTCCCGGCTTTCCGACAGCGACGACGACGCCCTACCAGTTCTTCTTCGCCGACCTCAGTGCAGGCATCCCAGGCGTCGACACCGTTTACGTCGCCGACGATGCCGGCGCGATCCGGAAGTACTCGTTCGACGGCACGAACTGGAACGCAACCGGTTCGATCGCGCTGACGAACGTTCGCGGCGTCACCGGAAGCGTGAGCGGCTCGAACGTCACGTTGTACGTCACTGCGCGGACGTCGCTGCAGACGATCACCGACACCTCGGGCTACAACGCCACGATGAACGGCAGCCTGACGTCGATCGCCGCGGCGGCGACGAACACGGCCATGCAGGGTATCGCGTTCGTGCCTGGCATCGCCGGGCCGACGCTCAGCATCAACGACGTCCCCCTCAGCGAGGGCAACGCCGGCACCACCTCCTTCACCTTCACCGTCTCGCTGAGCGCGCCGGCCGGCCCGGGCGGCGTCACCTTCGACATCGCCACCGCGGACGGTACGGCCACCCAGCCGAGCGACTACACGCAGAAATCGCTCACCAGCCAGACCATCCCGGCGGGGAGCAGCACCTACTCGTTCACCGTCCTCGTCAACGGCGACACCACGCCGGAGACGAACGAGACCTTCTTCGTCAACGTCACCAACGTCACCGGCGCGACGGTGACCGACGGACAAGGGCAGGGAACGATCCAGAACGACGACGTCGCGCCGAACCTCACCATCAACGACGTCCCGCTGGCGGAGGGGAACGCCGGCACCACAACGTTCACCTTCACCGTCTCGCTGAGCGCGCCGGCCGGCGCGGGCGGCGTGACCTTCGACATCGCCACTGCGGACGGCACCGCCACCCAGCCGGGCGACTACACGCAGAAGTCGCTCACGTCGCAGACCATCCCGGCGGGCAGCAGCACCTACACCTTCGACGTCCTCGTCAACGGCGACACCACGCCGGAGACCAACGAGACCTTCTTCGTCAACGTCACGAACATCGTCAACGCCATCGGCACCGATACGCAGGGCCTCGGCACGATCACCAACGACGACTTCACGCCGATCCACAACATCCAGGGCAACGGCGACACCTCGCCGCTCGTCGGGCAGTCGGTCACGACGAAGGGCATCGTCACGGGCGTGAAGAGCAACGGCTACTTCATCGAGGCGCCGGACGTCGAGTGGGACGCCGACCCGAACACGTCCGAGGGCGTCTTTGTCTTCACGTCGAGCGCGCCGCCGGCCGCGGCGGTCGTCGGCAACCTCGTCAGCGTCATCGGCACCGTGCAGGAGTTCATCCCCAGCGCCGATCCGAACAGCCCCGCCACCACCGAGATCGGCAGCAGCCCGGTCACTTCGCTCATCAGCAGCGGCAACCCGCTGCCGACCGCCATCACCCTCACCACCGCGGACACGAATCCCGCCGGCACCCTCACGCAGATGGAGAAGTACGAGGGGATGCGCGTTCACGTCAACACGCTCAACGTCGTCGGCCCGACGCAGGGCACCGTCAACGAAGCGAACGCCACGTCGACGTCGAACGGCACCTTCTACGGCGTCCTCCCCGGCATCAATCGTCCGTTCCGCGAGCCGGGCATCCAGGCGAACGATCCCATTCCCAACCCGCCGTGCTGCATCCCGACCTTCGACTTCAACCCCGAGCGCCTGCGCGTCGACAGCGACGCCATCGGCGGCACGGTCATCGACGTCACCGCCTTCGCGACCGTCACGAACCTCACTGGTCCGATGGACTACGGCTTCCGCACCTACACCATCGATCCCGAGCCGGCCACGGTGCCGGGCGTCGCCGGTAACGTCACCTTCACCGCCGTGCCGGCGCCGCTGGCCACCGAGTTCACCGTCGGCTGCCAGAACCTGGAGCGCTTCTTCGACGACGTGGCCGACGGCAACGGCGCCGTCACGCTGACGACGACGGCGTGGAACAACCGCAAGAACAAGGCCTCGCTGCTGATCCGCAACGTCCTCCGCGCCCCCGACATCCTCGGCGTCGAGGAAGCGGAAACGCTGACCGGCCTGCAGAGCCTCGCGGCGAAGATCAACGCCGACGCCATCGCCGCCGCGCAGCCGAATCCGAACTACACCGCGTACCTGATCAACGGCAACGACGTCGGCGGCATCAACGTCGGCTTCCTCGTCAACTCCACGAAGGTGACGGTCAACAGCGTCAACCAGGCCGCGGGCAGCGCCAGCGAGACGTACACCGATCCGACCAGCGGCAACCCGGCGCTGATCTGGGACCGTCCGCCGCTGGTGCTCGACGCCACCGTCATCGGCCCGCCGGCCGTCAACATCACCGTCATCGTCAACCACCTCCGCTCGCTCAACGGCGTCGACGACAACACCGTCAGCGGCCTGAGCACGACCGGAGACCGCGTCCGCCAGAAGCGCCGCGCCGGCGCGGAGTGGCTGGCCAACTACGTCCAGGGCCGCATGACCGCGAACGCGAACGAGCGCATCGTCCTCGTCGGCGACTTCAACGCCTTCGAGTTCAGCGACGGCTATGTCGACGTCATGGGGACGATCGTGGGCACGCCCACGCCGTCGACGAACGTCCTCCTGGCCAGCTCCGACCTCGTCAACCCCGATCTCATCAACCTCTCCACGACCGGCCCGGCCGCGCAGCAATACTCGTACAACTTCGACGGCGACGCCCAGTCGATCGACCACTCGCTCATCAACACGAAGGCGGCCGCGAACTTCAGCCGCTTCGCCCACGGCCGCGTCGACGCGGACTTCCCCGAGGCGTATCGCAGCGATTCCACGCGGCCGGAGCGGCTGTCGGATCACGACGGCGAAGTCACCTACTTCTCGCTCACGCCGACCATCCACTTCGACATCGGTATTCCGGCCAGCGTCACGCAGGGCGTCTCCTTCACCGGCACCGTGACCGCGAAGGACGCGCTGAACAACGTCGTCACCGGCTACAACGGCACCGTGCACTTCACCAGCTCCGACGGCGGCGCCGCGCTGCCGATCGACTACACCTTCACCGGCGGCGACGCCGGCACGCACACGTTCACCAACGGCTTCACGCTGTTCGCCGCGGGATCGCAGTCGATCACCGCGACCGACACGCTCAGCCCGACCATCACCGGCACCGCGAACACCACCGTCTCCTGCCCGGCGATCAATCCGACGGCGAGCAACAACGGCCCGATCTGCCAGGGCGGCACGCTGCAGCTCGACGCCACCGACATCCCCGGCGCGACCTACAGCTGGACCGGCCCGAACAGCTTCACCGCCGCGACGCGCAATCCGTCGATCTCCAACGCCCAGCCGGCAGCGAGCGGCCTGTACACCGTCACCATCAACAACGCCGGCTGCGTCTACAACCCGACCACGACCGCGCAGGTCGACACGCTGCCGCCGACGCCGACGATCTCGGCCGACACGAACGGCACCGGCACGCAGGATCAGGCTTGCCCCGAGCAGCCGCTCACGCTGCACGCCAACGGCGCCACCGGCGCGACGTCGTACCAGTGGTACCAGGACAACAACACCCTCAACGGCGAGACCGCAGCGACCTACCAGGCCACCGGCGTCGGCACGTACTACGTCACGGCGACGAACGGCAGCTGCACCACGCCGCAGTCGGCCGGCTATGTCGTGCAGAACCCGACGCCGCACTCGCCGTTCATCAGCTTCCGCGGCCAGGACTCGAGCGTGACCACGCTGGCCATCTGCCAGGGCAGCAGCCAGATCATCGACTCCGACAGCGCCACCGGCATCCAGTGGTACAAGGACGGCGTCGCCATCGTGGTGAACGGCAACAGCCAGAGCTACACCGCCACGCAGGCCGGCGTCTACACCGCCCAGCTCAACGCCCTCGGCTGCCACAGCCAGTTCGGCCGCAACGTCACCCTCACCGTCGATGCCATGCCGCCGACGCCGACGATCAGCGGCGACACCAACGGCACCGGCACGCAGGACCAGGCCTGCCCCGAGCAGCCGCTGACACTGCACGCGAACGGCGCCACCGGCGCGACGTCGTACACGTGGTACAGCGACAACGCCGTCATCCCGAACGAAACGACGTCGACGCTCGTCATGACCGGCGTTGGCAACATCTCCGTCACGGCCACGAACGGCACCTGCACCACCGCGCACTCGGCGACGTACGTCGTGCAGAATCCGACGCCGCACTCGCCGTTCATCACCATCCGCACCCAGCCGTCGACCACCACGTCGATCGCGGTCTGCCAGGGGACGAGCGTCATCCTCGACTCCGACAGCGCCACCGGCATCCAGTGGTGGAAGGACGGCAGCCCCATCCCCGGTCCGCAGCAGCAGAGCCTCACCGTCACGCAGTCCGGCGTCTACACCGCGCAGCTCAACGCCCTCGGCTGCCACAGCCAGTTCGGCCGCAACATCACCGTCACCGTCAACCCGCTCCCGGCGACGCCGACGATCACGCCGAACGGTCCGACGACGTTCTGCGCCGGCGGCTCGGTGACGCTGCAGTCGAGCAGCGCCACCGGTAACCAGTGGTATCTCAACAATGCCCTGATCAGCGGCCAGACCGCGCAGACGCTCGTCGCGAGCGCGGCCGGCGACTACACCGTCGTCGTGACCGACGGCAACAACTGCTCGAGCGCCGCCTCCGCCGTGACGACCGTGCTCGTCAACCCGAACCCGAACGCCACGATCACCGCGCCGGGCTCGGTGCAGACCGGCACGACCGGCAACGCTGCCTCGGTGGCCAACGCCGGCGCGGGCGCGTCGTACAACTGGTCGATCACCAACGGCACGATCACCGCCGGCACCGGCACGAACAGCATTACCTTCACCGCCGGCGCGGTCGGCACGTTGACGCTCAACGTCACCGTGACCGACTCCAACGGCTGCACCGACTCGAAGTCGGCCAACGTCAACGTCACCGCCACCACGCCGGGCCTGAGCATCACCTCGGTCGTTCCGTCCGCGGGCCTCATCACCGGCGGGAAGCCGGTCACCATCAACGGCACCGGCTTCGTCAGCGGCGCGACGGTGACCTTCGGCGGCAGCGCGGCGACGAACGTCGTCGTCGTGAACTCGACGAAGATCACGGCCAAGACTCCGGCGCATGCCGGCGGCGCGGTCAACGTCACGGTCACGAACCCGAACAACGCCACGGCCACGCTGACGAACGGCTACACCTACGTGCCGACGCAGTTCGACGCGAACGGCGACCACGTCATCGACCCGGCCGACATCTTCTACCTCGTCAATTACCTCTTCCTCAACGGTCCTCCGCCCGCGGGCGCGGCCGGCATCGACTCCGGCGACGCCAACGGCGACGGCACGGTCGACCCGGCCGACATCTTCTATCTGATCAACTACCTCTACCTGCACGGCCCGGCGCCGATGTCGCAGCCGCCCGCGCTGCGCACGCAGTCGGTGCGCCAGCCGGTCACCGGCAGCGTCGCCCTAGGCGAGCCGGTGCGCCGCGGCAACAAGTTCGTCGTGCCGGTGATCGTCGATTCGGCGAGCGCCGACGCGCTGTCGCTGCGCGTCGTCTTCTCGGGCGAGCCGGTGCGCAGCGCCGCCATTCACAGCGTGGTCGGCACGCGGCCGGTGTTCGAGATCAGCCGCAGCATGCCCGGCTCGCTCGCCTACCTGCTGGCGGTCGACGGACACGTCTCCGGCGTCGTCGCGGAGATCGAAGTCGACGCGGCCGGCTCGGTGGCCATCGACGTCGACCCGGCGCTGACGCTGCTCAGCGGCGCCGGCGGCACGCGCAAAGCCACGGTCGCCGCCGGCACGCTGCGTGTCAGCGGCACGGCGATCGAACATAATGCGCGCCCGGATCGAAAGGAATAGACCTTCATGAAGCGCTTTGCAGCTCTTCTTCTCGGCTTGATCGCGGCGGTGCCTGTTTTCGGACAGGCGCCGCCGGCAGACGTCGTCACGATCGGCACCATCGCCGTTTCGTCGGCAGGGTCGACCGTCGACGTGCCGGTGTTCATCCGCGACACCTCGGGCACGCCGCTCGGCATCGACCAGCCGTTCGGCTCGCGCATCCAGTCGTACAGCCTCACCGTCAACTACGCGCCGACGTCGGCGGTGCAGTCGGTCACGTTCACGCGCGGCGGCATCACGCAGCCGCTCACGCCCGCGTTCGAGTCGAGCCCGTCGACGACCGGGCAGATCTCGCTGATCGACGTGTTCAATGAGTCGACGAACCTGATTCCGTTCACGTCGAACGCAGTGCTTCCCGGCAACCAGGTCGGCACGCTGCACGTGACGATCTCGCCGACGGCGACGGTGGGGACCGTGATCAACCTCACGCTCGACCCGACGCTGACGCAGCTCAGCAACCAGGCCGGCACGACGAGCGAGACGGTGGCGCTGAACACGCTGCTTCTCGTTCCCGGCGCGATCACCGTGACGACGAGCGTTCCGACGCTGTCGACGTGGGCGCTGGCGCTGCTGGCGATCGCCCTGGCGGGAATTGGCGTGCTGCTCGTGAGGCGATGACGAAAAAGCGGACGCGGCGCGCGCGCGAACCGGTCTTTCCGCGGGAGCTCGATCTGTTTCACGACGACTGGCTGGCGCTGACGCCGAAGGAGCGCCTCGCGCGAGCCTGGGCGCTGCGCGCGCGCCTGCGCGACCCGCAGGCCGTCCACGATGCGAAGCTTTTTCCGAAACCTTGAGCGGGACGCGGTCCGCTATCTTCTGATCAGCGGACAAGCGTCGATCCTCTACGGCGCGGCGACCTTCTCGGAAGACGTCGACCTCTGGATTGAGCCGACGGCTGACAATATCGGCCGGTTCACTGCAGCGCTGCACCGAAGTAAGGCGGTAGTCCACAAACTCACGCCGCCGCTGACGGTGCGGCATTTTCGCCGAGGGCACGGCTTTCACTTTCGCGTCCCGGCTTCTGCATCGGAGTGGTACCTCGATGTCATGGGAAAGCCGCCGCGAGTCGGCGGTTTCTCGGCAGCAGCTCGGCGCGCCGCGCGATTCGACACCGCGTGGGGTGCCGTTCCGGTGGTCGCCATTCAGGATCTCGTAGAGTTGAAGAAAACCCGGCGCCTGGGTGATTACGAGGTCATCTCCAGACTGGCCTGCATCCGGTTGAAAACGGTTCCGAAAGCATCGCGGCCCCTCCTGACTTGGGCTCTCCACAACGTGTTTCGAGCGGAAGACGCGCAGTGGGTTTTCGACACTTGGCCTGCGGCCCGGGCGCTTCCTGTGGTCCGTGAACGAAGCTGGCTGCGAACGCTCTCCGTCGAGCCGCTCGTGCGTGAGATCGCCATGCTGCAGAAACAAGACATTCGTTACTGGTCGCCGATCATCGACGAGTTGCGCGCGATGAGACGGAACGAGCGTCTGATTCCTGAAGGCACCAGACTGTAACTAGATCAGCGACAAAAACAGCGCGTGCATGCGCACGTCGTCGCTCAGCTCGGGATGAAACGTGGCCGCGACGACGTGTCCCTGCCGCACGGCCACCACGTCGTCACCCTCCGTCGCCAGCACTTCGACGTCGCCGAACGACACGATTTTCGGCGCGCGGATGAACACCATCTCCATCGGCGTGCCGCGGAACTCGCCGCGGCGAATGGAGCTGTCGAGCTGGCGGCCGTAGGCGTTGCGGCGGACGCGAATGTCGATCGCGCCGAGCGTCGGCTGCGTCGAGTCGTCGAGCGCGCGCGCCAGGAGGATCGCGCCGGCGCACGTGCCGAACACCGGCTTCTCCGCGGCGAACGCTCGCAGCGCGTCGAGGCCGCCGGCGCCGAGGAGCTTCACGAACGTCGTCGATTCGCCGCCGGGGATGACCAGCGCGTCGGCCGCGTCGAGCTCGCGCGCGTCGCGCACGAGGAACGCCTCGGCGCCGAGCTCCGCGAGCCGCCGCCGATGGGCTTCGAAGTCGCCCTGCAAAGCCAGGACGCCGACGTTCACCAGCCGCGCACCTGCAGCATCTCGTGCGGCGCGATGGCCGCGACGGCGAGGCCTTTCATCGTGCCGGTGATCTGCTCGCTGACTTCGAGCAGGACCTTCGGATCGCTGTAGTGCGTCGTGGCCCGCACGATCGCCCGGGCCCGCGACTCCGCCTCGGACGGCTCGCAGAATTCGCTGCCGCTGCGCATGAAAATGCCGCTGCCGACGAATACCGCTTCGGCGCCGAGGTGCATGACCAGCGCGGCGTCGGCGGGCGTGGCGATGCCGCCGGCGGAGAAGTTCGGCACCGGCAGCTTGCCGTCTCGTGCGACGAGGCGCACGAGCTCGAACGGCGCGTCGAGCTCCTTCGCCTTCGCCATCAGCTCCTCGTCGCGCAGCACGGTCAGGAGGCGCATCTCGGTCATGATCGTGCGCATGTGCTTGACGGCGTGCACGACGTCGCCGGTGCCGGCTTCGCCTTTCGTGCGGATCATGGCCGCCCCTTCGCCGATGCGCCGCAGCGCCTCGCCGAGATTGCGCGCGCCGCAGACGAAGGGGACGCGGAAGGCGTGCTTGTCGATGTGGTGCTCTTCGTCGGCGGGCGTGAGGACTTCGGACTCGTCGATGTAGTCGACCCCGAGCTCCTGCAGGACCATGGCCTCGGCGAAGTGTCCGATGCGCGCCTTGGCCATGACGGGAATCGAGACGGCGCTCATGATCTCGCGGATTTTCTTCGGCGCCGCCATGCGCGCCACACCCCCCTCGGCGCGGATCTGCGCGGGGACGCGCTCGAGGGCCATGACCGCCGCCGCGCCGGCGCGCTCGGCGATAACGGCCTGCTCCGCGGTGGTGACGTCCATGATCACGCCGCCCTTGAGCATTTCGGCCAGACCGGTTTTCAAGCGGATGGTTTCGTCTTTCATGGCCGCAAACGCTACGCGCGAAGTGGCCTTGTACAAAGAGCCATTCTCACGTAAGTTGATGGAGCCATTTCGCTGACACTGGACCTTTACGACGAGCTTCGGCGCTCGATCCTGAACGGGCAATTGCTTCCCGGCACGCGGCTCCCGTCGACGCGCGCGCTGGCCGAGGAGCGCGGCGTCTCGCGCAACACGGTGCTCAACGCGTACGAGCAGTTGCTGGCCGAGGGGTACGTGGAGGCGCGCGTCGGCTCGGGGACGTGCGTGGCGCGGGCGCTGCCGGAGGAGTTGCTGACGGTGCGGAAAGCGCCGTCGCGGACAGGCGGGGGCGCCTGTCCTCCACTTTCGCGGCGCGGGATGTTGCTGGCGAGCAATCCGGGACGGCCGCTCAGCGCGCCGCGGCGGCCGCGCGCGTTCGAATCGGGCCTTCCCGACGCCGGCGCGTTTCCGTTTCGCACGTGGACGCGGCTGATGGCGCGGCAGTGGCGCGAGCCGTCGTACGAGCTTCTGTCGTACGGCGATCCGGCCGGCTACCGGCCGCTGCGCGAGGCCATTGCCGCGTACGTCCGCACGGCGCGCGCGGTCCGCTGCGACGCCGA
>Ga0134128_10008841_pt1 | contig 12115 bp, 8 predicted proteins | sample KB31754_FD_96462 | JGI IMG/M metagenome (GOLD analysis project Ga0134128, IMG submission 96462) | Terrestrial soil microbial communities with excess Nitrogen fertilizer from Kellogg Biological Station, Michigan, USA - KB3-175-4 | ecosystem: Environmental > Terrestrial > Soil > Unclassified ...
GTGGTCGCCGACGAACTCGCGCCACCCCATGGCAACTGCGGCCTCGACCGACACCCTCGCTTTCACGTTCGGCGGCAAGACTTCCTGCCGGTAGGCGTCGGTCTGCTCGAGGAACCACTCGCGGCACGGCATCGAGACCACCCGGGTCGGGGTGCCCTCGGCCTCGAGCATTTCCCTTGAGGCAAGGGCAATCTGCACTTCGCTGCCGGTGCTGATGATGATGACCTGCGGCGCACCGCTGCCGGCCTCGGCGAGAATGTAGGCGCCCTTCGAGGCGCCTTCGGCGGAGCCGAGCACCGAACGGTCGAGCACCGGCAAGGTCTGTCGCGACAGGCAAAGGCCCGCGGGCCGGTCGGTGTTCTCGATGATGGTGCGCCACGCCACGACGGTCTCGGTGGCGTCGGCAGGGCGGACGATGTCGAGGCCCGGGATCGCCCGCAGAGCGGCCAGGTGCTCGATGGGCTGGTGGGTCGGGCCGTCCTCGCCGAGGCCGATGGAGTCGTGGGTCCAGACGTAGGTGACCGGCAACTTCATCAGCGCGGCCAGCCGCACGGCCGGGCGCATGTAGTCGCTGAACACCAGGAAGGTGCCGCCGAAGACGCGGGTGGCGCCGTGCAGCGTGATGCCGTTCATGATCGAGCCCATGGCGTGCTCGCGGATGCCGAAGTGCAGCACCCGGCCGTAGGGGTCGCCGCCGTGCGACGGCGGTAGGAAGTCACCGCCGCCCTCGATGTCGGTGAGGTTCGACTCGGCGAGGTCGGCCGAACCGCCCCACAGCTCGGGCAGCTTCGCGGCGAGCGCGTTGATGACCTGCCCCGACGCCTTGCGGGTGGCGACCTGCTTGCCCGCTTCGAAGGTGGGCAGGTCGGAGTCCCACCCGGCCGGTAGCCGGCGCGCCAGCATGCGGTCGAGGTCGGCCGCGCGATCGGGATTCTTCTCGCGCCAGGCGTCGAAGCGTTCGGTCCACTGCTTGTTGAGGTCGCGGCCGCGGTCGACCACCTCGCGCGCATGCGCGAGGACGTCGTCCGGCACGTAGAACTTCTTGTCGGGGTCGAAGCCGAGCACCTTCTTGGTGGCGGCCACTTCTTCTGCGCCCATCGCCGAGCCGTGCACCTTGCCGGTGTTCTGCGCGTGCGGTGCCGGCCAACCGATGATCGAGCGGACGACGACGAGGCTGGGCTTGTCGGTGGTGTCGCGCGCGGTCACCAGCGCGTCGTAGAGCGACTGGACGTCGTTCACGTCGTCGACGTGCTGAACGTGCCAGCCGTAGGCCTCGTAGCGCTTGCCGACGTCTTCGGACAGCGCGACCCGCGTGTCGCCCTCGATCGAGATGTGGTTGTCGTCGTAGAGCATGACCAGGTTGCCGAGCTGCTGGTGGCCGGCGATGCTCGCGGCCTCCGATTGCACGCCTTCCTCGATGTCGCCGTCGGAGGCGAAAGCCCAGATCGTGTGGTCGAAGACGCTGTCACCGGGCGCGGCGTGGGGATCGAACAAGCCGCGCTCGCGCCGGGCCGCCATCGCCATGCCGACCGCGTTTCCGACACCCTGACCAAGCGGGCCGGTGGTGGTCTCGACGCCCAAGGTGTGCCCGTGCTCGGGGTGGCCAGGGGTGAGCGAACCCCACTGCCGGTAATGCTCGATGTCTTCCAGCGTCAGGCCGTAGCCCGACAGGTAGAGCTGGATGTAGAGCGTGAGGCTCGAGTGGCCGCACGACAGCACGAATCGGTCGCGGCCGACCCAGCCCGGCTCCGTCGGGTCGTGGCGCAGCAGCCGCTGGAACAACAGATAGGCCGCGGGGGCGAGGCTCATAGCGGTGCCGGGATGACCCGAGCCCGCCGCCTCCACGGCGTCCATCGCCAGACCGCGGATCACGTCGACCGCGGTCTTGTCGAGATCGCTCCACTCGAGCTCGGACGGCGGCTTCGACGCTGCACGGTCGCGGGTTTGCTGTTCAGCCACTGGATGCACGGCTCCTTAAGGAAAGCGCGAAAACCGCCTGTGATCTCGAAGGCCACCCTACCCATGCGTGCGCGCGCGTGACGCGGCAAGTCGGCTTACCGGGCCGGTGGCCCCATCACTCGGGTGGCTAGGATGCATGCGTGTCACTGATCGTCGACCAGATGCCGGCGGGTGCTGGTGTTCCTGGCGACAAGAACCGGGCGAGCGCCCCCCGCCCCATCGGCCAACTCGTCCGGGCGTACATCGCCCTGACCAAGCCGCGCATCATCGAACTGCTTCTTGTCACGACCGTTCCGGCGATGATCCTCGCGGAGCGCGGGCTGCCGTCGCTGTGGCTGATTTTGGCGACCCTGGTGGGAGGCACGTTCGCGGCAGGCAGCGCCAACACCATCAACTGCTATGTCGACCGTGACATCGACCAGATCATGCGCCGTACGTCGCGCCGGCCGCTCGCCCAGACCGCCAAGGCGCTGGTCACCCCGATCGAGGCGCTGCGGTTTGGCATCGTGCTCGGCATCGCGGCGACGGCGTTCATGGGCTTTCTGGTCAACTGGCCGTCGGCCATCCTCTGCGACGTCGCGATTTTGGTCTACGTCTTCGTCTACACGCTCGGGCTGAAGCGGCGCACGCCGTCCAACATCGTCATCGGCGGCGCAGCGGGTTGCTTTCCGGTGTTGATCGGCTGGTCGGCGGTCACCGGGGGAGTCGGCTGGCCAGCGGTGGTGCTGTTCGGCGTGATCTTCGCGTGGACGCCCCCGCACTTTTGGGCGCTGGCAATGAAGTTCCGCGACGACTATGCAGCGGCCGGGGTGCCGATGCTGCCCGTGGTGGCCGAGGCGACGACGGTCGCCCGCAAGATCCTCTTCTACTCCTACCTGATGGTGGCCGTCTCGCTGCTGTTGGTGCCGGTGGGGCACGCGGGGCTGCCGTATCTCGGGGTTGCCGCGGCGCTCGGGGTGTGGTTCCTGCTTGAGGCCCACCGGTTGTCGGCTCGGGCGAGGGCGGGTGTCGACCCCAAGCCGATGCGGCTGTTCCACATGTCGATCAGCTATCTGACCCTGCTGTTCGCAGCGATCGCCGTGGGGCAGTTCATCCACCTCGGCTGAGCGCTTTCGCGTCAGCCGGCCAGCCGCGTGCGGTGATCGATGGGGTCGTCGAGCAGTTGCTCGAACGCGAGTTCGGCCGCGCCGAGCAGGCTCGAGTCTTCGCCGAGACCTGGTTGCACGAGCCGCACCCGCCTGCCGGCGAAGCTCGTCATCGCATCGACGCGTGACCGGATCACGTCGCCAGTGAGGAAGAACAGCGACGAAAGCGGGCCGCCGAGGATCACGATCTCGGGATTGAAGATGTTGACCAGGCTGGCCAGGCCACGGGCCACCCATTCGGCAACGCCGTTCAGGCCGTCCACCGCGCGCTGCTCGCCTTTGCTCGCAGCTGCGAACACCTCGACGAGAGCCGCGCGCCCGCCGTTCGCGTCACGCCCACACGCGACGAGGACGGCTTCCTCGCCGACCTCGGTTTCGAAGCAGCCCAGGCTGCCGCACCTGCAGCGGCGGCCGTCCGGGTGCACGACCATGTGGCCGAACTCTCCTGCGTAGCCCTGCGCACCGGCGACCGTGCGGCCGTCGACGATGATGCCGCCGCCGATGCCGACCTCGCCTGCCAAATACAGCAGGTGATCGATGCCGCGGCCGGCGCCGCGCACGTGCTCCGCGAGCGCACCCAGATCGCCGTCGTTGCCGACCCTTACCCCGGCTGGAACGTCGAGGCGAGTGGCGAGCAGTTCGCCGAACGGCACGCCCTCCCACATCATGTTCGGGGCGAACTCGACCCAACCGTCGGCTCGGCGCACAACGCCGGGCACGCCGACGCCCACGCCGGCCAGCCATGAGCCGAGCGGCAGCTTTGCTTCCAGCCGACGGAACTCAGCTGCGAGCCGGTTGGCCACGACGTCCGGCTTCACGCCGAGGCCCGCGAGGCGGTACTCGCGGCGGGCGAGGATCACGCCGCCGAGCCCGACAGCCGCCGCGCTCACCGTGTCGACGCCGATATTCGCGGCGAGCACGTACGCCGTGTCTGATCTCGGCACGACGACGTGCGACGGCCGCCCAGCCCGTAGCCCGGTCTCGGGAATGGTCTCGGTGACCAACCCGGCGTCGGTCAGCTCACCGACGAGTGCCTTGATCGTGCTGCGGTTGAGGCCCATGAACCCGGTGAGCTGTGCGCGTGACAGCGCACCGTGAACATGGACCTGCCGCAACAAGGTGCTGACGTTGCGCCGCCGAATCTCGTCCTGCGTCGCGCCGGGCGACGTCGTCATCACATTTACACCCGCGAATCGTCTGCCCGGCCCGACTGCAGCGTCAGCGGTTCTGCTTGCGGCGACCGAAGGCGTCGATTGCCGCTGCGAGCAGCAGGAAGGCGCCGGTGATCACGTACTGGTAGGCCGCGTTGATGTTCGGGTGGAGCAGCAGGCCGTTCGGGATGATCGCGATCACGACCCCGCCGAGTACGGCGTCACGGATCCGGCCGCGACCACCGAACAGTGACGTGCCACCAACCACGGCGGCGGCCACTGCGAGCAGCAGTGTGTTGTTGCCACCGATGTCGAGCGGGACGCCACCGATCTGCGAGGCCAGGGCGATGCCACCGAGACCGGCCAGCGCTGACTCGATCGCGAACGCTGCGATACGCATGCGTCGGACGTCGATACCGGCGCGGCGAGCGGCTTCGGCGTTGCCGCCGACGGCGTACAGGTGCCGCCCGAATCTCGTCTTGGCGAGGAACAACGAGAGGATCACCAGAAGCGCCAGCACGAGTGGGACGACGTACGGCATGCCCTGGATCGGCGCCGCGTCGGAGTTCGGCTGCCGGTTGCGGTTGAGGAAGTAGACCACCACCGCGCCGACGACGGCGAGCACCAGGAGCCGTGCGACCACGACTGCCATTGGCTCCGCCGACAGCCGCTGGCTGCGGCGCCGCATCGATCGCGTGATCGTCACGAAGGCGTACACCGCAAGCGCGAGCGCGTAGATGATCCACCCGGCCGAGACGCTCAGATTTCGATGCGCGATCGCGATAACCGGGAAGTACGGGCCGATGCTGATGGCGCCGCCCTTGCCTTCGTACTGCAGGATCACGCCTTGCCAGGCAAGGAAGAAGGCGAGCGTCACGACGAACGACGGGATTCCGACGTTCGCGACGAGCGAGCCGACGATGCAGCCGATCGCCGTTCCGGTTGCGATCGCGAGGAACATGCCGATCCACACGTGCGCGCCGAGATGCGTGAACATCACCACGAGCCCGAGTGCGACGGTCAGCGCGGCTGGCCAGAGTCGCTGCCACACGGCGATCGCGAGCCCGCAGAACATCGCAAGGACTGCCGCGCCATAGGTGCCGCCACCGAGTTGGGCGTGCAAGTCGCCGTTCTTGCTAAGCACGATCGCCATCGTCGCCGCGCACAGACCGCCGGCGGTGCCTGCCGACAGGTCAATCTCGCCGAGGAGCAGGACGAAGACCAGGCCCATCGCGAAGATGATGGTGAAGCCCGCCTGGCCGGTCAGGTTCGCCAGGTTGCCGACGGTGAAGAACACCTTCGACAGCTGGCTGAACGAGACGACCAGGACGATCAGGCCGAACAGCGCCGGCAGGGCGCCCGGTTCGCCACCGCGAACCTTCGCGATGTAAGCCCGGACGGCGTCCTTCAGCGTCGATACGCCGACGTCACCGACGAAGGTGACGGTGTCGTTGGACGGCGTGGTGCCCGGTGCGCCTTTGCTGCTGACAACGTCGGTCGCGCGCGGGTTGGCGCCGGCGGAATCCTGGGTGTCTGGAGTGGTCATCGGCGGCCTACGCGCTTTCTGCCGCAGTAGCGGGCTGGAGTCCGATGTTGCCGGTTCGGCCGGCGGTGATGAGCTCGACGACCTGCGAGTAGGTGACGTCGGCCCGCTTGACCTCGGCGGCGACTCGCCCGAGGTAGAGCGTCGTGATGCGGTCGGCGACCTCCATCACGTCGTTCATGTTGTGCGAAATCAGGACGACGCCGATGCCGCTATCGGCGAGCCGGCGCACGAGGTCGAGAACCTGGCGGGTTTGGGCAACGCCGAGCGCCGCGGTCGGCTCGTCGAGCAGGACGACGCGGTTCTGCCAGAGCACCGCCTTGGCGATGGCCACGGTCTGGCGCTGGCCACCGGAAAGGCTCTTGACGACTTGCCGCACCGACTTGACGGTGCGGACCGAAAGGCTGGTCAGGGTATCGCGGGCCCGCTGCTCCATCTTGGCTTCATCGAGGGCGCGGGTGATCGGGCGGTACAGCTCGCGCCCCAGGAACATGTTCTCGACGATGTCGAGGTTGTCGCACAGCGCGAGGTCTTGGTACACGATCGCGATACCGTGGTGCGCAGCGTCGCGCGGGCTGTGAATCGCGACTGGCTGGCCCTCGAACTGGATCTCACCCGAGTCGATCGGGTGAATGCCGCCGACGCACTTGACCATCGTCGACTTGCCCGCGCCGTTGTCGCCGACGAGCGCCATCACTTCGCCGGGGTAGACGTTGAAGTTGACGTCGTGCAGCACCTGCACGGCACCGAAGCTTTTGTTGATGCCTCGCATCGCGAGGATAGGGGCGTCAGCCACCTTGAGCCACCTTCGACCTCTCTCGCTGATCTCGAACTCGGGACTTCCGCTTGCCCGGCTGTCGGGGTTACGCAACCAGAAGATAGGCCTCCGGACGCGGAAGAGGGGGCCTATCCGCGCGCAAATTCTGCGACCTCTCGCGCGGCCCGGGCTAGGGTGCGCCTAGCCCCCGGCAGCAAAGTGTCCGGTGCAGCGGCTGCGTGAAGCAGCCGCTGCACCGGACGACTCATGCGGGCTCAGGGAGCCTTGATCCCGGCCTTGTCACACAGCGCCTTGACGTCGGCGGTGCACACGTCCGCGTACGGAACCGCGCCGGTCTCGATCGGGCGGCCCACGTTGGCGGCCGTGATCAGCTCAGGCTTGAGCAGGATCGACGGGACGTCGCGGTTGCCCTTCGGGTCGTGCGAGTTGGTAAGGCCATCCGGGGTCTTGCCCTGGATCAGGTCGACCGCGAGCTGGGCTGCGGCCTTGGCCTCATTGGTGGCGTCCTTGTAGATGGTGCAGGTCTGGTCGCCGCGCAGGATGCTCTGCAGGCCTTCCTTCGTGGCGTCCTGGCCGGTCACCGGCACCTTGCCGTTGAGGCCGTTGGTCTTGAGGACCGTGATGACCGACTGCGCCATACCGTCGTTCATGACGTAAACGCCGTCGACCTTGCCGCCGTTAGCGGTGAGCAGCTGCTGGAACGTGGTACCGGCCTGAGCGTTGTCCCAGTTCGGGATCTTCTGCTCGCCGACGTTCTTCAGCTGGGTCTTGTCGAGCACCTCGTGCGCGCCCTGGCCGAACAGCGTGGCGTTGTTGTCGGTCGGGGAGCCGTCGATCCAGATCACCTGGCCGGTCGGCTTGCCGATCTTGGTCATCGCGTCGGAGAGGCACTGGCCCTGCTCCTGGCCGACCGTGACGCCGTCGTACGAGGCGTAGTAGGCGGCGCTACCACCGAGAACGAGGCGGTCGTAGTCGATGACCGGGATGCCGGCGTCCTTCGCCTGCTGCTCGACGGTGATCGAGGTCGAGGGGTCGATGTCGGTGATGATCAGGACCTTGACCTTCTCCTGGATCATGCCCTGCGCGATGCTCTGGAACTTGGTCTTGTCACCGAGCGCGTTCTGGATGTCGGCCTTGATGCCGGCGTCCTGGAACGCCTTCTGCAGCGCCGGACGGTCGGCCGTCTCCCAACGGGTCGACGACTGGGTGTCGGGGAGGATCACGCCCACGGTGCCGCTCGCCGTACCACCACCACCGCTGCTCGACGACGGTGCCGCGCTGGTGCTGCCACCGGTCGAGGCCGGGGTCGACGCGGCGGGCGAACTCGAGGTACCCGAACCGGTCTTCTTGCTGCTGCTGCACCCGGCAATGCCGAGGCCGGCAACGGCGGCAACAGCCGCGAGCCGGATCGCAGTCTTGTTCATGCAGGTCCCCTTTGGTTCTCGGGCGCGGAGCTTGTGCCCCGCAGGACGGCCCGTTGTTGTGCGGCACAACATATGCAGGACGGGCCCTCGCCGTAAGAGGGTCCACGGCTCTAGGACGGTTCGGAATGTATCTGTTACCTAGGCGTAACCTCGCGAGCGCGCTGCGCGACCGATTCGTTGCGCGGTTCAACGTTTGATGATGGGTGCGCTCTCATCACGCGTGATGGAGACGACGACGGCGGTCGCTGCCGCCGCGATCACCGCCGACCCGAAGAGGTGCAACTCGACCAGCCCGATCGGCAGCTTGTCGAAATACTGCGCAAATCCGACTGCGGCCTGGAAGGCCAGCGCGCCGATCAGCACTCGGGTCGTCGTCCGCACGGCGTGCCCGGCGCCGCTCGCGGTCACTGCTACTGCGAGCGCCAGCGCCAATCCGACCAGGAGCATCACCAGATCGGCGTGCAGTTGGGCGATCGACGCCGGCTTGATGGCGATGCGGCGGGCTGACGGATCACCGGCATGCGGCCCGCTGCCGGTCACGATCGTGCCGACGCAGAAGACGGCATAGGTGACCGCCCAGACGGCCCACGCCAGCCGTCGCAGCAACGGGTGCACAGTCGACGCGGCCACAGCGGCCACCACGGCCACCACGGCCACACCGGCCACACCGGTCGCAGCGGGGGTGCGCGCACGCCACCACAAGACGGTCGCCGCGCCGACCAGCAGCATCGACAGGACGAAATGCGCGGCCACCGCCCACGGATTGAGGTCGGTGAGCACGGTGATTCCGCCCATCACGGCCTGCGCGGGCACGCCGAGGAAGACCAGCCACGCCCAAACTCGAAGCTCACGGCGCCCGGGTCGCTCGCGCAAGACCCCGACGAGCGCAGCGATCGCCGCGGCCAGCACGACGTAGGTGAAGAGCCGATTGCCGAACTCGACGTACTTGTGCCACGACAGCTGCCGGGTAGGCACAACCGAGGATCCGGCGCAGTTCGGCCACGACGGGCAACCCAGCCCGGAGTCGGTCAGCCGCACGAGCCCGCCGCTTGCCACGATCGCGATGTTCGCGATCAGCGCCGCGAGAGCCAGCTTCTGCACGGTCGGCGGCGACGGCCGCCAACGGTCACCGGACGCCCGGACGCTCACGGGAGCGTGCGTAGTGGCCGTCTGTGACTCGGGTGGCGCTGACATCGCAAGCCGATCGTACGTTGGACGGCGTGGGCGCGTGGACTCGCCAGGGCTCCTTGATCATTGGGCAAATTTGCGTCGAGATCATCGGCGTGTCGGCGCCATCCCTGCCCAGCGGTGACCAGCCCCTGGCACTCGAGGCAACCCCGGCTGCATAGGCGGGCGGGAAATAGGTAACATTGTCGTTGTGAAAACCGGCTCGGCTCCCGCCACCCCGGCAGCCTTCGACGAGTGCACGCGTGACGACGCGCGCACCCGCGATCGGGTCGCCCGGGCGCTCTATGAGCACGGGCCCCAGAGCGCGGTCGCGCTGAGCGCGCGGTTCGGGCTCACCCCCGCCGCCGTCCGCCGTCATCTCGATGCGCTGATCGCAGCCGGGCACGTTTGCGAGACGCCCGAGCGCAAGGTTCGTGGCAAGTCGCGCGGGCGCGGGCGGCCGGCCAAGTTGTTCGCTTTGACGGACGACGGACGTGAGGCTTTCCCGCACGCGTACGACGATCTTGCCGTCGCAGCGCTCGGCTACCTGCGCGATACCGGTGGTGACACGGCTCTCGCCGAGTTCGCGCATCGCCGGCTCGCCCCGGTCGAAGCTCGGTATCGCGCCATGCTCGCCGATGTCGCGCCCGAGAACCGCCCTGCCGCGCTGGCCGCCGCGCTCAGTGCCGACGGCTACGCCGCTTCCGCCGAGCAGGCCGGTGCTGGCGTGCAGGTGTGCCAGCACCATTGCCCGGTCGCGCATGTTGCGGCCGACTTTCCGCAGCTGTGCGAGGCCGAGACAGAAGCGTTCGGCCGGCTGCTCGGCACGCACGTGCAGCGGCTGGCGACCATCGCCCATGGCGACGGTGTCTGCACCACGCACATTCCGTTACATCCACAAGCTCCTGCAGCACCCGCTCAAACCACTATGGAGGCCACGTCGTGACCACTCTCGAGCGCCCCGAACTCGACCAGCTGGGTCGCTACCGGTTCGGCTGGGCCGACTCCGATGCAGCCGGCGCTGCGGCGAAACGTGGGCTGAACGAGGACGTCGTCCGCGACATCTCGGCGAAGAAGGACGAGCCGGTGTGGATGCTCGAGCGGCGGCTCAAGGCGCTGCGCATCTTCGACAAGAAGCCGATGCCGCTGTGGGGCGCCGACCTGTCGGACATCGACTTCGACAACATCAAGTACTTCGTGCGGTCGACCGAGAAGCAGGCCACCAGCTGGGACGACCTGCCCGCCGACATCAAGAACACCTACGACCGGCTCGGCATCCCCGAGGCCGAAAAGCAGGCAATGATCGCAGGCGTCGCCGCGCAGTACGAGAGCGAAGTGGTCTACCACAAGATCCGCGAAGACCTCGGGGCCCAGGGCGTCATCTTCGTCGACACCGACAGCGGTCTGCGCGAGTACGAAGACCTGTTCAAGGAGTACTTCGGCTCGGTCATCCCAGCCGGCGACAACAAGTTCGCCGCGCTCAACACCGCCACCTGGTCGGGCGGCTCGTTCATCTACGTGCCCCCGGGCATTCACGTCGAGATCCCGCTGCAGGCCTACTTCCGCATCAACACCGAGAACATGGGCCAGTTCGAGCGCACGCTCATCATCGTCGACGAAGGCAGCTACGTGCACTACGTCGAGGGCTGTACCGCGCCGGTCTACTCGTCCGACTCGCTGCACAGCGCGGTCGTCGAAATCGTGGTGAAGAAGAACGCGCGCTGCCGCTATACGACCATCCAGAACTGGTCGAACAACGTCTACAACCTGGTCACCAAGCGGGCGGTCGCACATGAGGGCGCGACCATGGAGTGGATCGATGGCAACATCGGCTCCAAGGTCACCATGAAGTACCCGGCCGTGTGGCTGGTCGGCGAGCACGCCAAGGGTGAGACGCTCTCGGTCGCGTTCGCGGGCGAGGGCCAGCACCAGGACGCCGGCTCGAAGATGGTGCACGCCGCACCCAACACGTCGTCCACCATCATTTCGAAGTCGGTGGCGCGCAGCGGGGGCCGCGCGAGCTACCGCGGTCTCGTGCAGATCATGGAGGGCGCACACGGTTCGAAGTCGACCGTGAAATGTGACGCGCTCTTGATAGACCCCATCAGCCGCTCCGACACCTATCCCTACGTCGATGTCCGCGAGGACGACGTGACGATGGGCCACGAAGCGACCGTCTCCAAGGTGAGCGAAGACCAGCTGTTCTACCTGATGAGCCGCGGCCTCACCGAAGACGAGGCGATGGCGATGATCGTGCGCGGCTTCGTCGAGCCGATCGCGCGCGAGCTCCCGATGGAGTACGCGCTCGAGCTGAACCGATTGATCGAGCTGCAGATGGAAGGGGCCGTGGGCTGACCGATGAGTGATCTGACCATCCTCACCGAGCCCGGCGAGCTCGAGCGCGCAGCTGCTGAAGTCGACCTCGATGCTCCGGTGACGCCGCAGCCGCACAGCCACGGTGTCGAAGGTGGCAAGCATCTCGAGCGCATCTTCTCCGCTGACCCTCAGGCGTTTCCCGAGCCCAACAGCCGGCAGGAGATCTGGCGTTTCGCCGCGTTGCCGCGGTTGCGGTCGCTGTTCTCCGGCCCCGATGCCGACGGCGAGGTCGCCTACTCCTGGCCGTCCGACGCCGCGGTCGAGCAGGTGGCGATGAGCGACCCGCGGGTCGGCACCGTGCATACGCCGTTCGACCGCGTCTCGGCCATCGCGCAGCAGAAGGCGAGCAGCGCGATCATCGTGACGGTCGACGGCCCTGCGGGCGAGTCGGTCACCTTGTCTGGCAAGGGTTCCGGCGGCGTGGCATACGGCCATGTGGTCATCGAGGCCAGGCCGCATTCGTCCGGAACGGTCGTGCTCGACCACGTCGGTTCCGCGACGTACGCCGACAACGTCGAGATCCGCGTCGGCGACGGCGCGTCCCTCACCGTCGTCACGGTCCAAGACTGGGA
>Ga0134128_10008844_pt1 | contig 12111 bp, 11 predicted proteins | sample KB31754_FD_96462 | JGI IMG/M metagenome (GOLD analysis project Ga0134128, IMG submission 96462) | Terrestrial soil microbial communities with excess Nitrogen fertilizer from Kellogg Biological Station, Michigan, USA - KB3-175-4 | ecosystem: Environmental > Terrestrial > Soil > Unclassified ...
ATCCGGCTTTCCCCCGACCCCCAGTTCCCTGTCCCCTGTTCCCTGTTCCCTGTTCCCTGTTCACTGTTCACTGTTCACTGTTCACAATTCACTGTCCACTGTTTCCGCTATACTGTCCGCGCATCCCGGTCGGAGGACCCTTTCATGCCCACTTCCCGTGCATCCCGCAATTTCGCCCTGGCGGCCACCGTGGTGATCGTGGCGGTAGCGGCGGCGCTGTACTACAGCCATGCCGCGCCGGCGCCGAATTTATTCGGCTTTTCCACCACCTCCAGCGCCGCCGAGAACGGCTGGGAGCAGAAGTTCCGCGCCATCCCCGAGCCGGACCGGGTGAAGGCCAACATGCAGTACATGGCCGCCTATCCCCACAACGTGGGTTCGCCGCGCCAGCATGAAGTGGCCGAATGGGTATTGCAGCAGTTCAAGTCCTACGGCCTCGATGCCCACATCGAGCAGTTTGAGACTCTCTACCCGACGCCGCTCGAGCGCCAGGTGGAGTTGGTTTCACCCGGCCACTACGAGGCGGTGCTGAAGGAGCCGGCCATCCCCGAAGACCCGACCTCGGGCCAGGCCGGGCAGTTGCCGACGATGGTGATGTACGCTCCCGACGGCGACGTGACCGCCCCGCTGGTGTACGTCAACTACGGCATCCCCGAGGACTACGCCGTGCTCGACAAGCTGGGCATCAGCGTCAAAGGCAAGATCGTAATCGCCCGTTACGGCAACAGTTGGCGGGGCATCAAGCCCAAGCTGGCGGCGCTGCACGGCGCGGTGGGGTGCCTGATCTACTCCGATCCGCGCGACGACGGCTACTTCCAGGGCGATGTCTATCCTAAAGGTCCCTATCGCCCGGAACAGGGCGTGCAGCGGGGCAGCGTGATGATGATGGAAGTCCATCCCGGCGACCCGGAGACCCCCGGCTGGGGCTCGGTGCCGGGCGCCAAGCGCCTGCCGCTCGACAAGGTGGACGTGCTGGAGAAGATCCCCACCCAGCCCATCTCCTACGGCGATGCCCTGCCGCTGCTCAAGGCTCTCGATGGTCCGGTGGCCCCGGTGGCCTGGCGCGGCGCGCTGCCCATCACCTATCACATTGGTCCGGGTTCGGCCGTGGTGCACCTCAAGGTCAAGTACAACTGGGGTCTGGCGCCGCTCTATGACGTCATCGCCACCATCCCCGGCAGCCAGTTCCCCGATCAATGGGTGGTGCGCGGCAACCACCTCGACGCCTGGGTCAATGGCGCCGAGGATCCGATCAGCGGCCAATCGGCGCTGCTCGAGGAAGCCCGCGCCTACGGACTGCTGTTGAAGCAGGGATGGCGCCCCAAGCGCACCATCGTCTACGCCGCCTGGGACGGCGAGGAACCGGCGCTGCTCGGTTCCACCGAGTGGGCCGAAACCCACGCCGCCGAGCTGCAGAAAAAGGCGGTGGCGTACTTCAACTCCGACACCAACGGCCGCGGCTACCTCGGGCTGGAGGGCAGCCAGACGCTGCAACACTTCCTCAACCTGGTGGCCCAGGACATCACCGATCCCGAAACCGGCCAGACCGTCTGGTTGCGCGACCAGCAGCACCGTGAGGAGCAGGCGCGCACGCCGCAGCAAAAGGCCGAGATCATGGATGGCGCCGACATGCGCATCGGCGCGCTGGGCTCGGGCTCCGACTTCTCGCCCTTCCTGCAGCACCTGGGCATCGCCAGCACCAACCTCGGCTACGGCGGCGAGGGCGGCGGCGGCGTCTACCACTCCATCTACGACGACTTCTACTGGTACTCGCACTTCGCCGACACCAAGTTTGTCTATGGCCGCGCCCTGGCCCAGACCATGGGCACGGCCATCATGCGCATGGCCGACGCCGATGTGCTGCCGCTGCAATTCACCGGCTTCGCCGACAACGTGCTCGACTACCAGAAGAGCGTGGAGGCGGAGTACAAGGCCCAAACGGGCGCGCCCAAGTTTGACTTCGCCCCGCTCGAGAAGGCGGTGGCCGATCTGCACGCCGCCTCGGCGGACTACGATCAGGCGATGCAGTCCGCCGCCGCCAACGGCAGCCTCTACCAGCAGCCGGCGGCGGATCTGCTCGCTCTCAACCAGTTGCTCTACACCTCCGAGCGCAAGCTGATGAACGACCAGGGGCTGCCGCAACGGCCGTGGTTCAAGCACGAGATCTACGCCCCCGGCTTCTTCACCGGCTACGGGGTGAAGACACTGCCCGGTCTGCGCGAGGCGATTGAGGACAAGAACTATTCTCTCGCCCAGCAGCAGCAGCCCATTCTGGTGGCGGCGCTCGAGGCCTTCACGGCCCAGGTCAAGGCGGCGCGGGCCAAGCTTTAATCGGCGCGCGCCCCGCTTGTGCTATAACCGCCCTATGGGACGGAACTGGCTGCTGCGTCTGGCGGGAGTCATGCTGGTGGCGGCGGCGCTGTGCGCCGCCCAGGCGCCCGCCGGCGGCGCGTTCCTGGCTGGCCCGGGCACGCGCGATGCATATCTCAATGGTCAGGCGCTGCTGCCCGGCACCGCCATTCTGCCGGGTGAAACCGTCACCACCGGCGGTGGCGGCATCGCTGTGCTCACCCCCACCGGCACCTCCGGGGGCGCAATCGAGCTCACCGGCAACGCCAGCGCCACCGTCGCGCCTCCGGTCGCCGGACGCCCCGGCGCGCCTCTGTCCATCACCCATGGCGACGCATTGATCTACGGACAGGTCAGCATTCTCACGCCTCAGGGCGCAACCCTGTTGCCGCAATCGGGCACCACCAGCTATGTGGTCAACGTAGCCCCGGCGCAGTCGAGCCTCGGAGTGCTCACCGGCAGCGTGCGGACATTGCACTCCACCGGCGACCTGAGCGTGACCCAAGGCCAGGCCCGAAGCTGGAACGCCGGTGGCCAGATGAACACCATTGCCCTAGCCCAGGTCACCCGGCCCAAGCCCGACAGCGCCATGCAAAAGCTGGTGGCCGCCAGCGTCAGCCGCTAAACGCGGTCAAAACAAACCGTGGCCGGTGGTGGGATAGCGGTAGTTGGCCACGGCGGAGAGGACGCCGAAGCCGATGTAGGCGGCCGCCGCCCACCGCTCCCAGCGGTGATGACCGCTACGGTGGAACAGATAGCTCAGCGAAATGGCCGCCGCCGCGGCGGAAATTTCGGTGGTGACGAAGGCGCTGCGGTTGTCCACCAGTTGGTTGGTCAGCAGCCACTCGTCCTTGCCGCGGTTGCGAAAGTAGCGGGTGGAGGAAAAATCGAGCGCCTGCACGGTGACAATGCCGGCAAACAGCGGCGTGTTCCATTTGTCCAGCCAGAAGCGGTGTGGCTCGGTCGGCTCCGGTCCCGATCCCCAGCGCGCTCCTGCTGCCGCGCCCAGCACGCCCCCAATGGCGCCATAAGTAATGCCGGCGCGCCAGCGGTGCGCGGCGCGTTCGCTGGCCGGGAGCCCGGAAAAATCCAGCCCCGTCGCCCCGATCAGCGCTCCCCCCGCCCCGCCGCCCAGCGCGCCGAAGGTGATTGCCGGGCTTTGCGCCCACAGCCCCAACGTAAGTCCCAGAAACAGCATCACGATCCGCATGGAGCCATCATTATGCCGCAGGCGCCGGGGCGATGACGCCGGTCAACTTGCCGCCCACCCGCCCTTCGCCCCGCACCCGCACCAGCATCCCGGGTGCGGGCGCCGGCATCGCCAGGCTCACGGTGACGTAATTGTCCGTCAACGCCTGACCGCCGCGCAGGGTCAGCGCGGGCAGCGTCGTGCCCACCAGGCGATCGAGGAAGGCCTGCTGTTTGTCCGCCCCGAGGCGGCGCAACTCGGCGGCTCGTGCGGCAGACACGGCGGCGGGCACCGCTCGCCAGCGCCCCGCCGCCACCTCACGGGCGGACTCCGTGCCGGGGCGTTCGGAATAGGGAAATACGTGCAGATACGCCAACGGCAGGCGCTCGACCAGCGCCAGCGTCCCGGCGTGCTCGGCGTCGGTTTCGCCCGGAAAGCCGGTCATAACGTCCGCGCCGATGGCCACCAGCGGCACCGCCGCGGCCAGCGCCTCCACCCGCGCCGCATAGTCGCCGGCGCGGTAGCGGCGGCGCATGCGGCGCAGCACCGTGTCGCTGCCGCTCTGCAACGGCAAATGGGCGTGACGCGCCAACCGCGGCTCCGCCGCCATGAGCGCGGTCAGTCCCGCGCTCCAGTCCATCGGTTCCACCGAACTCAGTCGCAGTCGCGGTGCCGCCGTCTGCTCCAGCAGAGCCGCCACCAGATGCTCGAGGCGCAGCTTCGACTCCAGATCGCGCCCCCATTGCCCCAGGTTGATCCCCGAAATTACGATCTCCTGCTGCCCTGCCTTCACCAGTGCGGCAATCTGCGCCAGCACGCTGCCCAGCGGGCGCGAGCGGCTGCCGCCGCGCACCTGGGGAATGATGCAGAAGCTGCACGCCCGTCCACACCCCTCCTGCACCTTCACCACCGCCCGCGTTCTGTCGGCTGGTGGCGTCTCCAGCCAGGCCAGGTTGGCCAGCTTGGCGGCGGGCGCCAACGACTCCGGAGGTAGAAGCTGAGCGCCCAGGTCCCACTGGGCGGCGTGACCGGCGACCACCTCCACTCCCGGCAGCCGATGCAGCTCCTCCGGCGCGCGTTCGGCGTAGCAGCCGGTGACGGCGATCCGGGCTCGCGGCCGGGCCGTGCGCAGCCGGCGGATCACCCGCCGCGCTTCGGCATCGGCCTCGCCGGTGACGGTGCAGGTATTGAGCACGATCCAGTCGGCCGCCTCCTCCGCCGCCGGCGTCAACCCCGACTGCCGCAGACGCTCGCTCAGCGCCGCGCCGTCGGCCTGGTTGGCCCGGCACCCGAAGTTGCGCAGATGGAAGGTCGCCACCCCTTCATTATCGCTTGACAGCCGCCACCCCGAATGTATAATTATTCCAGCAATGAATAATTATTCTAAAGCGCGGGTGGCCATTGCCGGGGCCACCGGCTACGCCGGCCGCGAGCTGGCCCGGCTGCTGGCGCGCCATCCCGGAGCGCGCGTCGAGGCGGCGCTCGATTCCACCGCCGGGGTGGAGGCGGCGCTGGCCGCCGATCCCGACTTCGTCTTCCTGGCCACCCCGGCGGAGGTGAGCACCGCCTGGACGGCGGCGCTGCGGGCCGCCGCGCACCCGCCGCGCATTGTCGACCTGAGCGGGGCGTTCCGCTTCGACCCGGGCGTCGTCTATGGCTGGCCGGAGAGGAATCGCGCGGCCATCCGCGACGCGGCGCTGGTATCCAACCCCGGCTGCTACGCCACCGCCGCCAATCTGGCGCTCGGCCCGCTGGTGACCGCCGGGGTGATCGAGACCAGCGACATCATCTGCGACGCCAAATCGGGGGCCAGCGGCGCCGGCCGCGGCCTTCGCCAGGACCTGCACTTTTGCGAACTGGAGGCCAACTGCAGGGCCTACCACGTTTACGCCCATCGCCATGCGCCCGAGATTGCCCGCCATTGCGGGCTGGATGCCGCGACCTTTGCCTTCACCCCGCATCTGCTTCCCACCTCGCGCGGCATTCTGGCCACCCTGTATGTCAGGCTGCGCGGCGACGACCTCGCCGGCGCGTACGCCCGCGCCTACATCGGCCATCCCTTTGTGCGCCTCCGCGGCGATCAGTTGCCGGAGTTGAATGACGTCAACCACACCAACTTTTGCGATATCGGCTGGAAGGTCCGCGCCGATGGCCGTCAGGCGGTGATCGTGAGCTGCCTCGACAACCTGCTCAAGGGCGCCGCCGGACAGGCGGTGCAGAACTTCAACCTGATGTCCGGCTGGCCGGAGGAGACGGGGCTGGCATGATCACCGTCATCAAGCTGGGCGGCAGCCTGCTCGAACCCGCCCCCACGCCCGACCTGGTGGCGGCGCTGGCGCGGGTGGCGCGGGTCAAGAAGCTGGTTTTGGTGCACGGTGGAGGCAAGGCGCTGACCGCCCTGCTGCAGCAGTTGCACACCCCGACCGAGTTTCGTCAGGGCCTGCGCGTGACCACGCCGGCGGTGCTCGAAGCCGCGCTCATGACCCTGGCGGGACAGGTGAACACCCGCCTGGTGGCCGCCCTCCAGGCCGCCGGGATGCGCGCGGCGGGGCTTACCGGATGCGACGCCGGGCTGTTGCGCGCGCGGCGGCTGCCTGGGCTGGGCGCGGTGGGCGGCGATCCGCGCGCCGACGTCAAGCTCTGCCGCACCCTGCTCGCCGCCGGCTGCACCCCGGTCATCGCCTCGTTGGGTCTGGATGAGGACGAACCCGGCGCCATTTTAAACATCAACGCGGATCAGGCCGCGGCGGCGGTGGCGGCGGCGCTGAAGGCGCACCGCCTGCTGTTCTTCACCGACGTGAACGGGGTGCTCGATGACGCCGGACGAACCATCCCCCGCGCCTCCCTCGCCGACCTTGAAGCCATGACCGCCGCGGGCACGCTCCACGGCGGCATGCTGCCCAAGGCGGCCGCCTGTCGCGCCGCGCTCACCGCGGGCGTGGCCAACGTCACCATTCTGGGGCCGGCGGCCGCGCCGGCGCTGGAATATGTCTGCGCCGGCGCGCAACTCGCCGGCACCGAGCTACTGCCATGACCCCTCCTCCCGCCGCTCCCGAACCCGCACCCCTGGCCTGGCCCCAGGGCTTCCGTTTCGCCGCCGGCCACTGTGGCATCAAGCGCAAGGCCGCCGACCTGATGCTGGTCACCATGGAGCGCCCGGCCGCCGCCGCCGCCCTGTTCACCACCAACCGCCTGCAGGCGCCGCCGGTGCGCCTCTCCCGCGCCCATCTGGCCGCCAGCGGCGGCTGGGTGCGGGCCCTGGTGGTCAACAGCGGCAACGCCAACTGCGCCACCGGACCCGCCGGCCGCCGCGCCGCGCTGGCCATGACGCGCGCCACCGCGCGCTGGGTGGGCTGCCCCGTCGAGCAGGTCCTGGTGGGATCCACCGGCGTCATCGGACAACCGCTGGCGGTGGACAAGATCCTGGAGGCGCTGCCGGTCTGGATCGGCAAGAACGACACCCCGCTCGCCGCCGCCCACGCCATCCGCACCACCGACACCTGTGCCAAAGTCGCCGCCGCCGAGTTCCGCGACGGCAGCCGCACCTACCGCGTGGCGGGCATGGCCAAGGGCTCGGGCATGATCCATCCCCGCATGGCCACCATGTTCGGGTTCCTGTTCACCGATGCTCCGCTGTCGCCCGCCTCCTGCCGCACGGCGCTGCACGCCGCCGTGGAGGAGTCCTTTCACCGCATCACCGTGGACGGCGACACCTCGACCAACGACACCGCCGCCCTGTTTGCCAGCGGCGCCGCCGGCGGACGGCTCTCCGCCCCCGGCCGCCGCAAGTTCCAGCAGGCGCTGACCGGGGTCGCCCAGTCGCTGGCCCGCCAGATCGTGCTCGACGGCGAAGGCGCGCGCCACTTCGTCACCATCTCGGTGGAGGGAGCGCGCACCGCGGCCGATGCCGACCGCGTCGCCCGCGCCCTGGCCCACTCCCCGCTGGTCAAAACCGCCATTGCCGGCGCCGACGCCAACTGGGGACGGGTGCTCTCGGCCGCCTCCAGTTGCGGGGTCAACTTCGATCCCGAGCGCGCCTCCGTCTGGTTCAGCGGCCTGGCGGTGTACCGCCGCGGCCAGGCCCTGCCGTTCGATGAGAGCGAAGCCAAGCACCGCCTCGAGCGGCACGAGGTGGCCATTCGCATTGCCCTCGCCGCCGGCCGCGCCTCCGCCTGGATGTGGACCTGTGACCTGACCGAAGGCTACGTCCGCATCAACGGCGCCTACCGCACATAGCGGCCAGTACGGGAAACTGGTTTTACGGTAAACTGGGCGAATGAAGACGACGGTGGAGCTGCCCGATGAGTTGATGGTTGAAGTCAAAGTGGCGGCGGCGCGGCGGCGGTGCACGCTGCGGGAATTTGTGGAGGCGGCGCTCCGGCGTGAAATGGCGCATCCGGTAAAATCCGGGCGGGCGAAGCCGCCTCGGCTCAAGCTGACCACCAGCCGCGGGGGGCTTGCGCCAGGCTTTGATGCCGCCAACCGGGAGACGATGTACGACTGGATCGGCCGACGGCCTTGATCGCCCTGGACACCAATTTACTGGTCTATGCCCATCGGGCGGAAGCACCCGAGCATGCGGCGGCGATGGCGACATTGGAGCGGGCGGCGCGGGAAGCATGGGGGGTGCCGTTTCCCGTAGTGGCGGAGTTTTGGACAGTGGTTACTTCGCGCGCAGCGGGGGCGCGACCGGCGAGTCCGGACGAAGCGGGCGCGTTCCTGGACGATATGTGGAGCGCCGGAGCGAGGCCCCTTCTCCCATCGCTCAAGCTGACGGCGGCAGTTGGCCGGAGGGCCCGGGAGATGGGAATACGCGGCCCGCGGATTTTTGATCTGCAGATCGGGATGATCGCTCTGGAAAACGGGGCGCGCGAGTTGTGGACCCACGATGCGGGGTTTGTGGCGGTTCCGGGATTGAAGGTGCGGGATCCGCTGCTGGAATAGCCGGATTTCAGCTACCATGAGGCGATGGCGAGGGCGCTCATCCCCGACAAGCTGTATTTCAAGATCGGCGAGGTGGCGCGTCTGGCCGGAGTCGAGCCCTATGTGCTGCGCTTTTGGGAGAGCGAGTTCCCTGCCCTCAAGCCCGGCAAAAGCACCAAGGGGCAGCGCCTGTACCGCCGCCGCGAGGTGGAACTGGCGCTCCAGATCAAGACCCTGCTGCACGACCAGGGTTTCACTATCGCCGGCGCCAGGAAGAAGCTGAAGAGCGAGCACAACGGCAAGCATGCGCAGACAGCGCTGCCGCTGGCCGCCGGCCGTGACCGCGAATTGCTCGACCGCGTGCGGGCGGAACTGGCGGCCATCACCGCCATCCTCGAACGCAAACACTGACGCCCGGTCGGGGTCAAGCGGGTCGAGTGGCGAAGCCACTCGGGGTCCCGCGCCAATCAAACGCCCGGCACCGCGTGCTAGACTGGCAATACCCCGTTGTACCCGCCTCTGGACCGGTTTCGGGACGTAGCGCAGCCCGGTAGCGCACTTGCTTGGGGTGCAAGGGGTCGCGAGTTCAAATCTCGCCGTCCCGACCAAACCGCCCGGTCCCTACAATGGACAGATGAAAGTTGCTTACCTGTTCATCACCTCGGGTCACACCGTGGACTACAAGCTGGGCAAGATGATCCTGCCCCAACTGGAGGCCGGCACGCACGGGGCCGAGGTGGTCGGGATGTTTTTTTTCGACGACAACGCCTATATGCTGCGCCGGGGCGACCCGCTCGGCGAGCGCCTGGCCAAGGTGGCGCGGGAGAAAAACATCTGGCTGGGCGTGTGCGACATGTGCGCGTTGGATCGCGGGCTGGCGGCCGGCGAGCCGGTTTGGTGCCAGCCCGACCGGCAAGCGGCGCGCCCGGCGCCGGCGCACGACCGGATTCGGCTGCAGAACGCCATCGAGGGCCTGCATGTAGGCTGCTTTCCCGACGTCTACCAGGCGCTGAGCGGCAACCCTCCCGACTTGGTCATCAGCCTCTGAGTCTGCCGTTCCGCGGCAGGCGCCGGGGTGGCGGCTATTGCGCTCCCTCACGCAGCAGCACGAGCCACTCGGTGTTGCGACGGGGGTAGCGGCGCTGGCGCACCTCCGCCAGTGCCTGCTGTTCCAGCGCCGGGAAACCGTTGGGGATAGCCTCGCTCTCCAGCACCTCGCCCTCGACTCCGGTGGTGAAGGTAACCACACAGGCCTGGCTCTCCGGCTGCCCATGAAGGTTGGCGTAGCGGCCGGTATTGAGGGTCGACAGAATTCCCGGATGGGGTGGGGAACGCCGCAGCGCCTCGAGGTCGTCGCCGGTGGGCGGCCCCAGGCGCGCCAACTGGATGTTCATCACTGTCTGCTGTCCTTCTATCATGCGGATGGAGGAAGGCAGCACGTGGCCGGCGTAGACCAGCGGCTGGGTGTAGTTGTACTGGAAGAAGTATCCGGGCGCGGGAGAAGCCAGCAGCAACTGGCGGTTGGCGTTGATGCAGTACTCGGCCTCGCGCCAGTCGCGTCCCCTGCCGGTCGGCGTGGTGGCGGCGCGGTTGACCAGCACGCAGGTCACCCGAACGCCGTCGACGGTGGCATCGGCCGCCCGTATCTCCTGCCAGGTGGGCATGGGCGACAACGGCCAGAAGAGCGCGCTGCGTGCCTGCGCCACACGCATCGGCACCGGGTTCGTGCGCAGAGGATAAGCAATGCCGCTGGTCTGGTTGGCGAAATCGGCCCACCAGGTACGGCGGCCGCCGGCCCACACTTCCGTCATCGTCCCCAAACCTTCGTAGGTCAGGCTCCCCACACTCTGCAGCGACACCGCGATGGTCAGGTCGGGCGTGCCCTGCTGGCCGAAGTCATAGTTCTGGCTCGCCAGACTGAGCAGGTTTAGTGCCGAGGCGCGCTCGGCGGGTGTGGACAGTAACTGCGTGGCAGCGGTGATGGGATCGTTCGGATTAGGCGGCACCGGAGGCAGCACCACCGTGCGTTGCTGCGCCACCGCCATCGCGAACAGAAACAACAGCCCGGTTCCGACCCTGGTTACACGCCGGAAGTCCTTCATGCCGCGTAGTGTACACCAGCTCCCGTACGACCGCTAACCACGTCCGGCCTTGAAGGCGGCGTAGGCAACGCCGATGCACACTCCGGCGACCATGAGAGCGGCGACGTGAGCCGGGCCCAGGGTGCCGTGACGTAGGGTCGGGATCACCTCGGCGACGAGAATGGCGGCGATCACCATCGGGACGACGATGAGGGCACGGCTCTTCACGCCGGAGTCCCGCGATGGTAGGCGGCCAGGGCATCGGTCAGGGTCAACACGCCCAGCAGCAATCCATTGGCACGGTGGACGACCGGTAGCAACGGCTCATCCCCGGCCTCGCGCAGGAAGGTCTCCAGCGGCTGGTCGGGATAGAGCACCGGAATGCGCCACTCCGGCCGCAGGACCTCGGTCAGCGGGCGCTCCTCCTCGGCGCGCACCACCATCGGGGCCAGCAGGTCGAGCGTGACCCCGTACCAGCGGCCGCGGCCGCCATCCACCAGCACAAAATGACGGGACGCGGTTTGGGCCTTCATCCAGGCCTCGCGCACCGGCCGATCGGCGTCAATCACAGGCGGTACCGGACGCCCGCCGGTGCCGTGCGGTGGACGCATGGCGTCCTCGACGTGCAGCACCTCTTCCTCGCGCCGCTCTTCCATCGAGGGCAGAGTGATGCCGTCCTGCTGGGTGAGCAGATCGAAAATGGGCACCGGCTGCCAGCGGTGGGAGATGAAGTAGGCGATGGCGTTGGAGATCAACAGCGGCAGCACGATATCGTAGCTGCCCGAGACCTCGACCACCATGAACACCGAGGTCATGGGAGCGCGCAGAATGCCGGCGAAAGCGGTGCCCATGCCCACCAGCGCGTAGACGCCGACCGGAGCGGTAAGCGTGGGCAGCAGCAGGTGTTCGACCCCGCCCACCGCCCCGCCCATCATGGCGCCGATGAACAGCGTGGGGGCGAACATGCCGCCCGGAGCGCCGCTGGTGAACGAAGCCGCCGTCGCCACAATCTTCAGCAGCGACAGCAGTGCCAGTGTCGGCCACAGGTAAGCTCCGCCCATGGCCTGGTTGATGGCGCCATAGCCGGCGCCCATCACCTGCGGATACCAGATGCCGACCACCCCGATCAACAGCCCCGCCACCGCCGGCTGGAAGTACTGGGTGGCGCGGGGCAGCGCCCGCAGCCGCGGCCGCAGCCAGGCCACCAGCTTGACGAACAGCAGCGAGGCGAAGCCGCCGATCACCCCCAGCACGGCGTAGGCCGCCAGTTCGGAGACATGGCGCAGCTCGAAAGGCGGCGCTTGAAAGAGCGGATGATCGCCGAAAAACGCCCGCGCCACCACCGTGCTCGACACCGCCGCCAGCACCACGGCGCCGATGACGCCCGAACTCCAGCGCCCGATCACCTCCTCGATGACGAACAGCACCGCCGCGATGGGCGCGTTGAACGCCGCCGCCAGCCCTGCAGCCGCGCCCAGCGGCGCCAGCAGACGCTGCCGCGAGCGCGAGAGCTTGAGCCGCCGCCCCAGCAGCGAGGCCAGGCCGGCGCCCACCTGCAGCGAAGGATCC
>Ga0134128_10008845_pt1 | contig 12111 bp, 9 predicted proteins | sample KB31754_FD_96462 | JGI IMG/M metagenome (GOLD analysis project Ga0134128, IMG submission 96462) | Terrestrial soil microbial communities with excess Nitrogen fertilizer from Kellogg Biological Station, Michigan, USA - KB3-175-4 | ecosystem: Environmental > Terrestrial > Soil > Unclassified ...
GTCGGCACGCCGGGCAGGAGCCGCCGCAGGTGCGGCATGATCTCGGCCGCGTACCAGCGCATCGCATCGACGTTCGGCGGATGCTCGAAGCCGCCGACGAAGACGATGCCGCGGCGCGACTGCCACGGCGCGACCTGCGCGACCGGTTCATGGATCGTCGATAGGCGCATCACGCGCGACGCCGGCGCCAGGTCGCGCAGCACCGCCTCCTCGGCATCTGACACGACGAGGGTCACGTCGGCCTTCGCAATCAGCGCGAGCTCGGCCTCTCGGCTCGCTCGTGCCGACACGGCGGCAAGGCGGCTGCCGTCGAGCGCGGCCAGCCGCGCCTCGCGCAGGAAGTGCAGGTCGACCGTATCGAACACGATCAGCGCGTCGGGCGCCGCCGTGCGCACGGTGTCGATGTGTCGCTCGGCGATGTAATGACGCGACAGCATGATGACGTCGAACTCCCGTGCGCGCGTGATCAGGACCTCGGCGATCGAGCGCACGTACGGATGGAACAGTACCTCGATGCCGCGCTGCGTCAGCGCGCTGCGGTAGGGCTCGCGATGCTCGAGATTGTCGGCGACGAACGTCACCTTGCAGCGCAACGCCGTTGCGATCTCGAGCAGCGCCTTCATGCGGACGGACCCGGCGTCCTGGTCGGGCGTGAGCATCCGCGCGTCGATGACGAGCATCCGCTTCGTCGCGAAGCGATCGCGCTCCCGCTCGACGTCCATCCCGTTCGGCTGGTGCGATGCGATCTCGACCGACCACTTCTGCGCGAACGTCGTCCGGTTGACGGTTTGATGGCGCTTGATGCCCTGCGTCACGTCGGTGCCCGACGTGCGTCCCTCGAAATGCACGATCGTCGCCGCCGGCTGATAGAACACCTTGCGCCCGGCCGCGCGGACGGCGAACGCGAGATCGACATCCTCGTAGTAGGCGGGCACATAGCGCGTGTCGAATCCGTTCAACTGCGCGAAAAGCCGGCGCGGGATCGCCAGACAGGCGCCCGAGCAGTAATCGGCCTCGCGCAGGTAGTCGTATTCCGGGCGCTGCGGGTCGTCGTCGCGGCCGAAGTTCCACGCGCTGCCGTCGCGCCAGACGATGCCGCCGGCTTCCTGCAACCGGCCGTCGGGATAGACGAGCTTCGCACCGACGAGTCCCGCGTCGGGATGCTCATCGAAGACTCGCGACAGCGCATCGAGCCAGCCGTCGGTGACGAGTGCGTCGTTGTTGAGAAACACGAGGAGGTCGCCCCGCGCAAGCTCGGCGCCGCGATTGCACGTGTCGATGAAACCGAGGTTCGTTTCATTGCGCTCGAAGCGCACGCCTTTCACGTCGGCCAGCGCGGTGGCCAGCGGCTGCGGCGACGCGTCGTCGACGACGATCACTTCGTACGCGCCGGCCGTGTGACGCGCGATGCTCGCGAGGCAGCTGAACGTCAGAAGCGCTTCGCCGAATGCCGGAATGACGATGGACACGTTCGGTGCCGGCGAGGTTGCCACTTCGAGTGCGCCGATACGCGGTTCGAGATGCCATGCCGGCCGATCGGGAATGAAGCGCTCACGCGAGCGAAGCTTGCGCACGACGCGGCGCGCGAGCGTGCCCGGCCCGTCATTGCGCAGGATCGTCATCGCGGTGCCGACGTGACGAGGGAGCTGCCGTGCGCCAAGCCATCTCGCGCGAAGTGCGGCCGTCGCGATCCTGACCCGACCGACGCCGGAGCGCAGCGGCGCGGTCATCCGCCACGACGTCGATGTTTCGAGCGCCTGCAGCCGCGCCCGCGCCGCCTGCGCGCCTTCCTCGAGGGCACCGACGTTCCGGCGCAGCGCGGCGAGCTGCCGTTCCGCATCGACCAGCGCGAGCGTCGTTGCTGCGTCGCTCGTCGTGTTTCGTTGCCGCGCGTCGTCGAGCATGGCGATGGCTTGCTCGGCGGTTGCGACGCGACGACCGAGCTCGGCGCGCGCTTCCGCGTGGCCGCACAACGCGCCGGCTTCGAAAAGTTCCGAAAGCGTGAGCGCAGGCCCGACGTCCGCGCTGTCCGGCACGAAATGCCGCGCGACGAAATCGGCGACGTCGGCACGCGGCGCGCGCTTCTGCGGAAGTGGCGCGATATAGCGTTCGACGTAGCGCTGCGGATCGCTCATGTTCCTCCCGTCGCCCCCGACACGTTCTTTCCGCTCTGCGGGGAAGGGAGCCGTGTCGGCGACGGGCGGCGGGCCATTCACGTCCCGCGCGACGTCGAGCAGAGCGTCGTTCCATCGCGCCGCCGGCGCGTCGAACGGAAGCAGCCGCACGCGCGGACGTCCGGCAAGCCGCTCGGGAAACGCGCCGAGCGCCGAGGCGACGACCGGCGTATCGGTCGAAAGCGCGACCGACAACGTGTACGAATAGGTTTCGGGCACCTGCGCCGGAAAGAACAGCACGTCGGCACGTTCGGCGGCGAGCAGTGCCGGCAGCTTCGCGTCGTCGTACGACCCATGAACGGTCAGCGGCGCCGCCGGCGATTGCGCCAGCGCCTGCGCGGTGGCGCCGAGCACGCGAAAGACGAGCGGCAGTCCCCGCGCCCCTGCGTCGCGCGCACATGCGGCCACGACGTGCAGCCCCTTCTCGGGCGACAGGTTGCCGAGGATGACGACGCGCGTGATCGCCGCCGGCGAGGGTACGGTCGCTTCGGGATGCGGCCAGACGACGATCGGCAGCGCCGGGAAGTAGCGGTGAATTCGCGCTTCGACGTCGTGCGACGGCGCGATGACCCGGTCGGCGCGCTGCAGGAATTCGCCGAACAGTGCGCGCCAGGCATCGATGTCGAGTCGCCACGGCGGAGGGCGATCCGCGAGGCACGTCGCGCATCCGGCGCGGTCGGGCTCGCCGCAATAGCGGCCGCGTGCATCGGTCAGGTGGTATTGCGGGCAGATCGCGAAGTAGTCGTGCAGCGTGCAGTCGTACGGAACGCCGATCTGCGCCGGCAGCTCGAGGATCGATTGCGGCAGTCCATGCACGTGGTGGAAATGCAGCCGTGCGACGCCGATGCCGCGCAGCATCGCGGCAAGCGTCGCGGCGTCGTCCGGCAAGCGGAACCAGGCGGCGAACGCCTCGCCGTCGCGCGGCCACGAAAGCTTGACGCTTCCGTTCGCCGGCTCGAGATACAGCACGTTCGCGTGATCGCGTACGAGCGCGGCCAGGTCGTTCATGTGGCGGCGAATGCCGCCACCCCATGCGTGCGACACGAACACGATCGGCGGCCGTGGCGACGCGGCAAGGCGTGCGAGGTCGACGCGACGCGCGAGCGCACGCGCGGGATTGCCCGTCGGATCGACCGCGCCGTCGTCGCTCGCCACGTCGCCGCGCGCAACGAAGACGTCGCCGCTAACCAGGATGCGATGGCCGGCGTTCGTCGCCCGGTCGGTCAATGCGCGCGCGAGGTCGGCCTCGTCGTCGACGATCGGCGCGTCGCCGAGCGCAACGACCATCTCGCGGGTCAGGTAAAGACACGGACTGCGGGGAGCGACGTTGACGTCGACGGCACGCTGCGCGTTCACGCGCGCAAACAGCGCATCGAGCGTTGCTGCGGTCTCGTCCTGCGGCAACGCGTTCGCGCTGCCTGCTCGCGGATACGCGGCGATTCCGCCGCAATTGGTGAACGGTCCGACGATGCCGACACCACCGACGGACGCGTGGAACGCGAGTCGGTCGAGCCAGTTTCCATGGACCTCGGCGTCGGGCGCGAGCAGCACGGCGTCGCGTTTGCGATGACGCGTGAGCGCATGGCCGATGCCCTTGTCTCGCCCGACAACGGTGACGCGGGCTGCGTGGCGACTGTCGCGAACGGTTCGTTCGACGTCGTCATCCGGCGCGACGACGGTCACGTCGAACGGCGTCTGGTGCGTCGCGGCGAAGATGCCGTCGAGGCAGCGCAGCAGGGCCGCCGCATCGCGATCGGCACGCACGACGATGTCGACCGCGCGTGCAGGCGTCGTCGACACTCGCGTCACGCCGTGGATTGCGCGTCGCGCATCGCCGTTACGCGAGCGTCAGCATCACCGGCTGGTGGTCGGACGCCTGCGTCTTCCCGTCGACGCGGACGTCGCGCACCCGTTCGCGCAGCTCGTCGCCGATGAAGATGAAGTCGCAGTGCAGCTCGGGCTCGTCGGGTCGCTTCTTCTCGTAGATCTTGAACGTCGACGGATGCGGCGTCCCCGGATGCGCGACATCCCACGCATCGCGAAGCGGCGGCGTGTCGCCGGCGAACGGGTCCAGCATCCGCCGGTGCTCGGCCGAATCAGGCTCGAAATTGCAGTCGCCGGTAATCACGGTTGCGCGCGGGCGAATGAACGTCTGGAACGGGCCGCCGTCGGTCATCGTGATCTTCGCCTCGCGCGCGTAGGCGTGGCCCTCGGCGTAGATCGCGCGCAAGGCTTCCGCCTGCGCCATCCGCTGCTTCGCCGAATAGTATTCAAGGTGCGTCGTGACGACGCGGAGGTCTGCGAAGGCGGCGCCGACGATCGCCTCGATCGCGATGCGCGGCATCGCAGGAAGCCCCGGATCGTACGGATATGGCAGCAGATACCGGTAGACCTGCCGCACCGGCAGGCGCGACAGGATCATGTTGCCGAAGCGGCGGCGAGAGCCGCCATCGCCGGGCTGGTCGACCGCGATGCCGGGAACGGCGGTGTAACCGGGAAGCAGCCGCGCGAACGTTGCGAACTGGTCGCCGCCGTCGTGGCCGGCCAGTCGCGGATCGGGATAGTTGTCGGCGATCTCCTGCAGGCACAGCACGTCGAAATCGCCGAGGCGTTTCGATTCCGCGACGATGCGCGCCGGATCGACGACGCCATCGACGCCGCGGCACCACTGAACGTTCCAGGTGATCAGGATCATCGAATGCCGGCGCGCATGAACGATTGGACGAACTGTCGCTGAAAGAGCAGGAATGCGACCAGCAGCGGACCCGTCGTCATCAGCGTCGCCGCGCAGATGATCGACCAGTCGATGCCCTGATCCGTCGCCGAGAATACCTGCAGTCCCACGGTGACCGGCCGCGACTCGACGGAGTTGGTGATGATCAGCGGCCACAGGAAGTTGTTCCAGTGGTACGAGATCGACACCAGCGCGTACGCGATGTACGTCGGCTTCGCGAGCGGCACGTAGACCTTCCACAGTGTCTGCAACGGCGAGCACCCTTCGACGCGCGCCGCCTCGTCGAGCTCGCGCGGCACCGTCTTGAACGTCTGGCGCAAGAGGAAGATGCCGAATGCGCTCGCCATGTAGGGCAGGCCGATCGACAGGATCGTGTCCTTGATGCCGAGCTCGGTCATGGTCCGGTAGTTCTCGACGATCAGCACGTCGGGCATCACCATCAGCTGCACGAGCACGAGCGCGAACGCGACGTCGCGCCCCGGAAAGCGGAAGCGCGCGAACGCATAGGCGGCGAGCGTCACCAGCACGAGTTGCGCGGCGAGCACCATCGTCACGAGGATCACCGTGTTGATGAAGTAGCGGGCGAACGGCGCGGCCTGCCAGGCCTTGACGAAGTTCGCGACGGTGAGCGGCGCCGTCAGCGAAAAGTCGGTCGAATACGCCGGCGGGTGGAACGCGGTCCAGAACGCATAGACGAGCGGCAACACCCAGACGATGCCGAGCACCCACGCGCCGAGCGTCTCGAGCGAGCGCGACAGCGGACGAACGGCGTAAGCGTTCATTGCGGCGGCAGCCGTCACTGGTAATGCGTGCGCCGTTCGAGGAAGAAGAACTGGAACAGTGCGACCGCGCCGAGCAGCACGAGCAGCACCATCGTCAGCGCCGCCGCGTACGACGAATCCCAGAACCGGAAGCCGATTTCGAAGATGTAATAGAGCAGAAGTGCCGTTGCGTTATCCGGACCGCCGCGCGTCATGACGACGATGTGGTCGACGAGTCGGAACGCGTTGATCACCGCGTTGACGAGCACGAACAGCGTCGTCGGCATCAGCAGCGGGAACGTGACCCGCCAGAAGAAATAGCGGCGCGACGCGCCCTCGATCGCCGCCGCTTCGGCGAGATTCGGCGGCATCGACTGCAGCGCGGCGAGGTAGAAGATCATGAAGAAGCCGGCTTCCTTCCAGATCGTCACGATCATCAGCGCCGGAAGCGCGGTGCTCTGCGTGCCGAGCCAGTTGTGGTGCCCGAAGCCCAGTGCGCCGCCGATCTGGTCGAACAGACCGTAGCCCGGCGTATAGAAGAAGAGCCAGATGTTCGCGACGGCGATCATCGGCAGCACCGTCGGCGTGAAGTAGGCGAGCCGAAGAAAGCCGCGCCCCGGCAGACGTTGATTCACCCACAGTGCCATCAGCAGCGCGAGCGCGATCGACAGCGGAATCGTGCCAAGCGCGTACCAGAGATTGTTCGACAGCGCCTGCCAGAAGACCGGGTCGTCAACGAGCGCACGGTAGTTGTCGAGGCCCACGAACTTCGCCGGACGATTGCCCTTCGGCGTCGACAGGAAGCTGTGCCAGAGATTGGCGATCGCCGGGTAGTGCGTGAAAAGCGCGAGCAGCGTTGCCGCCGGCAGCAGCAGGAGCCAGGCGTAGAGCCACTCGCGCGTTCGCGTCATCGCATATTCCCCCTCTCCCCTGGTGCGGCAGGAGGTCTACGTGGGTCGGCGCGGCAACCTAGGCGAGCCGCGCGATCCTCAAGCGCCCTCCTCATGCGACGGAATCGGACGAACGTCGGAGCCATGCCGAGTCGCTCGGCGCCGTTATTTATAGCTGCGCAGCAATCGATCGGCCTCGCGCTGCGCATCCTTCATCGCCTGCGCCGCGCTCTTCGTGCCGGTAAGCGCCGCCTGCAGGCCGTCGTTCAGCGCCTTGGTCACGCGCTGGTTGTCGTGCGTCGACAATTCGGCCTTCGCGAACGGCAACTGGTCGCGCGCGACCGCGGCCGCCGGGAAGCCCTCGACGTACTTTTTCATCGCCGGCGTGGCCCACGCATCGGCCCTGACCGCCACGTAGCCGGTATCGATGCCCCATTGCGCGGCGCGCTCGGGCGTCGTCATCCATTTGATGAACTTGAACGCGGCTTCGCGCTGCGCGGGCGTCGACTTCTTGAAGAGGTAGAAGTTGCCGCCGCCGGTCGGGCTGCCGCGGCGCTTCTCAGCGGGAAGCATCGCGACGCCGAAGTCGAACTTGGCGTTGTTCTTGACGTTGGTGAGGTTGCCCGTCGTCGTCCACATCATCGCGACCTTGCGCTCGAAGAAGTCTTTCGGCGTCGTGCCCCATTCGACGATGCCCGGCGGATGCACCTTGTACTTGTTGACGAGGTCGAGCCAATACGAAAGCGCGCCGACGACTTCCGGCTTGTCGTAGTACACCTGCGTGCCGGCCTGGTTCATCAGGTTGGTGCCGTTCTCGATCACGAGGCCCTGGAACAGCCAGTACGGAAATCCCGACGACGGAATCTGCACGCCCCATTGCGTCACGTTGCCCGATGCGTCGCGCTTGGTGAGCTTCTGCGCGTATTCGCGCATCTCGGTCCACGTCGCCGGCGGCTTGTTCGCGTCGAGTCCCGCTTCCTTGAACGCGTCCTTGTTGTAGAAGAGCACGACCGTCGAGCGCTGGAACGGAATGCCCCACGTCTTGCCGCCGGTCTGGCTGTTCTCCATGAACGCCGGGTAGAAGCTCGCGAGCCACTTCCTGTCGTCAGCCGTCTTGATGAGCTCGTCGAACGGCACGATCGCGTCCTCGTCGATCAGCGTGAACATGTCGGTCGACAACAGGATCGACGTGACCGGCGGGTCGCCGCTCTTCACCGCCGTCAGCGCCTTGGCGATCGATTCCTGATAGCTGCCCGAGTAGATCGGCTTCAGCTTGATGCCGGGATTTTCCTTCTCGAAATCGGCGGCGAGCCCATCGATGATCTTCGTGATCGGCCCGCCGACCGCCACCGGATAGAAGAACGGCACCTCGACCGGCGCCTGTCCGAATGCCAAGCCCGCGACCATTGCAAGCACGACGCCCACGAACCGCGCTCCCGCCTTCGCAAACAGCTTCATCGCTCCTCCCTCGTCTGACGAATCACGCCATCAACGTGACCGGCGCCTCTCGCGGCTCGACCGCCGCGCGAATGCCGTTCGAATCGAAATGGTGCACGGCACCGCTCGCCCAGTTGAGCCATACGGCGTCGCCGCGCGCGAGCCCGACATTGCCCGCGACGCGCACGGCGAGCGGCTGGCCGCCGACACGGCAACCGACGAGCGAATCGCCGCCCAGGTATTCGACGCTCTCGACGCTGCCGCGCACGCCCCGCTCGAAGGCGAGCGCGATATGCTCGGGACGCACGCCCAACGTCCCGGACGCGAAGCGCGCATCGAGCAGCACCGGGCCATCGGTTCCGGCAATCACCGCGCCGCCGCTGCCTGCTTCGAGTCGCAACAGATTCATCGGTGGCGTGCCGATGAATCGGGCGACGAACGTGTTCGCCGGGCGCTCGTAGAGCTCGACCGGCGTGCCGTTCTGCTCGATCCGGCCCTCGCGCATCAGCACGACACGATCGGCCATCGACATCGCCTCGACCTGGTCGTGCGTCACGTACACCATCGTAATGCCGAGCTTGCGTTGCAGCGCGCGGATTTCCTGACGCATTTCCGCACGCAGTTGCGCGTCGAGATTCGACAGCGGCTCGTCCATCAGGCAGACCGGCGCCTGCGCGATGATCGCGCGGCCCAGCGCGACGCGCTGCTGCTGCCCGCCGGAGAGCTGCGAGGGCTTGCGCTCGAGCAGCGGCGAAAGCCCGAGAAGATCCGCGACGCGCGCCAGGCGCTCGTCCCGCTCGGCGGCCGGCACGCGGCGTACGCGCAACCCGAAGAGAATGTTTTCGCTGACGCTCAGGTGCGGAAAGAGCGCATAGCTCTGGAACACCATGGCGATCGAGCGCGCCGCCGGCGGCAGCCGCGTCACGTCGCGATGGCCGATCAGGATGCGGCCGGCATCGCAGGTCTCGAGTCCCGCAATGAGTCGCAGCGTCGTCGACTTCCCGCAACCGGACGGACCGAGCAGCACGTTCAACGTGCCCGCGTCGAACGCGAACGAGATCTCGTCGACGGCGCGCACCGCGGCGCCATCTGTCGCCCAGACCTTGCTCACCTTCTCCGCAGCGATCGCAGACATTCGTCAGGAAGTGGGAGTCGCCCGCTTCGAAGCGCTCAATCGCCGAACAATGCGCGAAGCGCAGCGCCGGGATCGGGCGCGCGCATGAACGCCTCGCCGACGAGAAACGCGTTCACGCGATGCCGGCGCATCTGCGCGACGTCGCGGCGCGCCAGGATGCCGCTCTCGGTCACGACGATCCGGTCGGACGGCACGCGCGGCAGCAGCCCGATTGTCGTTTGCAGCGAAACCTGGAACGTGCGGAGGTTGCGGTTGTTGATGCCGACGAGCGGCGTCGCGAGCCGCAACGCGCGGTCGAGCTCGCTCTCGTCGTGCACTTCGACGAGCACGTCCATGCCGTAATCGCGCGCGCAGGCCTCGAGCGCGCCGAGCCGCGCGTCGTCGAGCGCCGCGACGATCAGGAGGACGGCATCGGCGCCGAGCGCGCGCGATTGCGCGATCTGGTACTCGTCGACGATGAATTCCTTGCGCAGCGCCGGCAATCGGCACGCGTTGCGCGCTGCGACCAGATATTCGGGCGCGCCCTGGAAGAACGGCCGGTCGGTCAGCACCGAGAGGCACGTTGCATCGGCGTGCTCGTACGATGCGGCGATCGCGGCCGGATCGAACTCTTCGCGGAGCACGCCCTTGCTCGGGCTCGCGCGCTTGATTTCCGCGATGACCGCCGCCGCGCCGGCGTCGACGCGGGCGCGAATCGCGCTCGCAAAACCGCGCGGCGTCTCGGCCGCGCGCGCTTCGCGGTCCACGACCGCGAACGGACGCTCGACCTGCGCCGCGATGACTTCCTCGGCCTTGGTGGTCAGGATTCTTTCGAGAATGTCGCTGTCGCCCATCGTCAGCCCGGGTACCCCTCACCCGCCTCGCTGCGCTCGGCTCCCTCTGCCCGCATGCGGGGAGAGGGTTGGGGTGAGGGGGAGCCGTTCACGCTGCATCCGCGAGCTTGCGCGTCGCTGCGACGAACGTTTCGAGCTTGCGCATCGCGGCGCCGCTCGCGATCGTTTCCCGCGCACGGCCGATGCCGTCGGCCACCGAGTGCGCGATGCCCGCGGCGTAGAGCGCCGTTCCCGCGTTCAGCGCGACGATCTCGCGCGGCGTGCCTTCGACGTTGGAGAGCGCCTCGACCACCATTTCCTTCGACTGCTGCGCGTCGGTCACCCTGAGGCCGCGATTCGACTTCATGTGCAGGCCGAAATCCTCGGGATGGATCTCGTATTCGCTGATTCCGCCGTCCTTCAACTCGCCGACCATCGTCGCGGCGCCGAGCGAGACCTCATCCATCCCGTCCTTGCCGTAGACGACCAGTGCGCGCCGGCTGCCGAGGCGCTGCAGCACGCGCACGTGGATGCCGACGAGATCCGGATGGAAGACGCCGACCATGCTGTGGCCGGCGCCGGCCGGATTCGTAAGCGGACCGAGGATGTTGAAGATCGTGCGCACGCCGAGCTCCTTGCGCACCGCGCCGGCGTGTTTCATCGCCCCGTGGTGACTCGGCGCGAACATGAAGCCGACGCCTGTCTGCTCGATGCATCGCGCGACCTGCTCGGGCCTCAGCATGATGTTCGCCCCGAGCGCTTCGAGCACGTCGGCGCTGCCCGACTTCGACGACACGGAGCGGTTGCCGTGCTTGGCGACGCGTGCGCCCGCTGCTGCGGCGACGAACATCGATGCGGTCGAGATGTTGAACGTGTGCGATGCGTCACCGCCGGTACCGACGATGTCGAGCAAGGCATGCGAATCGGGCACGTCGACGCGCGTCGCGAACTCGCGCATCACCTGCGCGGCAGCCGCGATCTCGCCGATCGTTTCCTTCTTGACGCGCAGGCCGACGGTCAGCGCGGCGATCATCACCGGCGACACCTCGCCGCTCATGATCCGCCGCATCAGCGACAGCATTTCGTCGTGGAAGATCTCGCGGTGCTCGATCGTCCGCTGCAGCGCGTCCTGAAGCGTGATGGCCATCGTGGATTCCGATTCGGGGCGGCCCTCGCAGCCGCCGGACCGAAAGTTTAAACGGTCACGGCGAGGAAGTTGCGCAGGAGCTTGCGCCCGTGCTCGGTGAGGATGGCCTCGGGATGGAACTGGACGCCCTCCACCGGAAGCTCGCGGTGGCGGATCGCCATGATCTCGCCGTCATCGGCGGTGGCGGTGACGTCGAGCACCTCCGGCAGGCTCGCGCGCTCGATCGCGAGCGAGTGGTAGCGCGTCGCATTGAACGGCGTCGGCACGTCGGCGAACACGCCGCGCTCGTCGTGGACGATCGACGAGAGCTTGCCGTGCATCACGCGTTGCGAACGTACGATGCGCGCGCCGAACGCCTGGCCGATCGCCTGATGGCCGAGGCACACGCCGAGGATCGGGACACGTCCGGCGAAGCGGCGCACCAGCGGCACCGACACCCCCGCCTCGCTCGGCGTGCACGGCCCCGGCGAAATAACGATCCGCTCCGGATGCATCGCCTCGATGTCGTCGAGCGACATCGCGTCGTTGCGCACGACCTTGACCGCCGCCCCGAGCTCGCCCAGGTACTGGACGAGATTCCAGGTGAAGCTGTCGTAGTTGTCGAGCATCAACAGCATGGTGTCGCGCGCCTCGTGTGCCGCCGGGCTGCAGCGGACCTCCTCGTCATTCTAGCGCGCGCAAAAAAAGACCCCTCGAACTCGCCGTTCGAGGGGTTTTCGAGGTAAGCGTCCCAACGGGCCGGCGCGTCTTCGAGTGCGCCGTGAACCGTGTCCCCGCAGCGTTACGGCGAGCGCCTGAACATGCCGACCAGCAACGAAATCACGAACAGCGCGAGGAAGATGAAGAAGAGCACCTTGGCGATCTCGGCGGCACCCACGGCAATGCCGGTGAAACCGAACACCGCCGCGATCAACGCGATCACGAAGAACACCGCAGCGTATTGCAGCATGACAGACCTCCCGTACGGATTGGCAAAAATTGTGCGAAATCCCGTCGCTCGCGACGGAGCCCCGCGGTCCTA
>Ga0134128_10008848_pt1 | contig 12109 bp, 7 predicted proteins | sample KB31754_FD_96462 | JGI IMG/M metagenome (GOLD analysis project Ga0134128, IMG submission 96462) | Terrestrial soil microbial communities with excess Nitrogen fertilizer from Kellogg Biological Station, Michigan, USA - KB3-175-4 | ecosystem: Environmental > Terrestrial > Soil > Unclassified ...
ATCCGCCATGTGGATCGCGGCCAGCGTTTCCGTCAGCGTCCCGATCTGGTTGGGCTTGATCAGGATGGAGTTGGCGATGCCGCGCTCGATGCCCTCCTGGAGGATCCGGGTGTTGGTCACGAACAGATCGTCGCCCACGAGCTGGATGCGCTTTCCGAGCGCGCGCGTGAGCTCGCCCCACCCGTCCCAATCGGACTCGCTCATCCCATCCTCGATGGTAATGATCGGATATTTCGCCACGAGATCTGCGAGGTACACGGTGAACTCGGCCGCGGAGAACCCGCGCCCCTCCGCCTCCAGCTCATAGCGGCCGTTCCTGAAGAACTCGGACGAGGCGACATCCAGGCCCAGATAGATGTCCTTGCCCGGCCGATAGCCGGCTTGCTCCACCGCCTGCAGGATCACCCCCAGCGCGGCCTCATTGGATTCGAGGTCCGGCGCGAAGCCTCCCTCGTCGCCGACGGCCGTCGACAGGTGCCGGGAGTTGAGGATCTGCTTCAGGGCGTGAAACACCTCGCAGCCGTAGCGGAGGGCCTCACGAAAGCTCGGTGCGCCCACGGGCAGGATCATGAACTCCTGGATATCCAGGCTGTTGTTGGCATGCGCACCGCCGTTGATGATGTTCATCATCGGCACGGGCATCACCGGCTCCCGTCCTCCCTTGATCAGCGCACCCCCGAGGTAGCGGTAGAGCGGCTCCCGGGCATCGCGGGCGGCTGCGTGCGCCGTCGCCAGGGACACCGCCAGCAGTGCGTTCGCGCCCAGCTTGCCCTTGGTATCGGTGCCGTCCAGCTCGATCATGCGTCCGTCGAGCCCCGCCTGATCGCGCGGATCGCGTCCCAGGAGAGCCTGCTTGAGCACGCTGTTGGCGTGCTCGACGGCCTTCAGAACGCCTTTGCCGCCGAAGCGCTGCTTGTCGCCATCGCGCAGCTCCACGGCCTCGCGCGTTCCTGTCGAAGCGCCCGAGGGGACGGCGGCACGCCCCAGCGCGCCCGAATCGAGCAACACATCGGCTTCGACCGTGGGGTTACCGCGGGAATCGATGATCTCGCGCGCGCGGATGTCGGTGATTCGGCTCATGGCGTGGGTGTCCTCAACAAGATTTCTTCCAGTGGGCGGGCTTTGACTGCCTCGTCCAGCTCTTTCAGCGTCTTCAGGAGTGGCTCCATCCGATCCAGAGGCCACGCATTGGGTCCGTCCGAAAGCGCCTTGGACGGGTCGGGGTGGGTCTCCATGAATATCCCCGCGATTCCGGAGGCGACGGCGGCGCGCGCCAGCACTGGGATGAACTCACGCTGGCCGCCGGAGGCGGTCCCCTTGCCGCCGGGGAGCTGCACCGAGTGGGTCGCGTCGAACACGACGGGACAGTGCGTCTCGCGCATGATCGACAGCGAGCGCATGTCGGAGACCAGGTTGTTGTAGCCGAACGAGAAGCCGCGCTCGCACACCAGGATGGCCTCGTTGCCGGTGGAGCGGGCCTTCTCGACGACATTGCCCATCTCCCAGGGCGAGAGGAACTGGCCCTTCTTGATGTTGACCGGCTTTCCCTGCGAAGCGGCACTCACGATGAAGTTCGTCTGGCGGCACAGGAACGCCGGCGTCTGCAGCACGTCCACGACGGCCGCGACCTCGGCGAGCGGGGTGTCCTCATGAACATCGGTGAGCACCGGAACCCCGAACTGCTTGCGGACCTCCTGCAATACCTTCAGCCCCCCTTCAAGGCCCGGACCGCGGTAGCTCGCGCGCGATGAGCGATTGGCCTTGTCGTATGAGGCCTTGAACACGAACGGGATCCGCAGACGCTGGGTGATCTCGCGCAGGCGGCCGGCGATCTCCTGTGTCAGCGTGGCACTCTCGATCACGCAAGGCCCGGCGATCAGGAAGAAGGGCCGGTCCAGCCCGACATCGTGAGCGCCGAGTTTCATGCCCCTGCCGCTTGCGGAAGCTGCGATGCGCGATGCGCGCGCGCTGCCCGGATGAATCCGGTGAACAGGGGATGCCCGTCGCGCGGAGTGGAGGTGAATTCCGGGTGGAACTGGGTCGCGACGAACCAGGGGTGGTTCGGAAGCTCGATCACCTCGACCAGCCCGTCGCGGGAGAAGCCGCTGAAACGCAAGCCGCCCTGGCGAAAGCGATCCAGATAGTTGTTGTTGAACTCGTAGCGATGCCGATGGCGCTCGGAGATCATGTCCCGCGCGAAGATCTCCCGTGCGCGCGTACCGGCGCCCAGCACGACCTCCTGCGCGCCGAGCCGCATGGTCGCTCCCATCGCCGAACCCTCATCGCGCACCTGCGTCCCGCGGGACTGATCCTGCCATTCGGAAATCAAGGCGATCACCGGGTGGGGCGTCGCCCGGTTGAACTCCGTGCTGTTGGCGTCCGCAAGCCCGAGCGCGTGGCGGCCGAACTCCACGATGGCCACTTGCATGCCCAGACAGATCCCCAGGTACGGGACGCCGTTCTCGCGTGCGAAGCGGGCTGCCTGGATCTTCCCCTCGATGCCCCGCTCACCGAAGCCCCCGGGCACCAGGACCGCATCCATGCCCTTCAGACAGTGCGTCCCATGCTGCTCGACGTCGGTGGATTCGATGTAGTGGATGTTCACACGCGTGCGCGACTTCAATCCGCCGTGCATCAGCGCTTCGTGCAGCGACAGGTAGGAGTCCCGGATCTGCACGTACTTGCCCACCATGGCAATGTCGACCTGGCCGTCGGGGTTGGACTTGGCGCTCACGACGTGCCGCCACTCCGCCAGATCGGTCGTAGGCACCTCCAGGCGCAGCTTGTCGACGACGATCGCATCGAGCGCCTGCTCGTGCAGCAGCAGCGGGATCTTGTAGATGTCATCCGCGTCGACGGCGGAGATGACGGCCCGCTCCTCGACGTTGGTGAACAAGGCGATCTTGCGCCGCTGCTCCTCGGGCAAGGGGTGCTTGCAGCGGCACAGCAGCACGTCCGGCTGAATGCCGATGCCGCGCAGCTCTTTCACTGAGTGCTGCGTTGGCTTGGTCTTGATCTCTCCCGAGCCGCCGACTACCGGCACCAGCGTCAGGTGCATGTAGACGCAATTGCTGCGGCCAAGCTCCACGCCCAGCTGGCGAATGGCCTCGAGGAAAGGCAGGGACTCGATGTCGCCCACCGTCCCCCCGATCTCGACCATGCACACATCCGCGCCGTCGGCACCGAGCTTGATGCTGCGCTTGATCTCGTCGGTGATGTGCGGAATCACCTGCACGGTCGCGCCGAGATAGTCGCCGCGCCGCTCCTTGGCGATGACGCGCTCGTAGATCCGGCCGGTGGTGAAATTGCTGTTGCGACCGGTCGTGGTCCGCACGAACCGCTCGTAGTGCCCCAGATCCAGATCGGTCTCGGTCCCGTCCTGGGTGACGAAGACTTCGCCGTGCTGGAACGGGCTCATCGTTCCGGGATCCACGTTGATGTACGGATCCAGCTTGACCATCGCGACCTTGAGGCCGCGGGCCTCCAGAATCGCACCGAGTGAGGCGGCGGCGATGCCCTTGCCCAAAGAGGACACAACACCACCGGTGACGAATACGAAGCGCGTCATAAATTTAAAAGGGGTTTCCCGTCGTAGAGGATCACGGCCGCGTGCGGCGGAAATTGACGACGGGCAAACAGGCTACCACAACCGGCGGGGAGCGGGTGCGACTTTGCACTCAATGCGACCGCGACGACGGGGACGTCCGCTCGATTTCCGCTCAACGGCGCCAGCGAAACCGTCCGCGCCGTCGTACTCCGGGGCCGGCCTGAATCGACTCGTCGATCCACAGATCCGCGACCGCCAGCACGCGAGCTCCCGAGCACACCAGCGGCAGGCGCGAGCGCTCGCCCGGTGGCACGTGAGCTTCCTGCAGCAAGCTCTTGAGCGCACGAGTCCGACCTCCCCGCCTGGGCTTGAGCCGCTCGCCTCCGACGCGGGTACGGACGGTCAGCTCCTTCGGCAGAGCGTCCAGGTCGAGCGGGCCGCGCGGGTCCTGCCTGAGCTCGAGCTGGCCGCCGCCGACGCCCGCCAGTCTGCAGCTCGGCTGCTTGGCCCAGTTCCAAACCTGACCCGACTCGACCGGCCCGACTGACGCGCCCGACCGTCGCTCGACCCGCGCGGTCGACTGGCCGGCCGCCGCGTTCGATTGCCCGGCCGGCGCACTCGACTGCGCGGCCGCGCCGGAGTGCCGGCCCGTCGCGCTCGACTGCCCGCCCGGCGCACTCGACTGCCGGGCCGACGCGCCCGACCGCCCGGCCGCCGTCATCCGCTCCCCAACCGGCGCCGGCGAAGGCCGCCCGACTGCGCCTGATCGGCGCTCGACTCGCGTGATCGACAGTCGCCCGCGCTCGCGCTGCACGACCCCCTCAGCCCAGCTCACGCGCGGGTTCGCGTCCGGGCGAGCGTCCAGCAGCGGTCCGCAGATCTCATCGAGGCGGCGCGTGTCCGGCACCCTGAAGCCGGAGCGAGCGATCCAAAACCGCAGTGCATTGCGCCTGCGCTCGGGCCCGAGCGCGCGCACCACGCCGCTTGCGAGGCAATCGCCGTCGGCGGCGCGCTCGACGTCCCGCCGCGCCACTTCATCCAGGAGCTTCTGTGCCGCCGCGGCGTGACGCGCGCTCCGTCCGACGGAGATCCCGACTCCCGGCCAGCGAGCGCGCAGCAGTGGCAGGACGCGACGCCGCAGATAGTTCCGATCGAGGCTCTCGTCCGCGTTCGTGTCGTCCTCGACCCAGGTGAGACCCGTCGACTTCGCCCATTCCTCCAGCTGCGAGCGCGCGCAAGTCAGCAGCGGGCGAGCCAGGAACCCACGGCCGAACGCAGCGATCTCCGGCATGGCCGAGATCCCGGCCAGACCGCTACCACGAAAAAGTTGCAGGAGAACAGTCTCGAGCTGGTCATCCGCATGATGCGCGGTCAACAGGACCTCGCCGGGAGCAAGATGGGCTTCGAGCAGCGCGTAGCGCGCCGCGCGCGCCGCGGCTTCGAGGGACTCTCCGCTACCGCGGCTGACCTTCGTAGCAAGAACCCGCAGAGGCACCTTCAGTTGGCGAGCCAGGCTGCGGCAGTGGGCGCTCCACAGCCGGGAGTTGGGATGCAAACCGTGATCGATGTGGATCGCGCGCAAGCGCGGGCGAGCGCGCTGCGGCGTCGCGAGTGCCGTCAGCAGCACCGAGGAGTCGAGACCGCCGCTCAACGCGACGCAGACAGAGACATCGGGGAAATCAGCCAACAGCCGTGATAGCCGCGCAAACAGCCACTGCCGGCTGAAATTCATCTATTCGGAAGCTTCCGAAAACACTCCGAACGCGGCAATCTTGGCCGCGCGTTGCGCCCGAAGCTCCTCCGTTGGAATGGCCTTCAGCTCGTTCAGGTACTTGATCAAAGCTGCCTTCAAACGCGCGGACATCTCGGCAGCATCGCGATGCGCGCCACCCAGGGGCTCCTCGATCACCTCATCCAGCAGGCCGAGCTTGCTCAAGCGCTCGGCGGTGATGTTGAGTGCTTCGGCGGCCGCCTCCTTCTTCTCCTGGCTCTTCCACAGGATCGAGGCGCACCCCTCCGGGGAGATCACCGAGTACGTGCTGTACTGAAGCATCAGCAAACGGTCGCAGACTCCGATCGCCAGCGCGCCACCGGAGCCGCCCTCTCCTGTCACCACCGTCACGATCGGTACGCTCAGCACCGACATCTCGAACAGGTTGCGTGCGATGGCCTCGCTTTGTCCGCGCTCCTCCGCCCCCACTCCCGGATAAGCTCCCTGAGTGTCGATGAGCGTGACCAGGGGCAGGGCGAAGCGCTCGGCGAGACGCATCAGGCGCAGCGCCTTGCGGTAGCCTTCAGGTTTGGGCATGCCGTAATTGCGACGCACTCTCTCCTTCGTGTCGCGACCCTTCTGATGACCGATGAGCATCACCGCGTGCTCGTCGATGCGCGCCAGGCCCCCGACGATGGCAAGGTCGTCGGCGAACATCCGGTCGCCGTGCATCTCGGTGAACTCCCGACAGATCGCGTTCACGTAGTCGAGCGTGTACGGCCGGTGCGGATGGCGTGCGAGCTGCGTGATCTGCCAGGGAGTGAGATTGGAGAAGATGCTGGTGGTCAGCTGGCGGCTCTTCGCCTGCAGCCGCCCGATCTCCTCCTGGATGTTCACCTCGGAATCGGCTGCGTTGACGTGCTTGAGCTCCTCGATTTTCGCTTCGAGCTCGGCGATCGGTTGTTCGAAATCGAGAAAAGCAACGGCCATTGATGATCCTATTGCAGAAAGTCGCCTGCGGCGCTTTCTGACTCAGGAGGCTCGCCGCTGCGGGAGCGTACGGGGGGAGGCGCCGCTTAGCAAGTTAGAGCTGCGCGTGCGGGGCGTTGTATACGATCTGTACGCCGCCGCGGCCGACGAGCGTTTCCAGGTTCTCCAGCAGCTCGCGGCTGGCGCGCACCTTCCATTCGGCGCCGAGATTCAGCGCGCCCGCGGCACCGGAGCCGCAGTACTCCACGGTGATCGGGCAAGGCCCGGGGCGCCACGGCGTGAGGGTCTCGGCCAGGCGTCCCATCAATGCCGGCGAATCCGCCCGCGACGGCCACTTCAGCACGAGGCGGCGCGCCTGCTGTTCCCGGATCCGATCCAGCTCGGTGATCCGCTTGGCCGACAGCCGCCAGGCATCGCTGAACTCATCGAAACGCAGCTGGCCCTCGATGGCCACGAGGGCATCCTTGGCGACCACGTCGCGGTACTTCTGGAACACATCGTCGAACAGCGTGACCTCCATCCGCCCGGTGCTGTCGTCGAGAATCAGAATCACTCGCGGCCCGCGCTTGCGAACCTCATCGATCAGGCCTGCCACGGTGACGGAGCGGCCGCCGCCGAAACGCACCGGCTCCATCGGCCGGTCGCTGAGCAGCGGACCGATACGGTGGGTGACCATGTTGGCGAGACCGGCCTCGAAGCGATCGATGGGATGCCCCGTGAGATACAGTCCGAGCGTCTCGCGCTCGCCGGCCAGCCGCACCGCCTCGCTCCATTCCGGCTGCTCATCGCGCCGGATCGGGGCCGCGGGCCGCTGCGCGCTCACCAACCCGAACAGATCGTCCTGGCCCGCCTGGTGAGCCTTGGTGTTCTGATCGCCCAGCTGCATCGCCGCGGGCAGGCGTTGCATCAGCGTCGCCCGGTTCGGTCCCAACGCGTCCAGGCTTCCCGAGCGCAGCAGCGCTTCCAACACGCGGCGGTTCACTTTCTGCAGATCCAGCCGGGCGCACAGATCCTCCAGACTGGTGAACGGGCCATGCGCCTCGCGCTCGCCGATGATGGCCTCCACGGCGCCCTGGCCTACTCCGCGGACCGCTCCCAATCCATAGCGGATCGTCTTGTCGTCTCCCACAGCGAACTCGTAGCGCGAGTGGTTGACGTCCGGCGGCCTCACATTCAGATCCATGTCCTCACACTCGTTGATGAGCGTGACGACTTTGTCCGTGTGATCCATGTCGGCGGACAGCACGGCGGCCATGAAAGCGGCCGGGAAGTGCGCCTTCAGATAGGCGGTCTGGTAAGTGAGCAGCGCGTAGGCGGCGGAGTGCGACTTGTTGAATCCGTAGCCGGCGAATTTCTCCATCAGGTCGAAGATATGCGCCGCGACCGCGGAGTCGATGCCGCGCTCGGTCGCGCCGTTGATGAAGACCGAGCGCTGCTTCGCCATCTCCTCGGGCTTCTTCTTGCCCATGGCCCGGCGCAGCAGATCCGCGCCGCCGAGCGTATAGCCGGCGAGCACCTGCGCGATCTGCATCACCTGCTCCTGGTAGAGGATGACGCCGTAGGTGGCCTTCAGCACCGGCTGCAGGCTCGGGTGCAGATAGTCGATGGGGCCGTCGATCTTGCCGTGCTTGCGGTCGATGAAGTCCTCGACCATGCCCGACTGCAGCGGGCCGGGGCGGAACAGCGCCACCAGCGCCACGATATCCTCGAAGCAATCCGGCTGCAGGCGCCGGATCAGGTCCTTCATGCCGCGCGACTCGAGCTGGAACACGGCGGTCGTGCGGGTCGACTTCAGCAGCGTGTAGGTCGGCTGATCGTCCATCGGGAGCGTCTCGATGCGCAGCGGCGTTTTGCCCTGCTCCGCGAGTACGCGGTTGATGAGGCCCACCGCCCGATCGATGATCGTGAGGGTGCGCAATCCCAGGAAGTCGAACTTCACCAGACCGGCAGCCTCGACATCATCCTTGTCGAACTGGGTGACGAGGCTTCCGCCGGTGTCATCGCAGAACAGGGGCGCGAAGTCGGTCAGCACCGAGGGGGCGATCACGACACCACCGGCGTGCATGCCGGCATTGCGTGTGAGGCCCTCGAGGGAGCGCGCCAGGTCGATGAGGTTCTTCACCTCCTCTTCCGTGTCGTAGAGCTTCTTGAGCTCCGGCTCCTTGGTCAGCGCGTCATCGAGCGTAATACCGAGCTCGAACGGCACGAGCTTGGCGATCCTGTCGACGTACCCGTAGGTCATGCCGAGGACGCGGCCAACGTCGCGCACCACGGCCTTGGCCGCCATCGTGCCGTACGTGATGATCTGCGAGACGCGCTCCCTTCCATACTTCTCCGCGACATAGTCGATGACGCGGTCGCGACCATCCATGCAGAAGTCGACGTCGAAATCCGGCATCGAGACGCGTTCCGGGTTGAGGAAGCGCTCGAACAGCAGATCGTGTTTGAGGGGATCCAGGTCGGTGATCGCCAGGCTGTACGCGACCAGCGAGCCGGCGCCCGAGCCGCGGCCCGGCCCGACGGGAACACCGTTCTCGCGTGCCCACCGGATGAAGTCCGCCACGATCAGAAAGTACCCGGCGAACCCCATCTGACAGATCACATCCAGCTCGATACGTAAGCGTTCGCGATATTCACCCCAACGCGACGCAGCAACGCTGGTCAGACGCGAATCGAGGCCACGCGCGGCTTCCGCGCGCATGAAGTCCTCGGTAGTCGTTTCCCCGGGCACGGGATACTTCGGCAGCCGGGCCTCTCCCAACTTCAAGGGCAAGGTGCAGCGACGCGCAATCTCCACCGCATTCGCCAACGCCTCGGGTACGTCGGAGAACAGCTCCGCCATCTCCTCCGGCGTGCGCAGATACTGTTGCCGCGTGTAGCGACGAACACGGCCGGGATCGGCGAGAAACGCGCCATCGTGGATACAGACGCGGGCCTCGTGCGACTCGAAATCGTCCTCCTTGAGGAAGCGGACGTCATTCGTAGCCACAACCGGGACGCCACGCCGGCCCGCAATGGCCACAGCAGCGGCGATGTAGGGTTCGTCCTCGCCACGCCCGATGCGCTGCAGCTCGATGTAGTAGCGATCGGGAAACAACCGGAGCCAGAAATCCAGCGCGCGGTCCGCTTCGCCCTCGCGCGCGTTGATCAGCGCGCGGCCCACATCCCCCTCGGCCGCACACGACAGCGCGATCAGGCCATCGACGTTCTCAGGGGACAGCCAGGTGCGCTCGATCGTCGGAATGCCCCGCTTCTGCCCTTCCTGGTAGGCGCGGCTGACGAGGCGCGTCACATTGCGATATCCCGTCTGGGACTGACACAGGAGCGAGACTTTCGAGGGCTGCTGCCGCTCTCCGGCCTCATGGACCAGCAGATCGACCCCCACGATGGGCTTCACGCCGCGTGCCAGGGCCGCGCGGTAGAACTTCACCATCGCGAACAGATTGCTCTGATCCGTCACCGCGATGGCTGGCATTTCGGCCGCCGCCACCGACTCGACCAGCTCGGGCACGCGCACGACGCTGTCGATCAGCGAGTACTCCGTGTGCAGGCGCAGGTGCACGAAACCCGGCGAGCTCATGGGTCAGGCCGGATCCAGTGGAACGAAAGCGGAGGCATCGGCGAGGTCGTCCAGGGGGTCCAGCGCCTCCAGTGCCACCCGCACAGGGTTGAACGATCTGCGATGCAGGGGCGAGGGGTCCTGCTGGCGCAGTGCCGCCAGATGTGCCGCGGTCCCGTACCCTTTGTGGATCGCGAGCTTGAAGCCGGGGTAGCAGCCGTCGAGGTGCTCCATCATGGCATCGCGGTGAGTCTTCGCGAGGATGGACGCCGCACTGATCGCCGCCACGCGGGCGTCTCCCTCAACGATCGCCTCGACGGTGCAGCCCAGGCGCAGGTCATCGATCCGCGGGAGCTGATTGCCGTCAATCTGGATGTGGGTCGGGCACACCGGCAATCGCAGCAGCGCTCGCCGCATCGCCAGAAAAGTCGCGCCCAGGATGTTCAACGCGTCGATCTCATCGCGATCGGCCCATGCGACCGCCCAGGCGATGCACCGCGCGCGAATGAGCGCGGCAAGGCGTTCGCGCTCCTCGGGCGTCAGCGTCTTGGAGTCCGCGAGGCCGCGAATCCGACGCTTGGGGTCGAGGATGACCGCCGCGGCGACGACCGGGCCTGCCAGGGGTCCTCTGCCCGCTTCGTCTACGCCGGCGACACGTTTCTCAAGCACGGCGCGTGATCCCCGCATAGTCGAGTATCGCCGCGGCGGCACGCTCGGCGCCGCCGCGTCGCAAGGTCTCATGCACACGGCGGAATTCCCGCTGCAACTCGCTCAAGTGCTCACGATCTCCCAGCTCTCGCAGCAACGCTTCGCCCAGGGCCTCACCAGTGACGGCCTCCTGGAAGAATTCTGGCACGAGGGGGCGGCCGATCAGAAGATTCGGTTGCGAAAAATACGGCACCTTGACCAGCTGGCGCAGCAGCCGCGCGGTGAGCCCCCCCAGGCGATACGCCACGACCATCGGCCGGCCCGTCAACAGCGTCTCGAGGGTCGCGGTTCCGGAGGCGACGATGGCGGCATCCGCGGCGGCCAGGACGCTCTGCGCCCGGCCCTCCACCACATCGACGGCTGGCGGTGCTGGCATTGCCGCCAGGATAGCCTCAAAGCGACTGCGAGCTCGGGCAGAGGCCATCGGCGCCACGAACCGCGTCCCGGGCCTGCGCTCGGCGATCCACGCAGCCGCCGCTGCGAAGTCGCTGCCGAGTCGCTCGACCTCCCCCATCCGGCTGCCGGGCAGCAAGGCGATGACGGTTGAACCGCGTGGCAGACCGAGCCCCTCGCGTGCCGCGTTGCGGTCCACGTCCAACGGAATTTGATCCGCGAGGGGATGCCCGACGAACTCGGCTTGCACGCCATGGCGTGCGTAGAAGTCTGTCTCGAACGGCAGCAGACACAGCACGAGATCGCAAGAGCGCCCGATGGTACGCACCCTCCCCTGCCGCCAGGCCCACACCTGCGGGCTCACGTACTGCACGGTCTTCAAGCCGCTGGCCTTGAGCCGTTTAGCCAATCCGAGGTTGAAATCCGGGACGTCGATTCCGACGAACACGTCGGGCCGCTCATGTTGGAATCTCGCGGCGAGCTGGCTGCGCAGCCGCAGGAGACGCGGCAGGTGCTGCAGGACCTCGAACAGGCCCATCGTGGACAACTCGTCCGAGGAGGCCCAGACCTCGCAACCGGCTGCGGCCATTTTCGGTCCGGCCATGCCGAAGCAGCGTACCTCGGGGACGCGCGCGCGCAGCGCCGCGATCAGGGCCGCGCCGAGCTGATCTCCGGAGGACTCGCCGGCGACGATGCCGACTCGCAGGGGCTGCCCCCTCTCACTCATCGCACCAGGCTGCGGGTGGAGGTCTCGATGAACTCCGCGAGCGCGCGCACCTCCGGCTGCGTCTCGCCCAAGGCGCGCAGCTTCTCCGCCGCCTCTGTGAGCTTCAGCTCGGAGCGGTACAGGATCCGATACGCCTCGCGGACATTGCGCACCTGCTCCTCGCTGAAGCCGCGGCGCTTGAGCCCGATGGCATTGACTCCGTGGGGCTCGGCCGGATTGCCCGCAACCATCACGTACGGCGGAACGTCCCTGGTCACGATCGTGCCCCCACCGGAGAAGGCATAGGCCCCGATCTTCACGAACTGATGCACCGCCGTCAGACCGCCCAGAGTGACGAAGTCGCCGATCTCGACGTGGCCGGCGAGCGCTGCACAGTTGGCGAACACGACTTCGTTGCCGATGGTGCAGTCGTGCGCGACATGCGAATACGCCATGAACAGATTGTCGTTGCCGATCCGCGTGACACCCTTGTCG
>Ga0134128_10008849_pt1 | contig 12109 bp, 11 predicted proteins | sample KB31754_FD_96462 | JGI IMG/M metagenome (GOLD analysis project Ga0134128, IMG submission 96462) | Terrestrial soil microbial communities with excess Nitrogen fertilizer from Kellogg Biological Station, Michigan, USA - KB3-175-4 | ecosystem: Environmental > Terrestrial > Soil > Unclassified ...
GCTGTCGCGCTGGCTGCTGACGGACACATATTCACCCAAGGCCATGGACACTGCGCCGCCGACAACGGCGGCGACTCCTGCCACGAGAATGGGGGCTGGCTCATTGGTCACGCCGGCAACCCCGACAACCGTTGCGGCAACAGAGACTATGCCGTCGTTGGCACCGAGGACACCAGCCCGAAGCCAATTGAGGCGTCCGGCAATGTTGGAGGTGTGGGGTTCGTTGTCGTGCACACCAGCGCTGCCGGCTGGGTTGATGTGCCCCTCACCGTTGGCCATAATAATCCTTCCAAATCAGCCGGTGAATCGGTATCTTGCGCGGAAGGGAGCGAAGGCCCGGAATGAACGGGAGCAACGTCAGCAGGAGCGACAGCACGAGCATCGTGGAGACGACCAGGATGTCGGCGTTGGGGGAGGACTTGAATGGTTCAATTTGGTAAAACAGTGAAAACAGCCACAACCAGGACTGGCCTGGCGTGTTTCCCGTTTCGTTCATGACACCCCATTGATCTCCCGTCAGGTGTGCCGCCGCGGCCAGGCCCGGAAAATACGAACCATCGCCGAGAAACAAGATGGTTGGGGTGTAGTTGAGGTTGTAGGGTTGCCCCGAGTTTTGCAGGACGCCGTCCAGGTTTCCGCTGCGGGCCATCCCCAGCAAGGCGCCCGCCAGCGCGGGTACAGGCCCGTAGTTGCCCTTGGCAACCTTGGCCGGATCGCCGTCGGGCGCGGCCGCGAGCGCCGCACTGTAGCCGGTGGCCCACTTCGCCTGCTGATCGGCCGTGGCTGCTGTCCACGCCGCCAAGGCGGGAAGCTGTGTGGATTGTGTCTTGAGTGGATTGATGACGAAGTCGTTGGCCGTGTCGACCGGGAGCCGAACACCGGACAGCTCCTGGGGGTTGAAAAATCCCAGGTGTTGCGAGGCATCGGGAGTGGAGTTGTAGGGCGGTCCGTAGCCTGCCGTGCCGCTGCTGCCGCCGAGCTCGGCGGTTGCTGTCGCGACAAAGTCTGCCGGCGCCGCCGCCGCCCACGATTTTAGCGTCACCCCGGGATCGTCAGGCGAACTGAAGATGGCAGAGAGGCCGAGCACGAGCAGGCCGACGACGACGACGCCGATGGTGAGCTCCTTGAACAGGTCGTAATCCCGGACACGCCCCCGCCATGGCCTGCTGGCAATGTCGTCACCCGTCCGCCACGACATCGTTGATGGAACCTTGGTCATGATGGTTTCGCCTCCGGATCTTGAGCGCCGGCCGTTGAGTCACGGAGCTGGGCGTCGGTCGCCGCTGCATCGAGTGGGGGAACAACCCCGTGGGCGCGCACCAGGACAACGTGCAGGGCGACGACGGCGCCAACCGCCAGTGGCAGCAACATGATGTGCCACATGAAGATCTGGCCCAGGTTGGCAACGTTGAACCAGGCCCCGATGCCGACGGCATTCAGGGCGTCCTTGGCCTCGAAGGCAATCCACTGGGAGTCAAAGTTCGTCTGCAGCAGGTATCCGGTAAAGGCCGTCACAATGGAGACGAGGAACGCCAGCATGCCAGTAATCCAGGTCAGCAAGCGCCCTCCGCGCCAGGCCGCCATCCAGAACTTGATCCACAAATGGACCACCATAAACATGAAGAACAGTTCCACACTCCACAAATGAACACTGTTTGTGAAGTGGCCCAACGAGGAGACGTGGTACCACTGCGGCCCGTTCAGGCTCAACACCACCCCCGAGCCAATGATGAAGATCAAGCCGGCGACGGCGCCCATCCCAAAGACATAGGCCCACGACGCAACATAACTGGGTTGGTCTTCCGGCAGCAGTTTCTCGGGTGGAAGGTGCCTCAAAAACCATTGCCGTGACTTTCCCGTCCACGTGTAGGCGCCAGTCCCAGCCAGTTCCGGGTCCGGTGAGGACTCCTTGACGGTGCTCATTTCCGGCTCCGTCCGCCGGGGAAGGGCAGGACCAGGGCGAGGATGAACAATGCGAGCATTGTCAGAATGACAACGAGGTTGCCCGATTGGATCATGACGGGGCCCCAGCCAAAATAAGTTCCCGGGGTGACCGGAAGTGGCGCTTGCGCCAGCAGCTCATGCATGGTGGTCTCCTTTGCTGTTTGCTTCGTTGCCTGCGTGGACAACCAACACCGGGCAGTGTGCGTACGCCGTGCAGGCTGAACTGACTGATCCCATGAGAAGCCCCCTGAATCCGCCAAAACCACGCCGGCCAACAACCAGCATCATGGCGTTCCTGCTTTCTTTGATCAGGGTTTCCCGTGCCGGTCCCCGCACCAACCGGGTCGTAAGATTTTCGGGCCAGTCAATCCCGAAAGCAACTTGTATGGCGTTGTCCAGGATATTCTGGGCGTTCTTTTCGTAGTCGACGTTCCCCACGCCGTAGCTCGACGCCGGGGCCGGGGGGCTCCAGCAGGCCAAGGCCTGGACTTGTGCCCCCATTCTGATCGCCAGCTTTTCGGCTTGGCGGAGCGCCTCGACCGACGGCGCCGAACCGTCGACGCCGACGATCACCATGGGCGCATCCTTGCGCTTATTCATGCCCGTCGCCTCCTTCGCCGTTAGGTTGGCTGTCTGGGGCGCCTGGCAACCCACGTGCTGGCGGCGTCCAAGTCCATTCGCGAATGGAAGGGAGATCCTCAAGGTGCTCCCGGATGTACCGTTCGTGCCTGTCCAGCATTTCCTGGCAGTGGGCCCGCAGTGCGTCCATCCCGTCGATGTGGCGGCCAACTCGGTCAAGGGCTTCCAACGCAAGGTGGTAGCGGCTCATCCGGTTTAGCACCACCATGTCAAAAGGCGTGGTGGTGGTACCTTGCTCGGTGTAGCCGCGGACGTGGAACCTGCCCGGATTCTTCCGGCCGTGCAAAAGTTGGTGGAAGGCCCGGGCATATCCGTGCCATGCCACGACCACGTCCCGGTCCACGGTGAAGAGGGCCTCAAATTCGGTGTCCGGGAGGTCATGCGGATGGACATCCCGTGGCGGCAGCACCAGCAGGTCCATGACATTGACCACCCGGACCCGCAGCTGCGGAACATGGCGTTGGAGCAGCCAGGCTGCAGCCAGCGTTTCCTCCGTGGGGACGTCCCCGGCGCAAGCCATCACAACGTCCGGTTCACCGTCGCGTGTGTTGCCAGCCCAGTGCCAGATGGAGGCGCCGGCTGCGGCGTGCTCCCGGGCGTCGTCGAGGTTCAAGTACTGCGGGTGGGCCTGCTTGTCCACCACGATGAGGTTTACATAGTCCTTGCTGGAAAGGACGTGCCCGGCAACGGCGAGCAGGGTGTTGGAATCCGGCGGCAGGTATACCCGCACCACTGATCCTGACAGCGACAGGACGGTGTCGATCAGGCCGGGCCCCTGGTGGCTGAATCCGTTGTGGTCGTTCCGCCAGCAGGTGGAGGTGAGCAGGATGTTCAGGCTTGGCACGGGATAACGCCAGGGGAGTTCGCGCGCATGCTGCAGCCACTTCGCATGCTGGACGGTCATGGAGGCACTCACCATGGCGAATGCTTCATAGCTGGCAAAAAGGCCGTGCCGTCCCGTCAGCAAATAGCCCTCCAGCCAGCCCTGGCACAGGTGCTCGGACAGTACTTCCATGACCCGCCCGCCGGCCGAGATGTGTTCATCCGATTCCCCGGTGGGTTCCATGAGGCACCTGTCGGTGGCCTCAAAAACAGCGCCCAGGCGGTTGCTGTTGGTTTCATCGGGGCAAAACAGCCGGAATCGGGGATCACTTGCAGTGTCCAGGTAGATGTCCCTGAGCATAACGCCGAGCGGCTTGGTGGTCTCGTATTTGGCGGCCCCGGGGACACCGACGTCGAGCGCGTATGTTTCCAGCGGACGCAGGGGAAGGGGTGCCATGTCGGGGCCGCCGTTGGCCCACGGGGCGGACCCCATGCGCAGCGGACGAGAAGGCGAGAGGGCTGCCAGCTCGGGCACCAGCCGTCCGGCGTCGTCAAAAAGCTCCTCAGGCTTGTAGGAGCGAAGCCAGCGTTCGAGTTGGGCCAGGTGGGCTGGATTTTCGCGGACACCCGAAAGCGGGACCTGGTGTGCGCGGAACGTGCCTTCCACCGGAACGCCGTCCACGACGTCGGGGCCCGTCCAGCCCTTGGGGGTGCGCAGGATAATCGCCGGCCAAGGCGCGGGCCCCGTGCTTCCGTGGAGTCGGGCCTGGTGCTGGATTTCCGTGATGCGCGCATGGGCGGCATCCAGCGCCTGGGCCACGTGCGGATGGATTTGCCCAGGGTCGGTGCCGGAAACGACGACGGGATCCCAGCCGTGTGCCCGGAGCAGCGCCATGACTTGTTCGTCTGACTGGCGGCCCAGCACGGTGGGCCCTGAAATCTTATGGCCATTCAGGTGAAGGATGGGCAGGACGGCTCCATCCCTGCGGGGGTTGAGGAAAGCTGGTGCCTTCCACGAGGCCTCCAGGGGACCGGTTTCCGCTTCGCCGTCGCCCACGACGCACGCAACGATGAGCCCGGGGTTGTCCATTACAGCACCAGTGGCGTGCATGAGCGAGTAGCCCAGTTCCCCTCCCTCATGGATGGAACCGGGAGTGGGCGGGCCCACATGGCTGGGAATGCCCCCGGGTGTGGAGAACTGGCGGATGAGGCGGCGCAGGCCCTCATCGTCCCGGCCAATCTCTGGATAAATCTCGGAATAGGTGCCTTCGAGGTAGAGGTTGGCCACCACGGCCGGTCCGCCATGCCCGGGGCCGGCCACAAAGAGAATGTGGGCCCCAGTTTTGTTGATGAGCCGGTTCAAATGGGCATAGATCAACGACAGTCCCGGGCTGGTGCCCCAGTGTCCCAACAGGCGCGGCTTGATGTCCTCGACTCTCAGCGGCCTTCGAAGCAGCGCGTTTTCCTGCAAATAGATTTGCGCCACCGTCAAGTAGTTGGCCGCGTCCCAATATCTGCCCAGCAAATCCCACTCACCGGACTCCACATCCAGGGCAGGACCCTGCCGTGCGTCGGTCAAGGCGGCCTCGTGGTTGCTGTTCAAGGTTGGCTCCCTGTAGTCACGGTTCAAGCATGGTTGCTGTGTATTCAGCCTCCCACCGTGGCCGTCCGGGCGTTAGGGACCTTGTACCCTGTGCAGCGGTGCCGTTCGGCGGCGACCATTGGAGCTGGAAGGCCGTGCCGGGTTGTGGGTTCGCCGTGGACTGGACGGCCTGATGCGGTGCCGTTGGGGCGCCGTTCAACTGTTCACCAGTGAAGGACGTAGTGCCATGGACAAGCAGGTTCCTCGAAATGGTTTGCCCATAGTGGTGGGGGTGGACGGTTCACCCGAGTCCGTCTTGGCGTTGCGGTGGGCGGAAAAGCTGGCCGACCCGCTGGGTACCGTCATCAAGGCCGTCTGCACTTGGCAGATGGAAGTGGTGTACGGTCCTTATGCCATTGCGGAGTGGGACGGCGAGCCGGCGGCCCAGCACATGCTGGCAGCGGCCCTGGTTGACGCGTTTGGGGACAAGCCGCCCGCGGGCCTCATCGGCGAGTGCCGGCGCGGCCAGCCGGCAAAGGTGCTGGTGGACGAGGGAAAGTCGGCACAAATGATCATCGTCGGCTCGCGGGGACACGGCGGATTTGCAGGCATGCTGTTGGGCTCCGTCAGCTCGGCCTGTGCAGCGCACGCAAGTTGCCCCGTCCTTGTGGTCCACGGAGCGATGGAACATGAGGCCGACCCCGAGGTGGCAACGGAAGGAAATGAACGGCGTGCTGCCGATGAACCGGCTGGCTGACCCGGAGGCAACCCGGGACTGGGCCGCGACACCAACAATTGCACATGCTGCACGGCTGACGCCGGAACAGGCGCTCCTTGCGATGGGGTCAGGCACGCAAGGGCTTTCCGGCCTCGAAGCTCAACGGCGTTTGGCGGAGACCGGTCCCAACGCCCTTCGCACACACAGGGCGAACCCTTGGCTGGTTCTGGGACGACAGTTGCGCAGTCCCATCCTGATTCTGTTGATTGTCACCGCCGGGGTGTCCCTGTTCCTGGGGGATTCAACGAATTCGACGGTCATTGGGGTCATATTGGTCGTCAGCGTTGGTTTGGGATTCAGCAATGAATTCCGGGCCGGACGGGCCACCGAGGCACTTCACTCACGCGTCACGCATACCGTTGTGGTCCTTCGGGATGGCAGGGAAAGCCAAATCGGCGTAGTGGAGCTGGTGCCCGGCGACATTGTCCGGCTGTCCCTGGGGGCCGTCATTCCTGCCGACATCCGCCTGCTGGCCAGTGAGGACCTGCTCTGCGATGAAAGCATCCTCACGGGTGAGTCCCTACCGGTGGAGAAGGCGCCTGCCACCGTTGCAGGGGAGGCCGCCCTGGGCGACCTGGCGTGCTGCCTGTTCATGGGCACCATTGTCCAGTCAGGCAGTTGTACCGGCGTTGTGGTCGCGACCGGTGGCAGGGCGGAATTTGGCCGGATAGCCCTGGGACTGGGGGAGCGCCAGCCCCAAACCGAGTTCCAGCTGGGACTGAAAAGGTTTTCCTACCTGCTCCTGCAGGTGGCCGTCGCCCTGACCACGCTGATCTTCATTGCCAACCTCCTGCTGGGCCGCCCGCTGCTCGACTCACTGCTCTTCTCACTCGCCATTGCCGTCGGCATCACCCCGCAGCTGCTGCCCGCCGTCGTCAGCACCTGCCTGGCCGCCGGCACCCGTGCCTTGGCGCGGCGGCAGGTCCTCGTCAAGCGTCTGGTGTGCATTGAAGACCTGGGCGACATGGATGTGCTCGTCACCGACAAGACAGGCACGCTCACCGAGGGGCGCATCAGCTTCACGGCGGCCCTGCCCGCCCGGACCGACATCACCGAGGCGGAGCTATTTGTCCTGGGGCTGGAAGCCACCGAGGCCGACTATTCACGCGGGGCCCCCTCCCTCATTGGCCAGAACCCCTTGGACGCGGCCCTGTGGGAAGCGCCCGGAGCCAGGGACTTTGAGCCTGCCGGCCACCAGCGGCTGGACATTATCCCCTTCGACCACCGGCGCCGCCGCACCAGCGCCTTGGTTGCCGATGCGGGCGGCGGCAACCAGGTACTCCTCACGAAGGGCTCGCCCGAGGACGTCCTGCCACTGTGCGATGGCACCCCGCCGGAGGCACAGGCCACGCTGGAGGCCCAGTACGACGCCGGCTCCCGCGTTGTTGCTGTTGCCTCAAGGCCTGCAGCTGGACTGGACACGATCGGGCCAGCGGATGAGCACGGCCTGGCCCTGGCAGGCTTCCTGGTCTTTCTGGACCGGCCCAAGCCCCAGGCCAAGGGCTCCCTTGAGGAGCTGGCCAGCCTGGGAATCGCCGTCAAGATTGCCACGGGAGACAACGCAAGGGTTGCCGAAAAGGTGTGCCGGGACCTGGGCCTGGAATCCGGGGGGACACTAACCGGCGTCCAGGTTGATGCCCTTTCGGACGCCGAACTCACCGCGGCGCTGCCGGGTACCGGCATCTTTGCCCGTGTGTCACCGGAACAAAAGGCCCGCATCATCAGTTTGTTGCGCCGGGAGGGCCGCGCCGTCGCCTTTCTGGGAGACGTAGTCAACGATGCCCTTGCCCTGCACCATGCCGACGTCGGAATATCGGTCGAAAGTGCCGCCGACGTTGCCAAGGATGCGGCGGACATCGTCCTGATGGACAAGGACCTCGGCGTTCTGGCCGAAGGGGTTCGCGAGGGTCGGCGCATCTTCTCCAACACCATCAAGTACGTCCTGATGGGGACTTCCAGTAATTTTGGCAACATGTTCAGCGCTGCGGCAGCGTCCGTGGTGCTGAGCTTCCTGCCCATGCTCCCGGGGCAGATCCTGCTGAACAACCTGCTCTATGACACGGGGCAGCTGGCCATTCCCGGCGACCGGGTGGACAAGGAACAGCTGCTGGCCCCGTCCCATTGGGACATAGCCTTCATCCGGCGCTTCATGCTGGTCTTTGGCCCTATCAGTTCATTGTTCGACTTCGCCACTTTCGCCCTGATGCTATTAGTTTTCAACGCCGTTCCGGGGGAGTTCCGTGCAGGATGGTTCATCGAGTCCATCGCCACGCAGACGCTGATCATCTTTGCCATCCGAACCCGCCGGGTACCGTTCGTGCGGAGCCGTCCGTCCGCGGGCCTCTTGTGGGCTTCCCTGGGCGTGGTCGCCGCCGGGGTGGCGTTGCCACTGTCGCCGCTGGGCCCGGTGCTGGGTTTTGATCCGCTGCCTGTCCCATTCTTCTTGGCCCTGTTGGGCATGATTGCCGTGTACCTGGTCCTCGTCGAGGGAACGAAGAAGTGGTTCTTTGCGCGTGCTGCCCAGCAGCCTCCGACGGTCCGACGGCGGGGCCGTGTCCACCGCGTCCACCGCCGCGCAGCGCGGTTCAGCATCCCGCGGCCAGTCATGCCCCGCTGAGCGGGGAGCATATGGAACAGGATGCCGAGGCGGCCCTTTCGGGTGGCCGGTGCGGTGAGAGCGCCCGGGTGCCCATGACAAGAAGGAAGGAATACCATGTCAAGTGACCATTTTCCAAGCCTCCGGTTTCTCGGAGCAGCAGGAACCGTGACGGGTTCGAAGTACCTCGTGGACACGGGCCGCCGACGGATCTTGGTGGATTGCGGGTTGTTCCAAGGGTACAAGGTGTTGCGTGAGCGCAACCGCGCCCCACTTCCGGTGCGGCCGGAAACCATTGACGCCGTCGTCATCACCCATGCGCACCTGGACCATTCCGGCTACTTGCCAGCCCTGGTCCGGGACGGCTTCGAGGGGCCCATCCATGTAACAGAGGGTACAGCCGAGCTCTGTGGGCTGTTATTGCCGGACAGCGGGCACCTGCTTGAGGAAGAGTCCTTATTTGCCGCACGCCATGGATCGTCAATCCACCGGGAGCCCAAACCGCTCTACACGGCTGCCGACGCGGTAAAGTCGCTGAAGAATATTCAGAAACATGGATTTGACACGCCTTTCGAGATGGCGGACGACGTCGAAACCACCCTGCTGCCGGCAGGCCACATCCTGGGTGCCGCCCAGATCCACCTGCGGATCGGCGGCTTGGGACTTCATTTCACCGGAGACCTCGGACGGGACGACGACCCCCTGATGAAGCCCCCTCGCGGACTGGAGTCCGTTGACGTTCTGGTCACCGAGTCGACGTACGGCAACAGGACCCACCCTGACGCCGACCCCGAAGAGGAACTGGGGCAAGTGGTCACCAGGGTGGCCAAGCGGGGTGGCGTGGTGCTCATTGCCGCCTTTGCCGTGGGCCGTGCCGAGACCATACTTCTGGCACTCTCACGCCTTCTGGCCAAGGGCAGGGTCCCCCCGATGCCAATCTTTCTCAACAGTCCCATGGCCATTGATGCCTCCAGGATCTACCAACAGCATCGAGATGAGCACCGCCTCAACCAGAAGGACTTTTCAGCCATGTACCACCTTGCCACCATGACGCGGACGGCAGACGAATCCAAGCTGCTCAACCTTCGCGGTGGAGCTATGATCGTGATCTCCGCGAGCGGCATGCTTACCGGAGGGCGGATCCTCCACCATGTCAGCGCCTATGCGGGCGACCCGAAGAATGCAATAGTCCTGGTCGGTTATCAAGCAGCCGGAACACGCGGGGCTGCGTTGGCCAGTGGGCAGCGGACGTTGCGGATTTACGGGGAGGACATCAAGATCAGGGCGGAGGTTGCCGCGCTCGACGGCTTCTCCGCCCACGCTGACGCGGATGGGCTGATGGGCTGGATGAAGTCCGCCCCGAAGCCGCCCCGCATGACCTACATCACGCATGGGGAACCCGAGTCAGCCGAAGCTCTGCGGTTGCGCATCAAGCACGAGCTGGGATGGCCTGCGCGCGTTCCGGAACATCTCGAAACAGTCAAGCTGCGGAACCCGCGGTAGATTGACAAGTTCACGTCGGGACCGATCGCGCACAGGAGGAAGAGGGAACATGCCAAACACCATTGTCGTGGGGGTTGACGGTTCACCGGCATCCGGGGCCGCCGTCCTCTGGGCCGCCAGGCGCGCCCAACGGCTGGGAAGCGACATACAGTTGGTCCACAGCGTACCGGACGCCTGGGGACCCGCCTGCGGGCAGCCATCCGGGGCAGCTGCCGATTCCGCTGCCCGGGTCCTCGAAATCGAACGGGACCGAATCACGGCGTTACTTCCCATCTCAACCATTCACCTGGCCGTCCGGGAGGGAGAACCCGCAGTGGTGCTTGGTGCGCTTTCGCGCAACGCCAGCATGGTTGTCGTGGGGCGCGACAGGCCTGCCGACGCACGGGGGGAAGGTTTCGGTGCTGTTGGACTGCAAATCGTGGCCGCAAGTGAGTGCACGGTGGCGATCATCCCCGACACCCCAACGGTGGGTGTAGGGGTGGTTGTGGGTGTAGATGGCTCTCCAGAAGCTGAGCGGGCCCTGCGCGTGGCGGCAGGGGAGGCGGAATCCAGTGGGCAGTCCCTCACGATAGTTCTTGCTGAGGCACAGGCACCGCGGCAGGGGAGGAAGCCGCAGGATGCACCCGTCACGCACGGAGCGGCAGCTGGCGGGGACCAGATTCTCGCCACGGCAGTGGCGGCAGTTGCCGCCCGCCACCCACGGCTGGAAGTCCACCGTCTGCTGGACAGGCTGCACGGCCCCGCCCAGGCCCTTGCGCTGGCGGCGGAAGGCGCCGGGTTGCTCGTGGTCGGCAGCCGCGGCCGCGAGGGAGTGAAGCGCATGCGGCCCGGCGCCATCGGTTCGGTTGTATTCGCCCGCATTGCGTGTCCAATGCTCGTAACCACCGGCTCTGCAGGGATTCGCTAGACTGGGTCCGGGGCGGCGAGGGGAACTTTTTTGAGCCGTCGCTCCTTGCCATCGGCGGCGCCACGTTCCATTATCTTCAGTGATCGCAGCGCATTGAGAATGGTTGCCAGGTCAACAAGTTCCTGACTGAGCGCTCCAGCCACCGCCGGGATCAGCCCCACGGCGGCCAGCGCCATCAAGCCCGCGCTGAGCATGATCCCGATCCAAATGCCTTCTACGGCAATGCGGATCGTGTCCTTGCCGATGCGCATAGCCATGGCCGCTCTGGCGAGGTCGTCGACCATGATGACGACGTCTGCTGACTCGCTCGCGGCCGTTGAGCCTTTGGCGCCCATGGCGACGCCGACGTCCGCTGCGGCCAGCACCGGCGCGTCGTTGATGCCGTCCCCGATCATCATGACCGGCCGCGGGGACAGGTCTTGGACAATGGCAACTTTTTCCTGGGGCCGGCAACCGGCCCACACCTCGGCGATTCCGGACAACCGAGCGATGTGTTCCGCTGTCGCCCTGGAGTCACCGGTCACCATCACCGTGTGTTCCACTCCCGGGCCAGCCAAATCGGCAAGCGTCGCAACGGCGTTCTTGCGCACTGGGTCCCTCATGATGAGAGCGCCGGCATAGGAGTCGTCAATACCGACATAGACCGCCAGCTGGCCGCTGGCGAGGGTCTCCGCACTAATGGGACCACAGCTCCCGGCCACAAAATCCCGCTTTCCGACAACAACCCGGTGGCCCTGCACTTGGGCGGCAACGCCATCAGTGGCGTGTTCGTAAGCGTGGGAGAGCCGTGTGTCAGCGTGCCGGTTTTGTCGAAGACGGCGGTCCTGACCCGGGCCAGCTGTTCAAGTGTTCCGCCATTCTTGATGATGATTCCGTTCCTGGCCGCCCTGCTCATGCCGCCAAGAAATGCTACGGGCGCCGCGATCAGCAGGGGACACGGGGTGGCAACCACCAGCACTTCCGCAAACCGCAGGGCCTCCCCACTCAGCAACCACGCCAGGGCGCCGAGGAGTAGGGCAACGGCGGTAAAGGGAATTGCGTAGCGGCCTGCGGGACGGACCACGGGAGCGCGGCGGGCGGCTGCGTCCTGTACCAGGGGCACGATGCGGCAGTACTGGGAGTTTGCCGCGGACGCCGTTGCCGTGAACCTGACGGCGGCTGCACCATTGACGGAGCCCCTCAGCACCCCGTCGCCTTTTACCACTTCGGCCGGCAAGCTTCCGCCTTTGCCCTGCCGGAGGCATAGTCTTCCAAGGCTGATCCTCCGTAGAGCATCAGCACCACAATGAGGGCTGCGACATATTCGCCGACCGCAACGGCGCTGACAATGGCTGTGAC
>Ga0134128_10008850_pt1 | contig 12107 bp, 13 predicted proteins | sample KB31754_FD_96462 | JGI IMG/M metagenome (GOLD analysis project Ga0134128, IMG submission 96462) | Terrestrial soil microbial communities with excess Nitrogen fertilizer from Kellogg Biological Station, Michigan, USA - KB3-175-4 | ecosystem: Environmental > Terrestrial > Soil > Unclassified ...
ACTCTACCGCGGCGTGTTCATGTATCTGCGCAAGTCCGGCGCGACGATCTTCCGCATCTACACGCTGTACAAACCGCTCAAGACGTTCTTCGCGATCGGGGCGCCGCTGCTGGCGCTCGGCGCGATCCTCGGCGTGCGCTTCCTCTGGCACTTCGCCGAGGGCGATCGCGCCGGGCACATCCAGTCGCTGATTCTCGCGGCGGTGCTTCTGATCGTCGGATTCCAGACGATCCTGATCGGCCTCGTCGCCGATTTAATCTCGGTGAACCGCCGGCTCAGCGAGGAGGTGCTGATCCGCCTCCGCCGCCTCGAGCCGACCGCCGCCCGCCCGCGCGAGCAGCGCCCGCAACGCGAGGCGCCGCCGCGCCGCGAGCGCGCCGCCACGCCGCCGCCCGCCGCCACCCCGCAGACGCAGTGGGTCTGGCTGGTCGATGACGACAAGCTGCAGAACCGCGGCATTCAGACGGCGGAGGCGCCGCCCCCCGAACCGCCAGCCGCGGCCGAGGAGCCGGCCGAGGCGACGGCGTCGAAGCGCCGGCGCCGCCGGCGAGGCGGCGTGCGCCAGCACGCCGACCTGCCGGGGAACCGGGGAAAGCACCTCGCGGGGAACGGGGAGAAGAACGAGTAGCTACGGGTGCGGTTCGTTGCCGATGTCCGGGTCCTCGCTTCTGACGTGGGCGCCATCGGTGACCTGAAACATCCAGCTGAAGTAGACCGGCGCGGGGCCGTTATTCGGCTGCCCCAAATCGACGAAGTACGTGTCTGCGTCGACCTTCTGCGGGACCGGCCCCGTCCACTCGCTGTATCCGGCGCCGGCGGGTCCGAAAACGATGGGGACGTTTCCGTTGTCGTCATTCCACCGCCACACACCGCCACCGTTGAGATTCCATGTGATGGTCTGGTCGGACTGGGTCAGTTTGGCCAACGGCGGTTCGACATAAAAATTGTTGGTTTCTTTGACGTACGTGATGTTGATCGTCGGCATGGCTCGTTTCCTTTCGTTCTGGTCAAAGGAGTGGCGGATTACAACAATTCACCACCCTGTCTTCGAGGCGCACGCGCGCTCGAAATCCGATTGTCTGTAGCCCGTGCGACGCACCGTTTCGGCAATACCGGCGGCCTCGGCCGCGCGTCCTCGGCGCAGCAGCGACTGCACGTAAAGCGCGCCGATCTGCGGGTCCGACCGGTTGGCGTAGGGACGAAGAAGCTCCTCGACCGATACCCACGCCCGCTCCGAGGCGGCACTGTTTCGAAGCCCCATCTCGGCATCGCCGAGGATGAGGCAGGCTTTGGCGAGGTTCAGTTTCAGCGGAACCTTCTCGTCGACTTTCGTCAACGTGGCGATGGCAGGCGTGATCTTGTTCTTCGCCTGAGCAAAGCGGCTGCCGGCGACGAGCACGCGCGCGTAGACGGTCTCGATGATTGCTTCTTCCCGCTGCCAGGAAGCGCGATTGGGATCTTTTCGGCGCAGCTCGGCGACTGCGTTCTCGGCCTCGGCGGCGGCGCCGAGGGCATCGTCGATGCGGCCGCGGATGCGCAGAATCTCGGTCTGATGTTGCGCGGCGATGGCTACGCCGCGCAGCCAGTTGGCGTTGGCAGGATCGCGCGAGGTCAGGTCGCGATAGAGCGCCAGCGCGGCGGTGCGGTGCGCGAACGAGCCGTTGGCGTCGCCGAGGTTCTCCAGCAGCGAGCCGAGGTAGAAGTGGCTGTTCGCCAGGCGATCCGTCCATCTCGCGTTCTTGGGATCGCGCTTCGCCAGTGCGTCGGAGATCGAGAGCTCGCGCTCGTAGTAATCGCGTGCGGCGGCGAGGTTGCCGAGGCGCTCGACGACGTAGCCTAGGTTGTTGAGGGTGAGGGCGAGATCGGCCTGGCGCTCGGCGTCGTTCGGCGCAGCGTTCGCCCGCGCCTGCTTGACCTCTTCGACGATGCGATACTCGACGGCGGCGCCGGCGAGATCGCCGCGCGTCTCCAGGACTTTGGCCACGACGCTGTGTCCGTACGCGCGCTCGAGCTGGTATGCGTCGTTCTTCGGATACTTCGCCGCGAGCTCCTCGGTGACGCGGCGATACTCCTGCATCTCGGACAGCGCCGCATCGAAGTCGCCCTTCTTCAGCCAGGCGCTGCCCAGCCAGAAGTGCGCCGTGCCGGCGGCGAGGGCGATCTCCGGATCGTTTGGCGCGCCGCGGTGAGCCTCGTTCGCGACGTCGAGCGATTTCCGGAAAACCTGTACCGCCGCGGCGAGGTTGCCTTGGGCGATCCGCACCTCGCCGAGCTGCGAGAGCGCCTTGGCGTTTTTCGCCAGTTCCGATGGCGCCAGCGTCGTCGGGTCGAGCGACGACATGTACGCCAGCGAGCGCTCCGCAGCGGCGTCGAGCACGTCGAGGCGGCCCACCGGCTCCAGCTTCGTCCGCAGGTCGCCGAGCATGAAGCTGATCAGCGAGTCGGCGTCGGCGCGCCGGCGTTTCGCCTCCGCCTCCGCCTTCTGGGCCGCGATCCGCTCGCGCCGCAAGTCGGTCGTGTACTTCCAGCCGGCGAAGATCAGAAACACCAGCACCGCGGCGATCGCGACGCGCTGCGCGATCCGCTTCGGCGTCGCGATGATGCGCTCGAGGCGGTGCAGCGCATCGCCCGCGGTCGGACGATCCGACGGCGCCAAGGCCTTGAGCCACTTGATCAGCGCCGTGACGTCGCGCCGCACGCCGTTGACTCCCAGCGACTCCCCGCGCGAGGCGCGGATCATCACCTGGCGCGCGTTCAAATCATTCGGATAGGGATCGCGGCCCGTGAACAACGTCTGGAGCAGGAGGCCGAACGAGTACATGTCGCTCGCGGTCGTGAGCGACTCGCCGCGCGCTTGCTCGGGACTCATGAAGAGCGGCGTGCCGACAGTGATGCCGAGCCCGGTCGCGTCGGGCGCGGCCGCATCGTCGTCGCTCTTCCGCAGCGTCGTCTCGGGGCCGCCGACGTGCAGCCGCGCCGGCGAGATGGCCGGATAGCTCCTCCCCGAGCGGCGCTTCAGCCAGCGCGCCAGGCCGAAGTCGAGGACCTTCACCTCGCCCGCCTTGGTCAGCATCACGTTCTCAGGCTTGAGGTCGCGATGGACGATGCCGGCGCGGTGCGCGGCGACGAGCACCGAGGCGACGTCGTGTCCGATGCGCAGCTTCTCCGCGGTGGAAAGGCCGTCGCGCATCGCATCGTGGAGCGTGCGGCCGTCGATGAGCTCGAGCACGAGCACGTCGGCTTCGCGGTCGTCGATGAAGTCGTAGATGCGGCAGATGTTCGGGTGGTCGAGCTTCGACAGCGTGCGCGCCTCGCGCACCAGGCGCGTGCGCGCCTCGTCGTCGAGCAGACCGTCGCTGTTGAGGACCTTCAGCGCGACGCGGCGGGCCAGGCGGACGTCGTAGCCTTCGTAGACGTCACCCATCCCGCCGTGACCGAGCATGCGGTCGACGCGGATGTGACCAAAGCTCCTGCCGACGAGGTCCATGGCGGGAATCCGACCAATTGGAATTGGATGGTCTTATCGTACTACGCAATTCCGCGTAGACGCCATGGATGATCGGCAGCGTTGCGGCGCGGCGTTACGGCTGCGGCTCGTTGCCGATGTCGGGGTCGACCTGGACGATCTGGTTCGTGCTGGTGTTGAGCACGCTGAAGGTCCACTTGTAGAAGATCCAGTCTGCGCCCGAATTCGCCGTCTTCGCGTCGGCTTCGTAATCGCCCGAGCCGTTCGCTGCCGGCGTCGTCCCCGGCCACGCCGAATACGGCGGACTCGCCGTGCTCGTGTCGCACATGATTCCGGGCGGCGTCGACAGCCACTGCCAGTCCTTGCCCTTCAGTTTCCAGGTGATCGTCAAGTCGTTCTTTTTGACGACGATGAAGGGTGGGGTGATCCTGTACTGCCCGTCGGCGCTCATGTTGATCGTTGCTGTAGGCATGAAGTACCTCCTCTTCCTCACCAGAGGAGTGACGGGGGCGGCCATTTCGTTACCGCTTTCCGTTATTGCATGGCGCAGGATTTCTCGAAATCGAACTGGCGATAGCCGGTGCGACGGATGCCGGCGAGGAGAGCGCCGACGCCGCGCGGCTGCCCCAGGCGGATCATGGCCTGCGCGTAGACGGCGCCGAGCTTCGGATTGGGATGGGAGGCGGATGTGCTCATCAGAGCGGCGGCGGCGGCCCAGGCCGTCCCGGCGCGCGCGCGATCCGTTCGCTCGACGGCGTCGCCCAACGCGAGGTAGGCCTTGGCGAGGTTGATCTTCGGCATGGTGTGTTCGACGTCCATCAGCCTGGCCACCGCGGCCTCGGCCTCGGCGCGCGCGGCGTCGTCGCGTCCGCCGGCGTGCAGCGCGCGCGCGATCGTCGTCCGGATCACGGCCTCATCGACCAGCCACGACGTGCGCCGCTCCTTCACCACCACGGCGGCGATCTGTGACTCGGCCGCCTGGGCCTCGGCGATGGCCTCGTCGACGCGTCCGCTGATGCGCAGCAGATCGGCCTGATGGCGTTGCGTGACGGCCCAGTTCCGGCGCCACTGCGCGTTGGCCGGATCGTACGCGGCGAGATCGCGATAAATCGCCAGCGCCGCCGTGCTGTGCGCGAGCGCGCCATCCGAGTCGCCGAGGCTCTCCAGCAGCGCGGCCTGATACGAGTGACTGTTGGCCAGGCGATCTTTCCAGTCGGTGCGCTTCGGATCGAGACGGACGAGCGAATCGAAGATGGCGAACTCGCGCTCGTAGTAGCCGCGGGCCTCGGTGAGGTTGCCGAGGTTCTCCAGCGCCAGGGCCAGGTTGTTCAGGCTGAGGGCGAGCCCGGCGGCCAATTTCGTATCGTCCGGCGCGCCCGCGGCGAGCTCCCGCTTGATCCCCTCGGCCACGCGGTACTCGGCGACGCCGCCGGCGAGATCGCCGCTTTTCTCCAGCGCCTTCGCCACGGCGCTGTAGCCGTACGCCCGCTCGAGCTGATACTTGCGGTCGTGCGGATGCTTCCGCGCCAGCTCTTCAGCGATGGCGCGGTAGGCCTGCATCTCCGGCAGGGCCGCGCCGGCGTCGCCTTTGGTGAGCAGAGCGCTGCCGATCCAGAAATGCGCAAGACCGACGGTGAGCGTGTTGTCGTCCGTCGGCGAGCGCCGGTGCGCTTCGTTCGCCAGCTCCAGCGCCTTCTGAAAGGCGATCACTGCGGCGGCGAGCTTGGCCTGCTTGCTGCGCACCTCGCCCAACTGCGTGAGCGCCTGCGACGTCTGCGCGAGCTCCTCGGCGGTGAGTGTTTTCGGATCGAGCGACGACAGGTATTCGAGGGCCTTGGAGCTGACCCCGTCGAGGATGTCGAGCTTCCCCACCGGCTCGAGCTTTTCGCGAAGGTCGCCGAGCATGAAGCCGATGAGGGCGTTGGCCTGCGACCGGCGCGTGCGCGCCTCGGTCTCGGCGCGCTGCAGCGTGGTCGTGTATTTCCAGCCGCCGAGGAGGAGGGCGATCGCGACGGCCGCGGCGATGGCGTCGCGGAGCATCCGTTTCGGCGCGCCGACGATGTGCTCGATGCGCTGCACGGCGTCGGCGGCCGTCGGACGGTCCGACGGCGCGAAGGCCTTGAGGGCCTTGATCAGCACGGCCACGTCGTGGCGAATGCCGGTCACCGGCAGCGACTGGCCGCGCGCGGCGAAGAGCAGGATGTCGTGGGCGTCGAGGCCGTCCGGATATGGCTCGCGCCCGCTGAACATCGCCTGCAGCATCAACCCGAACGAGTAGATGTCGCTCGCCGTGGTCAGCTCTTCGCCGCGGGCCTGCTCCGGACTCATGAACAGCGGCGTGCCGACGGTGACGCCGTAGGCCGTGTGGTGCAGCCGCACCGGAGTCTCGTGCGTGTCGCGCTGCTGCATGATCGCGGTGGCGTCGCGCTCGATGGCCTGCCATCGTTCGTCGGGCACGGCCATCCGCAGCGGCTCTTCGATCACATCGGCTGACAGCGCCCGGTTGCGGCCCGACTTCGTTTTCTGCTCCACCCACCGCGCCAGGCCGAAGTCCAGGACCTTGACGTCGCCCGACTTCGTCAACATGACGTTTTCCGGTTTGAGATCGCGGTGCAGAACGCCGGCGCGGTGCGCGGTCATCAGCACGGAGGCAACGTCGCCGGCGATGCGCAGCTTTTCGGCGAAGGAGAGGCCGTCCGCCAGCGCCTGCTCCAGCGTCTGCCCGTCGATGAGCTCCAGCACGAGCACGTCGGAATCGCCGTTCTCGATGAAGTCGTAGATGCGGCAGATGTTCGGGTGGTCGAGCTTCGACAGCGTGCGGGCCTCGCGCACCAGGCGGGCGCGCGACTCGGCGTCGAAGCTCGCGTCGCGGTGCAGGACCTTGAGCGCAACGCGGCGGGCGAGCGTCTCGTCGAAGCCGGCGTAGACGTCGCCCATCCCCCCCTGGCCGAGAATCCCCTCTACTCGGATGTGGCCATAACGTTTGCCATGGAGACTCATCGGCGTTTCCGGGAACTATTGGTCCAATTGGATAGTGATGAATCGTACTCCTTCGTTACGGCAATTACGCGTAAACGCCGATGAAATGCGCCGTCACCTCGGCCGCAATGCTGAGCTCGCGTGGGACGTGCACCAGCGGATGGATGGCGTTGAAGGTGTGCGTGCCGGTCTCGATCTTGACGCGCGAGGCGTCGCGGGCGCGCTCGGCGATCTGCTCCGACTCCGAGGGCGGCACGCTCTCGTCATGGCCGCCGTGCACGACGAGCAGCGGCGCTTCGATGCGCTCGGCCGCGGCGAGGATGTCGAGCCGCTCCCGGTTCGCTTCGTAGTCGTCGAGGATGCGCGTCGACATCGGCATCACCTGCTTCGTCCGGGCATTGACGATGTTGAGCTGTCCCTCGCGGCGCCACTGCAGTTTTTCCGCGTCGCCCCAGCGGTCGGCCGTGGCGATGGTGTTCCACGTCGCCACGCCGCAGAGGTTTTCGATCTCCGGCGCGGCGAGCAACGCCACGCCGCCGCCGCGGGAGTGGCCGAGGAGGAAGAGCGGCGCGCTGACGCGCTCGCGGCAATAGCGCACGACCTTGTGCAAGTCCGCGAGCTGCACCGATTACGTGTCGTCGCGGAAGAGGTCGAGGCGGTCGAAGGCGTCGAGGCTCTCACCGACACCGCTGCGCGACATGTTGAAGCGGCAGACCGCGAGGTGATGGTCGCAGAGCGTCTCCGCCACCCAGGGAAAAAATCCCCAGTCCTTGTAGCCCTTGAAGCCGTGGACGACGACGGCGAGCGCGCGCGGGTTGGGCGGCGCGTCGAGGTTGCCGCGGATCGGAAGGCCTTCGTCGGAGTCGATCGTGAACTGCATCGGCCTGCTACACGTTAAACCGAAACAACATCACGTCACCATCCTGCACGACGTAGTCCTTCCCCTCGCTGCGCATTTTTCCGGCGGCGCGGGCGCCCTGCTCGCCGCCGCAGGCGACGTAGTCGTCGTACGCAATAGTCTCCGCGCGGATGAAGCCGCGCTCGAAGTCGCTGTGGATCTTCCCGGCAGCCTCGGGCGCGCGCGCGCCGCGGCCGATCGTCCAGGCCCGCGCCTCCTTCGGCCCGGCGGTGAAGAACGTCTCGAGGTCGAGCAACTTGTAGGCGGCGCGGACGAGCACGTCGAGGCCCGGCTCCGTCAGTCCCATCTCGTGCAGGAAGGCCTCGCGCTCCTCGGGCGGCAACTGCGCGATCTGCGCCTCGAGCTCGCCGCAGATCACGACGACTTCGCCGAAGCGGCGGATCGTCTCGACGTGCGCGTTCTCGCGGCCGAGGTCGGACTCGGCGACGTTGGCGACGAAGAGCACCGGCTTCATCGTCAGCAGATTCAGCTCGGCGAGGAACGCGCGCTCGTTGTCGCTGAAATCGACCGCGCGCAGCGGCGTGCCGGCGTCGATGGCCTGCGCCGCCTTCGTGTAGGCGTCGAGCTGCGGCTGCGCTTCCTTCTGCCCGACGCGCGTCAGCCGACCGGCTTTGTCGATGCGCTTGTTGATGGCGTCGAGGTCGGAGAGGAGCAGCTCCGTCTCGATGATCTCCACGTCGCGCGCTGGATCGACGCTGTGCTCGACGTGCACGACGTTCGGGTCCTCGAACGCGCGCACGACGTGGACGATGGCGTCGGTCTCGCGGATGTTGGCGAGGAACTGGTTGCCGAGGCCCTCCCCTTTCGAGGCGCCGCGCACGAGGCCGGCGATGTCGACGATCTTCAGGTCGGTGTAGATCGCCTGCTTGCTCTCGGCGAGCTTGGCGATCGCGTCGAGCCGCTTGTCGACGACGGGAACGATCCCGACGTTCGGCTCGATCGTGCAGAACGGATAGTTCGCGCTCTGCGCGCCCGCCGCGGTCAGAGCGTTGAAGATGGTCGATTTGCCGACGTTGGGAAGGCCGACGATGCCGGCGCTGAGGCCCATGCGCGGGCACTCAACCGGAGTGACGCGGTGCCGATTCCAACGCGATCCGCCGCGCCATCTCCACGGCCCCGAGTAGGCCGACGCGCTCGTTCGTGATCAGGCGCACCGGCATCGCTTCCATCACGTCGACGAACCGCCCCTTGCGCAGGAACGCCTGCATGAAGCGGCCATCGGTGAAGCGCTCGACGTTCTTCGCGGCGATGCCGCCGGCGAGATAGACGCCGCCGCGCGAGAGCACGCGCAGGGCCATGTTCCCGGCCTCGGCGCCGTAGATGTCGACGAAGACCGCGAGCGTCTGCGCCGCCAGCGCATCGCCGGCCTGCGCGAGCTGCGCGATCTTCGCGCCGTCGGCGTCGCGGCCGCCGAGGAACTCATAGATGTTGACTAGGCCCATGCCGGAGGCGACGCGCTCCCAGCTCACGTGGCCGTACTTCGCGTGCAGGTGCAGGAAGAGCCGCGCCTGCAGCTCGTCCTGCGGCCCGAAGTCGGCGTGCCCTCCCTCGGACGGCACGACTTCCCAGCGCGTGCCGGTCCAGAAGAGCATGGCCTCGCCGAGGCCCGTGCCGGCGCCGAGGATGGCGATCGGCGCGGTGGCGTGCGGCGTGCCGGCGTTGAGCGTGACCATGTCGTCGTCGGCGAGGAACGGCACCCCGAGGGCGACGGCGTAGAAGTCGTTGATCAGAGCGACGCGCGGAATCGTGAAGGCATTTTGCAACGCCACCGTCTCCATCAGCCATTTGAGGTTCGTGACCTCGGCGCGGTTCTCGATCACCGGCCCGGCGACGGCGAAGCACGCCGCGTCGACCGCGTAGTGCGACTCGCCGATGAACTCGCGCAGCAGGTCGTCGAACGTGGCGTAGTCGCCGCTGGCGAAGCGGCGCTCGGCGATGACGCGCTGCCCGGCGCCCTCGATCTCGACGAGCTGCAGCAGCGTCTTCGTCCCGCCGATGTCTCCCGCGATGAGGTGCATGAGGCGCGAATATAGTATTTTTCTCGCACCGAAGAATTGGAGGTCGTTATGAACCGATGGAAGGTCCTCATCGCCCTGGCAATCGTGTCCCTCCTCGCCGTGAGCGCCGCGGCGGCATCGAGCAAGGAAGTGGTCTGGCCCGCCGATCACATCAAATGGGAGCCCGGCCCCATCCCGGGCGTGAAGGTCGCGAAGCTGTGGGGCGACTGGATGAAGGGTCCCTTCGGCGTGCTGGTGAAGTTCGACGCCGGCCACATGAACCCGATGCACAAGCACACGCAGACGTTCAAGATCGTGATGGTGTCGGGGACGTTCGTCTATCAGGCAAAGGGAGGCGCGGAGTCACGGCTCGGACCCGGCTCGTACCTCGTGCAGCCCGGCGGCAAGTGGCACATCAGCGGCTGCGCGGCCGGCGCGGAGTGCGAGTTCTTCATGACCGCGGCCGGCAAGTTCGATCTGATTCCGGAAAAGAAGTAACCGCCGCGCGGCCATGAAGAATCGCGTCTATCTCTGGCTCTATCTCTTCGTGGCCGCGCCGATCGGCGCAGTCGTGCTCGTCTGCGCGCTGCTGCTGTTCGGCGTGAAACCAAGCTCGGTTTTCGCAGTCGGCTGGGCGGTGAAGTCGGCGCTTCACGCGCCGAACGCGGTCGGCGTGCTGACGACGGTGCTGTTCTGGTGGCTGCTCCTGGCCATCGCCGGAGTGGCGTGGGAGTGGTGGAGATCGAAGGCATGAGCGGAATGCAGCGTTTGCTTACAGCTCGTCGAGCAGCCCGCGCCAATACTCCTTCCGCTTCGCCACGTCCTTCTGCGACGCCAGCTTGGAGTGCTGCACGGCGACGGACGATTTGCCGTCGCCCTTCGCGGAGAAGCCAACCTCCACGCTCGTGTCGTCGGGCGCGGTGAGGCGCAGCGACTTCGGCGCAGTGGCCGTCCGCTCCTTGTACTTCTCCTTCTTCGCCTGGCGGCGGAAGGCGTCGAAGAGCGAGTCGACCGGCACGTCGAACGTGCGCGAGACGTTCGCCACGTAGCCGGCGGCAGTCTGGTGCACCTCGCGCAGGCCGCGCTCGCGCTCGTACGTGACCGTCACCATCTGGCTCCACCACGAGCCGGCGCCGAACGTCTCGCTCACCATCGCGGCGATGTCGCGATGGGCCATCTTTTTGGCGCCGGCCTTGTCGAGGACTTTGAACCACTCCGCCCAGTCGCGGCCGGTGGCGCGCTTCACCGCGTCGTCGCCGATCGCCTTCGACGCTATCGTCAGATTCCTTCGTCGGCGCTCGGCCCATAGACCGACGGCACCGGGATGTCGAGCAGCCGCAGATAAACCGAGAGCTGGCCGCGGTGATGGTAGGTGTGGTTGAGCAGCAGATTGCGGATCATCCCGGCCTTCGGCGCGTCGGCGATCACCTTGTCACCGAAATGAAATCTGAACGGCTGCATCATTTGCGCGTTGTCCATCGATCCCATGACGGAGAGGAATTCGTCGACGTTGCGGCGGAAGACGCCGGCCGGCGGGAGATCGCGCGCCACGGGCGGGCGCGTGCGCGGGTCGAGGCTGTCCTGCTGCAGCACGATCACGCCGAGCGACGGCAGCGCGGCGATGTGGTACGCGAGGTCGCCGATCGACTTCGACTTCGCGTGCGGACGCCAATCCAAGTTGTCCGCGGGAATGCGCTCCAGCACGCGCGCAGTGACGTCGGCTTCGCGCTTCAGTTCGTCGGCAAGGGTCTGCACGATCGGCATCGATCTCCTCCGAAAGCAATTCTTCGGGCGTCACTATACTTCCGCCATCAAGGTCGAGACAGACTACCGCCGGTGGGCAGTGCTGCTCCGCGAGATCGCTGAGAAAAAGTTTCGCGTGCCGCCGGAGGAAGCCGAGGCCCTGGTCAACGACGTCTTCATCGCCTACCTGCTGCGGGTCGAGCAGATCCGCAACCCGGAAAAGTGGCTGATCGGCGCGGTCTGCCACGCCAGCCGCGGCTACTGGCGGCGCGAGCTGCGCATGGAGCCGCTGCCGCGCGACGTCCGCGAGCAGATCGACCCCGGCTCGATCGACGGCGAGGAGCGGCTCGTGTCGAAGCTCACCGTCGCGCTCGCGCTCAGCCATATGAGAGAGCGCTGCCGCCGCGTGCTCCGTATGTATTACCTCGACGGCTACTCCATGGCCGAGATGGCAAAGCAGCTGAACACCACCCCCGGCTATGCGGCACAAATCCTTCACGAGTGCCGGCGGCGCCTGCGTTTGATCTATCGGAGGCTGGCAAGGGAGAACCGTTGAACGGCCATTACGACGAGGGGACGCTCGCCGATTACCTGGAGAGCCCGGAGGCTTTCGCCGAGCGCGGCGCATTGGAGCGTCACCTCGCCGTCTGCCGGCGCTGCCGCGACCTCCTCGCCGAGCTTCGCGAGCTCGAGGCGGCGCTGCAGTCGGGCGAGCTGTGGGAGATGGCCGAGTCGATCGACGCGCGGCGCGACGCTCCGGAGTCGATCAGCTTCCTCGCCGCGGCGCTCACGCGCGAGGACGAGCTGGCCGCGCAGGGCCTCGCGCGCGTCGTGGAGAGCCCGATCATGTTCCGCCGCGCCAACGTCGTGTCCCGCGCGGAGCTGCAGAACGCCGGCGCCATCCGCTACCTCTGCACGCAGTCGCGCAACCTGCGCGAGAAGCAGCCGATGCACGCGCTCACGCTGGCGGACGCGGCGGTGGCGCTCTGCGAGCGGCTCGCGC
>Ga0134128_10008853_pt1 | contig 12106 bp, 11 predicted proteins | sample KB31754_FD_96462 | JGI IMG/M metagenome (GOLD analysis project Ga0134128, IMG submission 96462) | Terrestrial soil microbial communities with excess Nitrogen fertilizer from Kellogg Biological Station, Michigan, USA - KB3-175-4 | ecosystem: Environmental > Terrestrial > Soil > Unclassified ...
AGGCCAGGAATGCCCCGGGCCATGAGTTCGTTGCCGATTTTGTCTGCGTTGGCCCGAGCTTCCGCGTAGGGCGGCGCTGCCTGAGCGGGCGCAGCGCTAGCCTGCGCCGAAGCTCTGGCGCCAACCAGGCACACGCAGGCGAGCAGAAAGATCGCCCGTGACGTACTCTTCGAAAAAAATGCGGATTGGTTGCGCATCGGTTTCTCCAGCCGCTCGCGCCCCTCAACGCGGCAAAAAGGAATGCGCTATGGTAAATCCGTAACAAGCAGGGAGGAATACTATTCGGCGGAAAGCTCTCGCCGCGCCGCTTGCATCACTGGCACATTCCCCTGCGGGCATGCAATGCGTATTCGCGAACCCTGGGGGTAATCGCGCTGCCATTCGCAAGAAACTGGTCAATAATGCGCTGCGTTTCGGCAGCATAGTGCAGATGCCAGTGGTTCAGGCCATGGAGCGCGCTGATCTGGCACAGCTCCGAAGGCAGCGGAAGTACTTCCTCCATGACCTCCAGGCAGGCTTGGTGAATTTCCGGCTCTCCCGACTGTGTACCGCCAAAGCTGGGAAAAATGTCCCACCACATATAACAGGCAATGTGAAAAGGGTCGGAGTCAATCTCGGCTGTTCCAGGTGCCGCAGGAGCCACAAAACTGCGAAAAAAGTGCGACATCGCCTGGATGCATGCGACCCGCTCCTGGAGGTGCACTTCTGGCTGCAGCAGAGTATGGCTGGGCTGGGCCGGAGATGAGTCGCCAATAAGAAACCAGATTCCCTGCGCTACCTGTTGCAGAGAGTAGGGCTTCAGTTGCGAACTGTCGAGAAACAGGCGGGTAAGGTAATTGACGGTAAGGGGATCGGAGATCTCGAGCGTCTCCCAAAATTCAGCGAATCCTGGGTCCCAGTACCACTCCGGCCCTTGGGCCAGGTGATCAAACACTGTTCGCACCCAGTCTTCAAAAGTCACGCTCACGCTGCACCCTGTTCGCCGGAAGAGCTCAAGATAACACCCTCGGGGACCTACTCAGCCGTCAAGCTTCTTCTGTCCTGATTAAAGGGCGCACTCCCGAACCGAAGTAAACCATTTAGGAGGTGCACGTTGGTAACTTGGGCAGGCGAGGCGGTTGAGATGTAATGCTCAAATTGACTAAGTCGGGACGGGCGTCATCGGAAGGGTCTAGCTGAGGGAACGATGACTTCAGTATCAGACCGGGTGCATTTTGAACGTTGGCAGACGGGAATCGCGATCCCAGGTCCGGCTCAAGGTAGAAGTGTGCGGACGGGATTCGCAGGGCAACCCGTTTGTTCAGAGCGCCTGTGCGAGGGATACCAGTTTTCATGGGGCGCGGCTTGACGGCATCGAATGTCTCAAGGGGCCAGGGGACATCGTTCAAATCAAGTACAAACGCATCAGTTCCAAGTTTCGTGTGGTGTGGGTAGGACTGCCGGGAACTAAAGAGCACGGTCATATCGGAGTACGGAGCCTGGAACCGCGGAAGAATATCTGGAATCTCAAGCAGGTTCCCGGCCCCCGAAGCTCTGAGGCTGCGCCCGGTGTATCGTCCAGTCCCGTCGTACTTGCAGCGGACCCTCATAAAACCACTCCGAAAAATTCCCCGCCGGAACCTCAGAAGTCCGCCGACAAAGAATCCCTACCCGAAGCCGAGAAGCTCGGTGCTACAAAGTCCATATCTTCTCAAAGTAATAGGCGCCGCTTCACCCGCCACCGTTGCCTGGGGACGGTAGAGTTTCGAATCGCAGGCAACTGCACCGTCATGTCGGGAAAGCTCACCGATGTCAGCTTGGGCGGCTGTTATGTTCAGGCTCCAGTCGCGTGCCTTCCAGGAACTCTGCTCGAGCTGGCACTGGACGCATGCAAGCTCCGGGTCCACTTGGATGGCCGTGTGGCCGTAGCCGAGTCGAGCAAGGGCTTTGGCATCGAGTTTGTTTCCGGCTGCGCCGGGCTTAAGCAGCTTCCCCGGCTTATTGAGGCAGTTCGCCGGCACACCGCCTCTGTCCCGGCACGCTCCACAGGGGCGGCTACACGGCTGCAGCGAACGAAACCACTGTCTTAGCTTAGCCGAGTTTCCATGCAAACTAGCCGCTTGTAAAACGGCCGACACTGTGCCGCACGTTGCTTCCGCTTCAGGTAAGCACAATCAAAATGCACAACCCCGCCCCACAAAACTCTCGCCACCATTTATCATCATTGTTTGCCATGAGCATGAAGCAGATTGCCGAGTGGGCTCTCAACCTTACCAACCAGCACGGCGTCTCGTATGCGGACGTGCGTATCGTGGACGAGCGCAATCGCGCGCTGGCCACCAAGAATGGCCGCGTGGGCCACGCCTCCGACTCTTCTTCCCTGGGCATCGGCATTCGCGTGCTGGCCGACGGCGCCTGGGGCTTTGCCGCCACCGAGGACCTGACTCGCATCGCGGTGGAGATGACCGCCGCTAAAGCGGTGGAGATTGCGCGCTCCTCCGCCCGGGTGAAGCAGCACGACGTGCGGCTGGCTCCGGAGAAGCCTTTCACCGACGAGTGGGCCACGCCTTTCAGGACCGATCCCTTCTCCACCTTGGTGGAGCAGAACATTGACCTGCTGCTGCGGGTGGATAAAGAGCTGCGCGGGGTCGAGGGCATCACGCTGGCGGAAACCAACATGAATTTCCGCCGCTACGAGCAGTGGTTCTTCTCCTCCGAAGGCTCCAGTATCCATGAAACCAAGATGACCACTGGCGCCGGCTACACTGCGTACGCCTTTGCCGGCAGCGAAATTCACAAACGTTCCTATCCCAACTCCTTCGGCGGCCAATACCAGAACAAAGGCTACGAACTGATCGAGGAGCTGAAACTGGTGGAGAACGCCCGCCGCATCGCCGAAGAGTGCGTGGCCCTGCACAAGGCCGACCAGTGTCCCGAGGGCAACTTCACCATCGTGCTCGATTCCTCCCAGCTCGGGCTGCAGATTCACGAATCCATCGGTCATCCCATCGAGCTCGACCGCGTGCTGGGCATGGAAGCCAACTTCGCCGGCATGTCGTTCCTTACCCTCGATAAGCTGCGCCAGCTGCGCTACGGCAGCGATCTGGTAAACGTGGTGGCCGACGCCACCCGCAACCACGGACCCGGCCTGGGCACTTTCGCCTATGACGATGAGGGCGTGCCCGCGCAGTGCACGCCCATCATCACCGACGGGCTTTTCACCGGCTACCTGTCGTCGCGCGAAACCGCGCATGCCATCGGCTCCAACCGCTCTGGCGGCACCATGCGGGCGGAGGGCTTGAACAGGATTCCCATCATCCGCATGACCAACATCAGCATTCTGCCCGGCGAAAAGCCTCTCACTTTCGAGCAGCTCATTGCCGATACCGACCGCGGCATCTACATGCAGACCAACCGCTCCTGGTCCATTGACGACAAGCGCTACAACTTTCAGTTCGGCACCGAGATTGGCTGGGAAATCAAGGGCGGCAAGCTGGGCCGCATGCTGAAGAATCCGTCGTATTCCGGAATCACGACAGAGTTCTGGAACTCCATGGATGCAATCTGCTCCCGCGACCAGTGGACGCTGTGGGGCACGCCCAACTGCGGCAAAGGACAGCCCATGCAGACCATGGGCACAGGCCACGGCGCCTCGCCGGCACGGTTTCGGAACATTAAGGTGGGAAGCGCGTACAAAGGAACGTGAAGGCCATCCCTGAAGAAATTAGCATTTAGCAATTAGTATTTGGCCCCTGGACGGGAGGGGCACTCTGAAAGACTTTAAAGAGTTGAAGGTTTGGCAGAAAGCTCATGTTTTGACATTAATGCTTTATCGTTTGACCAGACTTTTCCCACGGGAAGAACTTTACGCGTTGACAAGCCAGATACGCAGATGCAGTGTTTCAATTGCTGCAAGTATTGCGGAAGGTTGCGGCAGAAGGGGGAATGCGGAGCTTCATAGATTCCTGCAGGTTCGACGTATGCTCACGTCGCTTTCCCGCAAGGTTGATTGCGACCGTTCACTGGCTAAATGCTAATTGCTAAGTGCTAATTACTTGCTGGCTGACTGCTCCATGCTGACTAAAGACAAAGCCTCCGAAATCTTCGAACGCCTGAAGAAGTTCTCCACTGCCGACGAGGTCGAAGCCCTCATTGCCGGCGGCCAGAGCGCCCTCACCCGCTTTGCCAACAACACCATCCACCAAAATGTCGCCGAAGAGAATTACGTAGTCTCCGTGCGCACCGTGTTCGATGGCCGCACCGCCCGCGCCACCACCAACAAATTCGACGATGAAAGCCTGAAGCAGGCGGTACTTGCTTCCGAGGCGCTGGCCAAGGTGCAGGAACCCGATCCTGACCTGCTGCCTGCGGCTGGCCCAGAAGACTACGATGGCGCTGTCCCGGTGGGTCGCGCTTTTTTTGAAACCTCGTCGCTCACCCCCGGCCAGCGCGCCCAGGCGGTGGACAGAATCGTCAACGTCGCCAAAAAACAGAAGCTCACCGCAGCCGGCATCTTTTCCAATTCTGAATCGGTGGAAGCGGTGCTGAATTCGCGCGGCCTGGCGGCTTACCACACCCAGACCTCCTCGGAAATTTCCGTCACCATGCTGGGCGGCGACTCCTCCGGCTGGCAGAAATCCAACTCGCCTGACGTGCGCAATCTGAATCCGGTGGCGCTCGCCGAAACCGCCGCCAAAAAGGCGCTGCAGTCGGCCAAGCCCCGCGAGCTGCCGGCAGGGAAGTACACCGTGATTCTCGAGCCTGCCGCTGTGCTCGACCTGGTCGGCTTCATGTTCTGGGACTTCGGCGGCATGGCCATCCTCGATCAGCGCTCCTTCCTCAACAATCGCGTGGGCACGAAGGTGTTCGGCGAAAACATTACGGTCTGGGACGACGTGTCCCATTCCCTGCAGTCGGGCGCTCCCTTTGACGGCGAAGGCGTGCGGCGCCAGCGCGTGCAGTTGGTGGAAAAGGGCGTGGTCAAGCGCCTGGTGTACGCTCGCTCCACCGCCAAAAAAATGCTGGAGTCGGAGTACGCCGCCAAGGTTGGTCCGGTCGAGCCCACAGGCCACGGCTTTCCCTTGCCCAACGAAGTTGGCGAGGCTCCCATCAATATTGTGTTTGAAGGGCCCGGCCAGTCGGCTGCGAAAGGCGTGGACCAGATGATTGCCGCCACCGAGCGGGGCGTGCTCATCACCCGCTTGTGGTACATCCGCGAAGTTGATCCATACGAAAAGATCCTCACCGGCATGACCCGCGACGGCACCTTCCAAATTGAGGACGGCCAGCTCAAAAATGGCATCCGCAACTTCCGTTTCAACGAGAGCCTGCTGCACATGCTCTCCAATATTGAGGAGATGGGCACGCCCGTGCGCGCCAGCGGTGAAGAGTCTTTCGATATGGTGGTGCCGCCCATGAAGGTGCGCGACTTCAACTTCACAGAAGTGACAAAATTTTAACAGCGGCATTAACTGGAAACGGCTTAGGGGCTAAGTGCCAAATGCTAATCGCTCATTGCTGCTTTTCAGGCAAAACCCTCCCCATGCGTCGCATCCGTTTAGATAGCGCAGCCTGGCGCGTGTTCCCCGCGGGGAGGAACGATGAAAATGTTTTTTGTGGGATTAGCTCTGGGTGTCGGAATTGGCTTTCTGCTGCTGCCCAAAAGCAGCGACGAACACGATCAGTTGATCCGCGAGCGCACCCGCGAGTTGCAGCGCAGCCTGCCCAAAACGCAGGAGCGCGCGCTGCAGAGTGCTGCCATCCAGGAGCGTGACCGCTTTAGCCATCCGCGTCGCCCCGCGTACATCAGCCGCGCCGGGGCTATCAGGGCCGGCATTCACCCCATGGTAGCCCTGAATACCGCACCCGAAAAGGAGCTGGTTTCCTTCTATGGCGTGAGTCCGGAAGAGGCCGCTCGCATCGTCGCGGCCCGGCCGTTTACTTCCATACAGGACGCCCGCGACCGAGCCGGTCTTTCTGAGGAAGCCCTGGCCGATATCCGCCAAGGCGCGCAGGCCAAAGAACCCCAGCCCATTCAGCCCACCGCCTAGCCGGCTTGCGGCAGGAACCAGAAGAGTACTAGCCCATCCCTCGCCAGCACGGGAAACTGAGAGCGTGCGATGGACGGTTTTCGACGATGGTTGACGATTGCGATTTGCGGTCTTCAATCGTCAATCCACCAATTCTCAATCGTCCACTTCCGCGTGAGGCCGTCTCCTCGCGTCCTCAAATGAAATGACCCACGCCCAAATGGTCGCTCGCGCTGTTGATTGGCTGCGCCGCTACCGCTGCGGCGTGGTGCTCTCCGAGCAGGCCTGCGCCAGCGGCGAGGTGCCTGACGCCATTGGCTGGAAAGGGAACTGCCATTCCGTGGTGGTGGAGTGCAAGGTGAGCCGGGCTGATTTTCTGGCCGACCGCTGCAAGCCCTTCCGCGAGAACTCCGAAATCGCCCTGGGCTGCGAGCGCTTTTACCTGGTCCCCGCCGGCCTCATCGCGCCGCAAGAACTCCCCCCCGGTTGGGGTTTGCTGGAGTGCGCTGGCCGCCGAGTGGAAACGCGCGTCAAGCCCGGGCGCCGCAGCCTGCGCACCCCGGCCGGCCTGGAATACGAAATGAACCTGCTGCTGGCCAGCCTGCGCCGGGTGGAAATCCGCATTGAGCCGCAAACCATTACGGAGTTTCTTAAATGGAAGAACCGGCTGCTGGAATATAACGGTGGCGTTTATCCCCGGGAACTCACGCCGGTGGCCGAGGAGTCCAACCCCCACCTGGACTAGGAGGTTTTAGCCCGGCGGATCGTGGTGCTCGTGGCTTGGGGAACCCGGACCATTGGCCCGCGGCTTGCGCACCCGCGTCACCGGCCCTCCCACCGTGCGGTACTGCTGGTAGAGCTGGTGCAGGTCCTCGCTGAGCGCATGTACCAACTGCAGGCACAGACCGCAGTTCTGGCGCAAATAACTGAGGAAAGCCTCTCGCCGCAGGAAAGCCAGCTGGCAGGGCTCCAGCGCTTCCACGGTGGCCTCGTAAGCCTCCCCGGAGATCGTCTCGCCCAGTCCCAGCAGGGCCCCGGGCCCGGCCACGTGCAGGGCCAGGCTGGCAGTGCCTTCTCCCAGCGAGAGCCGCACCCGTCCTTTTTGGACCAGAAACACCCCGCGCACCGGCCGTCCCCGGCGATACACTGTGGTCCCCTTGCGGTACTGCCGCACCAGGGTCGCGCCTTCAAAGGCACGTAACAGTTCGGGTTGGATACTGCCAAGATTGGGACGTAACAAGGTCGCTCACCCGGCGAATCTGGATAAGCAAAATATCGCAGCAGGAGCGTCCCTACTGTGACGGCCATCACAATTAACGGTGATGCTTTTCCCGGTTCCGCCGCGAGCCCCTTATGTACCGCGCAGTATAGACTTACCTTCTGCCGCCATCCCGTTTACACTGGTCGTAGCACGAACTAATACCGTTCGAAACGTCACCATTTGGAAACCAGTCAAGAAGCGGTATGTCCCACTTGTAAGCGGCCCTTGCCGCAGGCGGATGCCCATTGTCCCTATTGCGGCGACGGCTCGCTGGGAACTCTCCACGTCCGGCCGCTGTTTCTGGCGCTGGTGCTGATCGCTTCCGCTGCGTTTGGCACGGCCACTGTATTCGCCAACCGTTTCTATCAGGCTAAGCAGCAACGTTTAGGGCAGATGTGGTTTGGGCGCGGCCAGGCGGCGCTCTCCGCCGGAGACCCGCAATCCGCTATTCAGGATTTTCGCAACGCGCTTTACTACTCCCACGACGATCGGAGTTATCGGCTGCGCCTGGCCGAGGCCCTGGTGGCGGCCCACGACATCCCTGAAGCCAGGTCTTATCTGTTGACCCTGTGGCAGGATGAACCCAGCAACAGCACCATCAACCTGCAACTGGCGCGCCTTGCCGCCACTCAGGATCAAACCCAGGTGGCGCTGCGCTATTATCACGGCGCCATTTATGGACTGTGCCCGGACGGGGATGTCGCCGCTCGCCGGCAGCAGACCCGGCTTGAGCTAATCCACTATCTCCTTGGCCTGCACGCTACCACCCAGGCCGATGCTGAACTGATTGCCCTCACTCCTGAACTTCCCCGCAGCGCTGATGAGCACACCCAAGTCGGCCGCTTGTTTGTGCAAGCCGGCGACCAGGAGCGTGCCTTGCAGCAGTTTGAGCAGGCCCTGCGCCTGAATCCAAGTGACCCAGACGCGTTGCAGGGCGCGGGCGAGGCCGAGTTCCAGTTGGCGCGCTATGGCGACGCCATCCGCTACCTGGAGCGCGCCGTACGCGCCGGCCAGCATGACCCCAGAACGGAAGAACTGCTGGCCACCAGCCGCCTGGTGCTGGAGTGGAATCCTTACGCCAAAAATGTTAGTTCCAGGCAGAGAGCGGCACGCATCGTGCAGGCATTTCGTCAGGCCAGCCAGCGGCTGCAGCAATGTGCCGCCACCAAGAACATCTCCTCGACCCCGGCTACCGCGCCGGCGCAGCCCACTGGGGCTGCCGGCACACCCGCCCACCCCAGCTCCCAGTCCGGGCTTGTGGCCAAGATCTTCGGCAAGATAAAGCCGGGAGAGAGCGCGGTACCCGCGGCGCACCCCAACCAGCCGGATGCCGGCAAAATCCAGCAACTCCAGCAGCAGGCCACGCAACTCAGCCCCGGAGTGCGCACGTACAAATTGGAACGCGACCCGCACCTTGGCGATTTGGCCATGGGGCTGGTCACCCAAATCGAAACCATAACCGCGCAACAATGTGGCACTCCCACGGGCGCTGACCTGGCCCTGCTGCTGCTGGCTCATCAAGCGGAGGAGCAGTGAGCAAAAGCGAGACTCCACCGATTCCTTTTGAAACCGCGGATGCATCTCCAGCGACGCTGCAGCAACATGCCAAGCCGGGACGCCAAGCGCTTATCCGGGAAGAGCCCTTCTTCCTGGTGCTGGCCATTTTCATTGGCATTCTTTCCGGCCTGGCCGTGGTGTGTTTCCGCATCACCTATCTTTCTGTCCGAACCTATCTTTTGGGCACCTCGCTCTCGCCTTCGCCTTCGCACCTGCTGCTGGTGCCTTCGCTGACCGGGCTCGTTATCGCCCAGTTGGTGATTTATGTCTTCCCGCGCGTGCGGGGCAGCGGCGTCAACCAGACCAAGGCTGTCCTCTACATCTATAACGGCCACATTCCTTTTCGCACCGTAGTGGGAAAATTCATCTGCTCGGCCCTGGCAATCGGCAGCGGGCAATCCCTGGGGCCCGAAGACCCCGCGCTGCAGATTGGCGCCGGCATAGCTTCGCTGCTGGGCGAGAAATTGCGGCTTTCCCGCGAACGCTTGCGGCTGATTGCCCCGGTGGGCGCGGCTGCCGGCTTGGCCGCCGCTTTCAATGCTCCCATTTCCGCCGTGCTCTTCGTTATCGAAGAGGTTATCGGCCGCTGGAGTGCCGGGGTTCTGGGCGCGGTCGTGCTAGCCGCTGTCTCCAGCGTAGTGGTGGAACGCTATCTGCTTGGCTCGGCGCCGCTATTCCGCATTCCCCCAATCGGTGCGGTGAACGCCAGTGAACTGCTGGCTTATGCCGTGCTGGGCGTGGTGGGTGGCATTGCATCGGTGGTCTTTGTCAAGCTGATCCTCTACTTCCGGCTGCGGCTGAAGAACGCTCCCTCCTGGACGCAGCACTTGCAGCCGGGCATCGCCGGGCTGCTCATCGGTATCATCGGCTATCTTGGCTTTCCCCAAGTGATGGGCGCGGGCTACGCCTACATGGATCAGGCCATGCACAGCCAGTACGCCTGGCAGATGCTGGGCATTCTGGCCGGCCTGAAGATTCTGGCCACCACTATCTCTTTCGTGAGCGGAACCCCCGGTGGTATGTTCGCGCCCACCCTTTTTATTGGCGCCATGCTAGGCGGCTGTGTGGGTTCTCTGGAGCACCATCTGGTTCCTGAGCTCACCGGGCCTATCGGCGCTTACGCCCTGGTGGGCATGGGAACGTTGTTCGCCGGTTTTATTCGCGCTCCGATGACTTCGGTGTTCATGGTGCTGGAAGTGAGCGGCGACTACACCATTATTGTGCCCGTCATCATCTCCAACGCCATTGCTTACGTGATTTCGCGCGCCGCCCAGCCTGTCCCCATTTTCGACATGCTTTCGCGCCAGTCCGGGCTCGACCTGCCCTCCATGGAGGAGCAGCGCGAGGAGCCGCTATTGCGCGTGGAGGACGCCATGCGTGCCCCGCGGGTGCCCCTGCTCACCGGCGAGGAGCCGGTGAAGGTGGCGTTGAGCGAGTTGGAGCAATCCACGGAGCCGCTCCTTCTGTTCCGATCCTCGGACGGCCTGTGGCGGGGGGTCACGCGCAAGAAACTGGCCGATATGGCGGATCAGGGCGACGCCGAGCTGCTGCTCAAGAGTGCGGTCGCGCAAGATAGCCCGGCGCCGCTGCTCCATCCCGACCATCCCTTGGATACCGCCCTGCGCCACATCTACGATTGGCCGCTGCTGCCGGTGGTGCACCGTGCCGACCTCACGCAGTTGCAGGGTGTCTTGTCCTTGCCCGATATCCTGAGCGCCTATCGCCGTCGCGCCGTCCGCGGCCGACCCCGCGGCGATTAGCCCTTTCCGCTGCCTCTGGCGGTCAGAAGCAACAGCTAAGAGCCAAGAGCCAACAGCCAAACCCTTCTACCTTTTTCTTCCCCGCAGGTATAATCTGAGTACGTTCAGCCACCCCAGGCACGAGTCAAATCACCCTATGTCAGAACGGACGTTTACCCTGGACGAAGCCCACGAATTATTGCCGGTCCTGGAAAGCTTGCTGCGCCAGGCCATCGGCGGCAAAAAGCAAATTGAGGAAATTGACAAGGAGTTCAAGGAAATTGCCCACCGCGTCTTTCTCGCCGGCGGCATGCTCCTGCCCCTGGTGCGCCTGGCCCGCCGCAAGGCGGAGCGCGAGAAAACGGCGCAGCAGATCAAGGACGCGGTCAGCGAAATCAACGCCACCGGCGTGCAGGTAAAGGACCTCGACATCGGACTGCTCGATTTCCCCTGCCAGATGGATGGCCGCACCGTCCTGCTGTGCTGGAAGCTGGGTGAGAAGCAGATCACCCACTGGCACGGCCTGGAGGAGGGCTTTGCCGGGCGCAAGCCGGTTGACGAACGCATCCCACGCGTCCGGCCTCGGCGGCAGACTTAGCCTTCTTTTCCCGCGCAATCGGCCCCGCTTCGACCGTTCTCACCCGGAGGCGCGATGGGAAGCCCTTTTTTCTCTCTGCCTTCCTGTCTCGGTGGCCGATTTAAGCGCCGTGTCCAGGCTGGTGCCGGGCTCCGGCCGCTGCTTTAAGGGCGCCCCGGTTTGCTAAAATGCGGGCAGCGCGACCACTCACATTGAACCCTGGCCCTGCTGGGCCGTGGAGTCCTGGACGATGCTGAAAAGACCTGTGCTGCCGCTGCTCGCGCTCGCCTTCCTGGTCGCGCTTGGGGGCGTTTCCTGCCGCGGCTTCTTTGTTAACCCTACTTTGACGTCCATCACCGTGGCCCCGCAGAACGCCTCCGTGAATATCGGCGCCACCCTGCAGTTCACTGCCACCGGGGTCAACAATGACGGCACCAATGCGTCGCTCCACAACCTCACGTGGACTACTTCCGCCAGCAACATCGCCAGCGTAACCAGCTCCGGTCTGGCCAAAGGTGTCGGCTCCGGCACCGCCACCATCACCGCTACCGACGGCGGCGTCACCGGCTCTTCCACGCTCACGGTAGGCTCCACCTCCAACACGCTCACCATTTCTCCTGCAAACCAGACGGTCAGCCTTTCGACAAACGGCACCACCCTGCAATTCAACGCGACGTTGAATGGCCAGGACGTGACTTCCTCCACGAACTGGAGTTCGTCGAACAGCAGCGTGGCCATCTTCTCCGCCTCGAGTCCCGGCCTGGCTACCTTGCAAACGGCTGGCTCGACCACCATCACGGCCACTCACACGCCCGCCGGCGGCAGCACCGCCTCGGGCACTACCAGCCTTACTGTTACCCAGTGATGTGCTGGGGTCATGGATATCCGCACCATCGGCATCGGGCACCGGCCGTAACCGCGGGTGCGCCATCCTTTGCGGTTTTTGCAAAGGGTGGAAAGAAGA
>Ga0134128_10008854_pt1 | contig 12105 bp, 9 predicted proteins | sample KB31754_FD_96462 | JGI IMG/M metagenome (GOLD analysis project Ga0134128, IMG submission 96462) | Terrestrial soil microbial communities with excess Nitrogen fertilizer from Kellogg Biological Station, Michigan, USA - KB3-175-4 | ecosystem: Environmental > Terrestrial > Soil > Unclassified ...
ACTTCCGCAATCGCGCCGATCATCCGCAACAGCCGCCGGGCCTCCGGATCCAGCCGGACATAGGAGAGGTCGAACACGGCGCGCACCTGGCTGGACTCATCGCCGCCGAGCACGAGCGCGTCCAGCCGGGCCGCGGTGAGCTGCCCGACCAGTTCGGCGATCGACCGGTCGGGCTGAACCACCAACTGGGCCGCGGCGATGCGTAACGCGAGCGGAAGACCGGCGCAGGCGCGGGCCAGTTCGAGGACCGCGTCTGACTCGGCCGCGGCGCGGGTCTCGCCGAGGATGCGCACGAGCAGGTCGACGGACTCACGCTCGGTCAGCACGTCCAAGCTGATCGGTTGCGCGCCATCCAGCGCGACGAGACCGTCCAGGCGGTCGCGGCTGGTGACCAGCACCCGGCAGGTCTCCGCGCCGGGCAATAGCGGGCGTACCTGCGCAGCGTCAGCGGCATTGTCGAGAAGGACGAGCACCCGGCGATTCGCCAGCAACGAGCGAAACAGCGCACTGGCTTCCGCAGGATCCACGGGCACGCTGCCGCCGGTGACGCCGAGGGCGCGCAGGAACCGGCCGAGCACATCGATCGGCCGCTCCGGATTAGCCGTGGAAAAGCCGTGCAGGTTCGCGTATAGCTGGCCATCGGGAAAAAGCGGAGCGACGCGGTGCGCCCAGTGGACGGCCAGCGCGGTCTTGCCGATACCGCCGGCACCAGTGAGCGTGGCGATGCGGTAACGATGGCCCGGAGAGTCAGCGTCGCGCGTTAACGCATCGAGGCGCGCAAGAACCGCAGTGCGTCCGGTGAACGCGTACGTGTCGGCCGGGAGCTGAGCCGGTGTCAGCACATCGCGGCTCGCAACCGCCGCCTCGGACTGTTCGAATTCCTCGTCGAAGGACTGCTCCGCCACCTCCTGCCGCAATACTCGGGTGAGCGCCTGGCTCAGCGCCCGGCCGGGGTCGGCGCCCATCTCGTCGCGCAACCGAAGGCGAAGCCGCTCGTAGGCGTCGAGGGCGTCCGCCTGCCTGCCGGTAGCGGCAAGGGCTTCGATCCAGGCGCCGATAACGCGTTCATCGAGTGGGTGGCTCTCGACGAGCGGGCTGAGTGCGTGCACCGCCTGCTCCGGTTGTCCGATCGCCAACAGGGCGCGTGCGTAGTCGACGACGACGGTTACGCGCCGCAGTTCCAGCCGCATCACCGCGGCCTGATCCGCGCTTCCGTCCGGCACGTCCGCGAGGGCCGGTCCTCGCCACAGGGCGAGCGCGGCGCCGAGCGCCTCGGCCTTTGCGGCAGGTTCCAGCGACTCGGCGGCCTCGACGAGCCGTAGGAATCGGTCGGCGTCTACCTCACCGGTGGAGAGATCGAGGGCGTAACCCGTCGTCGTGCGGGTTACCGACACGTGACTGTGCGCGAAGGTACGCAGCCATTGACGCAGGCGGTGGATGCTCACGGTGAGCGTGGAGTCCATGGAGCGCGCGTCTCGCGAGCCCCAGACCGTCTCGAAAAGCTCCCCGCCGGAGAGCCCGCCCGGCCCGGCCAGCGCTAGCGCGGCGAGAACCGCGCGCAGAATGTTGGAGGAAGGCGTGCGAAATGGATGACCGACGCCGACCGGACCAAGTACGAGCACGTCCATGGCGGCGTGCGCCTCGGTCGCCGTCGCGTTCTGCTCGGTTCCGGTGAGTGCGCCGGTCTTGCTTGCCTTGTCGATGTCGGTTGCGGTGGTTGCCTTGTCGTCGTCGCTGGATACCCCGTCTACAGCGGCCATGCAGGAATGTTACGCCGACCGCGTCGGTGTGGCATGCCCCGTGCTCACGCCACACCGACGCCCCGGACACAGTCTGCTAGGGGCCGCCTACATCTCGCCTACACGTTGTCCAGCAGCCAGATCTGCGAGGTAGGCGCGCCGCGCCGTTCTTCGACGCCGCATTCGTGTGGTGTTTTGGGCTGCTTTCGACGTGGCCTACGGCGCTACGAACTGCATCGCCTCTGCGGCGAGCGGCAGCCAACCCAGCTTCGAGGCCGGATCGAGCACCAGCCACTGCGTCATCGGGCGGCCGCCGCGGGGGTCGAAACGGATGCCTTCGCCCGCGTCGACCAGTTCGTCCACCCGGCGCCGCGGCAGTTTCACCACCAGGCTGTCGCGCACCAGCATCGCGAAGATCTTGCCGCCGACCTTCAGCGCGTTCGAGCCGAAGCGGTTCGCGGCGCCCGGCTCGTCCTTGCCGTAGCTGACGCCGGGCCGGTCGATCAGCTCGCCGACCAACCTGTCGAACCGCTCCGGCGGTGATAGTCCCCGGCCGGTCACGTGTGTTCGCCTCCGAACGCCTCATAGATGACCCGGCCGAGCAGGGCGGCGCCGAATATGACGTAGCCGATGCCGATCAGCCAGGAGACCACGATGAGGACCGCGCCGATCGCTCCATAGGTGATAGCGCTCGACACGATCAGCGGGCTGAAGATCACCGCGGAGAAGATGCGCAGCCCGACCAGGCCGGCCACGGTGAGCACCGCGCCCGGCAGCAGGGCCCGCCACGGCACCCGGCTCTCCAGCAGGAAGTGCTGGGTCCACCAGAAGAAGGCGAGCGCTCCGCCGGCCGTGGCGCACCATCGCAGTGTCGTGATGAACCAGCCGTCGTGCAGCAACGCGAGCAGGTCCGCGCCCACGATCAGCAGCCCGATCAGCACGGCCAGCCAGATCGCCTGCCGCCACACGGACAGCAGCCGCGCGGCCGGCAGTTCCCAGACCCGCGCCATCCCGGTCTGCACCACGGAGACGAAGGAGAGGCCGAAGACCGCCAGTACGGCGGCGCTGAGCGCGGTGGTGGTGGACAGCACGCGCGCGGCCGGACCGAACAGGCCGTTGACCGCGCTGGCCGCCCGGCCGGAAAGGCCGAGCCCGGCGATCGCCCAGGCCGGGAAGCTGCGGCCGTTGAGCGGCGCCGCGGCGGCCACGACGATCAGCAGCGGCACGAGGGTCACGAAGCCCAGGGCCGCGAATCCGAAGGCCCGGTGCATCAATTCGATCTCGACGCCGCGCCGGTAAGTCTGGGCAACCAGCTCGCGCGCGATGCGCAAGACGCCGCGCAGGCCGTGCGGGCGGCCGCCGAGTTGGATTTCGAGCAGTTCGGCCGCGCCGGGCGCGAGAACCTCGGAGCCCGCGCTCTTCGTCGCCTCGGCCGCGATGATCGACTCGGCGATGATCACCGGCGCCGGCTCGGTATCGGCGTCGCCGTGGACTTCCGCGTCGGCTTCGGGAGCAGCCTTGGCCGCGGACTTCGCGCCCGGGACCGTGGCCTTCACGCCAGAGCCGGCGGATTTCACCGCGGAGCCGGCGGACCTGGGCTCGATCCCGGTGATCTCGTCGGTCTGCTGAAGCTGATGCGGATGACGCGAATGCGGCCGGTACTTCGCCGGGGCGCCCTCACCGCGCGCGACGCCGTTCGAGCCCTGGTCCTGGGGGTTCGCACCCTGGAGGGCGGTGCCCTCGAAGACCGGGCGCTGCGGCGCCGCGTCCCGCGGGAACGGGCTGTTCGCGTCGATCGTGTTCACCTCGTCGCCGATGCCTGGACCTGGCAGGACTACGCGGCCGTTCGGGGCATCGAGCTTGGGCACGCACGCCAGGCTAACAAGGTCGCCGACCTGGCGTGGACCGATCGGCCTGAGCTTTTCCGTACTTATTGCCAGAATCTCAGTCTCTTCTCGGCTCGGCCATGCGGGGCGGCCGGTTTCCTCGTTGCCCGCAAAGGCGGTTATTACGCACCGTACCCTGCCGCAATAGCACTGTGACCCGGCTCGCGAAAGCGAGCCGGGCCACGCCGTAGCCACTTGCGCCGCCGGTTAGCCGAACACTGCGGCGAGCCAGTTCTGCCAAGCCTCCTGGGCTTCGTTCACATCCGGCGCGGGCTGGCCCGGCGCACCGTAGATGTGATGGCCGAGCACGACCGCTCCGTTGTAGCCGTAGATGAACCGGTAGAGCGCGTCGGCGGAGCGCACCCCGAAGAAGTCCTCGCTGACGTAGTCCACGACTGCGTCGATCGGTGCCAACCCGGCCGGCGTCAGGCGTACTTCGTCGCCTACCGCGCCCGAGGCGGAGGTTCCCAAGGCGCTGTGCAGCAACTCCCACGTGCGCTGCCGGTCGGGCGTCTCGCCGACATAGCCGCCGATCGGCGCGGAGTACCGGCCGGAGAAGTACTTGACGTATTCCGCGAGCTTCTGGAGGTACATCGGGTCCCCCTTGCGCAGCCCGTTGTACTCGGCTTCCCAATCCTCACCGAGGAAGCCGCTGTGCACGAACCGCAGCACGGCGCTGGCGCCGTCGCGCGCCTCGATCAGGAACTCGAAGGCGTGGAAGGAGCCGTCGGGCCCGGGGTCGGTGCGGAAGGCGAAATGCTTGAGCGGATCGCAGACGGTGACCGTGGATTCGCTGACGAACCCGCCCATCTCCATGCTGCCGCGCCCGCCCACGCGCGCATCGATCTGGTTGCGACCCATCAGCCAGGAGTCGATGCCGGGACCGGTGGCGATGGCGTCCCAGATCTGCTCGGGTGTGCCCTCGACCTCGATCTGCTCGCTGATCTCGAATTCGTGCGTCATCTCAGGATCCCTCAGTCCGTCTCTTGCGTGGATTGCGTTGATTGCCCAGATTCGTCTTCGTCTGTTGTATCGGCCGCGCCGGTCTGCGGCTCGCCGGGACGGACCACCGGGTGCACCGCCACCACCAGCCGATGCGGCCGGCCACGCGGCGCGGTCTCGTCGTGGTACTTGCTGACCAGGGCCGCGACGGCGGAGGCGAGTTCCTGCGCGAAAGCGGACCGATCGACGGCGGAGGCGAAGCGCACCTCGCCGTCGAGCGCGAAGGTGGCCAGCCGCTTGTGCTCTTTGGCCGAGCCGACCAGCAGTTCCCCGACGTCGCGCACCAGCTTGGCCGCGAGGGCGAGCAGCCAGTGCGCGGAGAGCCGGTCGGGCGAGCGGCCGGGGTCGGGCTGCACCGCGGCGAGCGCCACCGGCGAGATCACGTAGGCGGCCGCGGTGGCCCGCAGGACACGCTCGGTGACGTTGCCCTTGCGCCGCTCCTCGACCAACTCGACGAGGCCGTGCCGCTCCAGTTCGCGCAGGTGGTAGTTCACCTTCTGCCGCGGCAGGCCGACCCGGGCGGCCAGCGAGGTGGCCGAACCGGGCTCGGCCAGTGCGGCCAGCAGCTTCGCGCGCATCGGATCCAGGGAGGCCTCCGCGGCCGCCGGATCCTCGATCACCGTCACCTCGAACATGACTCCACCGTCCCACCGACGGCAGTTCTTGTCAAGACAACTTTTTTTGTCGGTGAGCGTGGTTGGGCCCGGCAGGTATCGAAAGCCTGCGCGCTCACGGTCGGGCCGCCACGATCGTGGAAGAGCCCGAGACAGCAGTCGGCCCGGACCTCCCCTCGAGGTCCGGGCCGACTGCTCGGTGTGAACTTAATATATCAGGATACTGCTTCTATTGGTACACCGTATCCATTGCCGCGGGCAATTCGATATCACGGCCCCGAGGCGTACTCGACGACCTGCTGGAACGTCGGCCGGTTCTGCCAGTTCGTCGGACTGTCGGTGATGCCACCGAGCGGGTCCTGGACGATGCTGTCCGCGCACCACTGGTCGCCGGCCGAGCAGGTCGAGTCGGCCGGGTACACCGTCGCGGCGGACTCGGCCGCGGCCTGCGTCAGCGAGCTGAGCAGCGCGCTCCGGCAAGCGGACAGATTGCCGCCGCCGCAGTACGCCACCGGTAGCGGGTCGGTGACGCTCTGTCCGAGTTCCTTACGCAGATCCTTGCTGACGTAGCCCCACCAGCCGTATTGGAACGACGAGCCCTTGTGCGGCTGCGCTTCGGTCGACGAGACCACCGTCCCGCTCACCGTGATCTGCTGGCCCGCCGACGGGGACTCATTGACCTGCATCGCGTTGACCAGCGCGTTGAATAGGTTCGTACCCATTCCGGACTGGAACTCGGCCTGGATCAGCAGCGGCCACCAGGCGTCGAACACCTGGAGCGCGGCCGCGTTCTGATAGGCCTTCGAACCGGCCGCGGTCGGCGTGAGCGTCGCCCCGGCATTGAGCCAGGTCGTCAACTCGTCGACCAAGGCCTTCTGGTTCGCGTCGGTGACCGGCTGGCTGTTGATGACCTGGAGCAGCAGCGGCAACACCTGCTTGCCGCGCAGGTCGGTCAACGCCGCCTTCTCCATCACCTGCACCAGCGCGGGCCGGGTGAACTTCGCCCCGGTCGCCAAGTACGCCTTCACGCCCTGGTCGAGCAGGTCGACCCGCTGAACCGGACCCCAGCTGAAGTTGCCGTCCGCCGCGCTGTAGTCGAGGGACTGCTTGTTGTTCCAGCTGACGTAGTAGTCCTGGTCGATCGAGTTCGGATGGCTTGACGGCGCCGTGTAGCTCGCCGAGTTAGTGGTCGGGTTGTACCCCTGCCATTCGTCGGCGGCGGTCCCCCACATCGGCAGGTTCGGGTCGGTCCCGGCCGCGCGTACCGGGTTCAGGCCCGAGTTGAAGTACGCGACGTGGGCCGAGTTGACGTAGAACCAGTTGAAGTCGTAGCCGATGTTCGAGGCCGCGCTCTCGAAGCCCTGCGGCGTGGACATGACGCTCGGATCGTTGAACATCTGGAAGCCGATGGCGGAATCCGCTTCGTGCATGTACGTCGAACGCAGCGCCGTATACGCCACGGGCACGCCGCCGACCGTAGCGGTGTAGTCGACGAGCCCGTACTTAGTGCGATACGTCGTCAAGTCGTAGGAGCCGGCCGCGGTGCTGTCGGCGACGGTCGGGCTCCACGAGTCGTGCGCCACCATCTTGTCCATCGGTGTGCAGACGCCGTGGTACAGGTACGAAGTCGAGCTTGTGGTGGGCTTGGAGCCGTCCGCGTTGCACAGCGTGACCGCGTACGTGTCGGTGGTGTCCTGCTCGCTGGAGGTCGCGCTCCAGGAGTAGCTGGGGCCGCGGCCGAGTTCCACATACAGGTTGAACCCGGAGAAGGCGGCTCCGCGGGCGCTGATACCCGGACCCTCGATCTCCTCCAGCATGAGCAGCTGCGGAGCGAAGTACCCGGTCTGCGGGCCGAACACCGCGATCGGATGGCCTGACGCGCTGTTAGCCGCGGAGATGACCAGCGCGTTGGACATGCCCGGGTGCTGCTGGCCGGGCCCGGGCATGTCGATGCCGGGCGCCGCGCCGTTGTTGTAAATGCCGTTGAGCGCGCTGAGCTTTCCGCTCGTCTGCGCGCGCAGCGAGGCCGGAAGCTTCGCGGCAAGCTTGGTGTCAGCCGCTTGCACGGCCTTGGCGGTCGCGGCATTGGTAGCCGCCTTTGCCGTGGCCGAGGCCTTCACCGCGCTGGTGCTCGCGGAGCCGGTCGCGTTCTGCACGACGTTGACACCCTGCACCGAGCCGGAATCGGGCATCGCGGTGCCAGTGACTGCGCCGGACGTCTCGCCGTAGGGGAAGCTCTGGCCGTTGTGCAGGGTCAGCGTTGCCTCGGGGTCGTTCTGCTCGCGCAGCGCGGCCCAGATCGCGTCACCCTGAGTGACCCCGTACGCCGACTCGGCCGCCTCCTTCACCAGCGCGGACTGCACCTCGGTGCCGCCGCCGTTGCCGAACAGGCCGCCGATGACGCCGGCGATGGCGATCAGGTCGGTCTCGGTGAAGTTCGCCATCGACTGCCCGGTCAGGTCGTACTCGCCGGGGAAGTCGTTGGCGGCTTTGACGACCGAGATGTAGTTGTTGACGCCGGCCAGGTAGTTGTCCGCGTCCGCCTTAAGCTGCGCGCCACGGGCGCCGTCCGCGGCCAGCGCGTTGACCTGCGCCTGGAGATCGGCCTCGGTGTAGGGGGCGGTCCGCCACACGTTCTGTTCGAGCCCTCGGTTGGCGGGTGCGCCGCCGGCGAAGGAGGTCAGCTCGGCCCGTCCGATGTGCCGGAACAGGTCCATGACCCACAGCCGGTCCTCGGCGCCCGCGTATCCGGCTCCGAACTCGGTCTCGGCCCTGGTTTGGCCGTAGATGTGCGGGATGTCAGCGGTGTCTCGCTGGATCGTGACTCCGGTTTCCGGTGTCTCGGTACGCGTGATGCTGGTGGCACCGAGGGAGGAGTCGTTGTAGAAGTTGTTGATCTGAGCGGTCGTCAGCCCCGTGTAGGAATTGACCAGGTTGTCATACTTGGTCAGCTGATCGTTGTTGTTCGATGGATGTACGCCGAAGACCTTGAACAGGATGATGTCGGCGAGGGTTTCGGACCCGTTCTCTCCCGGGGGGAGAATGTCGGAGCATTGACCCCCGCAGTAGTCGGTCGGCGAGGTGACGGCGGTCGCTCGTGAAGCGACGTTCGACGCCACTGCCTGCGCCTGACCGGCGGCTGCCGACACCAATAGCGCCGCGGTCGCGGCCGCGACGGTGAACAGGTGTGGACGGCGGGTGTAAGGACGGCGCCCGAATGGGCGCCGGATGCTGGTGGGGACGGTGTGGGTGTGGGTTGGGCGCACTGCTGACGCTCCGAAGGCAGGAAGAACAGGCGGTGAGGAGTGCCTTGCGTCGCGTCAACCTACTCGTGAGTAGGGTAAAGAGTCAGTCAGCGCACTGCCAAGACTGAGCTAAAACATGAGGATCATTCAAATTCCGCGTAACGGGCCGCGCGGTGCGTGGACGCCCGGTTCCGCCTCGTGGCAGGGACCCGCGGGACCTGTGGGGGTGAGGCCCGTGGGGGCGGGGCTCTGCTCGTACGGCGGAACCGGGACGGTATCAGGATTCGTAATCAGCGCCCGGACACGTCCCGTGCACCGTCACGTGGGTGATGCGGTGTTCTGTACTGCGGTCTTTCGGTGTTTCGGTGCTGCGTTGTTCGATACTGCGTTGTTCGGTACTGCGATAGTGCGGTGTTATCCGAGCAGGAAGTCCGCGCCGCCGGTCTTGGCCGCCTCGATGAAGGCGGACAGTTCCGAGACGGTGTACACCAGGGCCGGCCCCTCCGGGTCGGTGGACTGGCGCATCGCGATCCTGCCGTCCTGCAGCTTGAGGACCTCGACGCAGTTTCCGCCGTTCCCTCCGCTCCAGGGCTTCATCCAGCCATGCTGACCCAGGTGGGTCGCCGGCATTCCGTTGTATATGTCGGTGTCGGTCATTTCTAGATCTCCTTGCGAATGCCACTGAGATACGCCTCAGTGGATGGTGCGGGTGCGGCTTGTGCGCACATCCGGTCCAATGCCTCCAGGTAGACGGACACGTCATCGCGGTCGTCGATGTAGACGGCCCCGGTCAGCGATTCGCCGTAGACGATGTCCGGCAGTTCCTGGAAGCGGAACCGGAAGATACAGAACGGCCCGTACATCGCGGGATGCGGACCGGCCGCGAACGGCATCACCTGGAGAGTCACATTGGGCTGCGAACAAGCCTCGATCAGCCGGTCCACCTGAGCGCGCAGCACCTTGCGGTCGGCCGCGCGCCGGAAGACCGTCTCATCCATGACGCCCCAGAACCGTGGCGCGTTGTCACGGCTCAGCAAAGACTGACGCTCGACCCGCAGATCGACCAGCCGGTTGATCTCCGGATCGGGGGCGTGCGGAAGGCCCGCGCGCAGCACCGTACGTGCGTAATCGGGCGTCTGCAGCAGCCCATGCACGTAGTGCGGCTCGTAGGCACGGATGAGCGCGGCCTCGACCTCCAGGCTGACGTGCGCGCTGAACCAGTCAGGCAGCACGTCCCGGTAGCGGTGCCACCAGCCGGGCTGGTTGGCCTCGCGTACCAGGGCCAGGAAGGACTCGATCTCGCTGGGCTCGGTGACGCCGTACATGCGCAAGAGCCGGTCGACATAGAGAATCTTGAGGCTGACCTCAGCCTTCTCCATGCGCCGGATCGTGGAATGCGTGACGTCCAAGGCCGCCGCGGCCTCCTCGTAGCCGAGCCCGGCCTGCTTGCGCAGGTCCTCGAGTCGCTTGCCAAGGACCATTCGCATCACCGTCGGGGCGCCACCCGACGACCGTACGTCACCGCTCACGTTCTGCCTCCGCACCGGCCGCCATGCGGCTCAGTGTGCCATGTCGGTAACGCAGCGAACAGTCTGCTCATCCGATTCTGCAATTTCCAGGTTGACTCTTGCCATCCGTTGCTGGCGGACAGCATAGTGATTCCTGTGATTCAGCGTCCGCAGTCGCCGCCGACGGCGCGCCGCGCGAGGCCCGATCACCTCGGCGCGGAAGGCGAGACGCTCGTGAACCGTTCCCACCCGGCCTCGGCGGCCATTCCGGCGGCGTTCGATGCCGCCGCGAGCGCCGCCGATGAGGACGGACCGGCGCATTCCAGTCCGGCCGCCATCACGACGGCCGTCCTTCCCGCGCATAACTTCCATGGCGAGTCCGGGTTCCTGCACCGCGACGTTTTCCACCTGCCGGCGCACGGAGCCAGCGTGTCCACCGCGCGCAGCCGGATCACCGAGCAGCTGCACGACTGGGGCGTCGGCGAGTCGGTATATGAGGACGCGGCGCTGATCGTCAGCGAGCTGTTCACCAACGCGCTCGTGCACACGGACAGCAGCGAGATCACCTGCCAGCTGCAGACCACCGCGCAGACCGTGTACCTCGCGATCACCGATCAGGGCTGCGGCCCGTCGGGGCCGCGGGTCCGGGAGCCTGACGCCGAGAGCGGCCGCGGCCTGATTCTGGTCAGCGCGCTCGCCCAGCTGTGGGGCGTGAATACGGAACATGGCTGCGGCCGTACCGTGTGGGCGATGCTGCCCTGGGCTCTGCCCTCCGCCGACACCGCCTGACAGGTTCTCGACGCCCCGACCGCCGCGATGAGCTGCCGGAAGAGGGCCGCAAGCCCGTTCGGAAAAATCTTTCCCGGCGCCGGTGAACCGATCCCGGCATCCGCACGTGCTTTCGCCTCAGGGACAGCCTTCGAAGAGCGAAGGAACATGAAACGGCGAGGGCCCGGATGACCAGCACGTCTGATCTGAACATCGCCGGATCACCGATCTACGAGAGTCTCGTAGCCACCAGCGGTGATCCGTATCAGCCCCCCGCCTATCAGCTGCCCGACGTGTACGGCTCGGGCTCAGAGGTCGCCGCGTACGGCGACGGCTCGGGCGGCGGCGCCGGCGGAGCGGGACCCGGCTGGGACAGCGGCGCGCAGTGGGGCGGCGCGGGCGGTGGCCTGCCACCGAACGCCGGACCCGCCATGCTCTCGCAGTTCCTCGGCCGCATGCTCGGCGACGGGCAGAGCTGGGTCGCGGTCATGATCTTCGGCGGCCCGATCGCCGATCAGCTGCGCCAGAACCAGTTCATGCAGCAGTTCGGCACAAATCCGCAATACGCCCCACCGGGCGCGTCAGGGTACGCTAACGTTCCCGGTTACGGCTTCGGCGGCGGCTTCGGCTATGGGTCGAACAATGCCGGTGGCATGACCGAAGGCGCGATGGCGCAGGCATATCAGCAGGCTTACCAATGGGCGGCGCAGCAGCAGGCAGCGCTCGCCGCCAGCCAGTTCGAGCCGGCGCTGCCCGCGCTTCCCCCGGCCCCGGACCCGGCCATGGTCCCCGGACTGGGCGCGCCCCCGGCGCTGCCTCCGGCCGAAGCCACGCAGACTTTCGGTGGGATGCTCAGCGAGGACTGGGCCGGTTGGCTCGGCCAGACCGCGCAGGGCGCCCGCCCGCAAAGCGAGGAGGAGATGGACGAACCGCCGTACGATGCCGGCGGCGGCGGATGGAGCAGCCGGCTCGGAGCAGCCATGCGAGAACTCCGTGGCAGATAGCACTACTCTTCCGAAGCCCTACCCACTCGGAGTGGAACTGTTGAACCGGTCGTTTGGCAGGACCCTGCCAACCAAGGCGGATCAGTCCCGAAAACCGGCGCGTACCAGCGAGGACCGGCTGAGGGCGCTCTACGCGGAGCACGCCGGCCCGCTGCTCGGATACGCGCTGCGGCTGCTGCACGGTGACCGCTCGGCCGCCGAGGACGTGGTGCAGGAGACCCTGCTGCGGGCCTGGACCCATCCTGAGGCGATGGACCCGTCGCGCGGCTCGCCGCGCAACTGGCTGTTCACGGTGGCCCGCAACCTGGTCATCGATGCCATCAGGGCACGCAAGACCCG
>Ga0134128_10008855_pt1 | contig 12105 bp, 8 predicted proteins | sample KB31754_FD_96462 | JGI IMG/M metagenome (GOLD analysis project Ga0134128, IMG submission 96462) | Terrestrial soil microbial communities with excess Nitrogen fertilizer from Kellogg Biological Station, Michigan, USA - KB3-175-4 | ecosystem: Environmental > Terrestrial > Soil > Unclassified ...
CCGCCCCGTCGCCTTGGCGCGCTCGATGATCAGATCTACCCGTCCGGCGCGCTGCGGATACCATTTGTACGGCTCCATGACGGTCGCGGTCTCCGCCCGCTCCTCGTCATAGATCCGCCCCTTGCGGTCGGACACCATGCCCCATCTGCCCACACCGTCCGCCCCTCGGCGCTCGTGCATCAAGGTCGTGGTCGCCACCGCCCAACCCTTGCCGACCTCCGCGACGAGATGCTCGGGCGGCACTTCGGCGTCGGTGAAGAACACCTGGTTGAACGACGCATGGCCGTTCATCTGGCGCAGCGGATGCACCTCGACGCCCGGCTGATGGATGTCGAGCACGAAATACGACAGCCCCTGATGCTTCGGCACGTCCCAGTTCGTGCGCGCCAGCAGCAGGCCCCAATCGGCGTGATGGGCGCTCGTCGTCCAGACCTTCTGCCCGTTGATCACCCAGCGGTTGCCCTTGAACTCGGCCCGCGTCATCGCCCCCGCGAGATCGGAGCCGCTGCCCGGCTCGCTGAACAACTGGCACCACGTATCTTCGCCGGTGAGGCTGCGGCGGAGAAATTTCTCCTTCTGCATGTCGCTGCCATGCGCGAGCAAGGTCGCGGCGGCGAGGCGGCGGATGCCGGTCTTGGCGACGCCGACCGCGCCGATCCGCTTCATCTCCTCCTCGACCACGAGTTCGAGCGGCAACGGCAGCTCGCGGCCGTACCAATCCTTCGGCCAGCTCGGCACGCCCCAGCCGGAATCGATCAGCTTGTTGCGCCACTCGACCAGGCCGAGATCGGGATTCCAGTTCGCCTCCAGCCAGGCGCGCACCTCGGCGCGGACGGAGGCTTCGGTCGGTTCGCTCATGCTCATTCCCTCCGCTCAGACGCCCCAGGCCTGCATCATCTTCTCGCGATGCCAGGTCGGGTCACCGAGGAACACCTCCGAGCTCTTGGCGCGCTTGAACCAGAGATGCGTGTCATTGTCCCAGGTGAAACCAATCCCGCCGTGGATCTGGATGGTATGGATCGCCGTCTGCATGTAGGCCTCCGACGCGCAGGCCTTGGCGAGCGAGGCGAGCGCGGGCAGGTCCGCGTCATCCTCGGCGGCGGCCGAGGCGGCCTGATACGCCGCCGATCTGGCGAGCTCGACATCGACCAGCATGTCGGCCTGCTTGTGCTTCATCGACTGGAACGAAGCGATGGTGCGGCCGAACTGCACGCGAAGATTGGCGTAGTCGAGTGCCGACTGACGCAGCCGGTCCGCGCCGCCCACCATCTCGTTTGCCAAGCACGAAGCGGCCTGCATCATCGTCCTGGCAAACGGCGCGGCGCCGCCGCCTTCCTCGCCCAAAAGTTCGGCCTCGACCGAACGGAATTCGAGCCGCGCCTGCTTGCGCGTCGGGTCGATCACGTTAAGCGCGCGGCGGCTCAGACCCGGCGCGTCGCCCGCCACGGTGAAGAACGACAGCCCCTCGTCGCCGCGTGAACCCGGCCGACGCGCGAGCACGACGATCACATCCGCCGTGTGCCCGTCGAGCACGAAGCTCTTGACGCCGTCGAGCCGAAACTTGCCGCCGGCCGACGTCGCGGTCGTCTCGATACCCTCGGCATCCCAACGTCCGTTCGGCTCGGCAAACGCGAGCGTGGCGATGGTATCGCCGGTGGCAATCGACGGCAGCAGCGCGAGCTTCTGTCCGTCCGTCCCGGCGTTCATGATCGCGGTCGCGGCGAGCACGATCGAGCCAAAATACGGGGCGCACAGCAACGCCCGTCCCATCTCCTCCAGCACGATACCGAGCTCGACGAAGCCAAAACCCTGACCGCCATAGCTCTCCGGGATATGCACCCCTGTCAGCCCGAGCTGCTGGTTGATCTCGCGCCATCCCTCGCGGTCCCAACCCGCCTCTGTCTCCATCAACCGTCGGACGGCGGTCGCCGGCGACTTCTCCTCCAGAAACCGGCGCAGGACCGACCGGAACTCCTCCTGCTCGCTGGTGAAACTAAACTGCATGGGGTCTCCTCCGGGCCGCGACCGGCCTACATCTTTTTCCCGATGGTCCAGCCGCCATCGACGGTGAGGATCGCGCCGGTGATGAAACCGTTCGCCTCGTCCGCGAGGAACAGGATCGCGTTGGCAACTTCGCGCGGCTCCGCCCAGCGGCCGAGCGCGTGGATGTCGCGGATCGTCTGCGCGTAGTTCGGGTCTTGGAAGTAGCGCTCGGTCAGCGGCGTCCGCACCACGCCGGGTGCCACCGCGTTGACGCGGATGCCTTTGTCCCCGAGTTCGAGCGCCATCTCGCGCGTCAAGCCGACGACGCCGTGCTTCGACGCGGTGTACGCCGCGCGGTTGGGCGCCGCCATCAGCCCCAGCGTGGAGGCGAGATTGACGATCTGCCCGCTCTTGCCCTCGCGCACGAGGCGGCGTGCAAAGGCCTGGCTCGGCAGGAAGGTGCCCGAGAGATTGACGTTGATCACCCGCTGCCATTCCTCGAACGACAGGTCGAGCACGCTGACGATTTCGCGGATGCCGGCGGAATTGACCAGCACGTCGAGCCGGCCGAGCGAGGATGCCGCCGCTTCGACCAGCCGGGCCACGGAATCCGGGTTCGCGACGTCCACCTGGAAGGCGTGCGCCTCTCCCTTGCGGCGGCGAATTTCCGCGGCCGTCGCCTCCGCGCGTTCAAGGTCGAGATCGCCCACGGCGACGTGCGCCCCTTCCTCCATCGCCGCATAGCAGACCTGTTGCCCGATGCCGCTGCCGCCGCCCGTGACCAGCACGCCGCGATCCTGAAATCGCATTCTTCCCCCCCCCGGTCGACTGCCCGACGCTTCCGTCGCGTCCGACAGCATGGCAACGTCGCGCGTGACATATCAAGGGGAGGGGCCGGAATGAGCGAGGGTCGCGCGAGGAACACGGCGGGCAAGCCGGTGGCCGTGGTGATCGGCGCCACCTCCAAATGGCAGGCGGACGGCCGCAACACCAAGCTGGCGCATGGCCGGAGCGTGGACGATAGCGATCTGCCGGTCGGCGTGCGCTGGGGCGTCGGCGGCGCCATCGCGCAGAGATTCGCGCGAGAAGGGTTCTTCGTCGTCCTGACCACGCGCTCCGAGCCCAACGCCTCGGCTCTCGCGGCGGCGATCCGCGAGCAGGGCGGCGCGTGCGCCATCGTCGAGCTCGATGTCGCCTCGCAGGACTCCATCGCGGCGGCATTCGCGCGAATCCGGGACGACGCCGGCGACCCGGATGTCCTGATCTACAACGCCGGCTATCTCGAAGGCCGCGATCTTCCCCCCGAGAAGGAATTGCTCGAACACATCCCGGTGGAGATGTTCGACACCGCGCAGCACATCGCCAGCCGAGGACCGTTCCTGGTCGCCAAGGAGGTGCTGCCGGCGATGCGACGCAAGGGCGCGGGCTCGTTCTTTTTCACCAACAACGCCAAGTCGCTGCGTGGCATGAAGCGCATGACAGGCGAATCGCTCTACTACCCGAGAGTGATGATGCGGACCTTGGCGCAGGTGCTCACGGAAGAGTACTCCGAGCACGGCGTCCACGTGGCCAACGTGGTGATCGACGGCACCATCGACTCACCCGGCACGCGGGCGTTGCCCAAAGTGCGGAACCGGCCGGAGATCGTGATGAACCCGGTGAAGATCGCCGAGGCGTTCTATTACCTGCACACTCAGGATCGCTCGTGCTGGACACACGAGCTCCAACTCACGCCGTTTTCGACCAAGCCGAGCCATTGACCATGAGCGGACCTCTCGCCGGCATTCGCGTGCTCGATCTGACCACGGTGCAGATGGGGCCGTGGTGTACCCGTATCCTCACCGACTACGGCGCCGACACCATCAAGGTCGAGGCACCGGAGGGCGACTCCTCGCGCTATACCGGCATCGCGCGCAATCGCGGCATGAGCGGGAGCTTCCAGCACAATGCGCGCGGCAAGCGCAGCATCGCGATGGACCTCAAGCAGCCGTCGGCGCGCGAGGCGCTACTCCGGCTGGTGCCGACCGTGGACGCCTTCGCGTCGAACATCCGCCCGCAAGCGCTGGCCCGGCTCGGTCTCGATTACGAGTCGGTGAGGGCGCACAACCCCTCCATCGTCTATCTCAGCATGGTCGGCTATGGCAGCGGCGGGCGCTACGCCGGACGCCCCGCGTATGACGACCTGATCCAGGCGGCCTCGGGGATTCCGATGCTGCTGCAACGCTCGACCGGCGAGCCACGCTTCATCCCGATGGCGGCGATCGACCGCATCGTCGGCTCGGCCGCCGCCAACGCGCTGCTCGCCGGCTTGCTGGCACGCGCGCGCACCGGCACCGGCCAGCACATCGAAGTCCCGATGTTCGAGACGATGGCGCAGTTCGTGCTCGCGGAGCACATGCAGGGCCGCACCTTCGAGCCGCCCGCCGGCCCGGCCGGCTACGCGCGCACGCTGTCGCGGCAGCGTCGACCGTATCCGACCAAGGACGGCTTCATCGCCGCGCTGCCATACAATGACGGGCAGTGGCGCCGGTTCTTCGCCGCCATCGGCAAGTCCGAAGTCGTGGAGCAAGATCCCCGCTTCGCCGACATCGCCGCGCGCACGGCGAACATCGACGCGCTGTACGAAATGCTCGGCGACGAGCTGAAGCACCGCACCACCGACGAGTGGCTGGAGTTGCTGGAGCAGAACGACATCCCCTGCATCCGGCCGAACACGCTGGAGAGCCTGCTCGACGATCCGCATCTCGCCGATGTCGAATTCTTCGGTTTCGCGGAGCATCCGTCCGAAGGCCGCATCCGCACCATGCGCGAGCCGAGCACCTGGTCGGAGACCGCGCCGCCCACCGGCCGGTTCGCACCCCGCCTCGGCCAGCACACCCGCGAGATTCTCACGGAGGCGGGGTACTCACCCGACGAAATCGACGGGCTGCTCGATCAGCGCGCCGTGGGCGACCAGCCGTAGACGCGCCGCAGCGTCTCGCCCATGAGAATCGCCCGATCGCTGTCGCTGAGCCGATCCGTCACCCGGAACGCCTCGACGCCCTGCTCGTAGGTCAGCAACGCGGTGGCGCGCGTCCAATCGGTGCCCCACATGCAGCGGTCGAGACCGAAGGCATCGAAGATGCGGCCGAGCGGGTCCCAGATGTCCTTGTAGGGAAACGGCTCGTGCGACAACGTGCAGGCGCCCGAGATCTTCACCGTCACGTTGTCATGTGCCGCCAGCGCCAGCAGCTTGGGCAGCTCCGCGAATGGCTCCGCCGGCACCGGCGGCTCGAACGGCTGCCGCAGCCCGAGATGGTCGATCACCAGGCTCGTGTTCGGATTGCGCGCGGCCAGTTGCTGCGCCTGCTCCAGCCGTCCCCAGCACAGCAGATTGACCGGCAGGCCGTGCCGCGCGGCGGCTGCCAGCACGCCGTTGATGCCCGGGTGGGCGGCGTCCTCCGGCATCCCATAGGCCAGCATGAGGCGGATCGCCACGGTCCCCTCGGTCGCCTTCCATTCCGCGATGGTATCCGCAACGCCGGGGTCTGTCGGATCGACCGGCTTTACCAGCGCGAAACGCCCAGGATGCGCGGCGCGAACTTGCAGGGCGTAGCTCGCGTCGTAACGATACAGCGTGAATGGCGAGACCAGTATCGCGCCGTCGACGCCGACCGCGTCCATCGCGGCTACCATCTGGTCCCCGGTCACCTCCGGCGGGCCGTGCAGCACGGCGGCCCAGGGCCGGCCCGGATGGTTACGTTCATAAGCGTGCACTTGGACGTCGATCGTCGGCATGGCCCGAACCCTCCCGGTGACGACCCATCGTCCGGCATTCCGGCACGGAGGTCCACCTCGCCCAAACCGTGGGGGTGGGTTGAGCGCCCCGAGAGCGGCGGCTAGCTTGTTGCAAGACGAATAGGGCATCACAGATCATGACGCTGGCGATCCGCACCGACGAGAGCACGGGCCTCAAGCTGTTCAACACGCGCGCGGCAAAGGCGACGGAGAAGATCGCCGGCAAGGGCTATTCGACGATCGACGACGAATCGCTGAAGACGCTCCCGCCGCCGCCGCCAGGCGCGGTGTTCAACGCCGAGGAGCAAGCCAAGTACCGCGCCTTCAAGGAGGCGCGGCGAGGCGCCGCCGACTACATGACGATGGAAGGCGAGTTCGCCAAATACCTCGAGGACGTCTATTCGGCGCCCCCGGTCGAGCGGGAGCCGCTGCATGACGATTGCGAGATTCTCGTGGTCGGCGCGGGTTTCGCCGGGCTGCTGCTCTGGTACCGGCTGCGCGAGGCCGGCTTGCACGATGTCCGGTTCTGCGAGAAGGGCGGCGATGTCGGCGGCACCTGGTACTGGAACCGCTATCCCGGCATCGCCTGCGACGTCGAATCCTACAGCTACCTGCCGCTGCTGGAGGATATGAAATACTTCCCGACGATGAAATTCGCCTCCGGATTCGAGATCCTCGAATACTGCCAGAGCATGGCGGAACGATCCGGCTTCTACGACCGCTGCCTGTTCCATACCACCGTCGAGCAGACGGTTTGGGATGAAACGACCGGGCGCTGGACGGTCCACACCGACCGGGGCGACCAGATGCGCGCGCGCTACGTCGTGCTGGCGAACGGCATCCTCACCACGCCCAAGCTGGCCCGCATCGAGGGCATGGAGAGCTTCGCGGGCGAGGCGTTCCATACGTCGCGCTGGGACTACACCGTGGACCTCGAAGGCAAGCGCGTCGGCATCATCGGCACGGGTGCCACCGCCGTGCAGGTGATCCCGGAAATCGCCAAGGTGGTGAAGGAGCTTTTTGTCTTCCAGCGCACGCCGTCCTCGATCGACGTCCGCGACCAGCGCGCGACGACCGAGGAGGAGATCGAAACCTGGTCCAAGGAGCCCAACTGGGCGCGGGCGAGGCGGGAGAGACTCGCCAAGATTTCATCCGGGCGAACCGCGCTCACGGCCAACGACGACTATCTTTCCGGCAAGATCGCCGATTTCAAGGTGCGCAAGCAGCACGAGCGAGAGCTATCGCCGGAAGAGCTGATCCAGCGTCAGCTCAACAGCAACTTCCGCATCATGGAACAGATCCGCGCCCGCGTGGATGCGATCGTCAAGGACCCGAAGACCGCCGAGGCGCTCAAGCCCTACTATCCCTATGGCTGCAAGCGGCCGACCTTCCACGACGAGTTCCTGCCGACGTTCAACCTGCCGCACGTGACGCTCGTCGATACGGCGCCGCTCGGCGTCACAAAGATCAACGCCAAGGGCGTGGTGCATAATGGGAAGGAATACCCGCTCGACGTTCTGATCTACGCAACCGGGTTTCAGTGGATGGCGACCTCGACGTTCAACATGATTACCGGGCGCGGCGGACAGACCCTGCGGCGGAAATGGCAGTCGGAGGGCGTCAAGACGTTCCTCGGCCTGCACAGCCACGGCTTTCCCAACCTGTTCATCATGTCGGGCCCGCAAGGCGGCGGCGGGCAGTTCAATTTCACTCGGGGGATTGAGGGCCACGTCGATTACGTGATCTGGATGCTGAAAACGATGCGCGAGCGCGGCGCCGGCATTGTCGATGTCAAGAAGGAGCCCGAGATCGCCTATGCCGAGCACTGCCGCGAGGCCGACATAAGAACCAGCCCGCTGCGTGACTGCATCTCGTACTACAACGGCGACGGAGCCGCGCAGCCTGGCAGCTTGGCGTACTACGGCGGCCCCGAGAAATGGCACGAGCTCCGCCGCGCCGCGCAGGAGTCGCTGGAACCCTATGTGTTCGAGAGCGCGCCGACCTAGCCGCCGGCGCGCACCTCACGCCACCCCGACGGCTTTCTTCTCGACCAGGCCGTCGATCTCGGCCTGGTCATAGCCAAGCTCTCGCAGCACCTCGCTGGTGTGTTCGCCGAGGCCCGGCGGCATACGGTGAATCCCGGCGGGGCTGGCGGAGAAGCGCGCCGGCGGCCGGGCTTGGCGGATTTTGCCCTCGGTGGGATGATCGAGCTCGGGAAACATGCCCACGGCCTTGAGGTGCGGCTGCTCGGCGATCTCGGTCAGCTTCGCGAAGCCGGTATGCGGCACGTCGATCCGCAGCAGCAACTCCTCCCACTCCGCCGTGGTCCGGCTCGGCGCGATGTCGCGCATCCGGTCATAGATCTTGTCGATGTTGCGGGCGCGCAGCACGGGGTCACGCACCGAGAATTCCTCGATGCACTCGGGATGTCCCACGGCCTCGAAGAAGGCGCACCAGTTGTCGCCCGAATAGGGCAGCATGGTCAGCCAGCCATCCTTGGTCCGCACCGGGCGCCGCGCCTTCATGCGCTGGTAGCCCGACGGCCCGATCGGCGGAACGAAGGCGTAGCCTCCGAACATCTCGATGCTGTTGAACGCCGCCAGCGTCTCCAGCATCGGCACCTCCACCATCTGTCCCTCGCCGGTGCGCTCGCGATGCAGCAGCGCGGCGGTCACGGCGGCGGTCAGCGCCATGCCGCAAATCTTGTCGCCGACCAGGCTGGGCACGAAGGCGGGCTCATCGTCGGTGCCCATCGCGGAGGCGAAGCCGGAGGCCGCCTGGATGATCTCGTCGAATGCCGGCCGGGCGCGCCACGGGCCGTCCTGACCGAAGCCGGTCGCCACCGCGTAGACGAGCCTCGGGTTGAGCGCCGCGCAGGTCTCGTAGCTGAAGCCAAGCCGGGCGAGCCCGGCGGGACGGATGTTGCTCACCAGCGCGTCCACGGTGGGGATCAGCCGGTGCAGCACCGCCTTGCCGTCCGGGTGCTTCAGATCGACCGCGAGGCTGCGCTTGTTGCGGTTCACCGCCATGAACTGCCCGCTCATGCCGCGATTGCGGAACTGGCCGGAGTTGCGCCAGGTGTCGCCGGTCAGGCTCTCGACCTTGATGATCTCGGCGCCCCAGTCGCCCAGGGTCTGCGCGCCGAACGGGCCGAACAGCACCGTGGTGAGATCGAGAATGCGGAGGCCCTTGAGCGGCCCGGTGGGTGCGGCCATCGTGGTTCGGTTCCTGGTCGGTGTTGCGCCAGAATAGGAAAGACGGGAGCAAGGTGCGAGTGGCAGCCAGGAGGAACCGATGAGCGAACGCGATTTCAGGGCGGCGGGCTATTCGTGGCGCCTGCACTGCGGCCGTGCGGTGATCGAGCAAGGCCTGAAGGAGGCCGTGGCGCGAGTCGGCGCGAAGCGAGCGTTCGTGGTGTGCTCGCCCTCCGTCAATCGGCGCACCGACACGGTCCAGCGCATCGCGGCGGCGCTCGGCGACCGCTATGCCGGCGTGTTCGACGGGATCGAGAAGGATTCGACCTACGCCTCGGTGTGCGCCGCGAAAGCGGCCGCGAACGATGCCGGGGCCGATCTGCTGATCGCGGTCGGCGGCGGCAGCGTCATCGTCGCCGTGCGCGCGGTGGCGATCTTCATGGCCGAGCCGCAAGACCCGCTGCGGATCATGACCCAATACCCGGAAGGCAAGCCCGCCTACAGCCCTCGGCTGCTCGCGCCGAAGCCGCCCATCGTCAATATTCCCACCACCCCGAACAGCGCCATGAACCGCGCCTGTACCGGCCTGAAGAACCCCGATCTCGACCACCGCATGGAGTATTTCGATCCCAAGACGCGGCCGCAGGCGATCTTCCTCGACGAAGCCGCGTTGCTCAGCGCGCCGCCGGGGCTGATCCGCTCCACGGCGACGACGGTGTTCGCCGGCCTGGTCGGCGCGATGGCGCAAACCGAGATCAATCCGCTGGCGGAGGGCGACCGCGACCACGCCTTCCGGTTGGCGTACCGCGCCTATCCCCGGCTCGTGGACGAGCTCGAAAATCCGTCGCTCCGCATTGATCTCTGCATCGCCGCCTTCCTGCAGAACCGCGCGGAGGATGACGGGTCACGCAGGTTTCGCGGCGGCACGTTCTCCGGCGACTACGCGGTCTCGACGGCGCTTCACGTGCGCTACCCGCATGTCGGGCAGGGCGAGTCCACCTCGGTCGTCCACGCGGCGAAAATCCGCCTCTCGGAGGCGGTCGATGCGCGGTCCGCGCGGCAGGTCGCGGAAGCAATCGAGGTCTGGCGCGACGGGATGGACGCGCGACAGGCGGCACTCGCCGTGGCCGACACGCTCGAAGCACTCTATACGCGCATCGGAGTACCGACGCGGTTGCGCCAGCTTGATATCCCGCGCAACGAGTTGCCGACCATCGCCAAAGAGACGGTGAAGAACTTCAACGCCAATGCCGGCGTGCGCTCGGCCGAGGACCGGATCGCGGACGCGATGCGGCTGCTCGAGGCTGCGTACTGAGCGCCCGCACCCTCACCAGGGATCGACGTACGGATACTTCTTTGTCGTTCGCGGGGGAACCGGCGGGAGCCGGCGCATGCTCTGGGCGATCCAGTCGCGCGTGTCCGCCGGGTCGATGACGTCATCGATGCCGCCGCCAGCCGCCGCGTTGACCGCTTTGGCGCTATCGTACGCGGCGCTGGTCCGCCGCTCGAATTCCTCCCGCCGCGCCTCCGCATCCTCGATCGCCATGAGTTCCTTGCGGTAGCCGAGCTTCACCGCGCCTTCGATGTTCATTCCGGCGAACTCGGCGGTCGGCCACGCAACGGCGAAGAACCCGACCAGCGTGCCCGCGCCGCACATCGCCTGGGCGCCGAGGCCGTAGGCCTTCCGCACCACCACGCTGAACAGCGGCGCGGTCATGTTGGCGCCGACGTTGAACAGTCGGGTGCAATGGCGCACGAGCGCCGTGCGCTCCACCTCCGGCCCGACCATGATCCCCGGACAGTCGATCAGGCTGAGCACGGGAATGTCGAACGCATCGCATAGCTGCAGGAAGCGCGCGCCCTTGTCGGCGCCATCGGAGTCGACCGCGCCGGCCAGGTGATGCGGATTGTTCGCCACAACGCCGATCGGGCGCCCCTCGACGCGGATGAAGGCGGTGATCAGCCCGACGCCGAATTTGGGTCGGATTTCCAGCACCGATCCCTCATCGGCGATCGTCTCGATGATCTCGCGCATGTCGTACAACCGGAGCCGGTTCTCCGGAATGACGTGACGCAGGCGCCGCTGGTCGGGCGCCTTCCAGGACGCGATCGGGCCTTGGAAATAGGACAGATATTTCCGCGCCGTTTCGACCGCCTCGACCTCGTCCTTGACCAGGATGTCGACGACGCCGTTCGGCACCTGGACCGACATCGGCCCGACTTCCTCGGGCGTGTAGATGCCGAGCCCGCCGCCCTCGATCATCGCCGGGCCGCCCATGCCGAGCGTCGATCCCTCGGTCGCGATGATCACGTCGCTGCACGCCACCAGCGCGGTATTGCCAGCGAAGGTCCGGCCGTTGACGACGGCGACCAGCGGCACCAGGCCGCTGAGCTGCGAAAACGTCGTGAACGTGTGCGTGTCGACCGCGACCCGCGGCCCGATATTGTCCTCCCCCGGCCGTCCGCCGCCGCCCTCGCCGAACAGCACCAGCGGCAACCGGAAGCGCTGCGCCAGCTCGAATATCCGGTCCTGCTTGTAGTGGTTGCGATGACCCTGCGTGCCCGCCAACACGGTGTAGTCGTAATGCACGATCGCCGCCCGCGAGCGCGTCTCGTCGAACAACGTGCCATTGATCGAGCACGTGCCGGCGACCACGCCGTCGGCGGGGGTGTTCTTCCGCAGCTCGTCGATCGAGTGCCGCTGATGCTGGCGGGCGACGATCAGCGGCCAGTATTCCTTGAACGATCCAGGGTCGACCAGCTGCTCGATGTTCTCGCGCGCCGTGCGGTATCCGAGCTTGCGGCGGCGCGCCACCGCCTCCGGCCGGTTCTCGTCGAGCGTCAGCGCGTGCCGGTCCTGGGCCTCCCGCAGGTCGGGGCGGATGTAGTCCGGATCGATCTCCGCTTCGGTGTCGATCGCGCCGCCCGCGACCTCGGCTTCCTCGATGAAGATGATCGGATAGGTTTCGCGAACCACGTCGCCGGGCGTCATGGTGATCCCGCGCACGATGCCGCCATGCGGTGCGGCGATGACGTGTTCCATCTTCATCGCCTCGATCACGGCGATGCGCTGCCCCTGTCGTACCGCGTCGCCGATCGCGACGTCGATGCTCACTACCGTGCCCTGAATCGGCGACGGGACACCCACCGA
>Ga0134128_10008857_pt1 | contig 12102 bp, 7 predicted proteins | sample KB31754_FD_96462 | JGI IMG/M metagenome (GOLD analysis project Ga0134128, IMG submission 96462) | Terrestrial soil microbial communities with excess Nitrogen fertilizer from Kellogg Biological Station, Michigan, USA - KB3-175-4 | ecosystem: Environmental > Terrestrial > Soil > Unclassified ...
ACGGTTGCCAGCCGGCTGCCGGTGATCGAACATCTGTTCGAAAAGAACGTGACGCACGATTCCCCGCGAGAGAGCTTCAATATCCCTTACGGAAATTTTTTGAAGATTCACTACAAGGATCGGACCGTCATGCCGGGCAACGAAACGGACGGTTGCGAGCCCGACGTCAGTCCATTTGAAATCGCGACTCAGAGCTGGAAGACGTTCAACATTTTGTATTCGCAGACCGACGACAAGAGCTGGCTCAACCACCGCGATGAAGTGGAGCGTCTGGCCGTGCCGTATGAGCCGAAGAACATGATCGACCTTAACTGGAAGATTCATTTTCTGACGACAATCGGCAAAGAGAAGTATGCGCCGCAACTGAAGACGCTGGTCAATCAGCTTTACAGCTACGAGCAGCCGAACGGCATGTGGCCGTATCCATTCGACAAGAAGGCGAAGCCCTCGGATTTCATTTCGTATCACTCAGTCCTCGCGCTGGCGTTGGCGGGCCACCGCCCGGAGACCGACGCGAACATGGCCAGAGCAGTCCATGCGCTGATGACGGCTCAACGGCAGGAAGGAGACTGGGAAGGCGATCCGGTCTATCAGGGTTTCAACACGCCTTTCCGCGCTACGGAATTCGCGGTGATGGCTTTGTCCACGCTCTATCCCGGTCCCGACAAGAAACCGGCTGAGCAGAAGGGCTGGAACGACGCGTTTCCGGCTCCGCCCACGCACTTGGCGAAGAACGATCTTCCAGTGCTGCTGCATCAATTGGATCAGTTTTGGGATCTCGCGCCCGCGCCGGTTCTCGAGCAGATCCGCGACGTTTTGAAGACGAGCGATCAGCCGCTGGCACGTGAGGCGGCGGCACGGGCGTTGGGACATATGGCCGACCCCGGCTCAATTCAGGATTTGATTGCATCGCTCGGCGATTCGAGCAAGATGGTCCAACGCACGTCTGGATGGGCGCTGCGCATGATTCTGGAGCGCCGCCCAAACGTTGCGGCGGAAGGACGCGCGGCTCTTACGGAGGCGCTCGGTTCGCCGGATGCGCGCACCCGCTGGGGCGCGACGCAGCTTTTCAATCAACACTTCAAGTACATTTCAGACGACGCCCAGCTTCGCGCGGCGCTGGAAAAAGATCTGGACGATTCGGCGCCCGGCACTCGCCTGAACGCGGCGCGGGGCTTGTGGCAATGGTCTTACTGGCAGTCCGACCATCGGGACGCGAGTAATGGAATTCTCGAGACGCTTGCGACGCGGCTGAATACGGAAACCGACCCGATGGTCCGGCGCGCGATACACGAAAGCATCTACGACGTGCTGGATGAGAACACGGGTTATTTGGAAGCGTGGGTGCGAACGGCCAGCACGGACGCGGATAAAAAGAAGATCGCGGACGGCTATCAATCCGTCGTGCGCGATCAGGCGCATGTACTGGCGAAAGTGCTACGCGAGGGTACGCCGCTCGGACGCAAGGGCGTCCTCGAATCGCTCTGGGATTTCCACATACGCCACTACGCCTTGCCGCAGCTTAAGAGCAACACAGTGTCGATCGCTTTGCCGGCGGTGTTTACGAAATACGTCAGCGGAGTTCCTTTATTGCATGAGCCAGGCTACGTCTATCCGCCGTATCAGGAAACGGCCGATTTCCATTACGACGTGCACAACGGCTTTTATCAGACGCGTGTTGGAAACGACAGCGACCTGATTCATTTCTTCGAGAGCTCGGGGCCGGAACTGGAAGAGGCGCTGATCGACTGCCTGCAAGGCGCAGACAGCGATATGAAAATCAATGTCCTGAAGGCTGGCAGCACGTTGAGCGGCGCGGGCGATCAGCGTTTCGCGCAAGCGGCGCTGCAACTCGCACTCGATCCCGACAAGCAGGTTCGCGATACCGTGAAATACGTCTACCAGAACGGCCAGCGTGGAATTCTGAACATCGACGCTCCAGGCGCGCTCGATCCGGGCTTGGTAAAAACCGTCACCGAGATTCTCGGTAACGGCACGCCCGATGCGCAGTCCGTCGCGCTCCCGTTACTCGCGGCGCTTCCGAGCGACTCGCCGTGGACGCATCAACCGGAAGTGATCGCGGCCGTTCGCTCGCTGGTTGAACGGCAGCCGCGCGTGAAGAATTATGCGGAAGTGCTAAGCGCGGCGGCTTCTTTTCCAAGTCTGATCGAGGAGCCGGCGCTTCGGGCGCAAATTCTCGACGCGTTTCACGATCCCGATCCGGACGTGCAGCGCGCCGCCATTGAAACGGCGCTCGGGCGGTTTCTGGATGAGCCGCAAACGGCTTCGCTGGTTGGGCAGGCGTTCGATCATCTGGCAAGTTCGCAGCGGAGCATCCTGATTGAGGCGGTGAACGATCCGAAATTCATGCGGCGTCATCTGGGAGTCGCGGGCGGCGCCGTGTCGCAGGATCAGTCTTACTTCCTGGGAGCAAAGTACGTGTACCACGATCCCAACTTCCTGGAACAGCCGCTGGTCTATCATGCGGTCCTGGATAGCCTCTCCGACCGCGATGCAAATGTGCGGGCAGCCGCGCTCGATGTATTGCGCAAGGTGAAGGGCATTGAGGACAAGCCCGAATTTCATGCAGCGGTCGAAAAGCTACGCAACGATCCGAATCCGCGCCTGCAATTGATTGCCGGACGCGTGCTCGAAGGAAAGAAACTGAACGACGCTCTCGCCGACGTGGAGCCTGGTTCAGTGCTCGATTTCAACTATTTTGTCGCCAAAGTTGAACCGATTCTTGCAACCACGGGCGCCGACGGAAAAGCGTGCGTGATGTGCCACGCGAGCCATGTCATTTTCCGCCTGCATCCACCGAATGCCGACGGGCAGTTCTCGCCACAGGATAGCGAATCGAACTACAAATACGCGATGCGGGTCGTGGATATCGGCAACCCGACGCACAGTCTGATGCTGATTAAACCGACACGCCCAACCGACGCGGCCGGCAATGTCGCCGATTATTTGGCGACGCACAACGGAGGCCAGCGCTGGCCCGGCAACGAATCGAGCTGGCAGTATAAAACTATTCTCCAGTGGATTCGAGGCGCCAGGCTGGATAACGGCAGTAAGAAGGCCCGAGCCTCGCGATAGAGGCCGATCAATCTTCTTGCGTGACTTTTAGAACGGAGAGGAAGGCTTCCTGCGGAATTTCCACGCGGCCTACGCGTTTCATCCGCCGCTTGCCTTCCTTTTGTTTTTCAAGCAGCTTGCGTTTGCGCGAGATGTCGCCGCCGTAGCACTTGGCCAGCACGTTCTTCCGCATTGCGGCAATGGTTTCCCGTGCAATGATTTTGTTTCCGATAGCCGCCTGAAGCGCCACTTCGAACATCTGGCGCGGAATCAGTTTTCGCAACCGCTCAATCAGCGCTTTGCCGCGTTCGTAAGCGAAATCCTTGTGGATAACGATCGATAACGCATCCACGGGATCGCCCGCCACCAGCACATCGAGCTTCACCATCGGCGACACGCGGCGTCCGGCCAGATGATAATCGAGCGACGCATAGCCACGCGATGCGGATTTCAGCCGGTCGTAAAAATCGAGCACGATTTCGTTCAACGGCAGCTCGTATACCAGCAGCACCCGCGCGCTGCCGATATATTCAAACTTCTTTTGCGTTCCACGTTTTTCTTCGAGCAGCTTCAGAATCTCGCCGACATACTCTTCCCGCGTGATCACCGTGGCTTCGATGATCGGTTCCTCGATCTGCTTGATTTCGGCGGGATCGGGAAATTTCGTCGGACTCTCCACCTCGATCACTTCGCCGTTCAACTTGGTGATGCGGTACCGAACGCCGGGCGCCGTCGTAATCAGGTCGATCTCGAATTCGCGTTCCAATCGCTCCTGCACGATTTCCAGATGCAGCAGGCCCAGGAATCCGCAACGAAATCCAAACCCGAGCGCGACCGAATTTTCCGGCTCGAAGTTGAAAGAACTATCGTTCAGGCGCAGTTTTTCGAGCGCCTCGCGCAAGCGTCCGTGTTCATGCGATTCCACCGGATAAAGCCCCGCGAAGACCATGGGCTTCGCTTCCTGAAATCCCGGCAGAGGCTCGGAGGCCGGGCTTGCGTCATCGGTGATCGTATCGCCGATCTTCGCGTCCGCCACGGTTTTGATGTTCGCGAAGAGGAACCCGACTTCACCCGCCGAAAGTTCGTCGCAAGGAATCGGCTTGGGCGATTGATAGCCGAGACCCTCTACGTCGTAAACGATTCCGTTCGACCACAACCGGATCTTCTGCCCCGCGCGAACTCGTCCATCCACCACACGCATCAGAATGATGACACCGCGATAAGTATCGAACCAGGAATCGAAGATCAGCGCGCGAAGAGGCGCTTCCGGATCGCCGCCCGGTGGAGGCACGCGAGTGACGATAGCCGCGAGTACGTCCGGAACGCCGAGGCCGCTCTTCGCGCTCACGAGCAAAGCGTTGTCCGCGGGCAATCCGATCACTTGCTCGATCTGTTCGCGAACCCGCTCCGGCTCGGCCGAAGGCAGATCGATCTTGTTAATGATGGGAATAATTTCGAGATTATGGTTCAGCGCGAGGTAAGTATTGGCGAGCGTTTGGGCTTCGACGCCTTGCGACGCATCCACCACCAGCAGAGCGCCTTCGCATGCCTGCAGGCTTCGCGAAACTTCGTACGTGAAGTCGACGTGCCCAGGCGTGTCAATCAGATTAAGCTGATAATCCTGGCCATCCGAAGCGCGATAGCTCAAACGCACCGCATGCGCTTTGATGGTGATCCCGCGCTCGCGCTCGAGGTCCATCGTATCGAGCACCTGCGCTGTCATCTCGCGCTGCGAAAGCGCGCCGGTTACTTCGAGCAGGCGATCCGCAAGGGTGGATTTGCCGTGATCGATATGCGCAATGATGGAAAAATTCCGGATAAAGCTGGGATTCATCGCCGGGACCCATGCGGTAAAATGAAGGCCGAAACACGATTATCCCATATGTCCCCGGTGATCGAAGGAAAACTCGAAGCGCGCGGTTTGAAGTTCGCCATCGTTGTCGGACGGTTCAATAGCTTCATTACGGACCGGTTGCTCGATGGCGCTCTCGACGCGCTGCGCCGCACCGGCGTTGACCCGGCGGACATCACAATCGTAAAAGTGCCAGGGGCGTGGGAAATTCCCCTAACGGTGAAGACGATCGCGCAACAAGGCAATCGAGACGCCATCATTGCGTTGAGCGCTGTAATTCGCGGAGAAACTTCCCATTTCGACCATGTCGCCGGTGGAGCGGCGAACGGCATCGCGCGAATCTCGATCGATGCCGGCATCCCCATCGCATTCGGCGTGCTGACCACGAATACTGTCGATCAGGCAGTGGATCGCGCCGGCGGGAAAAGCGGAAATAAAGGATTTGACGCGGCCATGACCGCAATCGAAATGGCGAATCTGTTGCGTCAATTGCGCAACCCGGCGTAGCTATGCCAGCCCGGCACCGTTCCCGTCAGCGTGCTCTGCAGGTGCTCTATCAGTGGGATCTCACCAAACAGCCCGTCCAGCAGGCAATCTCGGCCTTTTACGACACGCTCTATTCGGAAGAAAATGAGGAGCGTCCCGGCCGCGACGATTTCATGGAAGAGCTCGCTATCGGAGCCTCGGGCCGCGCCGCGGAAATCGACCAGCGCATCACCGCAAAATCGGAACACTGGCGCATTGAGCGTATGCCGCTGGTCGATCGCAATATTCTCCGTCTTGCGATTTACGAGATGACGCTGGAGCATACGCCCCCGGCGGTGGTCATCGATGAAGCGCTGGAACTCGCGCGCCAGTTCTCCGGCGAAGAGTCGGTTTCCTTTATCAACGGCGTGCTAGACGCCGTTCACAAGGAATTCAGAAATTAATGGCGCGGGTTTTGATGGTTGCTTCGGAAGCCGCGCCGTTCGCCAAAACCGGTGGCCTTGCCGATGTGATTGGTTCTTTGCCCATCGCGCTCCAGTGCCGCGGCGAAGAGGTAACCGTTGTCATTCCTGGGTACAGCGGAATAGCGGGGCTGGCGGATTTTCCAATCGCCTTTCGCGATCTGCCGGTTCATCTCGCCGGCCGCGTTTATTCGGTCGACATCCGTGAGACGGAACATCGCGGGATCCCGTTTTTCTTCGTGGACTGCCCGCCGCTGTTCGACCGCGATGGGCTTTATGGCGACGCCGATGGCGACTTTCCGGATAATCACATCCGCTTCGCGGTCTTCTGCCGTGCCGCCCTTGGAGTGGTGCGTCAGCTATTCCGCCCGGATATTCTTCACTGCCATGATTGGCAGGCCGCGCTGGTGGCTCCATATGTGAGAGATACCTATCGCGGCGATCCCACCTTTGCTGGAATCAAGCTTCTCTTCACCATTCACAACCTCGGTTACCAAGGCATCTTTCCCATAACCCTGCTGCCCGAGATCGGTCTTGATCCAAGACTCCTCCGCCCGGACCTGATGGAATTTTACGGGCGAATCAACCTGATGAAGGGCGCGATCTATTTCAGCGATGCCGTGAACACCGTCAGCCGGAAGTACGCTCAGGAAATTCAGACACCCGAATACGGTTTCGGCTTGGAATACTTTCTTCGCACGCAGGCTTCGAAGCTTCATGGCATCTTGAATGGCGTCGATTATTCAGAATGGAGTCCCGAGCGCGATCCCTACATCGCCCATCACTATTCGTCCGCGGATCTCTCAGGCAAGCGTGACTGCAAGCGAGTGCTCCTGGCGGAGTTCGGACTGCCATTGGAAAACCTGGACCGGCCGCTCATCGGGATTGTATCCCGATTCGTCGGCCAGAAAGGGTTCGATCTGATTGCGGACATCGCGGAAGAACTGGCGGCCGAAGATGTGGCCCTCGTCGCGCTTGGCAGTGGCGACGCGTCATTCGAATCGCTGTTTCTGGATTTGGCCGCCTCTCACACGGATCGTTTCGGCGCCAGGATCGGGTACGACAACTCCCTGGCCCACCGGATCGAAGCCGGTGCCGACATATTTCTGATGCCGAGCCGCTACGAGCCTTGCGGCCTGAATCAAATCTATAGCTTACGGTACGGAACCGTGCCTGTCGTCCGCGCGACCGGCGGCCTCGATGATACCATTGAAGAAGGAACCGGATTCAAATTCTGGGACTGTACCGGACCGGCATTGCTTACTGCGATTCGTGCCGCCCTGGGCTCCTATCACGAACCGGGAAAATGGCTTACGATGGTTCGGCAAGGCATGGGCAAGGATTTCTCCTGGGACGCTTCGGCGGCTGAATATTCGACGCTTTATGGGAGTCTGATCGCCCGCTGAAGCCTTTGTACGTTTGAATCCTTTTGTTCCTGAAAACATCAATTTAGGTGGAGATGAAAGACATGGCGGGTGACAACACTCTGACGTTTACCGACGCGGCATTCGACAAAGAAGTCCTGAATGCCGACGTTCCAGTGCTAGTGGACTTCTGGGCGGAGTGGTGCGGCCCTTGCCGCATGATGTCGCCGACCGTTGACGCGATTGCCTCGGATTATCATGGCAAGGTCAAGGTCGGGAAATTGAACGTGGATGAAAACAACGGTGTCGCCGCCAGATACAATATTCGCGGCATTCCGACGCTGCTCCTGTTCAAGGGTGGCAAGGTGATTGAGCAGAAAGTGGGCGCCGTGGGCAAGACGGACGTCCAGAAGATGCTGGACGCCCACTTAGTGTAGCTTCCGGAATCAGACCGCCCGCGAGGTGATCGCCCCCTCGGCGGCGGATGAAACAAGAGCGACATATTTCGCGAAAACTCCCGTCCGGTAACGCGGCTCGGGAGTTTTCCATTCTCTCAGCCTTTTTTCCAGTTCTTCGGCCGGCACATCAAGATCGATTGTCCGCTTTTCTATGTTGATCTCGATCGTATCGCCTTCGCGAACAGCCGCGATTGGGCCTCCTACGGCCGCTTCCGGCGCGACGTGGCCAACGCAAAAGCCGCGCGTGGCCCCGCTGAATCGGCCGTCGGTGAGCAGCGCTACGCTCTCTGAAAACCCGGCGCCTACGATCGCGCTAGTGACCCCCAGCATTTCCCGCATTCCCGGGCCGCCTTTCGGCCCTTCGTAACGGATCACGAGAATATCGCCGTGGTTGATCTTGCCCTCCATCACGGCCGCCATCGCCTGCTCCTCGCATTCAAAAACCCGCGCCGGCCCCCGCTGGCTTTTTCGCGCGATTCCGGTCACTTTAATCACGCAGCCATCGGGAGCAAGCGAGCCCCGCAGAATCACAAGGCCGCCGCTCTTCTTGATTGGGTTATCGAGCGGACGAATTACCTCCTGCCCCGGCGTTTCCTTCGCCTCCCCCGCTTCCTCGGCAAAGGTTTTGCCCGTGACGGTGAGCACGGAACCATCGACGTAGCCGCCGTCCAGCAACCGCTTGGCGATTACCGGAATTCCACCGGCTTTATCCACGTCGGCGGCCACGAATCGGCCCGCCGGCTTCAGATCGACTAGCAACGGAGTCTTCTCGCTGATGGTCTGAAAATCGTCGATATCGAGCGGAATGTCCGCCTCCCGCGCCATGGCCAGAAGATGCAGGACTGCGTTCGTGGACCCGCCGCTGGCCGCGACGGAAACGATCGCGTTATCTATTGCCTTGCGCGTCACTATGTCACGTGGGCGAATATTCTTTCTAACGGCGTTCATGATGATCTCGCCGCACCGTTTCGAAACATCGTTCTTGCGGGGATCGACCTGCGGGACCGCGGCCGTTCCAAACGGCGAAAGCCCAATAATTTCCATCACCGTCGCCATTGTGTTTGCGGTGAATTGCCCACCGCATGCTCCAGGGCCTGGACAGGCTTCATTCTCGATCGCCAGAAACTCTTCGTCACTCATCTTTCCAGCCGCATTAGCCCCGATCGCTTCAAAGACGTCCTGTATCGTAATATCGTGTCCTTTATGATGGCCGGGCAGAATGGAGCCGCCATACAGAACCAGGCCCGGAACGTTCAGGCGCAGCAACGCCATCGCGGCGCCGGGAATCGTTTTATCGCAGGCCACCAGTGCGACGATTCCATCGAACATGTGGCCGCGGGCGACCAGTTCGATGGAATCCGCGATCAGATCCCGGCTCACCAGAGAGGCTTTCATTCCTTCCGTTCCCATCGTGATGCCGTCGCTAATGGCGATTGTGTTGTATTCCATCGGCGTGCCTCCAGCGGCGCGGATTCCTTCGGCCACCTTCACGGCGAAGTCGCGCAATAGGAAGTTGCACGGCATCGTTCCTATCCATGTATTCGCGATTCCGATAATCGGCTTTTTCAAGTCGTCGTCGGAGTAACCAATTGATTTAAGATATGACCGCGCTGGGGCACGGTCCTTTCCCTGGGTGATTGTATAGCTCTGCAGCTTCATAATGAATCCACAATCTTAACGCAGAGCGGGAGAAAGCGCTTCCACTGGGACTGGCAGTACATTTCCTTCCGCTTTTCCGATACGCTCAGGACAAAAGAGGTGTACAAGCATTATTGAGAGATGGTTCCTTCTTTTCTCACGGTAACCGGCATGAGTGGCGATATACATCGCGCGGCATTTCACGAAAAGATTGTTAAATTAGCCGAGCTTACTCCCGGCTCTATGCGGCAATCTGTCCCCGATTTTCTTCAAAATATTTTAAAAGCCGGTTGTTTGTTGCAGGGCTTCGGGGGAGGAGAAATTGTCCAGGCGCCAGAGGGCGGATGCCTGGTGCGGACCATCTATGGAGAAACCGGGCGAGGCAATCCAGTTTCGCGGCCGCTCCGGATGATGGGCAAGGAATTCGGCCTCCTACGCTTTTTTGCGTACCGGGAGCCTGAATCCGAGGATGCCGCCGTTGTGGCACTTCTCGCGGATCAGGTTGCGCACGCAATACTCGACGCGAATTCCGCCGACCTGAAAAAAGAAAATGAGCGGCTCAGCCGCGAGATGGAAGAGCGTTCCCGGCGCGATGCGTTAACGGATCTCCCTGGGGGTCCCTTATTCGTGGAACAACTGAGCGCCTCGCTGTCGAGCCAGAGCGAAGAACTCTTTTCCGGCGTTCTATTTATCGGACTCGACCGTTTCCGGCAAATCAATCGCACGCTAGGTCGTGAGCAGGCGGATGTTCTGCTTCGGCATGTCGGCGAGCGCTTGGCCGAGTTCGTCGGAGAGGGCGGCCTGGTCGCGCGGATGGGCGGCGATGAGTTCGCGGTGGCTCTCACTGGAAGCACGTCGGAAGGGGAGTTGGTGCTCGCATCGCGAAAGCTGCTGGCCGATCTCCGCAATCCTTACGCCATTGCGGGATTTGAAGTGTTTCTCACCGCGAGTATCGGAGCCAGTCTTTTCCCCCGCGACAGCGAAGATGCCCGAACCCTGGTCAAGCTGGCGGAGCAGGCGATGTGCCGCGCCAAGAGGAACGGCAAAAACGATACCGAATTCTTCTTTGGGCGGCAGCACTCCGACGATCGTCTCGCGCTCGAAATGGAAGGCGCGCTCCGCACCGCCGTCGAAAACAATGAATTGGAAGTTCTCTATCAACCGGTGGTGCGCATGGATGGGCGAATTGACGGCATGGAAGCGCTGCTCGTCTGGAATCATCCCCGGATGGGAAAGATTACGCCTCACCGCTTTATCCCAATCGCGGAAGAGACGGGGCTTATTGTTCCGATCGGCGCGTGGGTAATCGATCAGGTTTGCCGGCAAAATGCCCGCTGGCAAGAGAACGGACTGCCTCCGGTCAAGGTATCGGTGAATGTCTCAACCCTGCAGTTCGGACGAGCGGATTTCGTCGAAACAGTGCGCAAGGCGCTCGCCGATAGCGCTCTCCAGGCCCGTTATCTCGAGTTGGAGCTCACCGAGAGTATCCTGCTCCGCGATGTGGAACAGTCGCTGCGCCGCATGTCCCGGCTGCGGAAGCTCGGCGTCAGCATGGCGATTGACGATTTCGGGACCGGTTACTCGTCGCTGAATTACCTGTGGCGCCTCCCGCTCGATACGCTCAAGATCGACCGGTCGTTCCTGCCGGATCTCGCGTTACCGGGCGGCTCCATGGCGGTCGTCGAAACGATTTTGTCGCTGGCGCACAGCATCGGGCTCCGGGTAATCGCGGAAGGCGTGGAAACCGCCGAACAACTCGAATTACTGCGCGCCGCCGGTTGCGACCGCGTCCAGGGACATTTATTCGGTTATGCGTTGCCTATCGGACAGATTGAGAAAATGCTCGCGGCGAATGAACCGCTGATTCCGAAAGAATTATAATTCAACGGGAAGATTTCGCGGAAACCAGTGTCTCAATTTGCACGAGATCGGTTGGATAATCCCCGGTATAACAGGCGTAACAATAACGATTATCGTGGTCGTCGACAGCCTTTTTAAGATCCTCCATCGGAAGATATGCGATCGAATCGGCCTCCACGAATCGGCGGATTTCTTCGAGAGAGTGGTTTGCCGCAATCAGTTCGCTTTGCCGCGGCGTGTCCACGCCGTAGAAACACGGAGAGATCGTGGGCGGACACGAAATCCTGAGATGAACCTCGGTTGCGCCCGCGCCGCGCACCATTCGGACAATCTTCCGGCTGGTGGTGCCGCGGACAATCGAATCGTCCACCAGGATCACGCGCCTTCCTTCCAGCAGATGGCGCACCGGATTGAGCTTCAGCTTGACGCCGAAATCGCGAATGGCCTGCGAAGGTTCAATGAACGTGCGGCCCACGTAATGATTTCGGATCAGCGCCTGGCGAAACGGGATTCCGGATTCGGCGGAGTAGCCGATCGCAGCCGTGACGCCTGAGTCCGGGACTGGAACCACAACGTCCGCATCGACGGGCGCGGAGAGCGCAAGCAGGCGGCCAAGATTTTCGCGCGATTCTTGTACTGGCCGGCCAAATACGATCGAATCCGGACGGGAAAAATACACGTGCTCGAAAACGCAGTGGGCACGGGCGCGCTCCGGCGTATAGTGTTCGCGAACCGGGCCGTCCCGATCGGTGATCACCATTTCGCCAGGCTCGACATCGTTGACATACGTAGCGCCGATCAGGTCGAAAGCGCACGTTTCCGATGCGAATACCCAGGCGCGGCGACCATCGCCGCGATCCAGATATCCAAAAGCCAGTGGACGGAAGCCGTGGGGATCGCGGGCCACA
>Ga0134128_10008859_pt1 | contig 12100 bp, 12 predicted proteins | sample KB31754_FD_96462 | JGI IMG/M metagenome (GOLD analysis project Ga0134128, IMG submission 96462) | Terrestrial soil microbial communities with excess Nitrogen fertilizer from Kellogg Biological Station, Michigan, USA - KB3-175-4 | ecosystem: Environmental > Terrestrial > Soil > Unclassified ...
CCACCCCATCCACCGGCGACCGCAGCCATTCGAGCGCGTAGAGCTTCTTCGACTTGTCGAAATCGCCTTTGAGCGCGGGCTCGTCGGCCACCCGCTGAGCAAGATCATGATAGAGGTCGGCGGCATGATCGCGCTTGACCTGGTCCAGGGCCTGGTCGGCCTGTGTCAGCGCGGCCCGGCCCTCCTCGATGGTCTTCTGCTGCGCCGCGGCATCCTGGCGGTTCTGGACCAGGTCCTCCTGCAGCTTCAGATAGTCTTCGCGCGAGATGGCACCGATCGGCACCAGTGGCTTGGCGCTCGCCTCCCGCTGCGCCGCGAGCGAGCTCAACTGCAGATATTTTTCCAGCGTGGCCTGCGCCGCCGCCAGAGCCGCCGATTTTTCGCTGATGGTGGCACGCGCCTGTGCGAGCTTGGCCGCATAGTCGCTTTCCTGGGCACGGCGGATCCTTTCCTCGAGCTGAATCCGCGCGCGGGGCTGCTCGACATCGGCAAAATCAGGTCTGCGGTCCGACAGCTCGGAAATCAGCCGCGCCTGCTCCAGGCGATTGAAGCCATACTTGTCAGCGTTTGCTCGAAGCTGCGCGGCGCTCAGGGCCGGGTCGAGCTCGATCAACAGATCTCCCTTATGGACACGCTGGCCCTCCCTGACGTCAATGGCTTTGACCATCGACGACTCCAGCGGCTGGATTTCCTTCAGACGCCCGTCAGGGATGAATTTGCCGGGCGCTGTGGCGACGATCGACACCTTTCCGACGCTTGCCCACGTGGTAAGGGCGATCACAAGACCGATGAGGGTCCACACGGTCCACCGCTTCACCGGCGACGGCGGCGTCTCCTGAATCTCGAGTAGTGGCGGCAGGAATTCCCTTTCCAGGGGCGTCAGCTCGCTGCCCCTTCCGGGCGGCTTTACCAACTTGAGGCTCGTCAGTTCCTTCGGAGCATCGGGTGCCGCGCTCGGCGGCCGCAGCCGCTTAGGAGACGGCATGGGCCAGCCCTCCCAGCTGCTGCGAAAAGAGATGGTGATAGATCCCGGGCCGCGCCATCAGCTCGCCGTGGCTGCCTTGCTCCACGAGCTGACCTTTGTCGAGCACCAGAATCCGATCGGCGTGACGGAGCGTCGAGAGCCTATGGGCGATGATGAAGACGGTGCGCCCGCGACAGATGCGGCCCAGGTTCTCCTGGATGATGCGCTCCGACTCATAGTCGAGGGCGCTCGTCGCCTCATCCAGGATCAGAATGCGTGGGTTCGCCATCAGCGCCCGCGCGATGGCGATGCGCTGGCGCTGACCGCCGGACAGGGCCGTGCCGCGCTCTCCGACCGGACTGTCGTATGCCTCCGGCAGCTCGAGGATGAAATCGTGCGCGCCGGCGAGCTTCGCCGCTTCCACGATCTGCGCCATGGGCGCATCCGGCAACTGGATGGCGATGTTTTCCCGCACGCTACCGTTGAAGAGAAAACTCTCCTGCAGCACCACCCCTATCTGCCGTCGCAGCCAGAAAGGGTCCGCCTGCTGCAAATCGATGCCGTCTATGAGCACCCGGCCGGACTCCGGGATGTAGAGCCGCTGCAGGAGCTTGGCCAAGGTGCTCTTCCCGGAGCCGCTCCGCCCAACCACCCCGACGGTGGTGCCGGCCGCAATTTCACACGAAACATTCCTCAGGATTTCAGGGCCATCGAACTGATACCTGAAGCGAACACTCTCCAACCTCACCACACCACGGATGGCTGGCAGACTCATCTTTCCGGGGCTGAGGGCCGGCTCCGCCGGCGTATTGATGAGATCTCCCAGCCGCTCCACCGAGATCCCGACCTGCTGGAAGTCCTGCCACAATTGGACGACGCGCAGGACCGGTGAGATCACCCGACCCGAAAGCATCTGAAAGGCGATGAGCTGCCCCACCGTGAGCTGCCCACGCATGACGAGATACGCCCCGGCCCATAGGATCGAGAGCGTCGAAAGCTTCTGGAACGTCTGACCGAGCGCTCCACCGATCCCTGAGAGGTGGGATGTGCGGAAAGACGCCGTTACATAACGGGCCAGCTGCACTTCCCATCGGCGATAGAAGACCGGCTCCAGCGCCATCGCCTTCACGGTCTGCACCCCCGTGACCGCCTCGACGAGGTAGGACTGATTCTCCGCACCGCGGTCGAACTTTTCCCCGAGGCGCTGGCGGAGCATGGGCCGCATGACGACCGAAAGCACTACGAAGAGAGGAATGCTCGCGAGCGTCACACAGGTCAGGATCCCGCTGTAGAGGAACATCACCGCCAGGAAGAGGACGGTGAAGGCGAGATCGAGAACGACGTTTATGGATGAGCCGGTGATGAACTGGCGGATGTTCTCCAGCTCCCGTACTCGCGCCACGGTATCTCCCACCCGCCTGAGCTCGAAATATCTGAGAGGAATGTGCAGCAGGTGCCGAAAGAGCCTGGCTCCGAGCGCCACATCGATCCGATTGGTCGTGTGCACCATCAGATGCGTCTTCAAGATCGAAAGGATCGCTTCGAAGACGATGAGGATGAGCATCCCCGCGGCGAGCACGTCGAGCGTCGGAATACTCTTGTGCACCAACACCTTATCGATGATGACCTGCGTGAAGAGCGGCGTCGCGAGCCCAAAGAGCTGGATGACGAAGGATGCCGCCAGGATCTCCCCGAGGATCTTGCGGTACTTCCAGATCGCCGGCACGAACCAGAAGAGATCGAAAGGCCGGTTCGGATTGTCCAGCCGGAGGCGGGATTTGACGAGTACGATTCGGCCCGACGTGATGGCATCGAACTCCGCGCGATCCACGTGCCCCGGTCGGGGTTTGCGTGGGTCTCCGACGAGGATCCGGCCGTCCGGGTCAGATCGCAGTAAAACGACGAATTCGCCGGTCTTCAGCTCCGCGATGACCGGCAAAGCGCGCCTCGGCAAAGCATCCCAGCTCGTGTCGGCACGTTTAGCCTTGAGTCCCAACTCCTTGGCGGCCAACAGAATTTGTATGTCGGTTGCGGCAGAGGCGGGGTTGAGTCCAAGCGCCCTGGTGAGCTGTATCGGGTCAGCCGGGCATTGATGCCTGCCGGCGATGACGCAAAGACAGATGATCCCGGATGGGGCCGGCAGCGCCCCACCTCCTTCGCCCTCACCACTCGTGAGGGGCGGAATACCTACGTGCTGTTCGGCACCGGATGCGCCCGGCGGCCTCGAGCTGATTCCGTCTTGTTCGTTCTTATCGCCATATTCATCACGGGCTTCCGGACCGGCGTTCATCGCCGACCTCCCCTGGTCCCATTCGCGATCGACTCTAGCGAACGTCTCGACAGGAAGCAACAGTCGCGCGAGCTTTCCGGCGTACAAAACATTGCATAGCTGTTAGCCCCACTATGGTGCAATCAACGCTGCAACACGCTCCAGGTCTTCTGCTGTATTGACATCCGGACCGGGCCGCCCCTCGGCGTCGGCCACCCGGATCACGAGACCGTTCTCCAACGCGCGCAGCTGCTCCAGCTTCTCTTTCTTCTCGAGCTCGGTGGGCGCAAGCGATGCGAGGCGGAGCAGTGCGCGGACCCGGTATGCGTAAATCCCGATGTGCCGGCGCGCGCCGGTAAACACGCGCTGGGTCGACAGTCCCGCCGGAGCGCCATCGCGGTCCCACGGAATAGGCGCACGGCTGAAATAAAGCGCCCTACCCTTCGAGTCGGCGACTACCTTCACGGCGTTGGGGTCGAGAAATTCCTCCAGCGTTTCCACGGGCGTTGCCAGGGTGGCGATCGCGGCCTCGGAGTCCGATTCTAATAATGAAGCGACTTGGCGGATGATTGCCGGCGGGATAAGCGGCTCATCGCCCTGCACGTTCACCACGATGTCGTTCTCGGGCCAGCGCTCGAGCGCGGCGAGCTCGGCGAGGCGGTCGGTGCCAGATGCGTGAGAGGCCGAGGTCATGCGCGCCGGCGCGCCGAAGGCAGCCGCGGCAGTTGCGATTGACGCATCGTCCGTCGCAATCAGCACATCGCGGGCACCCGAGGCGCGGGCACGCTCGTAGACCCACTGCAACATTGGCTTGCCGTGGATCGGCGCGAGCATCTTGCCCGGCAGCCGCATGGAGGCCTGGCGCGCGGGGATGGCGACGTGGAAGGAGAGGGTCACGCGAAGCGAGGCGGCGCGGGCGGGCTTGCCGGGTCGGATCAGCGCTCGAGGAGCGGGTCGTCGGCGGTGAGCTGCCGCGCCTCCTCCTCCAGCATGATCGGCACGTCGTCGCGGATCGGGTAGGCGAGCCGGTCGAGCCGACAGACCAGCACCTGCGACTCGCGCCGATAGACCAGCGATCCCTTGCAGACGGGGCATGCCAGGATCTCGAGCAAGCGGGAGTCCATCGGGAATCTAACCTCCGGCAATGTGGGGTTCGATCGCGCGCATCACGATCTCGAGCAGCCGGCGCGAGTCGGCTTCGCTGAAGGTCGCTTCGACCGGTACGTACCAGAGCCTCGGGCCGGCGACCTTGCGGCATTTTACGGCATCCTTCTCCGTCATGAGCACCGCCAGGCCGTCGCCGAAATCGAGGTCGGCAGCGGTGAAGGCATGGTGATCGGGGAAAGGGTGCTCGATGATCTCGAGGCCCCGGGCGCGCAGATCGATGAAGAACCGCTGCGGATTGCCGATCCCAGCGACCGCGTGCAGCGGCCGGCCGCAAAAGGCCTCGAGCGGCTGCGGCGGTCCGGTCCCGGCCAACTGCCGGGCATCGGATGCCAGAAGCCGCATCCGCAGAGCCGAAGCGGCAAGCTCGGGCGGCAGGCCGCGGACCGGTTCGCCCTCTCCGCCACCATTCACCACCACGGCATCGGCAGCCAACACCCGCGATCCGCTCTCGCGAAGCGGCCCTGCCGGCAGCATCCGACCGTTGCCGAGGCCTCGTGTGCCGTCGATCACGACTATTTCGCAATTGCGCTTCAGCCGCAAATGTTGCAGGCCATCGTCCGCGAGGATGACCTTTGCTCCCTGCGCGGCCAGAGACCTCGCAGCGGCAACACGATCGGCCCCGACAAGAGTCATGCAACCGGTGCGCCGATGGAGGATCAGGGGCTCGTCGCCTACCTCTCGCCAGCGCGATTTATAGGTGACTACGCGCAACCCGTTCTGCTCGCGTCCGTACCCCCGTGATACCAGGCCGACTTCGAATCCGCGCTGCCGCAGGTGGTTGGCGAGCCAAATGGTAAGGGGCGTCTTACCCGTGCCACCCACGGTCAAATTGCCGATGACGATTACGGGCCTGCCGACAAGGTGGGAACGCGCCCAGCCGCGCTCGTACGCGCTGCGCCGAGCCGAGACGATCGCGCCATAAAGCCAAGAGACGGGTCGGAGCACCCAAAGCGGGCTTGGCTGTTCGTACCACAGCCTGAGCAGCCGCCCCTCCAGCGCCGCGTTCATTGCTTCGGCGGCGGGCTGCGATCCATGGCTTTGAGCAGAGCTCTAACCTGATCGAGCAGTGGGGGAAGGTCCTGCTCGACGGTATCCCAGACGACATCCCAGGCCACATCGAAGTAGTCATGAACAACCTTGTTGCGGATGCCCCGCATCTGAGTCCATGGCAGCTGAGGGTGTTCGGTCACGAATTGCGGCGCCTCCTTGTGAATTCTCACCGCCGCCTCACCGATCACCGTGCGAGTCCGCACGATGGCATCTTGGGCTAGCTCGTCCTGTTCGAGAGCAGCGAGGCTCCCAAGGCTCCCGGTGTACCGGATCGCCCGTTCAATTGCGTCGGCGATGTGCTCCAGGTAATCCTCGACTCGCTCCGGATGACTCACAGCGGCTGTGCCTGCTGCAAGACCTTGTGCCGGAACTTGGGCGACAGGAATCCGGGCGTCAGCACAGAGACGCGCACCCCTGTCAACCGCCGCGCCTCATCCTCGAGCCCGGCCAGGGTGAAGAGTGTCGTCCCGCGTACCGGTTCGACGAGCACATCAAGGTCGCTCTCCTCCGTGTCCGTCCGGGTCAGCACCGAGCCAAAGACACGCGGCTCCCTGAAGCCATAACGGCTCAGGAGCTGCCGCAGAGCCGCACGATGCAAGGCAAGTGCTTCAGAGGGTCTCATGGACAGGGCTACGGGAGCGCTCTCGCAGGTAATTTAGCATGCGGCACATCACAAGAGATTGCGAGGGGGCGGGCTACTTCTGAATCCAGCTCCCGCTGTGGAGGACCTGGGGTCATTCAGTCGGCAAACTGCAGCCTGTAAAGCTGGGCGTACCGCCCGTCCCGCGCCAGCAGCTCCGCATGGGTGCCGGCCTCGACCAGCTCGCCGGCGTCCAGCACCACGATCCGGTCTGCCTGCTCCACCGTCGAGAGACGGTGGGCAATGACGAAGGTCGTGCGGTTGCGCACCAGTTGCGCCAGGGCCGCCTGGATGTGGCGCTCCGCCTCCGTATCGAGAGCCGAAGTTGCCTCGTCGAGAATGAGAATGGGAGCATTCTTGAGCAGCGCGCGCGCAATGGAGATGCGCTGCCGCTGGCCTCCGGACAGCAATACGCCGCGATCGCCGACCACCGTGTCGAGCCCGGCCGGAAGGCCTGAGGTGAACTCCAGCACGTGCGCCGCCTCAGCAGCCTGCAGGAGGTCGCTTTCCGACACCTTGCGGCCGAAGGCGATGTTGTTGCGGATGGTGTCATCGAAGAGCGTGACGTCCTGACTGACGACGGCAATCTGTGCTCGCAGGCTGCGCACATCATATTCGCGGATGTCATGACCGTCGATGAGGATCGAGCCGGAGACGACGTCGTAGAACCTCGGCAGAAGGCTCACGAGCGTGGATTTTCCGCTGCCCGAGCGACCCACGATGGCGAGGCTGGAGCCCGCCGCGACCTGTAACGAAACGCCGCGCACCGCCGGCCGCTCGCCCCGCGGATAGGAGAACGTGACGTCGCGAAAATCGACGTCTCCGCGCACGCGTCCGGCGACATAGCCTCCGCCCGCGGGCTCGGGCGGCTCATCGATGAGCTCGAAGAGGCTCTCGGCCGCCGCGATACCCTGCTGCAGCGGGTCGGCGACCTGCACCAGCTCCCGCAATGGCTGTGCGATGCTGGTCAGCAGAGTAAAAAACGCCAACAGATCCCCGGGGCTCATACGCCCTGAGAGCGTGTCACGAAGCGCGAGCCCGAGAACGAGGGCGCCTCCGACCGCGGTGACTAGCTGCACGGTGGGATTGGCCAGGCCGCGGGTGAGGATGAGCTTCATGAACGAGCGGCGGTTGTGCTCGTTCACCGCCTCGAACTGCGCCCGAAGATGCGGCTGCGCCTCGTACACCTTCACCAGCCGCGGTGCCTCGAAGCTCTCCTTTGCAATGCGTGTGACGTCGCCCATCGAGTCCTGGATGCGCCGGCCGTAGCGGCGGAAGTTCCGGCTGACCACCGAGACCAGCCACGCCGCGAGCGGCCCGATTCCGAGGGAAATCAGCGCGAGCTGCCAATTGAGCCAGAAGAGGCCGGCAATCATCGCGAGGACGGTGAGTGCCGCACGCACCATGATTACGATCGAGTCGCTGGAGGCCTGCCCGACCTGCTCGCTGTTGTACGTGAGCTTCGCGAGGAGCGTGCCCGTCGAGCTGCGATCGAAATAGGCGGCAGGAAGGTCGAGCACGCTATGGAAGACTTCGCCGCGCAGACGCTTGACGATGCTGCGTCCCACGAAGCCCATGAAGTAGGTCTGAGTGAAGTTCCCGATACCGCGACCGATGAAGATGATGACCAGAGCGATCGGGATCAGATAGACCATGCGTTGATCGGGATGGGTGAAGGTCCCATCACCGAAGCGCTTGGCCAGCCATCCGAAGCTGGCCGTGGAAGCGGCGTAGATCGTGCCGCCGAGGATGCCGAGCGAGAAGGCACCCTTGTGGGGCCTCAAATAGCCGAGCAGCCGCCGATAGGTAACCGACACGCTCACCGGCTCGCCAGACGTGCGGCGGCAGGGCCGGTCGGACCCGGACCGTGCCACGTCGTTCAAGGCGCGCCCGCCCGCTCGTCCTTGATGGTTGCGATGTTGAGCCTGACGAAGCCGAGCTGTCCGAGCACGTCCATCGCCGTCACCACCGACTGTTGGGTGGCACGGCCGTCGGCACGGATGGTCACGGTCATGTCGCGGTTGGCACCGGCTTGCTTGAGGAGCGCCGAGCGCAGGGTGTCGGCGCTGGAGTTGATGAGCTCCCGGCCATTGACGAGATAGCTGCCGGCCTCGGTGACCGAGACCACGAGCGGCTCGCTCTGGGGAGCGGCGGGCGGCACGGCGCTCGCCGCAGGCAACTGCACGTGCAGCCGCCCTTCATCGGTGAACCTGCTCGAGAGCATGAAGAAGACGACGAGGAGGAGCACGACGTCGATCAGAGAAACGACGTTGATCTCCGGCTCCTCATGGCGGCGCGGCTTCAGGTTCATGACAGGCCGGGGTCTGTCAGGCGGCGGCCGAGCGCCCGCCGCGAACGCCGGCAGCTTCGACCGCATCGGCCATGCGCATGGCCTGCTTCTCCATCTCCACCACGATGCGCTCGACCCTGCCGCGAAGATAGCGGTAGGCGAAGAGCGAGGGGATGGCGACACAGAGGCCGGCCGCGGTGGCGACCAGCGCCTCGGCGATGCCGCCGGAGAGCACGCGCGGATCACCCATGCCTCCTGCCTGAATGGCGTTGAAGGCACGGATGATGCCAGTGACGGTGCCGAGGAGGCCCAGCAGCGGTGACACGCCGGCGATGGTGCCGAGCGTGTTGAGGAAGCGCTCGAGCTCATAGACCACGTGGCGGCCCGTATCCTCCAGGCGCTCCATCAGGATTTCCCGCGGCCGGTGGCGGTTGGCGAGACCCGCGGCGAGGAGCCTGCCCAGGGGCGAGTTCTGCTCGAGCGCGGCAATGACCTTGTCGTTGATCTGATTGGCCTCGATCAGGGCCCAGACCTTCTGCGGCAGCTCCCGCGGCATCACCCGCCGGTCCTGCAATGTCCACAGCCGCTCGAGCACGATCGCCGCCGCGACGATCGAGTAGAGAATGATCGGCCACATGAGCGGGCCGCCGGCCCGCACGATTTCCCACATCCAGCGACCCCGGGGACGGAACCCAAGAAAACTGCGACGGCGCATGATACCGGAGAAGAGCGCGACCTCAATGAAAGCGTATTCACATATTCCGGCACGGCCGCCCGTCCGATCGTGGGCCTTGGCACTGCCCGAGCGGCCCCGGCTGCGCTCTCATGGACGCCGGGGGATATGCCGACATGGGAACGGAACCTGCCGGACTACACACCGTCGCCAATCTGGTACAGTCCGCACCCCGATGCCCCGCCGCCTACTGAAGAAATTCCTCCCCTCGCCCCGTGCCTTGCAGGGCCATTGGCTGCTGCGGCACTTCGGGGAGCACCTCCTCGACCCCAGGCTTTGGGCGCTGCACCGCCGCGGAATCACCGCGGCCTTCGGCGCGGGAATTGCGATCTGCTTCATCCCGCTACCGGTGCACTCGGTCGTCGCCATCCTGATCGCGATCCTCTGGCGGCTCAATGTACCGGCGATCTACGCGACGACCCTCCTGGTCAACCCGGTTACCATGGTGCCGATCTATTACATGGCCTATCGGGTGGGGGCTGACCTCCTCGGGATAACGCCGGACCGCTTCGCGTTCCGCTTGAGCTGGGAATGGCTGGAAAAAGGACTGGGACCCATGTGGCAGCCATTCCTGGTCGGCTGCATCGTCTGCGCCCTGGTTCTCGGCGTCCTCGGCTGGGCTTGCCTGGAGCTCATCTGGCGCTGGCGGGTTACGTCCCGGTATAGGGCTCGCCACGTCGCAACTGCGGCGTGACTCGCTCCGACAGCCTGCCCTTCTCGATCTCGTAGACCCGCTCCATCCGGTTCGCCAGCCGGGTATCGTGAGTCACCACGACCAGGCTGGTGCCACGCTCGCGATTGAGCTCGAGCATCAGCGCGAATACCGACTCCGCGTTCACTCCGTCCAGATTGCCGGTGGGCTCATCGGCGAGAACGATTTTCGGCTGCGTCACGAGCGCGCGGGCGACCGCGGCGCGCTGGCGCTCTCCGCCGGAGAGCTGATGCGGCCTATGGTCGAGCCGCTGGCCGAGACCGACACGCTCCAGGAGCTCGCGAGCCGCCTTGCGCGCCTCGGCTGCCTGAGCACGGCGCACGAGAAGCGGCATGGCAACGTTCTCGAGGGCGGAGAACTCGGGCAGCAGATGATGGAACTGGTAGACGAATCCGAGCGCGCGGTTGCGCAGCTCTCCCCGCTCCTTCTCCGTGAGCCGATGAATGTCGCGTCCGTCGACCAGCACCTGGCCGCTGGTCGGCCGATCGAGGCCGCCAAGGATCTGCAGCAGGGTCGTCTTGCCGGAGCCGGAGGCTCCTACGATCGCGACACGTTCGCCGGCCGCCACCGAGAGCGCGGTGCCCCGCAGTACCTCCAGTGTCACCGGCCCCTGGCGGAAGCTCTTCGAGACCTCGCGCGCCTCGAGAACCAGCGCCCCTGTGTTACTCATGACGCAGCGCCTGCGCCGGAGCGGTACGTCCGGCGCGCCAGGCCGGGTAGACGGTCGCCAACGCACAGAGGACGAGTGCCACGCCGCATACGCGCAGTACATCCAACCCCTCGACGTAGGCCGGAAGATCGCTCATGGAATACACCCGCGGATCCAGGAACTGAGTATGCAACAGCCGCTCGAGACCGCCCACGAGCGCCTGCAGGTTATGGGCGACCAGGGCTCCCAGTGCCGCCCCGAGCAGCGTCCCGGCAAGGCCGATGATCACCCCCTGGACCGCGAAAATCGCCAGCACGTTGCGCGGCTCCGCACCCAGGGTGCGCAGGATCGCGATGTCGGTCTGCTTCTCCTTCACGATCATGACGAGCGTCGCGACGATGTTGAATGCGGCCACCGCCACTATCATCGACAGCATGACGAACATGATCGACTTCGTCGATTGGATGGACTCGAACAGGGTCGCGTGGTTCTCCGTCCAGTCGCTGACGTAGTAGCCCGGTCCGCCGAGGTCGTAGGCGACCCGCCTCACCACCTTCGACGCCTGCCAGGGATCATCGAGCGACAGGCGCATGCCGGTCACCTCGCCGGGCGCCAGGCCGAAGAGCCGCGCCGCATCTGCGAGGCTCACGAGCGCAAGCCCCCGGTCGTATTCATACATGCCGGAGTGCAGCAGCCCCACCACCTGGAAGCGTCGCATGCGGGGCACGACTCCGGTCGGCGTCGCCACTCCTTCCGGCGCGATCAACACCACGGAGTCGCCGACGTGCGCGTGCAGCACCTTCGCCAGCGCATCGCCCAGAATCACCCGGTACCGGCCGGGCTGAAGATCCGCCAGGCTCCCGGCGATCAGCCGCTGTGCCAGGCCGGTGGCGCGCCGCTCCTCCTCGGGCAGAATGCCGCGCACCGAAGAGCCGCTGACGTGCTGACCGTGCGTCAACATGGATTGCTCCTCGACATAGGGCACGGCGACGCGTACACCGGGCTCACGCTCCACGCGCTTCTGCACGGCCTGCCAGTCGGGGATGGCGCCGCGCAAGCCCATGACGGTGGCGTCGGAAGTAACGCTCAGGATCCGGGTCCGCAGCTCGCGGCCAAAGCCGTTCATCACCGAGAGAACGACGAGCAGCGTCGCCACGCCGAGCGCCAGCCCGCAGACCGACATGAGCGCGACGAACGACACGAAGCCACGCCGATGAGTGGAGCGCAGATAGCGGGTACCTACCAGCCATTCGTACGGGGAGCTCACGACCCGGCTACTCGTAGCGCAACGCTTCGGCGGGCGCCGTACGCGAGGCGCGCACCGCCGGATAGACCGTCGCTGCAGCGGTGAGGACGAGCGCGGCAACACTGATGGCCGCCACGTTGCTCCACTTCACGATGGAGGGTACGGTCGTGATGTAGTAAACGCTGGAGCTGAAGATCTGGAAGCCGAAGGTGTTCTGCAGGAAAGGCACGATGGTATCGACGTTGAAGGCGAGCGCGAGGCCCAACGCCACGCCGAGCGCAACCCCCAGCCAACCGATGACCAGACCCTGCGTGAGGAAGATGCCCATCACCCGCCGGGGCGATGCGCCGAAGGTGCGCAGAATGGCGATGTCGGTGCGC
>Ga0134128_10008860_pt1 | contig 12100 bp, 13 predicted proteins | sample KB31754_FD_96462 | JGI IMG/M metagenome (GOLD analysis project Ga0134128, IMG submission 96462) | Terrestrial soil microbial communities with excess Nitrogen fertilizer from Kellogg Biological Station, Michigan, USA - KB3-175-4 | ecosystem: Environmental > Terrestrial > Soil > Unclassified ...
GACCAGGATGACGGCGCCCGGCTTTGAAAGGAGGGCCAGCAGGTCCCCCTCACCACCGGCCAGGCCATCCAGCGCGGCGGCCTCACCGCCGGGTGCCGTCTCGATCAGGGTTCCCTGCATCTTCTGTAAACCGTTGCTGGCGAACGGCGCAACCGAATGCACCGGCAGCCCGTGTTTGCGAGCGGCCTTCCGCAGGCGCAGGTACACGATCGGCGACTCTTCTTCGGGCTCGAAGCCGACCAGCAGCACCGCCGGCGCCGACTCCAGGTCGGAGTAGCTGGTGGTGAGCTTGCCTCCGCCGACGATGCGGGCCGTGTCGCGGCCCGCTGAGGAGGCGGCTGATATACCCCGTCCCGCGACCCGGGCCGCCAGGAACTGGGTCTCCTCGTCGGAATGCGGACGAGCGCGGAAGTCGATGTCGTTGGTGCCCAACACAATTCGCGCGAACTTGGAGTACGCGTAGGCGTCTTCGACGGTCAACCGGCCACCCGGCAGCACGCCTGCGCCACCGGCGGCGGTGGTGAGCCCGTCGAGCGCCGCGGCGACCGCGTGCGGCCACGATGCCGGCTCCAGTGCGCCGTCGGCGCCGCGGACCAGCGGAGTGGTGATCCGGTCGCCCTGGGTGGCGTAGGTGAACGCCCACCGGCCCTTGTCGCAGTTCCACTCTTCGTTGACCTCGGGATCGTCGCCGGCCAGCCGGCGCAGCACCTTGCCGCGGCGGTGGTCGGTGCGCTGCGCGCATCCCGAGGCGCAGTGCTCGCACACGCTCGGGCTGGAGACCAAGTCGAAGGGGCGGGCGCGAAAACGGTAGGCGGCACCGGTCAGCGCTCCGACCGGGCAGATCTGAACGGTGTTACCGGAAAAATATGACTCGAACGGCTCGTTGGCATAGATGCCGACCTGCTGCAGCGCCCCGCGCTCCAGCATCTCGATGAACGGGTCGCCGGCGATCTGGTCGGAGAACCGGGTGCAACGCGCACACAGGATGCAGCGCTCGCGGTCCAGCAGCACCTGCGAGGAGATATTGATCGGCTTGGTGAAGGTCCGCTTGACGTCCTCGAACCGAGAATCCGGGCGACCGTTGGACATCGCCTGGTTCTGCAGCGGGCACTCACCGCCCTTGTCGCACATCGGGCAGTCCAGCGGATGGTTGATCAGCAGCAGCTCCATCACGCCGTGCTGCGCCTTGTCGGCAGCCTCGGAGCTGTACTGGGTGCGCACCACCATGTCGTCGGCGACGGGAATCGTGCACGACGCCATCGGTTTACGCTGGCCCTCGATTTCCACGATGCATTGGCGGCATGCGCCGACCGGGTCCAGCAGCGGGTGGTCGCAGAACCGGGGGATCTGCACACCGATCAACTCGGCGGCCCGGATCACCAAAGTCCCCTTGGGAACACTGATTTCGGTGCCGTCGATAGTCAGCGTCACCAATTCAGGCTCGGCGACTTTCTTTTCGGTGTCGGCAGTTTGCGTCACGCTTTCACTCCATCTGCCTCGAGCATGGACAGCTTGGGGTCGAACGGACAGCCGCCGCCCTCGATGTGTGCGACGTATTCGTCGCGGAAGAACTTGATCGACGAGGCGACCGGGCTCGCCGCACCATCGCCCAAGGCGCAGAACGACTTTCCGAGGATCGCGTCCGCGATGTCGGTGAGCTTGTCGAGGTCTTCGGCGGTGCCGCGACCGCTTTCCAAGCGGTGGTAGATCTGGCTCAACCAGAACGTGCCCTCGCGGCATGGCGTGCATTTGCCACACGATTCGTGCTTGTAGAAGTCCGTCCAGCGGCTGACCGCGCGCACCACGCAGGTGGTTTCGTCGAAGATCTCCAACGCCTTGGTGCCCAGCATCGAGCCAACCGATCCGACGCCCTCGTAATCCAGTGGCACGTCGAGGTGTTCGTCGGTGAGCAGCGGTGTCGACGATCCGCCGGGCGTCCAGAACTTCAGCTTGTGGCCGGCCCGCACGCCACCGGCGTAGTCGAGCAGCTCACGCAGCGTGATACCCAGCGGTGCCTCGTACTGGCCCGGCTTGGCGACGTGCCCCGACAGCGAATACAGCGTGTAGCCAGGCGATTTCTCGCTGCCCATGGAGCGGAACCAGTCCACCCCGTTGAGCACGATCGACGGGACGCTGGCGATGGTCTCGACGTTGTTGATCACCGTCGGGCAGCCGTACAGGCCGGCGACCGCCGGGAACGGCGGACGCAGTCGCGGCTGGCCGCGTCGGCCTTCCAGCGAATCCAGCAGCGCGGTTTCCTCACCGCAGATGTAGGCACCGGCGCCGGCGTGGACGACCAGTTCGAGGTTGTAGCCCGACCCGGCGATGTTGTTGCCCAGGTAGCCGTTGGCGTACGCCTCGGCGACGGCGTTCTGCAGGCGCCGCAGCACCGGCAACACTTCACCGCGGACGTAGATGAAGGCGTGGCTGGCCCGGATCGCGTAGGACGCGATGATCACGCCCTCGACCAGGACGTGCGGGGTGGCGAGCATCAGCGGAATGTCTTTACACGTACCGGGTTCCGACTCGTCGGCGTTGACCACCAGGTAGTGCGGCTTGGCGGCGGCGCCGCTGTCGCCCTGCGGGATGAACGACCACTTGGTCCCGGTCGAGAAGCCCGCGCCGCCGCGACCGCGCAGTCCGGAGTCCTTGACGGCCGCGATCACCGCGTCGGGGTCCATCTCCAGCGCCTTATGCAGGGCGCGATAGCCGTCGTTGCGCCGATAGGTTTCCAGCGTCCAGGATTCGGGGTCGTCCCAGAATCGGCTCAGCACCGGTGTCAACGGTGTTGGTGACCCCATTACTTGCCCTCTCCCGCAGGCGGTGCGGTCATGTTCTTTTCCTTGGCCACCTCGAGGCCGGCCAGTGTCGCTGCGCCCGCGCCGCCCTGGCCCTCGTCGGGCCGCGAGTCGGGGAAGCCGGCCAGGATCCGCTCGGTTTCCTTGAACTTGCCCAGGTTTCCGCGGGTGGGGGCCGGGGGGTTGCCGGAACGCAGACCGTCGACCAGCGTGCGCGCCGATTCGACGGTCTGGTTGTCGTAGAACTCCCAGTTGACCATCACCACCGGCGCGAAGTCGCACGCGGCGTTGCACTCGATGTGCTGCAGGGTGACCGATCCGTCGTCGGTGGTCTCGTCGTTTCCGACGCCGAGGTGGTCTTTGAGCGACTCGAAAATCGCGTCGCCACCCATCACCGCGCACAGCGTGTTCGTGCACACGCCGACCAGGTAGTCGCCGGTGGGTCCACGCCGGTACATGGTGTAAAAGCTTGCGACAGCTGCGACTTCGGCTCCGGTCAATCCCAGCTGAGCGCCGCAGAACTCCACACCGGCCGGCGTCACGTAGCCGTCTTGCGCCTGCACCAGGTGCAGCAGCGGCAGCAGCGCCGAGCGCGGGCTCGGGTAGCGGCCGATGATCTCCTTGGCGTCGACCTCGAGTCGCGCCTGCACATCGGCCGGGTACGACGTGGGTGCGCCGTCGGTGACGAACTGGCCGGGCTCCTCCGGGGGCGGGCCAAGCCGAAGGAACACCCGCTCGCCGTTGTTGGCGCCGTTGTGGGATGCGGCGGTCATCGGTCCACCCCGCCCATCACCGGGTCGATACTGGCCACCGCGGTGATGACGTCGGCAACCATCCCGCCCTCGCACATCGCGGCGACGGCTTGCAGGTTGGTGAACGAGGGATCCCGGTAGTGCACCCGGTACGGGCGGGTGCCGCCGTCGCTGACCATGTGCACACCCAACTCGCCGCGTGGCGATTCGACCGCGATGTAGACCTGCCCGGCCGGTACCCGGATGCCCTCGGTGACCAGCTTGAAGTGGTGGATCAGCGCCTCCATCGAGCCGCTCATGATCTTCTCGATGTGCTCGTTGGAGTTGCCGAGTCCGTCCGGGCCGACCTTCAGGTCAGCCGGCCAGGCGATCTTGCGGTTCTCCACCATGGTCGGGCCGGGCTGCAGCTTGTCCAGGCACTGCTCGACGATCTTCACCGACTCCCACATTTCCCTGACGCGAATGATGTAGCGGCCGTACGAATCACAGCCGTCGTCGGTGATCACGTCGAAGTCGTAGTTCTCGTAACCGCAATAGGGCTCCGCTTTACGGAGGTCGTGCGGCAGCCCGGTCGCGCGCAGGCACGGCCCGGTCACGCCCAGCGCGATGCAACCGGTGAGGTCCAGGTAGCCCACGTCTTTGGTGCGGGCCTTCCAGATCGCGCTCTCGTTCAACAGGTCGCCCATCTCGCGCAGCGAGACCTTCAATTCCTTGAGGGCTGAGGCGATTTCGCTCTTCGCGTCGGGCGGCAGGTCCTGCGACACACCTCCGGGCCGGATGTAGGCGCTGTTCATCCGCAGGCCGGTGATGTATTCGAACAGCGTGAGGACGACCTCGCGACCCTTGAAGCCGGTGAACATCGGCGTCATCGCGCCCAACTCCATGCCGCCGGTCGCCAACGCGACCAGATGCGACGAGATTCGGTTGAGCTCCATCATCATCACCCGGATGACGTTGACCCGCTCGGGGATCTCGTCGGTGATCCCCAGCAGCTTCTCGACACCGAGGCAGAAGGCGGTTTCGTTGAAAAATGGTGACAGGTAATCCATTCGGGTCACGAAGGTGACGCCCTGCGTCCAGTACCGGTACTCGAGGTTCTTCTCGATTCCGGTGTGCAGGTAGCCGATTCCGCATCGGGCATCGGTGACGGTCTCGCCTTCGATCTCCAGGATCAGCCGCAGCACGCCGTGGGTGGACGGGTGCTGAGGACCCATGTTGACGACGATCCGCTCGCCGGGTTCGCCGCTCTGCCGGGCGGCTTCGACGATCTTGTCCCAATCCTGCCCGCCGAGGGTTACCAGGGTTTCGCTCATCAGTTGTAAGACCTCCGCTGGTCGGGCGGGGGAATCTGCGCGCCCTTGTATTCGACTGGGATGCCGCCGAGCGGGTAGTCCTTGCGCTGCGGGTGGCCCTCCCAGTCATCGGGCATCTCGATGCGGGTCAACGAAGGGTGACCGTCGAAGAGAATGCCGAAGAAGTCGTAGGTTTCGCGCTCGTGCCAGTCGTTGGTCGGGTAGATCTCGAACAACGACGGGATGTGCGGATCACCGTCCGGCGCAGCCACTTCCAGCCGGACCCGACGATTGTGGGTGATCGAGTTCAGCGGGTACACCGCGTGCAACTCGCGGCCGGTTTCGTCCGGGTAGTGGACGCCGTTGACCCCCAGGCACAGCTCGAAGCGCAGCTGCGGGTCGTCGCGCAGCCGGCGGGCGACCTGCTTGAGCAACTCGCGGCGCACATGCAGCGTCAATTCGTCGCAGTAGACGACGACTTTCTCGATGGCGTCGGTGAATTCGACGTTGTCCTCGGTCTTCAGCGCCTCGGCCAGCCGGTCGACCACCTCGTCGAAGTAGCCGCCGTAGGGGCGTGGACTGCCCTCGTCGATGGTGATCTGGCGAACCAGGCGTCCGTAGCCGGAGGTGTCACCACTGCCGCGGACGCCGAACATGCCGCGGCGCACGCCGATCCGCTCGGCGTCGGACGGGTTGGTGCCGACGGGAGGCCCGCCGACCTCGCTGGCCGCGCGGGTGGGGTCGTGTGTCGGTGAGCTCATCGCAGCAACCCCAAGTGCTCGATCGTCGGCCGGACCGCGAGGGCCGCCTGCTCGGCCTCGGCGATGGCCTGCTCGCGGTTGACGCCGAGCGGCATCTCTTGAATCTTCTCGTGCAGCTTGAGGATTGCGTACAGCAGCATCTCGGGACGCGGCGGGCAGCCGGGCAGGTAGATGTCAACGGGCACAACGTGGTCGACGCCCTGCAGGATCGCGTAGTTGTTGAACATGCCGCCGGACGACGCGCAGACGCCCATCGCGAGTACCCATTTGGGCTCGGCCATCTGGTCGTAGATCTGACGCAGCACCGGGGCCATCTTCTGGCTGACGCGGCCCGCGACGATCATCAGGTCGGCTTGACGCGGTGTTGCCGAAAACCGCTCCATGCCAAAGCGCGCGATGTCGAATCGCGGGCCGGCCGTGGCCATCATCTCGATCGCGCAGCAGGCCAGGCCGAAAGTGGCCGGCCACAGCGAGCTCTTGCGAAAGTATCCCGCCAGTTGTTCGACGGTGGTCAGCAAGAAGCCGCTGGGGAGTTTTTCTTCGATGCCCACGATTTACCTCAATCCCAAGTCAATCCGCCGCGGCGCCACACGTAGGCGTAGGCCACGAAGACGGTGAGCATGAACACCACCATCTCGATCAGTGCGAACAGGCCGAGTTGGTCGTAGCTGACCGCCCACGGGTACAGGAACACGATCTCGATGTCGAAGACGATGAACAGCATCGCGGTCAGGTAGTACTTCACCGGGAACCGCTGCCCGCTGCCCGCGTGGGGAGCGTTGGCCGGCTGATCGCTGGGCTCGATCCCGCATTCGTATGCCTCCAGCTTTGCCCGGTTGTAGCGGGACGGGCCGGTGATCTGTGCGAGTGCGACCGAACCGAGCGCGAAGGCTGCGGCGATCCCTCCGAGAACGAGAATGGGTAGGTAGAGATTCATCCCGCGACGACGCTTCCTCACTCTGGTATGGGCTGGATTGTGAGCGCAACCACAGCCTAGCGACCGTGTGCGGCCGCACGCTCAGCAGGTCAGATGTGACCTCAACCACAACAACTTTGCTGGTGGCCGTAAAGCGGATCACGTCCGCGAGTGTGGACCACACGACGCGACACGCCGTGAAATTGTCGTGGGATTCACGCTCGAAGGCCGAGTGGGTTTCCCGGCTACCGCGCCGGGGTGCGCAGCAATTCGAGAACGGTCCTGCTCAGCCGGATCGGATCGATCGGGTGGGGAACCGCGCCCTCGGCGCGTGACCAGCTGGCCAGCCAGGCGTCGTCTTGGCGACCGGTCAGCACCACGATCGGGGGTCCCTGGTCGATTTCGTCCTTCAGCTGCTTGGCCAGGCCCATGCCGCCTTCCGGGGTCGCCTCACCGTCCAGGATGGCCAGATCGATGCCGCCGGCGTCCAGCTGCTGAACCACGACCGGTCCGGTCGCGACCTCCACGTAGCTCAGCTCGGGCAGGTCGGGATGCACCCGTTTGCCCAGCGCCGTCATGACGGCCTGTCGGGTGTTGGCGTTGTCGCTGTACACGAGAACCCGCAGGGGGCTGGCGGCAGACACGATCCAGATCGTACTGCCCGGCGAGATCTACTGCGGCGCCCGTACGAAGTACGCCTCGGCCGTCACCGTTGCCGTCTTCGCGACCATGCCCAGCTGGTTCCAGCCGATGTCGAACTGATAGCGGTCGATCTGGGTTGTGGCCGTCACCCGTACGGCGCCGCCGCCGAGTGCGCTGACCTGGACGGGCAGCGGCACGGGCGCGGTGACGCCTTTGATGGTGAACGTGGCCTGAAGGTTGGCGGCATCGTCCGCGCCGGGCTCGATGCCGGTCACCTCCACGCTGATCTCCGGATAGCGGTCGGCCTCGAAGAAGTCAGCCGACCGCAGGTGCTGGTCGCGCTTGCCGATGCCGGTGCGCAGCGACGCCACCTGGATGTCCAGCCGGCCGAAAATGGCGCCCTTGCCGGTGATTTGGCCGTCGGCGTTGACGTCGGTGAACCGCCCTTTGACGTTGAGCAGGCCCCAGAAGTTCTTGATTTTGAAGCCCACACTGGAACGGTCGCGATCCAGGGTCCACACCCCGGCGGTGTCCGGATCGTTCAGCAGGTTGTCGACGTTAGTCATGGCGCCACTCCTTCTCATCGCTTCGCTCTGCATCGTCGTCGGCGCACGTCATGGCGCCACTCCTCTCAGTTCAGAATCGGCGCGAGATCGGCCGGGTCGAAGTACTCGTCGATGCGATTGATCAGGTTGTCGGCATTCACGGTGATCACGATGCAGACCCGCAGCGCGATCAATCCGCCGTTCGTTCCGGTGGCATGCAGGATGTGCTGCTGGACGAAGCCGCCGGGAAACAACCGACGGTCCAGCACCTCGTAGCCGCGCTCGGCGGTGACGCGGATGAACCACCTCAGCACCTTCAGGGCCCGGACTTTGTCGTCGTCGCGTTCCGCTCCCGCCCGCCACACGGCGATGTCGTCGGCGAAGAGGTCGTCGAGTCGCGGCTCGTCACCGCGCTCGATCGCCGCGAACAGCACATCGGCCACGTCGACGACGGCTTCGGCAGCGGGCATCGGGTATCTCCCTATTCGTCCTGGTAACCGGGGTGTGCGGCGGCAAGCCGGCGGCCGACCAGCGCGCGCAGCGCCGCCTGCACGGGTTCGCCGGCCCCATCCACGTCGCCGGCGCGGATGGCGGCCGCCAGCTGGGCTTCGTCGCTGTAACCGAGTCGGGCCAACGCCTCGTTCACGCCGTCCTCGGGGTCGGCCAGCAGCTCCCGTTCCACCATGCGCAGCGCGTTGGCCGCGACCCGGGAATGGAAGTTGACCTGACCCGAGGTTGACTCCCGCACATCGGTCTCGAGAAACTCGGCCACCGCGGCGATCAGCTCCGCCGCGGTGGGACGACCGTATGCGGACGTCATCAGGTCGCGGGAGCCTCGGGTCCGCGGTCGACGCCGGTGCGCAGCTTGACCGACGCCGAGTACGCCACCGTCCGGAACCGCAGCACCGGGTCGTCGGAGGGCTCGATGCCGTCGGTGACGCGCATCGGGTCGAAGACGACGATGTCGCCGCCGTGCTCGCGTTCGGTCTCGACGCCGGTGATTTCGAGCGTGCCGACGGTGACAATCTGGTCGCTGTGCCAGGGTTTGGACGGGTCGACCGTGGAGTCGCCCTGCGCCGCGATCTGGACCTGGTAGTCGAACCGAACCGGTTGGGACGCAAGGCGTTCGTCGAGTTCGGCGGCCAAGAAGTCAGCGCCCTTGGCTTTCGCGACGTCCGCCGGCAGGAACTCCTCGCCGGCGGCGGGCCGCAAGTGATAGCGCACGAATCGCTCGCTGCCATCGGCGGCAATCCAGCGGAACGCGTGCAACCCGTGATACGCGACGGTGCCGTAGCTGGCCGGCACCTTGTTCGCTTCTTTGACGACGGGCAGCGCCTTGACGAAACGCGGATGGGTGGCGATGTATCCGATGAGCCGCAGCGGAGCTGTGGGGCCGGGACGCATCGCCCGCAGCAGCGAGATGAAGCCGTCGGGTGTGCTGGCCGGGAAGAGTTTGGCGGTCTGGGTGGACACGTCGGTTGTCGATCCGTCCGGCAGGGTGAACTTGACCGCCATCCCGCGCACGCCCGGCGCGTTGTCGGGTTGCTGCGGATTGCCTGAGCCGCTGGAGAATCGGACCAGGGCGGGCACTCGTTCGCCGCTCAGGTGCGCGGCGCGGGAAAGCGTGGCGGCCTCCGGAGTTGCGGTGAAGGTGCCCCGGTAGAGCTTGCCCTTGGCGTGCAGCGCCCGATTGCCGGGTTGGGCGCCACCAGTTGCGCGGATTGCGTCGATTGCCTGATCAGGAGTGACCACAGCACAACCCTAGGCTCTCAACCGGCATGCGCGACTGCCTTATCGAGCAAGTTGAGCAAGTCCCACTCGGTCTCGCAGACGCGGCGACCGATCGTCGCGAGTTCGACCGAGGGAGCCTGCCCGCTCAAGTGGCGTTCGGCCTGGTAGCGGCAGATGATTCCCCAGCGCAGCGTGGCCTGAACCAACCACCAGTGAAACGCGGCCCGGTCGACCGTCGCCCCGCCGGCCTTTTCATAACCGTGAAGGAAATCCTCGATACTGCCCAGCCCGCCGGCGGCGAGACCCAGTGGCGCGCCGAACCGCCAGGCCCGGATACAAAACCAGGCCAGGTCTTCGTAGACCTCGCCGATGTGCACCAGCTCCCAATCCAGCACGGCCGCCAGGCCGGATCCGTCGACGATGAGGTTTCCCATCCGAAAGTCGCCGTGCACCAGCCGTGGCGGCGATGGGGCCGGCCGATTGTCGGCCAGCCAGCGAAACGCCCACTCGAAGGTGGCCGTGGTATCGCCCATGGTGTCGAGCTGCTCGCGCCACCCCGCCATTTGGTCCTCGTCGCTGATGCCGGGCAGATCCGCGTCAGCCTGGTGGATGGCGGCCAGCGCTTCGGCGCACTGGCGCAGCAATCGTTGCCGACCCACGTCGTCGAGCTGACGCTGGATACGACGGACGATCGTCTCGCCCGCGATCGCGTCGCAAATCAGAAACGGGTTGCCCAGTGCGACAACGGAATCGGCTGCGACGACGATGTGGGGGACCGGCGCGCCGGCAGCGGCCGCGGCGCGTTGCGCGCTGGCCTCCAGTTCCATGCCGGCGTGCACCTCGTCGGGCGGGCCGGTGCGCAGGATCAGTGACCGTCGCTGTCCGCCGGTGATCGCCTCGAACGCCCACGTGGTTCGGCTGGCCCCGCCGGTCAGCGTCACCAGGTTCTCGACGGTGGTGCCGGCGCCTAGTGCAGGTTCCAGAACGTCGACGAGTTTCGGCGCCAGCTCGTCGGCGGACGTCACTTGCGGCCGAACTTGAACAGTCGCTGGGCCACCCGGCGGATCTGAATCTCCTCGGCGCCCTCGGTGATTCGGTAGCGGCGGTGGTGGCGGTAGATGTGCTCGAAGGGTTCGTGGCGGCTGTAGCCCAGCCCGCCGAAGATCTGCATCGCGCGGTCGGCGGCGTCGCATACCAGCCGGTTGGCGCGGTAGTTGGCCATGGACACCTTGTCCGAGACCTCCATGTGATGGTCGCGATCGAGGTGCCAGGCCGCGTACTGCACCAGCAGCCGGACCATCTGGGCTTCGGTCTGCAGTTCGGCCAGTGGCCACTGCACCGCCTGGTTCGTCGACAGCGACTTGCCGAAAACCTTTCGTGTGCCGGCATATTCGGCGGCGCGGTCGATGCAGTACTGCGCCGCGCCCAGGCTGCTGGCCGCCTGACGGATGCGGTTCTCGTGCAGAAAGGTCTGGGCGACGTCGAGTCCGCGGTCGACTTCGCCGAGCACCGCGTCGGCGGGCACCCGCACGTCGGTCAACTCGACCTCACCGTGGTCGGTGGGCATGTTGAACGTCCACCAGTAGTACGGCACCTCGAAACCGGGTGTGTCGGTGGGCACCAGGAACGCGGTGATGCCCTGGGCCTGACCGGGCTCGCCGGAGGTGCGGGCGAAGATCAAGTCGTGGGTGGCCCGGTGTACACCGGTGTTGAATCGCTTGGAGCCGTTGATAATCCAACTGTCGCCATCGGGTTTGGCATGGGTCTCAAGCCAGGTCGCGTCGGAGCCGTGCAGCGGCTCGGTCAGACCGAACGCCATCGACCGTTCGCCGGTGATCAGCGCCTCGGACCAGGCGGCGCGCTGCTCGTCGGTGCCGAACCGCTCCATCATGATCACCTGCGGGAAGTTGCCGACGATCGACGATTCGTTCTGCAGGTCGTTGTGCAGGCCAAGGCCCTTGTGCGCCAGATGCTCCCGAATGACCGCCATGTCGACGTTGGTGCCGTCGCGCCCGCCGAGCGACGCCGGCAGGCCGTAACGCAGCCAGCCGGCCTTGTCGGCCCGGCGGCGCATCTCGGACAGCAGGTCCTCCCACTCCCGGGTGGGGATCCCGTCGTTGTCCCAGTCGGTGCGGGCGTGTTCCCGACGCTGGTCGAAGTACTGCATGTTCTCGGCCTGCAGCGGGGCGATCTCGCGTTCAATGAACGCGTCCATGTCGGCGAGCACGCCCGGAAGGTGTTCGGGCAACGTGAAATCCACGGTGATTTCTCCTTAGGTGCCGTACAGGGTTTTCTTCCACACGGTAGCGAGGGTCGCGATCGCGTCTTCGTCGCTCATCTGGATGCCCAGACCGGAGCGTCCGACAAATACGGTGGTGAAGTTCTCGAACAACAACGCGATCGCCGCCGCGATGTGCTCGGGGTTGAGCTCAGCGGCGTAGCCCTGCCGCTGCGCGCGTCGCACCGAGTCCGCGACGATGTCCATGCCGAACCGCCGGAATTCGTTCTGCAGGGCGGCAAATCGCTGCTGGGTGGTCGCCAGCTGGTCGATCGCGATCATGATGCCGATGTTCTGCTTGAACATGTTCCAGTAGCCGGTCACCACTGTCGTGAAGAACCCCTCATCGTCGGGAGAGTCCGGCAGGTGCAGGCTCAGCCCGGAC
>Ga0134128_10008863_pt1 | contig 12099 bp, 9 predicted proteins | sample KB31754_FD_96462 | JGI IMG/M metagenome (GOLD analysis project Ga0134128, IMG submission 96462) | Terrestrial soil microbial communities with excess Nitrogen fertilizer from Kellogg Biological Station, Michigan, USA - KB3-175-4 | ecosystem: Environmental > Terrestrial > Soil > Unclassified ...
CTGGTTGCGCAGCAATCCCGCGGACCGCGACCTGTACGCCCGCACCAAGCTTGGGTTGGCGACAAAGGAATGGAGCGAGGTGCAGGATTACGCGGACGCCAAGGCAACTATTGTTGAGCAGATCATCGCCCGTGCCCGCCGCGCCGGTTACTGACTCCCGACTCCTGACTACCGACTCCCGATCGCTGAGGACGGGACTTGCACTGGTAAGGCGGGTCTGCGTACGCTCGTCCTCCGCTGGGACTCCTGTATCTTGGGCTTGATATATTCTTCACCCGCGCGCATCATCTGCTTCCACATCTCATAGGCCCGGCCGTGCTCGTTGAGGAAGACCAGCGCGTCGGGCGTGCTCAGCGACGTGCCCATTTCGCGGGCGAACTGCTGCAGGTGCACGGCCGTCATCTCGGCCACCACTTTTTGCCGCCAGCATTTCTTCAGCTCCGCCATCGCCCTGCCCTCCCCAATCTGAACCGAAGATAAGCTTCCGGCTCCGGCGCGGCCATGGCTCTGGTCACAGCCATCTGTGACAAGGATCACAAAACGATGCCCGGGAGAAGCGCCGGCCCGCTGGGAATTTGCCTTGTGGGGAGGGAATCATATATTCTTGCCCGACGTAAAGGCAGGAACGCCGAAGGGCGTGACCGTCGGGGTGGGGCGTTCTGCCGAATTCAGTGAAAGGTCGCGGCCGTCGCGATCTTCGGAGTCCGGGCCAATCAAACCGTGATGGCGACGACGCTTTCGTTGCTGTCTCAGCAAGACTTGTTGCAAAAGTCTGCAAAGGTCTGTAGAAGGCTCCAGCCATGAAGTTTCGCGGTAGACCCACGTTTTTTCTTCTCTTGGTCTTCGCCTGCTTTTCCTCTCCCTGTGCATGGGCAACAACCAACGAAGCCACAGCGCCGCCCTCGGATGCGGTGACCATCACCATTCCTGGCCCCCTGCACTCCTTTCTGCGGATGGCGGCAATTAGCCAACAGATCCCTCCGGAAGACGTGCTGCCGCTTCTGGCCCGCAATGTGATCACCCATGGTTATCAGGGCTGGCAGGACAAACCGGGCCCGCCCACCGAATTTCTGGTGCTGTTGAGCCGCTACGTGCAACAGGCCCGAGAGTTGACGAAGCTGGCTGGGGCGGAGGGCGTCATCCGCGTTTCCAATTGCGAGCAAGCGCCACCCCTGCTGCACATTCTCGGTTACCGGTTCCGGCAAGGTTGCGGCACGGCGTTGGAAACTGCAAATGCCGAAAGGGCCTTCCTTACCATTGACGCTGGCTTTCCACTGGTGGACTTGGAAGACGACCTGCATGCCGGCAAACCCTTTGTATACCCATTTCCTGGTTCTCCCGTGCCGGCACTATTCAGCGAGAAGGATTGGATCTCCATTCGAGGAGTCGAGGCGAAGACCCTCCTTGATGCGCTGCTGGACGACCCAGCGCTGTCGCGCCTTTATGCCGCCCTTTCTCAAGTGGATCCCGAGACCAGACTTGCTCTGAAGCGGTCTCCGGGACTCAACCGGCTCATATCCGCTTCCGCGGCGCTGGATTTTTATGGAACTCACCTTGCGATTCGCTCCGGCCGGGTAGTGGTGCCGGGAGGAACTCCCGCGGAATTGGCGTGGAAGGATCTGGTGGGCGCGAGCACGGCTTCGCCCGGGCAATTCGTGCTGCGATTATTGACCAAAGACGAGGGCTGGCTCGCGGCTTACTTCGATGCGTTATCGCGCACCACTCAGACGCGGCAGGCCTATTTCACCGAGCCGCACCGGTTGCGGCGCTTCTATCAGGCGCTGCGGGGGAGGGATTTATTTCCTGACGCCTACAAAGGCGCCTTTCGCCCCAACCCCGGTCTGTTGCTGCTGGTGACTCGTCTTCGCCTGGGGACGGACGGGGAGCCGCAGGTACCGGGCAGCCTGGAAGTATGGAAGGAGATCTTTCGTCAGAAAACCGATTCGAAAATCGTCCACCGCCTGGGGAAACAAGCCGATCACTGGAGAACTCCCGAGCAATTGGTGCAGGGGCTGATTGGAGCCAGCCGCGCGAAAACCGATGACGGGCCCCTGCAAATTTATCTGTTGCTGAGCGAACTGGATGCCGAGCGTCCGCCCGCGCGCCGCCTGAGTCCGGAAACAGTGCGTTTGCTGGCTCGCAAATTCGCAAGCTTCAGCGATCAATATCTTATCTTTTCCGAGTTTCCGGACCTGGATAATGCCTCGATCACGCGCTTTCTCGCTATTGCGGAAGGCCTCAATCGAATTCCCGATATCACCCTGCGTGGAAATGCTATGGGAATTTTTCAGAGCAACGCAGGGCTGTGGCAGATTCTGGCACGGCAGGGGCAGATCCCGAAGGCGTCGCTGAACAGTTCCTGGCAAAAGGTCACCGCTCCCTTCAGCAGGATTTCCTCGGCTACCCAGCTGTTCGACGCCGGCCGCCGCTCATTGCGCGAACTGATGCAGGCAGCGACCGGCAAACCGGGCTACTCACAAGATGAAATCATTGACTTGCTGGCTGGTCCGCCACAGTCCAGTCCGGAGGCTCGCCAGATACACGAAGAACTGGCAAAAAAACTTCGCTCCGACCTCGATGGCCAGCGACTGGTTTCTCTCGACACCATATTGGCGCTGGGGAATGAATTGGACGCCGCAGCCGGGAACAGAGGCGCGGAAACTGCGGCTCTGCCTTTGGTAGGTGAATTGCGGGAATTCGAGATGCCGAGGCCCATCTTCAGCCGTGGTGAAAGGACGGAATGGGCGACCGGAGTCTACAACAACCGCCACACCGATTTAGAAATGCGCACGAATCTGGCGAAGGTAATCAAATCCCATCCTTCCCCGGAGCGATTGGCCAGGGCTCGCAGCGAGCTGGTCCCCTTCCTGCGCGACACCCTGGTGGGTTTGAACTACGCGTATTACGAGCCACCGGGCTCTCAGATCCTGCGCAACAATCCTCTCTTTGTCCGCTCCCATGACTTTGCCGGGGAAACGCTCGCGGGATTGAGTTCCGTCTGGAAAACACCACAACTGCTTGGGGTCGGTAACCCCGCGGGTGGAGGCGCTCACTTGGTCGGCTCTCTTGCGAATCTGCCCTATGTGCTGGCGGAGGCGGAGGAAGACTTTATCGCGCCGCGAAATGTTCAGGCGCTCATCTGGACGGAAATGGTAGCGGTTTTCCTGACCGACGCGACTTTATCGCGGTGGTGGAACGTCAGCCCGGAGGAGCTGCATGCCGTGGCCCTCTATCAGCAGGCGGGAGAGGCGCTGCTTCTGGCCAGCCAGAGCAATGATCCACTGCGCAATAAGGTACTGACCATCCTGGGGGACCGCATGGCGCCCGCAAGGCTGGCGCGAGTGGAGAGCATTTTGCGAACCGGGCGGCTCGCCGAGGCAAGTCCGTTGATTATGCCGGCTGACACGTTCTATCTGGAGGCTGAGTTCCGCCGAAGATTTCCTGAGGACAACGCTTCTTCGGGACCTGCGGGGAAAGAGTTGCAGGTTCTTGCCAGGCGTCATCCGGCAGAGGTCAGTTGGAAGCGGCTGTCTCGAGACTTCGGCGTGCCTCACCCCATGCTGGCGCAAAGTTATGCACGCGAGTTGCTGAATGTGCAACCCTTTCCGGCCTGCGAGGGATACGGCAGCGCCTTGCTGGCGGAGTCCTGGGATTCCAATTATCTGTACTGGGCCCGCCTGGCAGATGGGATGGGTTATTCCCCTGTGATGCTGAACCAACTGGTTCCGGAACTTACGCGCCGCATGGCAGAAGACATCTTCGCCACCGATGCGGGGGATTGGCCCGCATTGCTTCGGGCATTGCGCCAAACCAGAGAAGAGTTCCGCGCGGGAAAAGGCGGTTTGTCGCCATCGAAGGATACGATTTCGCAGGCGGCGGAATCATCACGCGCGAAAAAGAATCACGATTAGCGTCTGTGCACAGTTTGACTTGCAGAGGCTCCATGAAGAAATTCTATCTCCTCCCCTTGGGATTGCTGGCGCTCTTTCTGCTGTGTCCCGGAACCGGGACGATGGCTCAGGAGGGCGAATCACGAATTCTTGTGATTGTGAACATGGTGCAGCTGAATGTGGCTGTGACGGACAATAAAGGCAATTACATAACTGGACTTCGGCCGCAGGATTTTGCCGTGTTGGAGGATGGCATTCCGGAACGGATTGCCACATTTGGCGAAGGCAATGAGCTGACTCGTTCATTGCTGGAGGTTGCAGAAGACAAGCCCACGCCGCAAGGGGGTGACCGCCCCTCCCCGCGCCCGGACCCTCCTCCTGAGACCTTCGCTTCGGCTATAGCCGGCGCTAACGTGTTCATCCTGTTTGACACCAGCAATTACATGTATCGCCATTTTGTGTTTGCCCAGGATGCCATTGCTGATTTTGTCCGCACTTTGGAGCCCGCCAACAAAATAGCTTTCTATTCCTACAGCCGTGACTTGTCACGAGTGGCTCGCCTTACACCCGATCGCTCGCAGGTGTTACGGGGGGTGCGTGCGACCGTGGCCGGCGATAACGCCGCCCTCTACAATGCTTTACTGCTGACGGTTAAGGATGCAGCCCAGCAAAGCGGGCGAAAAGTGGTGGTGGTATTTTCCAACGGACCGGACAATGCCAGCACCGTGCCTCCAGAGGATGTCGCAGAGTTGGGTCAATCGAGCGGAGTGTCCATTTACATGGTCAGTACCCAGCAAGCCCAGTTGGATTCTGTCTCCACCGCGGTATTTGAGAGGATGACGGCGGCCACCGGCGGAAAGGCCTACTTTACCAAGAGCTGGAAGGACCAGGAAAAAGCGTTTGCTTCGGTGCGGGATGATCTGGCTCACCTCTACTCGATCAGCTACTACCCCCAACCCAATCCCAATCAGGGTTGGCGCAGTATATCCGTGAAACTGGTCGGCGAACGCCTGAAGAAGTATCACATCCGCACGCGGAATGGATACCGGCCCCAACCCGTCCGATTCTCCGGGAGCACCTCAGCCTCTCACACCCAATTTGTTCCACAGTAATCCGGAGATTCGTGCTCGGCGCGAGAGATCGGCTCCTATTGATTCATCCACTCCGGGTCCCCCACTGCAAGTACGGGTAAGTGCCTAAACATCTCCCGTCGCTGCTGGCGCCTGGGGCGGGACGCTGCCGTTGGGTTGGGCCGGCCACGTCGCCTGTGCTAATCTGCAGCCCAGACCTTCATTTCCAGCGGCTTTGCGGGCGGGGTCTGACAGCGGCAACGTGGACAGCAGCGACAATATCCGTTTCGGTACCGCCGGCTGGTCCTACAAGGACTGGGAAGGAATCGTCTATCCTCCCGAGGTGCGCCTGCGCAAGCAGCATCCGCTCGACTACCTGCCGCAGTTCGTGGACGTGATCGAAATCAATACTTCCTTCTACGGACACATCAAGCCTGAGCTGGCCAAGCTGTGGTGCAAGAAGGTGGAAGCGGTGAATCCTGGTTTTGTTTTCACTGCCAAGCTGCACCGGTCTTTTACCCACTCGCCCGTGGCGGTGATTGAAGGCACCTCGGCCGCTACCATCAAGCCCACCGACGAAGACGAGATTCAGGCCAAGGAGGGCCTGGAGGCGCTGGCTTCTGAGCGCCGCCTGGGCGCCCTGCTCATCCAGTTTCCCGTTTCCTTCAGGAACACGGATGAGAACCGCGAATACCTGGAATGGCTGCTGCGGCAATTTATCGAGTTTCCACGCGTGGTCGAGGTGCGCCACTCCAGCTGGAACCGCGACGAGACTTTGCGCTATTTTTCCCAGAAAAACGTGGCCTTCTGCAACATTGACCAGCCGGTTCTCGGCCAGTCGCTCCCGCCCACCCAGCACGTCACCTCCGAAATCGGCTACGTGCGCCTGCACGGCCGCAATTACGACCAGTGGTTCGATTGCGACAACCGCAACGACCGCTACAACTACCTGTACAGCGAAACCGAACTGGCCGGCTGGAAGAGTAAAGTGGAAAACATCTCCCGCCAGTCGCAGGTCACCTACGTCGTGGCCAATAACCACTTTCAGGGCAAAGCCGTGGTCAACGCCATCCAAATGAAACACTTGATCAGCGGCCGTCCCGTCAAAGTCCCCGAACTGCTGCTCAAGCGCTACCCGGAACTGGAAAAGGTGGCGGCCGCAACTACGGCGGCCTGAGCAAGCACTCAGCCCTCAGCCCAGGACCTGCAAGCCTCCAGCCGGCCCAGTGTTAAGTGTTGCTGAAACCTTTTGTCGTCCTCCGGCGTATTAGTTAACGGGGCCGGACGCGACCACCCAAGCTTGCGGTTACCTTCCGCAAGGGTCAGCGTCCAAGCAGATGGGGAAAGGAGAAAGGTTATGGACGCTAGATACAACTGGATCATTGACAGTACACCCCTTCGGGTCGCAATCAATGTTACGGCGTTTGTTATGTGGCTGGGACTGGCGATTGCGCTGATTGCGCTTTAGCTTTTCGGCAACAAAGGTGCACCGGCTAAATGTCAGCTACTTAAGGGCGTTGCGAATGCTCTGCGCTGTCGCTCATACAGTGTAATGTCGTTTTCGTGTTGCAGCGTAAGCCCGATGTCGTCCAGTCCTTCCAGGAGAAACGTGCGCTTGAAATCGTCAATCTCAAAGCGCCCCAGAAAGTCGGACTGGTCGCGAACTTCCCGCTTTTCCAGGTCAATAGTGAGGAAATAACCCTCAAATTGGGTGGTTCTTAGCACCAGTTCCGCCACCTGTGTTTCGCTAAGCACTACCGGCAGAATCCCATTTTTCGTGCAATTAGTGGCAAAAATATCGGCAAAAGAGGGGGCAATTATGGTCCGAAAGCCATAATCCAGCAGCGCCCAGGGCGCATGCTCACGCGAAGAACCGCAACCAAAGTTCTTTCCTGCCACCAGGACGCTCGCCCCGGCATAGCGCGGGTGGTTGAGCACAAATGACGGATCCAGCTTTCCATCAGCAAGATAGCGCCAATCGTAAAACAGGAACTGGCCGTAGCCGCTGCGCTCGATGCGCTTCAGAAACTGCTTGGGAATAATCTGGTCGGTGTCAACATTGGCGCGATCCAGCGGCGCCACTCTCCCGGTATGGATGCGAAAGGCCTGCATGTCAGTCGCGGTACTCCCAGTTCCTGATGTCCACGAAATGTCCGGCAATAGCGGCGGCGGCAGCCATGGCGGGACTCACAAGGTGGGTGCGCCCGCGCGCGCCCTGGCGCCCCTCAAAATTGCGGTTACTCGTGGAGGCGCAGCGCTCAAGCGGTTGCAGGATGTCGGGGTTCATTCCCAGGCACATGGAGCAACCAGATTCGCGCCACTCGAAGCCGGCCTCGCGAAACACCTGGTCCAGTTTCTCCTTCTCGGCCGCCCTCTTAACCGCCTGGGAGCCGGGCACGACCATGGCTTGGACCTTAGAGTTTACCCGGTGACCTTTGGCGACACGCGCCGCGGCACGCAGATCTTCCAGGCGCGCGTTGGTGCAGGAGCCAATAAAAACACGATTGACCGCCACCTCCTGCATTGGCGTTCCGGCGCGCAGTCCCATGTACTCCAGGGCGCGGAGGGCCGCGCTGCGTTCGGCTTCAGAAGGAAAGTGCCGGGGGTCGGGAACATGTTCCGTAACAGGAACAACCATACCGGGGCTGGTGCCCCAGGTGACGGCGGGAGCCAGCTCGGCGGCGTCAATTTCCACCACGCGATCAAAGAAAGCTCCGGGATCGCTGGGCAGTCTCTTCCAATAGTCCACGGCTTGGTCCCAGGCCCCGCCCTGAGGGGCAAAGCGGCGGCCCCGCATGTATGCGAAGGTGGTTTCGTCCGGGGCCACCAAACCAGCGCGGGCGCCAGCCTCGATGCTCATGTTGCAGAGCGTCATGCGGCCTTCCATAGTGAGTCCGCGCACCGCTTCGCCCGCATACTCGATGACCTGTCCGGTGGCGCCATCGGTTCCGATGCGCCCGATAATGCCGAGGGCCAGATCCTTGGCGGTTACACCCGGGGGCAGAGAACCGCGCACCACAATCTGCAAAGTCCTGGGACGCGGCTGCCGCAGACACTGGGTGGCCAGCACGTGCTCAACTTCGGAAGTCCCGATACCGAAGGCCAAAGCGCCGAACGCCCCATGAGTGCTGGTGTGGCTGTCGCCGCAAACGATGGTCGCGCCAGGACGGGTCAGGCCAAGTTCCGGGCCAATCACGTGCACAATGCCTTGCTCGGCGGAATCAATATCAAATAGCGGGACGCCAAAATCACGGCAGTTGCGGCGCAAGGCTTCCACCTGCTGAGCGGCGATGGGATCGCGAATGATGCTGCGCTCCGCCGCCAGGGTGGGGACGTTGTGGTCCACAGTGGCGAACGTGAGGTCGGGGCGGCGCACCTTGCGTGCGGCCAGGCGCAAGCCCTCGAAGGCCTGCGGCGACGTAACTTCATGTACCAGGTGGAGGTCAATGTAGAGCAGGGCAGGCTCGCCCGCGGGCTGGCACACGACGTGTTCGTCCCAGATTTTTTCGAAGAGCGTGCGTGGCCGGCTCATTAATGCTCCAGCTTACACGGCATGGTAGGCATGGCGGCTGTCGAGAATGTCGGCCACCACCTTTTCCACCTGCATGCCCATTTGCACGGTGGAGACCAGGTCAATGCGGGAGCGGCCGCGAGCCAGATCGGCCGTGCGGTAACCCGCTTCCAGCACGGAGTGAATGGCGAACTCCACGTCGCGGGCTTCCTGCTCCAGACCGGCGGAATAGCGCAGCAGCAGGGCGGCGGACGCGATCGCACCCAAGGGATTGGCGATGCCGCGCCCGGCAATGTCGGGCGCCGAGCCGTGCACCGGCTCATAGAGATTTACGGTGCCGCCGATAGTGGCGGAAGCCAGCATGCCCAGCGACCCGGTGATAACGGCGGACTCGTCGGAGAGAATGTCACCGAACAGGTTCTCGGTGAGGATCACATCAAAACGCCGGGGATCGTTCACCAGGTGCATGGCGCAGGAGTCCACATACATGTGCTCCAGCGTGACCTCAGGATACCCGTGGGCCACGCGGGTAACCACGTTGCGCCAGAGCTGGGAGGTTTCCAGCACATTGGCCTTGTCCACGGAGGTGAGCTTGCGGCGGCGGCGGCGGGCTTCGCGGAAGCCGACATGAGCGATGCGCTCGATTTCTTCCACCGAGTAGCGCATGGTGTTGAAGGCGCTGGAACCGTCTTCGCTGAAACCGCGGTCTTCGCTGAAGTAAAGGCCGCCCAGCAGTTCGCGGACAACCAGGATATCCGCGCCATCGGCGATGGCGGGCTGGAGGGGAGAACAATCGGCAATTGATTTGTAGGAGAGGGCGGGGCGGAGATTGGCGTAGCCGCCCAGGGCCATGCGCAACTGCAGCAGACCGGACTCGGGGCGCAGGTGGCGGGGCAGTTGGTCAAAATCGGGGCCGCCGACGGCGCCCAGCAGCACCGCCTGGCCCTGCAGGCAGGCATCGAGCGTGTCGGCGGGAAGGGGATTGCCGCTGGCGCGGTAGGCAGCGCCGCCAAAGCGTTTTTCCTGAAATTGAAAGTCGTGGCCGGCAAATCCAGCCACCGTCTGCAGAACGCGCACAGCTTCGGCGGTGACTTCCGGGCCGACGCCATCACCGGGGAGAATTGTGATTTTTAGCTTCATGGGCCTGGTGTTAAGTCCAGTTAGTTGGCGAAGGCGGCGCGGGCGCCGGGTCCGGCGGCGGGCTTGGGCTCGCGGCGGGAGCGGGGCAGCAGCGCAATCAAATCCTGGTCGTAAATGTTCTTCTTGCGGTCGGCCAAGGTGGTGAAGGCCTGGTAAACCGCGTCCAATTCCGCACCCGACAAGGCGAATCCCAGTTCCGAGTACCGGCGGCCCAGCGCGTGCCGGCCGGAATGCTTGCCCAGCACGATGCGGTTGCCGGGGGCGCCCACGGATTCGGGCGTCATGATCTCGTAGCACAGGGGATTGCTGAGCACGCCATGCTGGTGAATGCCGGCTTCATGGGCGAAGGCGTTAGCGCCCACAATGGCCTTGTTAGGTTGGGGGGCGAAGGAAATGGTGCGGGCCAGCAACTGGCTGGCATTGTACAGTTCAGCGGTGTTGATGCCGGTTTCGTATTGCAGGCGGTCGGGGCGCACGCGGGTGGCCATCACAATTTCTTCCATGGCGGCGTTGCCGGCGCGTTCGCCAATGCCGTTGATGGTGCATTCCACCTGGCGGGCGCCGGCCTCCAGAGCGGCCAGGGTGTTGGCCACGGCCATGCCCAGGTCGTTGTGGCAATGAACAGAGATGACCACGTTCTCGATGCCGCGGACGCGCTCGCGGATGGTGAGAATGATGGCGCGATATTCCTCAGGCACGGTGTAGCCGACGGTATCGGGAATATTAATGGTGGTGGCGCCGGCATCCACCGCCGCCTGCACCGCCTGGCAAAGGAAGTCCAATTCGGATCGGGTGGCGTCCTCGGGCGAGAACTCGACGTCGTCGCACAGAGTGCGGGCATAAGCCACGGAAGTTGAAATCTGCCGCAGACATTCTTCGCGCGTGATCTTGAGCTTGAACTGCAGGTGAATATCGGAGGTGGCGAGGAAGATGTGAATGCGGGGGCGCTCGGCATAAACCAGGGCCTCCCAGGCGCGGGAGATATCTTCTTCCTTGGCCCGGGCCAGACCGGCAATGATGGGGCGGCGCACCTCGCGAGCCACGGCGCGGACGGCTTCAAAGTCGCCTTCCGAGGCGATGGGGAAGCCGGCTTCGATCACATCCACACCCAGCTTATCCAGTTGCCGGGCCAGGCGCAGTTTTTCAGGCACCGTCATACTGCAGCCCGGGGCCTGTTCGCCATCACGCAGTGTGGTGTCGAATACCGTCACGCGCGCGCTGGTCATGGACTCCTCCCACAAAAGGTTTCCGGCTATTTCAAGGGAAACGCATGGATAAGTCAAGCTTATAATTCTTTGGAGCACCATAAGTTTGGGTTATCATATCTGCCCGGGCAAAGCAGAGCCTAAGTCCAAGCAAAGGAGGGAGCGTGGACCTTTTTCAGTTGGAAACCTTTCTGGCGGTGGCGGAGGAGAAGAGCTTTTCCCGGGCGGCCAAGCGCCTGCACCGGACCCAGCCGGCGGTAAGCCAGGTGGTTCGCAACCTGGAAGAGGAACTGGGGGAACTGCTGCTGGACCGGTCCTCGCGCGATGGCACCCTCACCGACGCAGGGAGGTTGCTGCAGGAGTATGCCCAGGAACTGCTGAACCTACGCAATGAGGCGCGGCAGTCGCTGGTGGAACTGCGGCAGCTGCAGAAGGGAAGGCTGGCCATCGCGGCCAACGAGTACACCTCGCTGTACCTGCTGCGCGTGCTGCACGAATTCCGGCGGGTGCACCCGATGATTCACATAGCCATTCAACGGACGCTGGCCAGCAAAGTGCCGCAGCAACTGCAGGAGCACGCGGCCGAACTGGGCACAGTTTCATTCCGCCCGGAAGACCCGCAACTGCGCTCGCTGGTGGTGTATCGCGACGAACTGGCGTTTGTGGTGCCGGGGACACACCCTCTGGCCGGCGTCTCCAGCGTGAGCATCCGGCAATTGGGAGCGGAGGTATTCGTGGCCCACAATGTGCCTTCGCCCTACCGGGCCAAGGTGCTGCAGGCTTTTGCCCGGCATAAAACCCCCCTCCACATGGATGTGGAGATGCCCACGATTGAAAGCATCAAGAAATTCGTGGCCATGGGAAACGGCGTAGCGCTGGTGCCTGGGCTGACGGTGGAGGAGGAAATCGCGCGCGGCGAGCTGGTGCGAGTGCCGGTAAACGAATTGAATTTCGAACGGCGGCTGCGAATCGTTTACCGGCGAAACGCCACGTTATCGCATGCGGCGCAGGCCTTTCTGCAGATCGTGGAAGGATTGAGCAACTCGCGGCAGGGAAGATACCTGTTTCAGCTGGAGCATTAGTTGCGGTACTCCCAGGTCGGAGCTTGCTCATCGACGCCAGATATAGCCAGCTGTCTGGCTCGGCTGCGAAGAGACCCCGTGGTTCCTGAGGTCAGTCAGTCACGCACAAGGCAGTAACGGGCTCGCGATTGGCGACGCAGCCCGTGGTAAGGGCCAGGCGCTGCAGCCACTGTGCCAGTGCAGCCAACGAGCGTTCGTTCA
>Ga0134128_10008865_pt1 | contig 12097 bp, 5 predicted proteins | sample KB31754_FD_96462 | JGI IMG/M metagenome (GOLD analysis project Ga0134128, IMG submission 96462) | Terrestrial soil microbial communities with excess Nitrogen fertilizer from Kellogg Biological Station, Michigan, USA - KB3-175-4 | ecosystem: Environmental > Terrestrial > Soil > Unclassified ...
CTGCCTCGGAGTTCGCAACCATCGCCGGCAACGCGGCGCGGATCGCTGCGAGCGCGTCGGGGTTTGATGCAAATTTCCGGGCGATCGCGACATAACCTTCATCATCGCCGGTTACCCAATCGTTAAGGCCGACCGCTCTGACGATCGCGCCGCCGATGCGGCTCGCCGCGCTGTTGCCGAGCCTGGTGATCACGGGAACTCCCATTTGCAGGGATTCCCAGGTCGAAATGCCGCCATTCTGCGGAAACGGATCAAGCGACATGTCGATCTCGGCGAACATGTCGAGATGCTCCAGCCGTGTGGTGGCCCCGACACATCTCAGGCGATCGGCGGCAATGCCGTGACTGGCGAAGCGCGCAATCAACCCGTCGCGAAGCAAGGGCTCATCGATCGCAACGTTCTTGACGATGATGCGCGAGTCCGGCAGCGCCTGCATCAGCCGCGACCAAAGCACCAATGCCGGATCGGAGATCTTGTCGATCCGGTTGAAGACACCGAAGGTGACGTAACCGTTGCGGCTCATCGGCAGCGGTGAAACCGGAATATCCGGCCGCGGCGCGATGGTGATGCAGCACGGCAGGTCGTGGATCTTCTCGGCAAAGAGATACCGAACCTCAGCCGGAATCACGGTCGCGTCCGCGAGCAGGTAATCCATGACGGGCATGCCCGTGCCGGTCACGTGCCCGATGGCCGAGACCTGGATCGGTGCCGGCTTGCGCGCAAACACGGTGAGACGATTGCCGCTGGAATGGCCGGACAGGTCGACAAGAATGTCGACCTTGTCCGCCTGGATATGGTCGGCAAGCCTGTCGTCGTTCAGTTGCGAGGCGTCGACCCATCGATCGACCAGCGCGCGGCACTCTCCGGTTTTCGCGTCGCACACTGGATGGCAGGAATAGCCGATGATCTCGAAATCGCGATGATCGTGATGTCGCAGCAGCGGCATGAAGGCATGCGCCGCCGAATGGTCACGGAAATCCGACGAAACATACCCGACCACAAGCCGCCGCTCGGGATCGAGGTTGCGCTCGCCCAATTGCCGCCGCGGCAATTTTGCGCCGATCGCCTGCCACCAGTAATTTCGCGGCTCTTGCAGACGGACAAAATCCATGTCTGGCAGGAAGTCCATCGCGAATATCTTGCGCAGAAGCGCCGGCTCGTGATCTGGCTTGAGGGCAAGCACTCGATCGAAATGGGCGATTCCGGCAGCGGCCTCGCCTTGCTTGGCGACGCATTCGCCGAGCACAGTCAGCGCCACTTCCGAAACCGGATTTTGTTCAAGCGCCCTGTGGCAGAGCCCAATCGCCTCGGCCGTGAAGCCGCGGTTCAGCGCGATGTTCGCCTTGCCGCACAGCGCGAGATCGAGGCGCGGGTCGAGTGCGAGCGCCGCCTCGTAATCGGCCAAGGCATTATCGATCTGTCCAAGATCTTCATACAGCCGCCCGCGCTGCCCGAGCACGGCAGCCACGTTCGGCCTTGCCGCCAGAGCCGCATTCAGCGTCGTCAAGGCGAGGTCAAAGTTCCGCAGGCGAATATTGACGATGCCCTTGCCGACCATGGCCGGCAGATGCTGCGGATTGAGCGATAGTGCGCGGTCGAAATCGCGGCCGGCCTCCTCATTCCGCTTGATCAGCATCAGCACCGTCCCGCGATTGCTGTAGGCGTCGGCGTAATCCGTCTTGAGGGCGATGGCGCGGTCATGGGCGGCGATCGACTGATCAAACAGCAGCATATGCATCAGCGTGTTGCCGAGATTGGTCAACGCCATTGCAGAGTTGGGCTTGAGAGCGAGCGCCCTTTCATGGGCCGCACGCGCTTCCTCATAACGCTTCAGCTTGAACAATGCCTCCGCGAGATTGGAATGCGCTTCTGCCGATCGCGGCTCGAGGGCCACCGCTCGGGCAAGAATGGGTGCGGCCTCGTCGGATCGACCGCAATCGGATGTCGACACGCCCAAAATATGCAGGGCATCGAAATGATTGGGCAGGTCCTTCAAAATCTGCCGGCACAGGGCCTGGGCGTCGCCATGCCGCCCTTCGCCATATGCCTTGATCGCGGCCGGAAGTAGCACTTCCGCCTGCTTTCTTGCCTGCTTTTGCAACCTTGCGTTTTGGAAGGCACGCGAGCCGACACTGGTTTGCAATTGTGCTTCCCCGCCGAAATAGGGTCCTGGTGATGGCTGAAGATTCTCGGTGGTTGGCGCTTCCTTGGAGAACACCTTCAGCGGCTGGCGGCCGCACAATAATCGCGCCAGAACCGGCGGTAGCCTTCCTCGACCAGCCGGGTATACCGCTCGCAGTCTCCCGCCTCGGAGTTTGCAACCATCGCCGGCAATGCGGCGCGGATCGCCGCGAGCGCATCGGGATCCATGGCGAATTTCCGGGCGATCGCGACATAGCCTTCGTCGTCGTCAGCTATCCAATCATCAAGGCCGACCGCTTTGACGATCGCGCCGCCGATACGGCCTGCCGCGCTGTTGCCGAGCCTGGTGATCACGGGAACTCCCATTTGCAGGGATTCCCAGGTCGAAATGCCGCCATTCTGCGGGAACGGATCAAGCGACATGTCGATTTCGGCGAACATGTCGAGATGCTCCAGCCGTGAGGTGCTCCCGATAAAGCGGAGGCGCTCTGCGTCAATTCCATGAGCGACAAAGCGGGCAATCAAGGCGTCGCGAAGCATCGGGTCGTCGATCGCCCCATGCTTGACGACGATGCGCGCACTCGGCACCGCTTGCATCAATCTGAACCATAGCGCCAGCGCTGGATCGGAAATCTTGTCGATCCGGTTGAACACACCGAAGGTAACGTAACCGTTGCGGATCATGGGTAACGACGAAGCCGGAACGTTCGGCGGTGGCCCAATGGTGATGCAGCATGGCAGGTCGTAGACCTTTTCCGCGAACATGGGCCGAACATCGGCCGGAATCACGGTGGCGTCGGCCAGCAGGTAATCCATGACGGGCATGCCCGTGCCGGTCACGTGGCCGATGGCCGAGACCTGGATCGGCGCCGGCTTGCGTGCAAACATGGAGAGCCGGTTGCCGGCGGAATGACCGGACAGATCGACGAGGATATCGACCTTGTCGGCCTGGATGCGGTCGGCAAGACGGTCGTCGTTGAGTTGGCTGGCATCAACCCATTGATCAGCGAGAAGGCGGCACTGTTCGGTCGTCGCGTCGCTCGTCGGATAACTGGAATAGCCGATGATTTCGAAATTACCGCGGTCGCGGTGATGAAGCAGCGGCATGAACGCCAGCGCTGCCGAGTGGTTGCGGAAATCGGAGGAGACATAGCCGACCACGAGCCGCCGCTCGGGGTCGAGATTGCACTCACCCAATTGCCGCCGCGGCAACTTGGCACCGATTTCTCGCCACCAGAAATTTCGGGGCTCCTGTAGACGGACAAAATCGGTGTCCGACAGGAAATCCAACGCAAAGATTTTGCGCAGGATCGCATCCTGATAATCCGGCTTGAGCGCGAGCGCGCGATCGAAATAGGCGATCGCGCTCGCAGGCTCGCCCTGCTTCGCATAGCACGCCCCGAGCACGGTCAGCGCCACTTCCGAATTTGGATTTTGTTCAAGCGTCTTGTTGCAGGCCGCGATCGCCTCAGCCGTGAAACCGCGATGCAGCGCGGTATTGGCCTTGCCGCAAAGCGCGGGTTCAAGCCACGGCTCGAGCTTGAGCGCGGCGTCGAATTCCGCCGCAGCCTGGTCGAATTGCCCGATCTCCTGAAACAGCCGCCCGCGCTGGGCGAGGGCCGCGGCAGCGTCCGGCTTCGCGGCCAGCGCAGCATTCAAGGTGGCCAGCGCCAGATCGTAGTTCCGCAGGCGAATATTGACCATGCCCTTGCCGATCATGGCCGGCAAAAGGCGCGGATTAAGCGAGAGCGCACGCTCGAAATCGCACGCAGCCTCCTCGTTCCGGTCGACCAGCATCAACGCCATGCCGCGATTGCTGTAGGCGTCGCTATAGTCGGGCTTCAGGGCGATGGCGCGGTCATGCGCGGCGATCGACTGATCGAGCAGCCGCAGATGCAACAGCGTGTTGCCGAGATTGGTAAGCGCCATTGCAAAGCTTGGCTTGAGAGCGAGCGCCTTTTCATAGGCCGCCCGCGCTTCCTCGTAACGCTTCAGCTTGAACAACGACTGTCCGAGATTGGAATGCGCTTCAGCCGAGCGCGGCTCGATCGCAATCGCGCGGACGAGAATCAGCGCGGCCTCGTCGAATCGCCCGCAATCGGACGCCGATACGCCCAAAAGATGCAGGGCGTCGAAATGATTGGGCAAGTGCTTCAGTATCTGGCGGCAAAGCGCCTGAACATCGCCGTGCCGCCTCTCGCCATATGCCTTGATCGCGGCCGAAAGCAGCGCTTCCGCCTGCTTCCTTGCCTGCTTTTGCAGCCTTGTGTTCTGGAAGGCACGCGAACCGACGCTGTGCTGCAATTGCAATTCTCCGAAGGGCTCAGCCATCGCGATGGCCGCCAGGATTCTCGGTGATTCGTGGCCGGTTGGCGAATGCGTTCTCGGCAGCGCAATCAAACTCGCCGCAAGACTAGCCGCCGGCACTGGCGCAATAGTCGCGCCAGAATTTGCGATAGCCCGCCTCCACGTGGCGGGTGTAGGTCACGCTATTGCCTGCCGCGGAACTCAAGACCTGCTGTGGCAGGCGCGCACGCAGCGCCGCGAGTTCCTCGGGATTGGAAGCCCAGCGTTTTGCAATCTCGATATACCCCTCCTCATCCTGCGCGACCCAATCATCGAGGCCGGCGGCTGTCACGATCGCGCCGCCACAGCGCGAGGCGTGTCCATTGCCGAGCTTGCTGACGACGGGCACGCCGAGCTGCAGCGGCTCCCAGGTCGAGATGCCGCCATTCTGCGGGAACGGATCGAGCATGATGTCAATTGTGGAAACCAGCTTGAGATGTTCGCCTCGCGGGCTCGCCCCTATGCAGCGCAAGCGATCCTCCGGGATGCCGCTCGCGACGAAGCGCGCAATCAGGGCGTCACGCACCAAGGCATCATCCAATGCGCTGTGCTTCATGACGATGACGGCGCCCGGCACCGCCTGCAAAAGGCGGGACCATACCGAAATCGCAGAATCGGAAATCTTGTCGGCCCGATTGAACACGCCGAAAGTGACATACCCGTTCGCGAGCATGGGTAGCGGCGACGGCGGGATCTGCGGCGGCGGCTCGATCGTGATCAGCGCGGGCAGGTCATGGATCTTTTCGGCAAACAGCGATCGCACCTCGGCAGGAATCACGACCGGGTCCGCCAGCAGATAGTCCATCGTCGGCAGACCCGTTCCGCTGACATGTCCGAACGCGGTGACCTGAACCGGTGCGGGCTTCATGGCAAACAAAGCAAGCCGGTTGCCTCCCGAATGTCCGGACAGATCAATGAGAACGTCCACCCGGTCTGCTTCGACCCGGTCGGCAAGCCTGTCGTCCGTGAGCTGCCACGCGTCGACCCAGCGGTCCGCCAGCGATTTGCACAGCGCAGTCGTGGAGTCTTGCACCGGCGAATTGGAATAGCAGATGATCTCGAACTGCCTGCGATCACGGTGGCGCAACACGGGCACAAAGGCGAGCGCCGCAGAATGGTCGCGGAAATCGGCTGAGACATAGCCGAGAACAATGCGCTTTTCGGGATCGAGCGGCCGGGCCTTCAACTGCCGGCGGGGCAATTTGGCGCCGACCTGATCCCACCAATATTTTCGAGCGGCTTGCTGGGCGGCGAAATCGATGTTCGGCACGAAGTCCAAAGCAAATATCTTGCGGGTGATGGCGTCTTCATGGTCCGGCTTGACCGCCAGCGCGCGGTCGAAATGCGCAATCGCCGTGACCGGATCGCCGAGATGGGCAAAGCAGCCGCCGAGCATGCTCAGCGCCACTTCCGAGTTCGGATTTATCTCGAGAACCTTGTTGCAAAGCGGGATGGCCTGGTTGAACTTGCCGAGCAGAAGGCCGACATGAATCTTGCCGCACAACGCTCTTTCGTTGTGTGGATCATCCTTCAGCGCCGCCTCGAAATCGGCCTCGGCCTTGGCGAACTGCCCGATTCGCTGAAATACCCGTGCGCGCTGAACGAGGACGGCGGAAGCGTCCGGCCTTATCGCCAGGGCGGCATTCAGCGTTGCCAAAGCGAGGACGTAGTTCCGCAACTGAATGTTGGCCATGCCCTTGCCGACCATGGCCGGCACGAGCCGCGGGTTGAGGGTGAGCGCGCGATCGAAATCGCGACCGGCCTCCTCATGCTGGTCGACCAGCAACAGTGTCATGCCGCGATTGCAATAGGCGCCAGCATAATCCGGCTTCAGTGCAATGGCGCGATCATGTGCGGCGATGGCCGTCTCGATATGCCCCAGATGCATCAGCGCGTTGCCGAGATTGGTGAGTGCCTCCGGAAAATCCGGCCTGAGCGCGACCGCCCTTTCCTGGCAAGCGCGGGCTTCTTCGTATCGACCGAGATTGGATAGCGCTGTTCCGAGATTGGATTGCGCGTCGGCGGAACGCGGGTCGAGGGTGGTCGCACGCGTCAGCGTCGCCACGGCCGCCTCGAACTGGCTGCAATCAATCTGCGAGACGCCAATCAGGTGTAGCGCGTCAAATTGATCGGGCAGAATCCTTAGGATCTGCCGGCACAACTCCTGGGCCTCGCCGTGCCGACCTTGCTGGTAGGCCCCGACCGCGACCGGCAGTGCCGCTTCAGCCAGCCTGACAGCCCGCTCTTGCCGGCTTGCGTCCGGAAGCGCTGGCGAGCCGATACTCCGTTGCAATTGCAATTCTCCGCAGACGCTCCAGCCTGACGATGGCCGCCGGGATTCTCGGTGATTCGTGACCGGTTGGCGAATACGTTCTCGGCAAACTGCCAAATTCCCCGCAGCACTAGGCGCCGGCGCTGGCGCAATAGTCGCGCCAGAACTTGCGATAGCCCGCCTCCACGTGGCGGGTGTAGGTCACGCAATTGCCGGCCGCGGAGCTCAAGACCTGCTGCGGCAGGCGGGCGCGCAGCGCCGCGAGCTCCTCGGGATTGGAGGCCCAGCGTCTCGCAATCTCGATATAGCCCTCCTCGTCCTGAGCGACCCAATCATGGAGGCCGGCGGCCGTCACGATGGCGCCGCCACAGCGGGACGCGTGTCCATTGCCGAGCTTGCAGACGACGGGCACGCCTAGCTGCAGCGGCTCCCAGGTCGAGATGCCGCCATTCTGCGGGAACGGATCGAGCATGATGTCGATGGTCGAGACCAGCGCGAGATGCTCGGGCCGCGGAGTCGATCCGATGCAGCGCAAGCGATCTTCCACTATGCCACTTGCCACGAAACGCGCGATCAGCGTGTCGCGCATCAGCGCATCATTCAGTGCGCCGTTCTTCACGACGATCACGGAGCCCGGCACCGCCTGCATCAGCCTCGACCACACCGAAAGCGCAGCATCGGAAATCTTGTCGACCCGGTTGAAGACGCCGAAGGTGACGTAGCCATTGCGCAGCGCCGGCAGTGGCGTCGGTGCGATGTCGGGCGGCGGCTCGATCGTGATCAGCGCCGGCAGGTCGTAGATCCGCTCCGCAAACAGGTGCCGCACCTCCTGCGGGATGACGATCGGATCGGCAAACAGATAATCCATCAAAGGCAGGCCGGTGCCGCTGACGTGTCCGAACGCCGTGACCTGGATAGGCGCGGGCTTTCGCGCGAACATCGCAAGCCGGTTGCCGGCGGAATGGCCCGACAGGTCAACCAGGATGTCGACCTGATCGGCCTCGATCCGGTCGGCGAGCTTCTCGTCGGTCAACTGCCACGCATCAACCCAGCGATCCGCCAGCGAGCGGCAGAGCTCGGTTATGCTATCCTCCTTGGGCGAGCAGGAATAGCAGATGAGGTCGAACCGCTCGCGGTCATGGTGGCGCAGCACCGGCGCGAAGGCGATCGCCGCGGAATGGTCGCGGAAATCAGCCGAGACATAGCCGACGACAAGGCGGCGCTCCGGATCGAGCGAGCGCGCCTGCAACTGCCGTTGTGGCTGTTTGGCGCCAATCTGATCCCACCAGTATTTCCGAGCCTCCTGCAGGGTGGCAAAGCCGACATCGGGTACGAAATCGAGTACGAAGATCTTTCGCATGATGGCGTCTTCGTAGTCCGGCTTGATCGCCAACGCCCGATCGAAATGAGCGATCGCCGTCACGGGATCACCAACTGCGGCAGAGCAGCCGCCGAGCAGCGTCAGCGCGGGTCCGGAATGAGGATTGATCTCGAGCACCCGGTGGCAGAGCGGCGCCGCTTGGGTAACGTCGCCGCGAAGCAGGAGGATATTGGCTTTCCCGCAGAGGGCGGGCTCCTGCCTCGGATCGCTCCTGATCGCGACGTCGAAATCCGCCTCGGCTTTGTCGATCTCAGCCATCTGCATGTACAGCTGGCCCCGCTGCGCCAGCAGGTCGGCCGCCATCGGGTGGGCCGCGAGCGCCGCATTCATATGGGTCAGCGCGAGTTCGTAATTGCGCAGGTCGACATTGACGAGAGCCTTGCCGAGCACGGCAGCGATCAGCCGCGGATTGAGCGACAATGCGCGACCGAAGTTCTGATCGGCCTCCTCGGCGCGGTTGATCAGCATCAGCGCCGTACCGCGATTGCAATAAGCGTCGGCAAAATCGGGCTTCAGGGTAATGGCATGGTCATGCGCGGCGATAGCCCTCTCGAATTGCCCCAGATGCATCAGCGTCTTGCCGAGATTGGTCAGCGCCATCGGAAAATTCGGCCTGAGCGCGATCGCTTTTTCCTGGCAATGGCGAGCCTCCTCATAGCGGCCGAGCTCGGACAGTGCCGTTCCCAGGTTTGATTGCGCATCGGCCGAGCGCGAATCGACGCTGATTGCACGCGTCAGCATCGCGACCGCCTCCGCGAACCGGCGGCAATTGACCTGCGAAGTTCCGAGCAGGTTGAGAGCGTCAAAATGATTGGGCAGGTCCGCTAGAATTTGCTGGCACAGCGCCTGCGCCTCGCCGTGGCGGCCTTGCCGGTACGCCGCGACCGCGGCCGGCAGCAGCACCTCCGCCTGCTTTCTTGCCTGCTTTTGGCGTCTTGCATTCTGGAAGGCACGCGAGCCGACACTGCTTTGCAATTGCAATTCCCCACAAAAACTCCATCCTCCCGATGGGTGCTAGGATTCTCGGTGATTCGCATACAATTTGCGAATGCGTTCTCGGTAATTTGGCAACCGTTTCCGCGTTAGTCCTGTATCTGCGTTCTGGGTTGATTCGCCGATCTCACCGACTAGCCCTCAGGTTGCATCGTGGTGCGCACTGCTCGTTCTTCAGGAAGCAAATTGGACGACCGGACCAAGCTCGAGTCCGCCGACAGCCATGCCTTGCGCATGGCTTGCGGGGCGGCCAACAGCATCGCCTTCGTCTCCGGCAACTTCAACGTCGTCCACCCCGGACATTTACGGTTATTGAAGTTCGCGGCCGAGCAGGCCGATCTGCTTGTGGTCGGCGTCCTCCCTGACACCGCCTCCGGCGTTACGGTTCCGCAGCAGGTCCGCCTCGAGAATGTGTGCTCGATCAACGTGGTCGACTACGCGGTTTCCCTGAACGTGCCGGCCGAGACCTTCATTGCCTCTCTGAAGCCAAACGTGGTCGTCAAGGGCAAGGAATACGAGCAGCGCGACAATCCTGAGCAGGCGGTCGTCGAGGCCTATGGCGGACGGCTGGTGTTCAGCTCCGGCGAGCTGCGGTTTGCCTCGCTGTCGCTGGTCGAGCGGGATTTTACCGCGGCGGACGTCTCCGCCGTCACCAAGCCGCTCGATTTCCCGAGCCGTCACGGCTTTCAGCTGGGTCAGCTCAAATCGACGCTGGCCAAGATGGCGGGCATGCGCGTGCTCGTCGTCGGCGACCTCATTATCGACGAATATGTCGCCTGTGACGCGATCGGCATGTCGCAGGAGGACCCGACGATCGTGGTGACGCCGATTGTCACCAAGACCTTCGTTGGCGGCGCCGGCGTCGTCGCTGCGCATGCGCGCGGCCTCGGCGCCGAGGTGCGCTATTGCACGGTCGTCGGCGAGGATGAAGCCGCTTCCTTCGCAGTGGAGTCGTTGGAGGAGCAAGGCGTGCGTTGCGACCACTTCGCGGACGCCACCCGGCCTACCACGCGCAAGCGTCGTTATCGCGCTCTGAACAAGACACTGCTCCGCGTCAATCATCTGCGCCATCATGCCCCGAGCGCGGACATCCAGGCGAAAATGCTCCGAGCCGTCGAACAGGCCCTGCCAAGCTGTGACCTGCTTCTGTTCTCCTGTTTCAACTACGGCTGCCTGCCGCAAGACCTCGTCGATGCCATCACAGCCAAGGCAAGCGAGCGCGACGTGATGCTCGCAGCCGACAGCCAGGCCTCCTCCCAGCTCGGCGATGTCTCCCGCTTCAAGGGCATGAGCCTGATCACGCCGACCGAACGTGAGGCACGACTCGCGCTGAACGACTTCGAGACCGGCCTTGCCTTCATTGGCGAGCGGCTGATCCACAAGGCCTCTGCCCGGAACCTCGTTATCACTCTCGGCGCTGAGGGCATGCTGGTCCATACGCTGCGCGACGGCGAGTTCCTGACCGATCGCCTGCCCGCGCTCAACCCTTCGCCCAAGGATGTCGCCGGCGCCGGCGACAGCTTCTTCACCAGCTCGACCATGGCGATGCGGGTCGGCGCCGACATCTGGCAGAGCTCCTACCTTGGCGCGCTGGCCGCGGCATTACAGGTGTCGCGTGTCGGAAACAGCCCGATGACGGTCGACGAGCTCCTGTCGGAAGTCGACAGCCCGGGTTTCGAGGAGGACTAGGAGAGGAGGATGCGCGCACTTCTTCTCGCCGGTGGAATGGGACTCCGCCTGTTGCCGATCACGGCGACGCGGCCGAAATGCATGGTCGAGATCAACGGCCGGCCGCTCCTGGACTATTGGCTCGAGCTGTTGTTCGAGGCAGGCATTGAGCGCGCACTCGTCAACACCCATTGGCTTGCAGACCAGGTAACGGCCTTTGTGCGGGCATCGCGCTGGACCGATCGGATCGACTTGGTCCATGAGGAAGAATTGCTCGGCACCGGCGGCACGGTGCTGGAGAACCGGGCATGGTTCCAGGAAAAACCTTTCATCGTCGCGCATGCCGATAATCTTACCGATTTCGATGTGTGCGGATTGATCGAAGCACACCACGCGCGGCCGGTGGGACATGCCATCACCATGCTCGGCTTTCGCACCGATACCCCCCGCTCCTGCGGCATCCTGGAGCTCAACGAGCGCGGAACCGTAGTTGCGTTCCACGAGAAGGTTGACGATCCTCCGGGGAATCTGGCTAACGGCGCGGTCTACATCTTCGAGCCCGAAATCGTGGACGCAATTGCAATGATGGGCCGGCCCGTGGTCGATCTGTCGACCGAGATCATCCCGCGCTTCATCGGCCGCATCCTCTGCGTGGAAACCGCGGGCTATCACCGCGACATCGGGACGCCCGAAAGCCTGAGGCGCGCCATCGCCGACACTTCAGTCCGCCGCTCCGATCGCGCCGGCATTGCCTGAGGGACCAGCATGAAGATCTTTCTCACCGGTGCCTGTGGCTACAAGGGAAGCGTGCTCGTCCCGAAGCTGTTGAAAGCGGGACATGAGGTCGTGGCCTTCGACATCATGTGGTTCGGCAATTTCCTCGAGCCGCATCCCGATTTGACCGTGGTGCCCGGCGACATTCGCGACCCCAACGCCTATGATCTCGCCGGCATCGACGCCATCATCCATCTGTCGAGCGTGGCGAACGACCCTTGCGGCGATCTCGATCCGAAGCTGACCTGGGAAGTCTCATGTCTTGCGACCATGCAGCTCGCAGATCGCGCCAGGCGACAGGGCGTCAAGCGCTTCATCTATGCTTCTTCGGGCAGCGTCTACGGCATCAAGGACGAGGAGCAGGTCACCGAGGACCTAGAGCTGCTGCCGATCTCAGAATACAACAAGACCAAGATGTGCGGCGAGCGCATCGTGCTGTCCTACCGGGACGACATGGTGGTGCAGATCGTGCGGCCCGCCACGGTGTGTGGCTATTCTCCGCGGCAGCGGCTCGACGTCTC
>Ga0134128_10008866_pt1 | contig 12096 bp, 9 predicted proteins | sample KB31754_FD_96462 | JGI IMG/M metagenome (GOLD analysis project Ga0134128, IMG submission 96462) | Terrestrial soil microbial communities with excess Nitrogen fertilizer from Kellogg Biological Station, Michigan, USA - KB3-175-4 | ecosystem: Environmental > Terrestrial > Soil > Unclassified ...
GAGGCCGTAACAGGCCGGACCGGGCGCAGCGCCGGCGCTTTGCGGGCCGACGCGCAGCATGCCGTCCTCGACCTTGGCGATCGAACCGCCGCCGGTGCCGACTTCGAAAATATCCATCATCGCGATTTGTACCGGCAGCGCTTTCTCATAGCCGCCGAGCAGCGCCGAACCGGTGGTCAGCGGCTCGCCGTCATGAATGACGCCGGCCTTCGCCGTGGTGCCGCCCATGTCGAAGGCGATCGCGTTCTTGAGGCCGAGGGTTTGGCACAGCATGCGCGTGCCGATAACGCCTGCCGCCGGGCCGGATTCGAGCATGCGGATGCAATATTGCCGCGCCTGAGACGAGTCATAGAGACCGCCCGTCGATTGCACGATCAGGAACGAGCCTTTGAAGCCTTCCTTGCGAATGTGATTGTCGATGCCGCCGACATAGCGATCGACGATCGGGCCGATATAGGCATTCGCGACCACGGTCGAGCAGCGCTCGAATTCGCGATATTCCTGAGAGAGCTCATGGCTCGCCGACACGAAGATGTTCGGATGCCGCTTCTGCAGGATCGCCTTGGCGCGCTGCTCGTGATCGGGCTTGCGATAGCAATGGAGGAAGAGGATCGCGATCGCTTCCATGCCGAGGCTGGCAAGATGATCGCCGAGCGCCTCGATCTCCTTGTCCTCGAGCGGCGTCTCGACCTCGCCGTCGGCGAGGATGCGTTCGTTCACCTCGAAGCGCAGCGCGCGCTCGACCAGCGGCTCATGCTTCTGGAAGAAGAGATTGTAGGAATCGGGCCGGTTGATGCGGCCGATCTCATAAATGTCGCGGAAGCCTTTGGTGATGATGAGCGCGGTCTTGGCGCCGCGCCGCTCGAGGATGGTGTTGATGCCGATCGTCGAGCCGTGCAGGAGGAGGCCGACGCTCTTGTAATCAGCGCCGGCCTTGGCAACCCCGTTGTTGATGCCCTCCACGAGATGGGTCGGCGTCGACAGCGCCTTGCCGAAATTGAGCTTTCCGCTGCTCTCGTCGAAGACCGCGACATCGGTGAAGGTGCCGCCGATATCGGCAGCCAATCGCAATTGCTCGCTCATGAATGATCCCTGCTCTGGAAATCCGGAATAGGCGTGACGCGTGCGGTCATGCGGTCGCGCTCCGCAGCTTGACGATCTGGCCGCCGGCTGGCGGCTCGGGCCGGCGCTGCGGCGTCGGCAGCGCGATTTGATGCGCGAGATCGACCGAGAAATGCGCGACGACTTGCGCCCGCACATATTCGTTGAGCTCGCGCGCGATCTGCTCCGCCTCCGGCGCGGCGCCGCGCGCGATCGCCTCGACCAGGCGGCGCGAGATGCGCACCGTGCCGGCGAAGCGCTCGGCGAGCGCGGCCCCGCGATTGCGCGACGCGTTCGGCAGGCCGTGCTGGGCAATGCGCAGCTTGTCGGCGAGCATCTGGCGATAGCCGCGCGCGATGCAGCCATTGTGGCTCGCGCTCGCGATCGAGGAGTGGAGATCGTAGTTGAAGCGGATGATGCCTTCGTAATCGGCGTGTTCGACCGCGCCGCAGAATTTCGCGAGCTGCGCTTTGATCGATTTGATGTCCGCGGGCGTGGCGCGCACTGCGGCGAAATGGCAGGTGATCGGCTGGAAGATCTCCATCGCCTCGTAATGATCGACGACGTCGATGAATTGCAGGGTCGCGACCCGCGCGCCGCGATTGGGCGCAAGCTCGACCAGGCCTTCGGAAGAGAGCCGGATCAGCGCCTCGCGCACCGGCGTGCGCGACACCTTGTATTGGCGGCAGAGCGCGGTCTCTTCGAGCACCGATCCCGCCTCGATATCGAGCGCGATGATGGCATAGCGCAGCGCGTCATAGACGAGCCGACTGCCCGTGCGCTTGGAAGCGCGCGGTTTTGCTTTCGTCGATGGAGCGGCGGTCCTCGGCATGCCCGGTGCTGTTAGTCTCCCCACCTGTATTTTTAAAATATACAGGTCGCGGGCGCAACCCACCGACAAACCCCCGAAAAGTATCGGCTAAAACCTATTCCACGGCATAGGTGGCGAAGCGCGCCGGCATGGATTCGCCCCATTGGGCGAAGGTGCCCTTGCCGGCTTCGGCGAGGCCGGGCGGCGTCGTGGCGTTGAGCACGTCGCTGTCGGTCCAATGCTCATGCACGCGGCCCCAGGGATCGCACCAATAGTCATAGACCTGCGCGCCGAGCCGGTGCCGGCCGATGCCCCACATGTGCTGGTACCTGTTTTGCTTCATGAGGTGCTCGTGCCCCATCATGACGTCGTCGAAATCGCGCACCTCGTAGGAGAAGTGATTGAGCCCGGCCTTCGCGCCGCGCATCGTGAAGAAGACGTGGTGATCGACATAGGTCTCGCCGCAATCGCAGCGATTGAAGGACGAAACGAGATTGCTCGGATCGTCCTTCCATACATCGTCGGAGCAGAGGAAACCCAAGGTCTCGCGATACCAGCCCAGCGTTTTCTTGAGATCGGTCGTGGCGATGACGCCGTGCCCCATGCGCTTCACCTGCGCGGGGCCGGCGGCAAGCCGCGTCAACTCGCCGGCGCGGCGATATTTCTCGCTGCCGAAATTGACGATGTTGCGGCGGAGCGGCAGCGGCTCGCTGTCGGCGATGCCATGGACGACTTCGATCGTGAATCCGTGCGGATCGCGCAAACGCACGCGCTTGCCGCCGCCCGGCCCATCGAGCGCTTCGATCTTCGAGGCGCCCTCGACTTTGGTCAGGCGATCGAGGTCTTCCTCGCTCTTGGCATAGAAACCCATGCCGAGGAATTTCGGCTCGCCGAGCTGCGTGACGTGGAGATAAGCAGCGGGATCGGTGCCGCGCATGTAGAGCCGATCCTTGGTGCGTGCCGCGCGCACCATGCCGAAATCTGTGAGGAATTGCTCGGCCTGATCGAGATCGGGCGATTGCAACCGCCCGAAAGCGATATCGCGGACTTTGACAACGGGCATCTGTGCCTCCGTTACCTATTTCTCGTCATTGCCGGGCTTGTCCCGGCAATCCATGGACCCGCAGAACAAGTCCGGGGGTGACGATGAAATTTTTTCTTTTTGGTTCTAAGGGTCATCGTCAAATCAGCCCCGCATAAGAGCCGCCATCGAGCTGCAGATTCTGGCCGGAGATGAACCCCGCCTGGGCGCTGCAGAGATAGGCGCAGGCATCGCCGAATTCCTCGGCCGTGCCCATGCGCTTGGCGGCCAAGGTCGCGGCGATGCGCTTATAGGCTTCGTCCATGGTGATGCCGTCGGCTTTCACCATGCGGTTGGCCATGAATTCCTGCCGGCCCGTCTTGATGCGCTCGGGCAGCATGTTGTTGATGGTGACGTTGTCCGCCATCACTTCGAAGCTCTGCGATTTGGAGAATGCGGTCAGCGCCGCGCGCGCCGCGGTCGACAATCCCATATGCGGCCGTGGCGATTTCACCATCGCCGAGGTGATATTGACGATGCGGCCGAATTTTCGCGCCTGCATGCCCGGCAGCACCGCGCGGATCAGCAGCACGGCGGGCAGCATGTTGGCGCCGAGCGCGGCGAGCCATTGCGCCTCGTCCCAATCGGCGATCTTGCCCGGCGGCGGTCCTTCGTTGTTGTTGATCAGCATGTCGGGCTCGGGACAGGCGGTCAGCAGCGCCTTCCGGCCCGCATCGGTGTTGATGTCGGCTTTGACCGTGTGCACGGTGCCGCCGGTCTTGGCGCGGATTTCCGCCGCGGCTTCATCGAGCGGGCCCTGATTGCGGCCGTTGATCCAAACTGTCACGCCTTCGCGCGACAGCGCCAGCGCGCAGGCCTTGCCCAGTCCTTTGGACGATGCGCAGAGCAGCGCCTTACGGCCTTTGATCCCGAGATCCATGTTCATTTTCCTCACCTGAAACTGAGCGCATCGTAGCGAGCCCCATTCTTCTCTGCAAAAAGGGCGGCTTTCGTCGAGCCGGCGGAGCGGGTAAGACTCTTGGCGATAAAACGGGAGGAAGATGATGCAGCGCTTTGCCTATATCGGCGCCGGCTGGTGGGGAATGGAACTCGCCAAGAATTCGCTGCCGCTCAAAGACTTCATCCAGATCGCTGGCTGCTGCACCCTCGTCGACAAGGAGGCCGCCGCCTTCCACGCGCAATTCGGCGGCAAGCGCTTCCCGCGTTACGAGGACGCGCTCGCCGATCCCGAAGTCGATGCGGTCCTTTTGGCGACGCCACATTCGCTGCACTGGACGCAGATCATCGACGCCGCCAAGGCGAAGAAGAACGTCTTTGTCGAGAAGCCCCTCGCGCTGACCGTCGAGACCGGACAGAAGGCAATCAAGGCGGTCGAGGACGCGCATCTGACGTTGGGCATCGGCCATAACCGCCGCTATTCCCAGGTCGCGCGCAAGATGAAAGAGATGGTCGAGAGCGGCGCGGTCGGCAAGGTGCTGCATGTCGAGGCGAATTACTCGAGCGCCGGCGGAATGCACTACCAGCCGGGCATGTGGCGCGGCAAGCGCGAGGAATGCCCCGGCGGCGGCTTAGCGCCGATGTCGCTGCACGTCATCGACACGCTCACCTGGATCCTGGGCGGGATCACGAAGCTTTCCGGCATCGCCAAGCGCCAGGCGATCACCAAGGTCGAGCTCGATGACACGGCCGCCGCGCTGTTCGAGCTCGAGAGCGGCGCGACCGGCTCGCTCGGCTGCATTTTTGCGTCGGCGATGAACGCGACGCTGAAACTTTACGGCACCAAGGCGAATATCGAGGCGCGCGACAATTTCAAAGAGCTGATCGTGACGCCGGTCTCACCGCAAGAGCCGGTCGTACGCACGCGTTACGAGATCGACGACACGGTGCAGCAGGAATTGAAGGCCTTCGCAGAGGCCTGCGCCAACCACACCAAATTCCCGGTGCGCCCGAACGAAGCGCTGCACAACGTCGCCGTGATGCAGGCGATCATGGAATCATCCGACAAAGGCAGCGCCTGGGTGAACCTGCCGCCGCGAGGCTAGGAGCCGCGTCATATTGATTCTTCGTCATTGCGAGGGGCGAAGCGACGAATGCAATCCAGAGAGACACCTCGATGGTGCCCTGAATTGCTTCGCTTCGCTCGCAATGACGCGTTACGAGCCGTCTTCTGATTCGGCCGGTGCTGCCTCGGTTACCGGATAGTCGTACGCCGCCGAAGATTGGATGCCGGAAAACGAGTAGCCGAGATGGCGCTCGATCGGCAGGTCGATCCAGGGCGTGGTCTTGGCCGGATCGCGCACCACGCCGAGCGGGTCCTCGCCTTTGGCGACGCGCTCCATCTGCTGCAGCAGCGTTTCGCGATAGAGCACGACGCCGCGATCGCTGCGCCCCAAATGTTCGAGCGCATGGTCGGTGACGTCGCCTTGCGTGATCATCACCATCATGTCTTGCGCATTGAGCTGCTCGGGGATGAAGTCGCCGCCCGGCGTCGACCAAGGATTCTCCCACAGCGACACTCCCGCCTGCGGCGCCTTGCCCGCGTCGCGGCGGCGGCTGTTGTACCAATAGAGGATCGTGTTGGTGTCATCGACGGGAATGCGCAGCTGATACTGCACCCAGTCCGTCCCGCCATAGGCCACCATCGCATGGCCGGGGAAGATTTGCGGATGGCCGATGGTCCATTCCTGCGAATCCGGGCTGTCGCCTTCCCAGAGCCGGCGCTTGTTGATGCCGTATTCGAAGATGTCGAACGCGATCTCTTTATGGGTCCGGATCTGCACCGGCGGCAGGCCTTTGCGCTTGTTCACGTAATTCGTGTAGCGCATGTGCAGATATTCGATGTGCAACGGATCCATCGTGTTTTCCGCGATCTGGAGCCAGTTGCACGGCATGCGGCTGATGCCGACGTCCTTGTCGTAATCGTCGCGCACCATGAACTCGAAGCGCGGCAGCAGCGGCGCGGGCGCGCGGCCGAGATAAGCCCAGAGCAAGCCGCCCATTTCTTGCACCGGATAAGCATCGATGCGGATCTCATTCTTCATCGTGCTGGCGTGATGCTCCGCCGGCTGGTCGAGGCACCGACCGTCCACCGAGAATTTCCAGCCGTGATAGGCGCAGCGGATGCCGCCCGCTTCTGCCATGCCGCAAGCGAGCGAGGTGCCGCGATGGGGACAGCGCTGTCCGACCAGGCCGTAGGTGCCTTCCTCGGTCAGGAAGAGCGCGAGCTTCTCGCCCAAGAGCGTCACCGCCTTCACCGGCTCGCGCTTCAGCTCGGCGACCGACGCGACGGGATACCAGAAGCAGCGAAGATACCGTCCCATCGGCGTATCGCGGCCGACGCGCGTGAGTTCTCGGTAATGCTCGTGCCGCGCTTGACCCTTGGCAGGCGCGGCCAATTCATTCGCATCCATGACCCGCCACCTTTCCTCTCAAACGCTCAGCCTGCGCGCGGCTTCGGCCGGACCGGCGTCGTGAAGCGCAGGATCGAGAATGGATTCGGCATTTCCCCGACCGGGCATTCGATCAGCGTCGGCGCGCCCGAGGCGATCGCGCGGCGGAGCGCCGGGCGCAGCGCCTCGGGGCTCGCCGCCCGCTCATGCGCGATGCCGAAACTGTCGGCGAGCTTCATGAAATCGGGGTTGGTCAAATCGCTGGCGATGACGCGGTTGCCGTAATCCTCTTTCTGGCTGCGCTGCACATTGCCGAAGGCGTTATCGTTGAAGACGACGAAGGTCACGCCCAGCTTGTGCCGCACCGCCGAAGCGAGCTCCTGTATCTGGAACATGAAGCCGCCATCGCCAGCGATGCAGACGACCGGCCGGTCGGGGCACGCGGCCTTCGCGCCGAGCGCCGTGCCGAGGCCCCAGCCGAGCGTGCCCTGATAGGCCATGGTCAGGAAGGTGCGCGGTGCGTAAGCCTCCCAGAAAAGGCGGATGACGTGGCCGATCTGCGTTACCTCGTCGACGAAGATGCCGTTTTCGGGCAACTCGGCGCGCAGCGCCGCGATATAAGCCGCCTGCGGCGCAAAGCGCTGCTGCGCCAGGCCAAGCAACTCGGCCTTGAGCCCCGCGATCTCGTCGCGGCGCGCGGCACGCTTCTTGTTGTGCTTGGGAAGCGCATTTATCAGCGCGCGCAACGCCGGCGCGGCATCGGCGACGATGCCGACCGTCGGCCGGCGGATGCGGTCGATCTCTTCCGGATCGGCATCGATGCGCACGATCTTCAATCCCGGATCGACGCCGAAATTCATCTGCTGGAGCTGCGCGCGCGTGCCGACCATCAGCGCGACATCGCAATCGGCCCAGAGTTTCTGCTGTGGCAGGACCGAGATGCTCCATGGGCTGCGGCCGTCGATCACGCCAATGCCGGAGCGGTGATGGCCGATCGGCGCCTGCAGCATCTCGGCCAGATCGAGGAGCTCGGGCCCCGCTTCCATTGCCCCGCCGCCGACCACGATCAGCGGCTTCTCCGCCGCGCCCAGCAATTTCGCCGCCGCTTCGACCGCGTCTTGATCGATCGAGCCATGCTCGGCTTTGGCAGCGGGCGGAAATTCGAGCATCGCGCGTTTCGGCCAGACATCGGGCGCGCATTCGAGCGCCACCGGCCGCGGCCGTCCCGAGCGCAGCTGGCGGAACGCCTCGTTCATGATATGCGGCGCTTCATGCGGCGCCCGGATGCGCGCCGCATATTTCGAGAGGCGCTCTGCCACGCCGAGCTGATCCGGTAGCTCGTGCAGCAGCCCGAGGCCGCGGCCGATCGCGGCTTGCGGAATCTGCCCGGTGAGCGCGAGCACCGGCGCATTGCATGCATAAGCGGTGCAGAGCGCGCCGGTCGAATTGAGGAAGCCCGGTCCTGGGACGACGACATAAGGATAAGGCTTGCCGGTCGCCAGCGCCGCGCCGAGCGCCATATAGGCCGCTCCCTGCTCGTGCCGTGTATGGATGACGCGGATCTTATCCTGCGCGTCGTGCAGCGCGGCGAAGAACACGTCGTTCTGCACGCCGGGCAGGCCGAAGATGGTGTCGACGCCGTTGATCACCAGCGAGCGGATGACAGCCTCGGCGGCGTTGAGCCTCTCGCTCATGCTTTACGCGCTCCGCCGCTTAGCGCTCGAGCTCCCAATAAGCCCAGCCGGGATGCTTTTCCCAAACCCGCGGCACCCAATTGTCGTCCATCACATCCATATCGGCGAAGTATTCGGTGTTGCCGCCGGAGGGATTGTCGAAATACCAGAAGATGTTGGAGCCGAGAATGTGGCGCCCGAGCTTGGTCGCGGGCTTCCAGCCCTTCTCTTTCATGAAATTGCCGCCCTGCAGCACCTCATCGAAGCCGTTGACCTCGAACGCGACGTGATTGAAGCCGCCGGCCTTGGGCCGGGCGAGCAGGAAAAGATTGTGATGATCCTGCGCCCCGGCGCAGCGGAAGAAATCGCCGAGCCCGCCGGAGCGATCGCTCAGCCGGAAGCCGAGCCGCTCTTCATAGAAATCGGAAATCTCGCGCGCGCGCTCCTTCGGCGCGAAGAACACGACATGGCCCATGCGCGTCGGCGTCACATGTTCCTTCGGCATGAACGGCTTGTTCATCCGCGCGCTGCTCGGCGGCACCGCTTTCGGCTTCTCGACCTGGAAGGCGATCGGCATGCCCCAGGGATCCTGGGCGTGCAGCGTGCCATCGGCATCGCGTCGCAATTTCTGATCCTTGCTCAGCGCGGCGCCGATCTCGTCGAGCGATTTGCCGTTGTCCACGCCCCAGATGCATTCGCGCAGGGTCGAGCCGCCTTCGACCGGCGCCGGCAGCGATGCATCGCCGGCTTGGCGCAGCTTCAAGCTCTGGCCCGAGGGCAGCTCGTAATCGACGCCGGTTGTACCCTGATCGATGCGCTTCAAGCCCCAATCGTCATGATAGCGCGCGCTGGTCGGAATATCCTCGACCCCGAACACCAGTGATTCGATGCGTGTGATCTTCATGACAGCCTCCCAAGAGTTGGAGAGACATTAGAAAGTTTCCCTCTCCGCGCAAAGCGGGGAGAGGGAGGGGCCCAATGCGTCAGCATTGGGAGGGTGAGGTGTACCTCAACAGGCGCGATCTTATCTGCGACTCACCCACCTCACCCTACCCTCTCCGCCCTTTAGGGCGGAGAGGGAAAACGCTATGCCTAGTGACGTTACGGCGCGGCGCCGCGGCGGCCGACGATGAGGTTGATCAGCGCCTGCTTCTTCTCGACGCGCACGGCGTGGAGCGCACGCTGCAGCGCGCCCGGCAGCTGATCCGGGCGGTCGACGCGCTCGCCGTAACCGCCGTAGACTTGCATCAGATGCTCGTAATGCGGGTTGGGGCCGAGCTGCGCCACCGGCACGCGATTGGCGCGCGCCGCCTGGCCGTCGGGGAAGACGCGCAGCGCCGATCCTTCGACCTCTTCCCACATGCCGTTGTTGAAGATGATGAACAGCACCGGCAGCTGCAGCGCGCTCAGCACGTAATGCGCGGCGGTCGGATTGCCGAACATGTAGGAGCCATCGCCGAGCACGGCGATCACCGTCTTGTCGGGATTGGCGAGCTTCGCGCCGACTGCCGATCCGGCGCCGACGCCGAGGCCGCCCGCGCCCGGCGGGCCGAAGCAGGTGCGGGCGTGCTTGAACTGCACATAGCGCAGGATCAGCGAATATTCGTTGACGACGATCGCGTCTTCCGGCTTTGCCTCGCTGATGCAATGCGCCGCCCAGGTCGGGCTGACCGGCGTCTCTTTGGACGCGCGCTCGACATTCCCGCGCAGCTCCGCCTTTCCCGCTTCGCGCGCGGCGACGAGTTTCGCGCGCCGCCCCTCGATGCGCTTGGCATCGGTCTTGCCCTGCATTGCCGTGGCGATGAGCGGCAACGTCGCGGCCGGCGTGCCGGTCACGGCGACGTCGCAGGGGAAGCTGCGGATCGGAATCCGCTGATACATCGGCTCGACGCCGAGTTGGATCACCTTGCAATCATCGGGCGGATTGCCGTGCTGCGTCGGGATCCAGGGCGTGTCGCATTCGATGGTGAGGATCGCATCGGCGTCCTTGATGTAGGGGCCGGGGAAGAAGCCGGCGAGCATCGGATGCTCGGTCGAGAGCACGTTGACATTGGTGCGGAACTCGACGACCGGGATCGCGAAAGCTTGCGCGAAATCCGCGATCGCCGGCGCGCTCGCGGCGAGCCGCGCCGCGCCCTGCGCGATGATCACCGGCCGCTCCGCTTTCGCGAGAATCGCTCCAGCGGCCTCGATCTGCTGCGCCGTCGGCCCAGGCACCGTACCGAAGCCGCGCCGCGGCTTCGCCTCGAAGGTGAAGCTCTTCATCGGCTGGGCCATCACTTCGCGGGGCAAGGTGAGATAGACCGGGCCGCACGGCTCGGTCGTCGCGATCTCGATCGCGCGATCGACCACCGCTTCGAGCTGCTCGGCGTTCCGCAGCTCGTAATCCCATTTGCAGAACTCGCGCACCATCGAGGCTTGATCGAACATCTCCTGCTGCCAATGGATGCCGGTATCGCGCGAGCCTTTGAGTCCGGCCTCTGTCAGTGGCGTGCGGCCGGCGGTGAAGATGATCGGCACGCGGTCGCGCGCCGCGTCGATGAGCGCGTTGATGCCGTTGGCCGTGCCGACATTCACGTGGAACATCACCATCTGCGGCCGGCCGGTATGGAGGTAGTAGCTCATCGCCATCGAGGTCGCGACGTTCTCGTGGCCCACGGAGACGACCTTGAGCTTCGGATCGGTGTTCTTGGCGTTGATCGCGGCCAGCGCCTCGATCACCGGCGCGAAATCGGTGCCGCCATTGGCGAAGAGATATTCGATCCCCCGCTCCGCCATCAAGGTCAGATAGGCCTCGGCGACCGTCTCGACCGCGATGGTTTTCTTGCTGCTCACCGACGCCTCCCGTTTGTTCGCCGCGCCATCTAAGGCGACGTCTGCAACGCGGTCAACGAATTGCGCGCCGCGGCCTATTGCCCTACATGGCCGTCATCGCGAGACCGCGAAGCGGTCGTGGCGATCCAGGGATGACAAAAACAACCTGGATTGCTTCGCTTCGCTCGCAATGACCGTGGAGGAAGTGCGTTTTATGGATTTGCATCTCACGGGCAAGAAGGCGCTGGTCACGGGTGCCTCGCGCGGCATCGGCTTCGCCGTCGCGCAATGCCTCACCGGCGAAGGCGTTGCCGTGCGCATCGCGGCGCGGCCGGGCGAGCGAATCGAGAAGGCGGCGGCAACCCTCCGCGCCGCGGGTGCGAAGGACTTCGCCGCTTACGGTCTCGATCTGTCACTGACCGAGAAACGCGCCGAGCTCGTCGCGGCGTGTGGCGATGTCGACATTCTCGTCAATTGCGCCGGCGTCATCCCGCGGCAGACGATCGAGGAGATGAGCGAGGAAGCATGGCGCCAATCCTGGGAGCTGAAGCTCTTCGGCTCGATCGATCTGACGCGCCGCTACTACGCGCGGATGAAAGAGCGGCGCAGCGGCGTCATCATCAATGTCATCGGCTCTGCGGGCCTCAGGCCGGATTACGCCTTTGCCGCCGGCTCGGTCGCCAATTCGGCGCTGATGTCGCTGACCAGCGCGCTGGGCGGGGTCAGTCCCGATTTCAACGTTCGCATCCTCGGCGTCAATCCGGGCTCCGTCCGCACCGAGCGCACGCTCGAGCGCTTGAAGCAAGTCGCCAAGCAGCGGTTTGGCGATGAGAATCGCTGGTCCGAGCTCGAGCAGCAGGCGGCGAAAACGCAGCCTTTCGGATACACCCAAAAGCCGGAGCAGATGGCGGCGATCATCGCGTTCCTCGCTTCCGGCCACGCGCAATACATCACCGGCACCACCATCACCGTCGATGGCGGCGCGAGCAGTCGCACCATCCCGCATTGAGAGACGATCATGACCGAGATCACCGCGCGCGACGGCATCAAACTTTACGCGGAGAGCAAAGGAGAAGGTGTCCCGATCGTCTTCGTGCACGAGCTCGCGGGCTCTTGCCGCTCTTTCGATCTGCAGGTCGCCGACTGGCATAGCGCTTGGCGCTGCATAACCGTCAACGCGCGCGGCTATCCGCCCTCCGACATTCCGCCGAGCGTCGATTCCTATTCGCAGGGCCATGCCGCCGCCGATATCGGCGCCGTCATTGA
>Ga0134128_10008869_pt1 | contig 12093 bp, 9 predicted proteins | sample KB31754_FD_96462 | JGI IMG/M metagenome (GOLD analysis project Ga0134128, IMG submission 96462) | Terrestrial soil microbial communities with excess Nitrogen fertilizer from Kellogg Biological Station, Michigan, USA - KB3-175-4 | ecosystem: Environmental > Terrestrial > Soil > Unclassified ...
GATGTCGCTCAACCCGACGGGCCGGATGGGCACAGCCGAGGAGGTGGCTGCCGGTGTCGTATTTCTTGCAAGTCCCATGGCAAGCCGCGTGTCCGGCACCAATCTCATCATAGACGGCGCCCTGACAAAGGCCGTTTAGCAGCCAAAAGGCGATATCCTCGCCGAGCAGTTGCAAGCGCACTTCGTCACCCCGGCCTCGACGATGCTTCTTCGGCCTCGGAGCAACTCGTTGTAAGGGCCCCTGTGCGCGGTGCGTGGCTTGTGGCGCGAACCGGACCATCCTGCTTTAGTTCAATTTAGCTGATAATGGATTGGACCCAGAGTTCTATGGCGAATATGAGTAAGCCTCCTGAAGCGAATCGGGCCGCCTAAAGTTGACGCACGCGCGATCGGAATTTCTGAGGGCGATGCAGATAGGCGGGTGCTGAGGAGCTTGTCGGACGTCGAAAGCGTCGCTGTTTCACCGCGCATTCGTACCGCTCCGTTGATGCAATCGAGAACGAAGAACTCAGGCAGCGTGTGTCGGTAGTGCTCCGCGCTACCGCGGGCTACGTTCTTCTGCGTGATATGCGCAAGGTCACCGCCGCGCAGAAGGAGACATTGATGCCGATCCAAGGCAAAAAGCGCACCAAGATTACGAAATTGTAGTCAGATCGTCGGCTCGTAGCCGACTCTGCTCTCGAAGCGACGATGGATATCACGTGAGGAAGACTAAAAAAGCTCGCACCGCAGCCGGTGCGATGAAGAAAAGCAAGAGTTCACCGCGCTCCACGATCTCCTCTTCCTCGCCGCTCGGCATGCTGGCGCTGCATCTGCTGGAACAGTGGAGGCTGTCGGGCCGCGACGGCATCGTATTTCTTTCCGAGGACGAGAACAGAGCGGAGCGGCTGGGAAGTGTGCTCTATTCGCTGGCACCCTCGCTCGACGTGCTGGTGTTTCCGCGGCTGAACACCTTGCCGTTTGATGGACTGGAGCCGTCCCGGGAGATCGCCGGCAGACGGACCACGGTATTGCGGCGTCTCGCCAAGATGAAGAAGCCCGCGTTCCTGGTATCGACGGCTGAGGCGATCATGGAGCGGCTGCCATTGCCAACGAGCTGGCTGCGGCACAGCATAAGCCTGAAGGTGGGAGCGCCGTATACCGAGCATGATCTCCAGAACCGGCTGGAGGCTCTGGGATACGATCTCGATGAAGAGGCGGAATATCCGGGTACGGCACTCTTTCACGGCAAGACTTTCGAGATATTTCCTGCGGGTGCGCTTGGCCCGTTCAGAATCGAGCATTCCGGCGGAGCGATTCACAGAATCGTCGCTGTCGACCCAGGAGAGCACGACGTTGTGTTCGAGGCTGAGGAGCTGCTTATCGATCCGATGTCCGAGCGACTTGCATTGGGAGGTAAGCGGGAACAGCGGGCGACGCTGTCGGACTACTGCGATCGAGCGCGATGGATCGCAGATGCAGGAGTTCCGGGCCATGCCGAGAGTTGGCTGAGCACGATTGAGGAGGCGGCTGGTCGCAGGGAAGCAGAGCGCGAGTATCTGGGGCGAGGGGACTGGAAGAGGCTTGCGAAACGCGTGAGCGTGCTGCCTCGCAATGCGGGTTTTAGGGCCACGCCCGACTTCTCGAAGATCGCGTCGCCCAAGAAGGCTCTTCGCGCGTTCGTCGCCGAAACGCAACGCGCCGGATCGCGGCTACTCTTCGTCGCGGCGGTCGAGGACGATCTGCGCTTGATGGAGCGCATGAGCGGGATCAAGGCTGAGCGTTTCTCCGACTGGGACGAGGCTACGGAAGGCCGAAGTCGTGAGGGGGCGGTCTTGGCCGATTTCGATGCGGGCTTCGTCGGCGCTGGCCGGAAGCCGCTCGTAGTTGTGACGGCGTCCGACGTGCTCGGCAGCAGAGCCCATCACCCGCAGCCGATGGCCAGAGCCTGGACTGCGGCATTCGATCACCCGGATGTGCCAGAGCCGGGCACCGTCGTCGTTCATCTCCAGCGAGGGCTGGCTTTGTTGGACGGCTTGCAGATCCTCAACGTGGAGCGAGGGGCATCTCGCGAGGTGATCAGGCTCGAGTTCGCGGAGGGCGATGCCGTTCTCGTTTCCCCTGCCGATCTCGCCTTGATCTGGCCGTACGCGGCGGAGCTTGGCAAACTGACGTTGGACAAGGCGGATGGAAGCACGTGGTGGGGGCGACGTGGCGAGGCCGAGCGCGAAATCCAAGCCGCGGCCAAGGAGCTTGCCAAACATATCGCCCAGCGGCGTCGCCGTCGCGCTCCCAAGCTCGTCGCTCCAGGGCCGGCCTACGAAAGATTCGTCGCGCGCTTTCCGTATTTCGCGACAGTCGATCAGGCGCGGGCCACGCGGGACGTCCTGGACGATCTGGCGTCGGGTCATCCCATGGATCGCGTCATCTGCGGCGATGTCGGCTTCGGCAAGACCGAGGTCGCCTTGCGGGCAGCCGCGGCGGTTGCGCTATCGGGCAAGCAGCTCGCGATCGCGGTGCCGACAACCGTCTTGGCAAGGCAGCACGTCGTGACGTTCCGCAAACGGTTCGGTCCACTCGGTATCGAGGTGGGAAGCCTGTCGCGGGCCACATCGGCTGCGGAGACCAGGGAGACGAAGGAAGGCCTGCGTCGCGGGCGAATGAAGATCGTGATCGGCACACAGGCGCTCGCCTCGAAGGACGTGAAGTTCGCCGACCTTGGGCTCGTCATCATCGACGAGGAACAGCACTTTGGCGCGGCGGAGAAGGCGAAGCTTTCGAGCCTGGCGAAGAGCGCTCACGCGCTTTGGATGAGCGCCACGCCGATACCGCGCACCTTGGCTGCAGGTCTTGCCGGCTTCAGGGACCTCAGCGTTATCGCGACACCGCCCGTTCATCGATTGCCGGTCGTCACGCAAGTCGCACCGCTATCGGACGCTGCCATCGCCGCGGCGTTGCTGCGCGAGCAGAGGCGTCGCGGACAGAGCTTCCTGATTTGTCCGCGCATTCAAGACCTGGACCCGATGTTGGCGCGGGTCCAGTCGGCGGCTCCGGATCTGCGCATCGTCTGTCTTCACGGCAAGCTGCCCGCCGATGAGATCGACGACCGAATGATGAGCTTCGTCGAAGGCGAGGCGGACGTTCTCCTTGCGACCAATATCGTGGAGAGCGGCCTCGATATTCCCCGAGCGAACACCATAGTGGTTTGCTGGCCCGAAAGGTTCGGTCTGGCGCAACTCCATCAGCTTCGGGGCCGGGTAGGACGAGGCGGAACGCGCGCCTTCGCGTACCTGTTGACGGAAACGCATTCAGAACAATCCGAAAAGCGTCTGGCCGTACTGGAGGAGTTCAGCAGGCCGGGCGCGGGGTTTGCCATCAGCGAGCGAGATCTCGACCTTAGAGGAGCGGGTGACCTCTTCTCGGAGCGGCAGTCCGGCCATGTGCAGGTCTTCGGACCAGTGCTGTATAGTCATCTTTTGAAACTTGCGTCCGAGAAGACCAACGACAGGGCAGCCGATCTTTGGGTCCCCGATCTGAATCTGCCGCTCGCGGATATGCTGCCTGTGAACTACGTGCAGTCGGAAGCGGTCAGGCTTGAAATCTACGGTCGCGTCGCGAGGTGTCGGACCGAGGACGACCTGGAGGATCTGGAAGAGGAAACCGCGCGTCGTTTCGGCAGGCTGCCGCCGGTGGCGTGTGACTTCTTTGCGATGGCGAAGCTCAGGCTTGATTGCAAGCGGCGGGGTATCGTGAGACTGGACGTCGGACCGGAGGCCGTGGCGGCGACGTTCCTGCCCGGCCGGCTGCGTAAATCCAAGTCAAAATCGCTCGAGCGCGATGGCGATCGGGTAGTCTACGTAAGCAAGGGGCATGAAATGCCGTTCGAACAGGTCGAGGAATTCCTGGAGAGCCTGGATGAGTAGGAGCGCGCTCTCGGCATCTGCTTGGCGCTGCTTGGCTCAAACCTGCTTAAATTGGTCCACGACAGTTAGCCCGCCTGCGCTCGTCCTGTCGCAGTCAAGATGACGCCTGCCGGATCATTGCTCCTACCGCATGCGATAGGATCATCGGGGTGGCCGCCGCGCTGAGCCCCGAAGCAGCGATGCAGGGCAATGCCTCTGCGTCTGTACCAGGAGAGATGCATGTTATGCGGAGCGTGCGCATAGGTTGTCGTGTGCGATGGGTCCGAAATCCCCATTTTCGTTTCCAATCGGCACCTATATGACCACAGAAGAAGCCGCTGCCGCGGCTTGGTCGAGCCAAATTCCAATCACATAAAGGATCGAGCGGAGGCTGATTGACACCTTCATTCTCCAAAGTTATGTATAGACATATTATCGGAGGATGGGCATGCCGCCAATCTACATCACCTACCTCAACCGACTCGACATCGAAGAGCTGAAGATCACCAACGACGAAATCCTATCGGCGATCGAAACGAGCCTGGCAGCCCAGGGCAGGGGCGATACCGTCATCGAACCACGGGTCCATCTCGAACCCGGCGCTGCCAACGGTCATTTCAACGTGCTGCGCGGGGCGATCAAGCCGCCGATCGACAGGGCCGGTGTCAAGATCGTTGGCGACTTCGTCGACAATTACAAGCTTGGCCTGCATTCGGAGCTTGGCATCCTGGCTCTATTCGATCCCCGGACCGGCGCGCCGAAAGCAATCATGGACGCGAGCGGCATTACCGATATGCGGACGGGGGCGGTCACGGCGATCGGTGCCAAATATCTGGCGCGCAAGGGCTCGAAGGTGCTTGGACACGTCGGCGCGCGCGGGACCGCCTATTGGAATGTGCGGCTGCTCGATCATCTCTTCGATTTCGATGAGATCCGGGTTCATTCGCGCCGCGAGGAGAGCCGAAGCAGCTTTGCCGATCGCCTGAGCCGGGATCTCGGCAAGAAAGTGGTGGCGACGGCCGACTGGCAGTCGTGCATCGAGGGCGCCGACATCGTGGTCGAGGCTTCCCGGCTCGACAAGCCGACGCCGATGCTGAAGACCGAATGGATCAGGAAGGGCGCGTTCGTCGTCCCGTATGGCACGATGAGCGCGATTGAGCTTTCGCTGACTGACATCATGAGCAAACTGGTGGTGGACGATTGGGGCCAGTGCAAGAGCGGCAAATTCGGCAGCCTTCGCGCCCATGTCGAGACGGGCAAGCTCTCCGAGAAGACCCTGCACGCGGAACTCGGACAGATTGTCGCCGGACTCAAGCCGGGGCGCGAAAGCGATGCCGAGACCAACCTACTCTGGCATCGCGGGCTGTCGCTGTCCGACATCGCGCTGGGCCATGCGATGCTGGAGAAGGCCGAGCGCATCGGCGTGGGGCAGCGCCTGCGCTTCGCCTGATCGGGAGGCCGAGGCCGACAGACATGCGCTACGTCGCCAATGCACGAATGTACTCGGTCAATTCAGAGGCGGCGGCCGCCTGGAAGGACCTGTTTGGCTGGCTCGCGCGTGAAAGCGGCGTAGATCTCGACGTTCTCGATCACGCCTTTCCGCTTCCCTTGGCGGACCTTTGGTCGCGCGCCGATCTCGGCTGCGCCTTCATGTGCGGATTCCCGTTCATGCTGGCAACGCATCGGCCGCGGCCAGTCGCGGCGCCCGTGCCGGCCAACGCTCCGATTGCCGGACGGCCGGTCTATGCCACCTGTCTGGTCGTTCGGGCGCAGTCGGATTTCCAAACGATCGAGGACACCTTTGGCGGGCGCCTCGGCTACACGGTCACGGATTCCCATTCCGGCTACAATGCGCTCAGGCATCATCTCCTGCCGTATTACCAGCAGCGCGGTGCAGAGCTCTTTCGCGAAAGGGTCGGGCCGCTCACGACCCCGCGGCGCGTGATCGAAGCGCTCGTTGCCGGTGACATCGATATCGGGCCGCTCGACGGTTACGCGCTGGAGCTGATGCGATATTACCAGCCGGAATTGGGATCACGGATCCGGGTTGTCGCGACCACCGATCCCGCGCCGATCCCGTTTCTCGTCGCCTCGGCCAGTTGCCCCGACGAGATCGTTTGCCGGTTGCAGGCAAGGCTGGCAACCTTCGCCGACGAGCCGGCATGCGCAGGCTTGAGACGGCAGCTTCTTCTCGAAGCGTTCGCTCCTGTTGCGCTGGAAGATTACAGCCTGATGCTGCGCTGGGATTCCGAGGCGCGAGCGGCCGGATATCCTCAGCCCGCGTGATTGCGCGGTGGGCGCAACAGCACAAGATAGCAGTCGGCGGAACCCGCTGGCGCGATCGTGAGTGTGGCGTCATCCGCGCACGTCAGGATCGCAGTGTCTCCGTCGGCGAGGTCAATCTTGTCATGCGCGAAACTCAATTCGACCTTGCCGGCGCAGGCGACTGCCAGCGCGATCTCATTGCCGTCAAAATTGCAGCGTGCCTGTTCGCGGATGCGCTGCAGCCGGTGTTCGAAGCGTCCGCGCCTCGTCATGACATTCAGGTCGATGATTTCGCCGGCCAGGAGCCGCGCCGACGTCGGCATGTCGCCCGGAAAACGGATCGGCTCGGAGTTCTGGTCGAGCATGACCGGCGCAGCACCGCCGATCGCCAGCGACAATCCGTGTCCCTTGAGAATAGCAAGCGTGCGATCGATGTTGGCAAATTCGGAAAATGGTCCATCGGAGGCGACACGCGCCATGCTGACCCGCCAGTCGAAATCATCGAGCGACGCGCCCGGTGGCGCGACAGCGATCTCCGTCGTCGAGCCGCCGCCGTTCTTCCATGCCGTGGTCCGGCACTCGCCGGCTCGAACGATCTTTACCACGCGCTACCGTACGTCCAGGCTCGGGAGGTCGAGGTTGTTTTTCCGCGCGCAATCGATCGCAAGCTCGTAGCCGGCGTCGGCATGGCGCATCACGCCACTCGCCGGATCGTTCCACAGCACCCGCGCAATGCGTTGCGCCGCGGCTTGCGTGCCGTCGCAGACGATCACCATGCCGGCATGCTGCGAATAACCGATTCCGACGCCCCCGCCGTGATGCAGCGACACCCAGGTCGCGCCGCAGGCGCAATTCAACAGCGCGTTCAGCATCGGCCAGTCGGATACGGCATCCGAGCCATCGCGCATGGCTTCGGTCTCTCGGTTGGGGGAGGCGACCGACCCGGAATCGAGATGGTCTCGGCCGATCACGATCGGCGCCTTCAATTCGCCGCGCGCAACCATCTCGTTAAAGGCAAGGCCGAGCCGGTGGCGGTCGCCAAGGCCAACCCAGCAGATGCGGGCCGGCAGGCCCTGAAAGGCGATGCGCTCACGCGCCATGTCGAGCCAATGATGCAGCGAGGCATCATTGGGCATCAGCTCCTTCACCTTCGCATCGGTGCGATAGATGTCCTCGGGATCGCCGGACAGTGCGGCCCAGCGGAAGGGGCCGATGCCGCGGCAGAACAGCGGGCGGATATAGGCCGGCACGAAGCCCGGAAAGTCGAAGGCGTCCTTGACGCCTTCCTCGAGTGCCATTTGGCGGATATTGTTGCCGTAATCGACGACGGGAATGCCCATGCGGTGGAAGTCGAGCATGGCACGGACATGTTCGGCCATTGAGGCGCGCGCGGCGCGATCAACGCCTTTCGGATCACTCTCCCGGCGCGACTGCCACTCGTTGATCGACCAGCCTTTTGGCAGGTAGCCGTTGACTGGGTCGTGCGCGGACGTCTGGTCGGTGACGGCATCGGGCTTCACTCCGCGCCTGACCAGTTCGGGGAAGATTTCGGCCGCGTTGCCGAGGAGGCCGACCGAGACGGGCTTATGCGTCTTTTTCGCCTCTTCGATGATCGCCAGCGCTTCGTCGAGATCCTTGGCCTGACGATCGAGATATCGTGTGCGCAAGCGCATCTCGATGCGAGATGGCTGGCATTCGACGGCAAGGCACGATGCGCCCGCCATCACGGCCGCGAGCGGCTGCGCGCCGCCCATGCCGCCGAGCCCAGCGGTGAGAATCCATTTGCCGGCAAGACTGCCGTCATAGTGCCGGCGTCCGAGTTCTGCGAAGGTCTCATAGGTGCCCTGAACGATGCCCTGGCTACCGATGTAGATCCACGAGCCCGCGGTCATCTGGCCGTACATCATCAACCCCTTGCGATCGAGAAGGTTGAAGTGCTCCCACGTCGCCCAGTGCGGCACCAGGTTGGAGTTGGCGATCAGGACGCGCGGCGCATCGGCATGGGTGCGGAAGACGCCGACCGGCTTGCCGGACTGTACCGCGAGCGTCTGATCACCCTCGAGACGGCGCAGCGTCGTGATGATCCGGTCGAAGCTTTCCCAGTCGCGCGCGGCACGCCCGATGCCGCCATAGACCACCAGCTCGCTGGGCTTCTCGGCGACATCAGGGTCGAGATTGTTCATCAGCATCCGCAGGGGCGCTTCCGTCAGCCAGCTCTTCGCCGAAAGCTCGGGACCGCGGGGCGCGCGGACGACGCGTGCATTGTCGATACGTGTCATGGGAACACATCCAATGAAGAGAGCAGGTGGGTCATGTGATCCGGCCTCGCCAGACGCGCGCGTGCAACGGATTGAAACCGATCCGATAGACCAGCTCGGCGGGACGCTCGATGTCCCAGATCGCAAGGTCGCAATGCTTGCCCGCTTCGAGGCTTCCGGTTTCACCGAACAGGCCGAGCGCGCGGGCGGCCTCGCGGGTGACGGCAGCGAGGCATTCGTCGACGGTCAGGCGAAACAGCGTCGCGCCCATGTTCATGGTCAGCAGCAGCGAGGTCAGCGGCGAGGAGCCGGGATTGCTGTCGGTCGCGAGCGCGATCGGAACGCGATGCTTGCGCATCAATTCGATCGGCGGCGTCTGCTTTTCGCGCAGGAAATAGTAAGCGCCCGGCAGCACGACCGCCACCGTGCCTGCGCTCGCCATCGCCGCAACACCGCTCTCGTCGGCATATTCGAGATGGTCGGCCGACAATGCGTCGAATCGCGCGGCCAACGCCGCGCCGCCGAGATTCGAAAGTTGGTCGGCATGAATCTTGACGCGAAGATTGCATCCGCGTGCGCGAGCGAAGACCTGTGCGGTCTCCTGAGGCGAGAATGCGATCTTCTCGCAGAAGGCGTCGACGGCATCGACGAGGCCTTCACCTGCAAGCGCGGGGATCATCTCGCAGACCTCGGCGATGTAGGTTTTCGAGTCGCCAGCCCGTTCGGGCGGCAGGGCGTGAGCTCCAAGGAACGACGTCCGCACCGTGATTGGATTGTCGCGCGCAAGCTGTCGCGCCGCGCGAAGCTGGCGGCGTTCGGTCGCAAGCTCGAGCCCGTAGCCCGACTTGATCTCGATGGTTGTCACGCCTTCGTCGATGAGTGCATCAAGCCGGCGTTGCGAATCGGCGACAAGCTCTTGCTCGCTCGCGGCGCGTGTTGCCTTTACGGTGGACACGATGCCGCCGCCGCGCCGCGCGATCTCCTCGTAGCTTGCGCCGGCAAGCCGCAGCTCGAATTCCTCGGCCCGATTGCCGCCGTAGACGAGATGCGTATGGCAGTCGACCAGACCCGGCGTGATCCATCGTCCTTCGCAATCGGTCCGCTCGGCGGCATCGAGACCCGCCGGCGCATCCGCTTTCGCCCCGGCAAAGACGATGACGCCGTCCTTGGCCGCGATTACACCGTCCTCGATGATTCCGAGGCCTTCGCGCTGCGGGGAAAGCGTGGCGAGTCGACAGTGATGCCAGAGGTGATCAGCGGCAGTCATGACGATGGAAGCCCGCTATCTTCGATGTGGACGCTTGGCAGAAATGCCATTTGTCTATACATATTACATGCTCACCGCGTGCTGTCCAGCTTGTCGTCGACGCCGGAGACTTTAGTTGCCCGAACTGCATTTCAAGCAAGCCCTGCTGCCAGACGGATGGTCGCGCGACGTGCGATTGACGATCGCAAATGGCCGGATCGCGGCGGTTCACACCGGTGTAGCGGCGACCAACGCCGACGAGTGCCACGCGATCGGTGTACCGGGACTGCCCAATCTTCACAGCCACGGCTTTCAGCGTGGCATGGCCGGCTTGACCGAGATCAGGGGGGCATCCTCCGACAGCTTCTGGACCTGGCGCGAGCTGATGTACCGCTTCGTCGCGCGGATGACGCCGGAGGACATCGAGGCAATCACGGCGCAGGCCTATGTGGAGATGCTCGAAGCGGGATTCACGCGGGTCGGCGAGTTTCATTATATCCACCACGATCCTTCAGGCGCGCCTTATGGCGATATCGCGGAGCTTGGCGGGCGCGTCGCGGCGGCCGCGCAAGGAAGCGGTATCGGACTTACACTGTTGCCGGTGTTCTATGCCCACGCAGGTTTTGGCGGCCGGGCGCCCGACCAAGGGCAACGGCGTTTCGTCAGCGATGTGGATCGCTTTGTCCGTTTGATGGAACGGATGCGGGCTGTCGTCGCAGGTTGCGACGGAACGGTGGTTGGCCTCGCGCCGCATTCGCTGCGTGCGGTCACGCCGGATGAACTGGCGGCAATCCTGCCGCTCGCGGGCGCCGGGCCGATCCACATCCACCTCGCCGAACAGCTGAAGGAGGTCGAAGACTGCATCGCCTGGAACGGGAGCCGGCCGGTCCGATGGCTGCTCGATCATGCGCCGGTCGATCGTCACTGGTGCCTGGTGCATGCCACGCACATGACCGACGAGGAGACCCGCGCAATGGCCGCAACCGGCGCAGTCGCCGGGCTCTGTCCGGTGACGGAAGCCAATCTCGGGGACGGTATCTTCAATGCGCCGCGATTTTGCGGCGCCGGCGGCGCGTACGGAGTCGGCACGGATTCGAACGTGCTGATCGGCGCGACGGACGAACTGCGCCAACTCGAATATTCGCAGCGGCTCAGTTTGGGCGCGCGCAATGTCATGGCGACCCCGCTCATCGCCTCGACGGGACGAGCGCTGTTCGATGGGGCGCTCGCCGGCGGCGCCCAAGCCCTTGGCATCGCCAGCGGGTTCGCCGCGGGTCTTGGGGCGGACATCGTCAGCCTTGATGCCGACAGTTCGGCGCTGGCCGGTCGCTCCGGCGATGCCATCCTCGACGGCTGGATCTTCGGCAGCCGGCGTTCTCCTGTGGACTGCGTCTGGACATCCGGCCGCAAGGTTGTGACAAACGGCCGGCACCATCAGGCGGAATCGGTGGCAGCCGGTTTCCGCCGCCGGCTGGAAGGACTGCTCGCGGCATGAAATCAACATCGAAACGGGACGGTGGGGGTACCGTCGCGCTTTACCAGCGGATCCGCAGCGATATCGAGGGCCGCATCGTGTCAGGTGAGTGGCCGCCCGGCTATCGCCTGCCGTTCGAGCACGAACTGATGGACACCTATTCTTGCGCACGTATGACGGTGAACAAGGTGCTGTCGGGGCTCGCGGCAGCGGGACTGGTCGAGCGCCGGCGCCGCGCCGGCAGCTTCGTGTCGCGCCCGAAAGTGCATTCGGCGGTGCTGCAAATTCCCGACCTGAAAGCAGAAGTCGAAAATCGGGGCGAACGCTACAGCTATACACTACTGCAACGGCAGAAGCGCGTCGCCACGCGCGAGGACAAGGCGCGGCTCGATCTCGAGCCTCGCACACCGATCCTGGCGTTGCGTTGCCGCCACGATGCCGCGATGCAACCGTTTGCGCTGGAAGACCGCATCCTAAATCTGGAGGCGGTGCCGGAAGCGGCCGAGCAGGATTTCTCGGTCGTGTCGCCGAGCACGTGGCTGGTCGATCACGTGCCATGGACAGAGGCGGAGCATCGCATCTCGGCTGGCAATGCCGACAAGGCGCAAGCGGCCGAGTTGAATGTCGACGAAGGCACTGCCTGCCTCATCATTGAGCGGCGCACCTGGCGCAACGGCGAGCCGATCACGGCCGTGCGTCTTGTTCATCCGGGTCCACTCTACGACCTGACGGCACGGTTCACGCCGAGCAGCTAGAGCGGTTCATGGAATTATTGAATCGGGAGGGATTCCGGTTCTGAGGCGAATATGATTCAAGATGCTGGCTGGATTGGAGGCCAGCATCGGATGCACGCGCTGAAGGACGAATTGGCGGCGCGCGGAGTCGTTGTCTCGCATAATGCGGTGTGGCTGTTTATGCGCCGCGAAGGGCTGCGGTTCAAAAAAAACGCTGTTCGCTCTTGAACAAGGC
>Ga0134128_10008870_pt1 | contig 12093 bp, 12 predicted proteins | sample KB31754_FD_96462 | JGI IMG/M metagenome (GOLD analysis project Ga0134128, IMG submission 96462) | Terrestrial soil microbial communities with excess Nitrogen fertilizer from Kellogg Biological Station, Michigan, USA - KB3-175-4 | ecosystem: Environmental > Terrestrial > Soil > Unclassified ...
CTGGCGCTGATGTGCGCGGTCCGCGCGATGGCCGAGGCGTGAGGCGTCAGGCGCTTCCGGTCGCCAGGCCGTAGACGATCCGGCCCAGCGCGCCGAACAGAAGCACCGCCGTGGTGACCGCCTGGATCAGGAACCCCGGCCCGCGCCGCTCGGCCGCGGCATAGTAGCTCAGCGCATAGAAGATCCGGGCGAGGATCCAGACCACCCCCAGGGCGGCGGCCACCAGCTCGCTCCAGTAGATTGCGAACATCCACAGCGAGACCAGGAAGATCGGCAGCCATTCCAGGGTGTTGTAGTGCACGCGGATGGTGCGTTCGAGCAGCGGGTCGCCGCTCATCGCCGGCGCATGGATGCCGCACTTGATGCGCGCCCGCGGCACCTGGGTGGACATCCAGAAGTAGGTGAGAAGCGCAAGAAGGCTGACCAGGGCGGTCCAGCGATGCTCGATCATGGGCGGTTTCCCCAGCGGTTCGGCGAACGGCGATTCGCCCTGCAGCCGAGCTTGCCCGGCTTCGCGGCCGGACGGAACCGGCTTTGCGGCGCGCGGCTTGTTAGCCGGACCAACCGTTGGGGAGCGCGCCATGGACGTCGACTCCACGGCGATCCGCGAGATCGACTACGACGCCGAGCGCGCCAAGCTCCTGGTCCGCTTCGTCTCCGGCGAACGCTACGTCTATGTGGGCGTCCCGGGCGAGGTGCACCGCTCGTTCTGCGAGGCGACCTCCAAGGGCCGTTTCTTCCAGCTGCAGATCCGCGACCGGTATCCGTACAACCGGCTGGATGGATGAACCCCTCGCCCGCGCGCAGCGGGAGAGGGCAGGGTGAGGGCCGGCGGGGACCGGTAGGCTTGACTCCGGATCATGGCCCAAGGGCCCTCGCCTCACCGTCCGGCGGATCACGCATTCACGAGCCGGCTCTCACCCTTCCCGCTCCCGGTCTCCGCTGGGAGAGAAGCGTCAGCCGCCGCGCTTGTCGCGGTTGGCCTTCACCCTGAGGCGCAGGGCGTTGAGCTTGATGAAGCCGGTGGCGTCGCGGTGGTCGTAGGCGACCGCGCCTTCCTCGAAGGTGACCAGTTCCTGGTCGTAGAGCGAGTAGGGGCTGGTGCGGCCGACGACCGTCACGTTGCCCTTGTAGAGCTTCACCCGCACCTGGCCGGTGACCCTGCGCTGCGAGTGGTCGATCGCGGCCTGCAGCATCTCGCGCTCGGGCGAGAACCAGAAGCCGTTGTAGATCAGCGAAGCGTACCTCGGCATCAGCTCGTCCTTCAGGTGCATGGACCCGCGGTCGAGAGTGATGGATTCGACGCCCCGGTGGGCGGCCAGGAGGATCGTCCCGCCGGGCGTCTCGTAGACGCCGCGCGACTTCATGCCGACGTAGCGGTTCTCCACCAGGTCCAGGCGGCCGACGCCATTGTCGTGGCCGAGCGCGTTCAGCCGGGTCAGCAGGGCGGCGGGGGACAGCGCCTGGCCGTCGATGGCCACCGGGTCGCCGTCCTCGAAATCCATGGTGAACACGCAGGGCTTATCGGGCGCGTCTTCGGGGGCGATGGTGCGCTGGTGGACGAACTCCGGGGCCTCCACGGCGGGGTCCTCCAGCACCTTTCCCTCGGATGAGGAGTGCAGCAGGTTGGCGTCGACGCTGAACGGGGCCTCGCCGCGCTTGTCCTTGGTAATCGGGATCTGGTGCTTCTCGGCGAAGTCGAGCAGGGCCTCGCGGGACTTGAAGTCCCATTCGCGCCAGGGCGCCACGACGCGGATGTCGGGCTCCAGGGCGTAGTAGGCGACCTCGTAGCGGACCTGGTCGTTGCCCTTGCCGGTCGAGCCGTGGCTGACGGCGTCGGCGCCTACCCGGCGTGCGATCTCGATCTGCTTCTTGGCGATCAGCGGCCGGGCGATCGAGGTGCCCAGGAGGTACTGGCCCTCGTAGACGGTGTTGGCCCGGAACATCGGGAAGACGTAGTCGCGCACGAACTCCTCGCGCACGTCCTCGACGAAGGCGTTTTCCGGCTTCACCCCGAGCGTGATGGCCTTCTGGCGAGCGGGCTCGACCTCTCCGCCCTGACCCAGGTCGGCGGTGAAGGTCACCACCTCGGCGCCCAGCTCGGTCTGCAGCCACTTCACGATGGTCGAGGAATCGAGCCCGCCGGAATAGGCGAGCACGACCTTCTTGATGGGCTTGTCGGCCATGGGCGTCGCAGGATCCTGGAACGAGGAGGGGAAGCGGAAAGACCGCGCCTTTAAGGGCCAACCGGCCAAGCGTTCAAGGCTTAAGGGTGTCCCGAAGCCCGCGCAGGTGCAGGAGCGCCAGCAGCGAGGCTGAGACGGCGCGCACCCCGAACAGCACGAACGAGGTCTCTTCGGCCACCATGCGGGCCTGCAGCGCCGGCCACAGGCTGACTGCGAAGCTGGCCGCGGGCAGGCCCCAGAGGACCAGGTTGCGCGGGCCCCGGCCGCCGAGATAGCGCAGCCTCGGGCGCCCCGCGGTGCGGCCGGCGGCCTGGCGCGAGGCGGCGAACATGATGGTCAGGCCGATCACCCAGAGCGCGTCGCCCAGATAGGCGAACAGCGTCCTCCACGAGACCGACTCCAGCACCGGCTAGACCGTCACCTGGGTTCCGAGCTCCACGACCCGGCCCGGCGGGATCTTGTAGAAGTCGGTCGGGTTGGCGGCGTTCTTCATCAGGAAGATGAACAACTTGTCCTGCCAGAGCGGCATGCCGGACTGGGCCGAGGGCACCACCGAACGCCGCCCAAGGAAGAAGCTGGTGGCCATGATGTCGAACTTCAGGCCGAGCTTGCGGCACAGCGCCAGCGCCTTGGGCAGGTTGGGGCTTTCCATGAAGCCGTAGGTCACGATCACCTTCTTGAAGTCGTCGTTCAGCGGCTCGATCCGCACGCGGGCGTCGTCGGGGACCCGGGGCGTCTCGGCGGTCAGCACGGTCAGGATGATGTTCTTTTCGTGCAGCACCTTGTTGTGCTTCAGGTTGTGCATCAGGGCGACCGGCGCGATCGAGGCGTCGCTGGTCAGGAAGACCGCCGTGCCCGGCGCCCGGTGCGGCGGGCGCGCTTTCAGGATCTCGGAAAGCTCCAGCAGGGGCACGCTGTCGCGCCGCGTCTTCTCGGTGAGGATCTGCGCCCCCCGCGTCCATGTCCACATCACGGTGACCAGCGCCGAGCCCAGCACCAGCGGCAGCCAGGCGCCTTGCGGGATTTTCAGCAGGTTCGAGGAGATGAACGTGACGTCGAGCACCGCGAAGCCGCCGGCGGCCATCGCCGCCACCCAGACCGAACGCTTCCAGAGCCAGCGGACGATCACGAAGAACAGAAGGGTGTCGACGAACATCGCCCCGGTCACCGCGATGCCGTAGGCGGCGGTCAGGTGCTGGGAGTCCTTGAACAGCACCAGCAGCACCAGCACGCCCACCATCAGGGCGTTGTTGACGTAGGGCACGAAGATCTGGCCGGCCTGGGTCTCCGACGTGCGGCGGATGTCGATGCGCGGGAAAAGGCCGAGCTGCACCGCCTGCTGGGTCATCGAGAAGGCGCCGGTGATCACCGCCTGGCTGGCGATGATGGTCGCCACCGTCATCAAGAGCAGGATCGGCCAATAGATGATGTCCGGGATCATCTTGTAGAACGGGTTCTCCCGCGCCGCGGGGTGGTGCAGCACCAGCGCGCCCTGGCCCAGGTAGTTCAGCACCAGGGCCGGCAGGGCGAAGAACAGCCACGCCGCCTGGATCGGCTTCTTCCCGAAGTGGCCCATGTCGGCATAGAGGGCCTCGGCGCCGGTCACCGCCAGGAACACCGAGCCCAGGATCACAAACCCGAGGAAGCTCTCGCGGACCAGGAACACCAGGCCGTAGTGCGGCGACAGCGCCCGGAATATGCCGAGGTCGTCCTTGATGTGGTAGAGGCCGAGCGCGGCCAGCACCAGGAACCACAGGGCCATGATGGGACCGAAGGCCTTCGCCACGCTGGCCGTGCCGCGCGACTGCACTAGGAAGAGCCCGATCAGGATCGCCGCCGAGATCGGCAGCACCAGGGCGCTGACGCTGTGCGGCGCGCCCGGCGCATCGCGCAGGCCCTCGACCGCGCTCACCACCGAGACCGCCGGGGTGATGATCCCGTCGCCGTAGAACAGAGCCGCGCCGACCATGCCGATGGCGAAGATCAGGCCCGAGCGGCCCGGCGTGATCCGCTGGGCCAGCGCCATCAGCGCCAGGGTGCCGCCCTCGCCCTTGTTGTCGGCCCGCATCAGGAAGATGACGTACTTGACCGTCACCACCAGGATCAGCGCCCAGATCACCAGCGAGCAGACGCCCAGCACCGCGAAGTCCTGCCCGACGCGACCGCCCGAGTGGGCGAGCGCCTCGCGCATGGCGTAGAGCGGGCTCGTCCCGATGTCGCCGAACACCACGCCCATGGCGCCCAGCGAGAGCGCGAAGAAGCCTTCGGACTGCGGCGAGTGACGCGCCTCCTCGGGGGCGTCGACGCCGCCCACGGCCGGATCAGCCATCCAGGATCTCCGGAAACCGGACCGAGGTTCCCTTGGGCGGCCCCATGCCGTCACGCGGCGGGCGCGATACACCCATTCCCAGCCCCGTTCAATGCGCCGCCGTTGCGGGACTGCCGCAAAGGCGCCGCTTTTCCTTGAATGCCCGGCGGCGCGGCCTAGTTTCGCCGCACGGGGCGGCGGAGAGCTCGATGGATCGCAGACTGGCGCTGGTCACCGGGGCCTCGGCGGGGATCGGCGCGGCGTTCGCCCGCATCCTGGCCGGCCACGGCTACGACGTGGCGCTGACCGCCCGGCGCGCCGACCGGCTGGAGAAGCTGTCCGAGGAGCTGTCGCTGCGGTTTGGGATCGAGGCGCTGAGCGTGGCCGCCGACCTCGCCGAGCCCGACGCGCCGGGCCAGATCCTCGATCACCTGACCGCCCACGGGCGAACCGTCGATTGCCTGGTCAACAACGCCGGCTACGGCCTGCCGGGCGCCTTCGCCGAGACCCGCTGGGCCGACCAGGCCGCGATGATCCAGGTGATGGTGACGGCGCCCGCCGAGCTCGCCCACCGCGTGCTGCCCGGCATGCGCCATCGCCGTTTCGGCCGCATCGTCAACGTGGCCTCCCTGGCCGGCCTCGCGCCCGGCGCGGCGGGCCACACGCTCTATGCGGCGACCAAGGCGTTCCTGATCAAGTTCTCCCAGAGCCTGCACCTGGAGAGCGAGGCCCATGGCGTCCACGTGAGCGCCCTCTGCCCGGGTTTCACCTATTCCGAGTTCCACGACGTCAACGGCACCCGCGCCCAGGTCAGCCAGTCGACGCCGCCGTGGCTGTGGTTGGGCGCCGACGAGGTGGCGGCGGCCGGCTACGAGGCGGTGGAGGCGAACCGTCCCATCTGCGTGCCCGGCGCGCCCAACAAGGCGCTGGCCGCGGCCGCCAAGCTGATCCCCGACGAGTGGGCCCTGGCCCTGATGGCGTCGCAGGGCCAGCGCTTCCGCAAGGCGTAGTTCCTGCCCCGCGGGAGGTGTCACCTTAGGCGTGGGCGACGAAGAAGTTGACCGCGAACTCGGCGTGGCTCATGCACGGCGCTTAGCCCAAATCACCGCGTGCGCCGAAGCCTTCGGCCCCGCGCCCCTGCCCGGAGCCTTCGCCATGGCCAGCGCCGCGATCGCCCAAGCCCACGCCATCGCCGACCCTCGCCTGATCGTGCCGCTCGACGTGCCCACCGCGACCGAGGCGCGCGAGATCGTGGCCCGCATCGGCGAGCCGGTGAGCTTCTACAAGGTGGGGCTGGAGCTGTTCGCCACGGGCGAGGGCATGCCGCTCGCCGGCGAGCTCAAGCGCGCCGGCAAGCAGGTGTTCCTGGACTGGAAGCTGCACGACATCGGCACGACGGTGCAGCGCGCCGCGGCCGTGCTGGCGCAGTCGGGCTGCGATTTCCTGACCGTGCATGGCGAGCCGCAGGTGATGGCCGCCGCCGTGCGCGGCCGCGGCGGATCGAGCCTGAAGATCCTGGCGGTCACGGTGCTGACCAGCCTCTCGGACTCCGACCTGCAGGAGGTCGGCTATGCCGCAAGCGCCCGCGCGCTCGTCGAGCGGCGCATCCACCAGGCCATCGCCGCGGGCTGCGACGGGGTGATCGCCAGCCCGCACGAGGCGGCGCTGGCGCGCGGGCTGGGCGGCCGCGACTTCCTGGTGGTGACGCCCGGCGTGCGGCCCGACTGGGCGGCGAAGAACGACCAGGCCCGGGCGGCCACGCCCCTGGAGGCGCTGCGGGCCGGGGCCTCGCACATCGTCTGCGGCCGGCCGATCACCGCGGCCAACGACCCGCACGCCGCGGCCCTGCAGGTGGTGGGCGAAATGGCCCAGGCTCCGGCCGCCTAGAAGTCGACGGCGATGCCCTTGCGCTCCCAGTCGCCGAAGCGGGTGGGCTCCAGGCCCTTGGGTCCGCCCTGCTCGGGCGGCAGCTGCGCCTGGGCGTCCGCCTGGCGGCGGGCGTCGGCTTCCTCTAGCGCGCGGCGCGCCTCGGGCGAGAGCGGCTTGCCCGGCGCGGCGTTGGGCGGGATGGTGTCCATGGGGCGAATCTAGGACCGCGCCGGCCGAACGCCAACATTGCACGCGGCCGCCGCATGGTCTTATATCGCATCACGATATAATCTTTCGGGGGAAGGTACTGAAATGGCTAAGCTTCCATTGGCGTTCTTCACAGCCGCCACGCTCTGCGCGCTGGCCGGCATGGTCTGGGGCGTGGTGATGGCCGCCTCGGGCGACCACAGCATGATGCCCGCCCACGCCCACCTGAACCTGCTGGGCTGGGCGACGCTCGCCCTCATGGGCGGCTTCTATGCGCTGACCGGCGCGAACGGCCGGCTGGGCTGGATCAACTTCTGGTTCTCCACCGTGGGCGTGGTGATCGCCGTGCCCGGCATCGCGGTGCTGCTCTCGGGAAATCAGAAGGGCGAGATCGCCGCCACCGTCGGCTCGATCCTGGCGATCCTCGGCATGCTGGCGTTCCTGGCCGTCGTGCTGGGCCGCTGGCGCGCGCCCCGGCCCGCCTAACAGCTTGCGCCGCGGCGGCGATGCGGGCACGCCGCGGCGGTGAGCGAGACGACCTTCACTGACGCGGCCGGCCTGCCCGCCCGAGCCGCCGCCCTCGACCTGCTGACCGCCGCGCTGTCCGGGCGGGCCGGGCTCGATGAAGGCCTGTCGCATCCTGCCCTGGCGACGCTCGCGCCCCGCGACCGGGCTTTCGCCCGCGCCCTGGTGATGGCGGCGCTGCGCCACCTGGGCCCCATCGACGCCGCCCTGCAGGCGCGGCTGAAAAAGCCGCCGCCCGACCGCATCGTCCAAGTGCTGCGCCTGGGCGTGGCCCAGGCCTTCCTGCTGGAGACGCCGGCGCATGCGGCGGTCGCCACCTCGGTGGCGCTGGCCGGGCGGCAGAAGGGCGGAGCGGCGTTCAAGGGCCTGGTCAACGCCGTCCTGCGCGGCCTCGTCCGCGAGCCGCCGGAGCTCGCCGATGCGGACCTCCTCGCGCCCGCCTGGCTCTACGCCCGCTGGCGCGCCGCCTATGGCGCCGACGAGGCGCGCAAGATCGCCGCCTTCATCGCCCAAGAGCCCGCCACCGACCTGTCGCTTCGGGATCCCGCCGACCCACAGCGGATCGCCGCCGAGCTGGACGGCGAAGCCCTGCCGGGCGGCTCGGTCCGCACGGGCCGGCGCGGCGACCTGGCCGCCTGGCCCGGGTTCGACCAGGGCCTGTGGTGGGTGCAGGACGCCTCGGCGGCCGTCCCGGCGCGATTGCTGGCGTCCGGCGCCGGCCAGACGGCGCTCGACCTCTGCGCCGCGCCCGGTGGCAAGACCCTGCAACTGGCCGCCGCCGGCGCGACCGTCACCGCCGTGGACCGCTCGCCCGAACGGCTGAAGCGGGTGGCGGAGAACCTGGCGCGCACCGGCCTGGCCGCCGAGGTCGTCGCCGCCGACGCGACCGCCTGGTCGGATGGACGAACGTTCGACGCCGTCCTGCTCGACGCCCCTTGCTCGGCCACGGGCACGTTCCGGCGCCATCCCGACGTGCTCTGGGTCGCCAGCCCCGCCGACATCCCGAGACTCGCGGCCGTGGAGGCGAAGCTGCTGGACGCCGCCGCCCGCCGCGTGAAGCGCGGCGGCCGGCTCGTCTACTGCGTCTGTTCGCTGGAGCCCGAGGAGGGCGAGGCCCAGGTCGCCGCCTTCCTCGCGCGCACGCCCGGCTTCGCGCTCGACCCCATCGCTGGCGGCGAGGGCGGCGCGCCAGAGGCCAGCCTGCTAACCGACGGGACGCTTCGCATCCTGCCGCACCACCGGCCGGGCGGGACCGACGGCTTCTACGTGGCCCGTTTCCGCCGCGGCTGAGGGGCTCTTCGCCAAACCGGCGGATCAGTTTATGGCGGGAGCCATGCCCTCGCCTCCGATCATCGCGCCGTCCATCCTGGCGTCGGACTTCGCGCGGCTGGGCGAGGAGGCCAGGGCGGTCGAGGCGGCGGGCGCCGACTGGCTGCACGTGGACGTCATGGACGGCCATTTCGTGCCCAACATCACCATCGGCCCGGACGTGGTGAAGGCGCTTCGGCCGCTGGTGAGGATCCCGCTCGACGTGCACCTGATGATCGCGCCCGTCGACCCGTTCCTGGAGGCGTTCCGCAGCGCCGGGGCGGACCTCATCAGCGTCCACCCCGAGGCCGGCCCGCACCTCAACCGCACCTGCAAGAGGATCCGCGAGCTCGGCGCCAAGGCCGGCGTGGTGTTCAACCCTTCGACCGACCCCTCGGTGATCGAGTGGATGATGGACGAGGTGGACCTGATTCTGGTGATGTCGATCAACCCCGGCTTCGGCGGCCAGAGCTTCATGACCTCGCAGCTGAAGAAGATCGAGGCGCTGAGGAGGATGATCGACGCCACCGGGCGCGACGTGCCGCTTGAAGTGGACGGCGGCGTGACGCCCGAGACCGCGAAGCTCTGCGTGTCGGCCGGAGCCACGGCGCTGGTGGCCGGCACGGCCGTGTTCCGGGGCGGGCCCTCCAGCTATGCGGCCAACATCGCCGCCCTGCGAGGATCGTAGGGGAGGCCGCCGCGATGCCCTCGGTCCTCGATCGCATCCCCGGCGGCTATCAGGTGTTCGCGGCGGGCGCGGCGGTCCGGCGGACGCTGGGCGAGGCCTGGCGCGGCTCGGCGCTGAACCACTGGCGGTTGTCGCATCCGCACCCGGAACGCCTGGCCGCAGACCCGACGGACCTGCGCCCCGCCAGCCGCGAGAATGGCGCGCGCATCCTGGCCGGCGGCTTTCAGTTCGCCGGCGAGACCCTGGCCTCCGGCGTCCGCGGCGACCCTTGGGACCGGCCGAGCCCGAGCCGGCCCTTCGCCGAGCAGCTGCACGGCTTCGGCTGGCTGAAGGACCTGACGGTGCTGGGCGACGCCGGCGCCTGGGAGGGGCTCCGGCTCACGCTGGCCTGGCGGCGCGTGTTCGGTCGCTGGAGCCCGTTCGCCTGGGCGCCGCACGTGCTGGAGCGGCGGGTGTTCAACCTCGCCTGCCAGATCCGGGCGATCAGCCAGCCGGCTTCCGACGCCGAGGCCGCCGAGATCGCGGCCGACCTCGCCCGCCAGGCCCGCTTCCTGCTGGAGGCCGACGCCGGGCCGGCGCGCGCGGCCGAGCGCGCCGCCGCGGCCGCGGTCGCCGGGACCGCGCTGGGCGGCGTGGCCGGCGAGGTGCTGCTGGAGCGCGCGCTCGCCCGCCTGGATCGGGGGCTGCGCGACACGCTCACGGCCGACGGCGGCCACGCGAGCCGCAGCCCGCAGGCCGCGCTGGAGCTGTACTTCGACCTCGCCACGCTGGAGGACGCGCTGGCCCAGCTCGGCCACGCCTCCTCCGCCATGCTGGCCTTCGCCCGCACCCGGCTGGCGGGCGCGGTGCGGTTCTTCACCCTGGCCGACGGACGGCTCGCGAGCTTCCACGGGGGCGATGCGCTCTCGGGCGGCTACGTCGCCGCGGCCGCCGCCGCCGAACGCGTGCGCGACGATGCGCCCGGCTTGAGCTGCGACGGCTACTTCAAGCTCCAGGGGCGCCACCTGCAGCTGGTGGTCGACGCCGGCTCGCCCGCGCAGGGCGCCTGGAGCCTGGCCGCCTGCGCCCAGCCGCTCGCCTTCGAGCTTCTGGCGGGTGGCCGCCGGCTGATCGGCGCCTCCGGCGGGTCGCCGGCATCGAACGGGCCGCAGGCGTTGCGCCTGGCCGACGCCGCCTCGACGCTGTCGCTGAGCGAGGCGCCGTGCGGCGAACCGCTGGCCGGGTTCGCCGCCCGCGAGCTCGGCCCGCGGCTGATCCGCGTCCCGCTCGCCCATCCGGTCCGCCACCACAACACCCGCGAGGCCGCCTGGCTGGAGCTGGAGCACGACGGGTGGCTCGCGAGCCTGGGCCTGCTGCACGAGCGGCGGCTCTACCTCGACCGGGCGACCGACGAGCTGCGGGGCGAGGACCGGCTCACGGTGGCGGCGGCCCGGCGCGGCGCCGACGGGCGGCGCTTCATCCCCTTCGCGGTGCGCTTCCACCTGGCGCCGAAGGTCAGCGCGCTGATCGCCCGCGACCGCAAGGGCGTGCTGATCAAGGCCGAGGGCGAGGAGACCGCCTGGCGGCTGCGCACCGACGCCCTCGAGGTGGCGATCGAGCCCTCGGCGCAATACGCCGACAGCGCCGCCCGTCTGGGCGAGCAGATCGTGCTCCGCGGCCAGGCCCGGCTGGACGCGGGCGGGCGCATCCGCTGGAAGCTGACCGCGGCGCACAGCCTCAGTGAGCCGGCGCGCGTTGACGCCGGCAAGGTCACGGCCTAAGCGCTCCATCATCCCGCGTGACTGGCGAATCTGAAGGTGGGCGACCACCGGGGAGCGCGGGAACACATTCGCCGCTCGCCTGGGCAACTTCCTTCGGATTCTCACGAGGAGATTGCCGTGCCTGCCGCGCCCGACTTTCCGCCCGCCTCCGACCGCGCCCCCGTCAAGCGCGCCCTGATCAGCGTTTCCGACAAGACGGGCCTGGTCGAGGCGGCCAAGGCGCTGGCCGCGCTGGGCGTCGAGCTGGTCTCCACGGGCGGCACGAAGAAGGCGATCGCCGAGTCCGGACTTGCCGTGAGGGACGTCGCCGAGCTGACCGGCTTCCCGGAGATGATGGACGGCCGCGTGAAGACCCTGCATCCCGTGGTGCACGGCGGCCTGCTGGGCGTGCGCGACGCGCCCGAGCACGCCAAGGCGATGGCGCAGCACGGCATCGGCGGCATCGACCTGGTCTACGTGAACCTCTACCCGTTCGAGGCGGCCATATCCGGGGGGGCGGACTACGCCACCGCCGTCGAGAACATCGACATCGGCGGCCCGGCGATGATCCGTTCGGCGGCCAAGAACCACGCCTACGTCAGCGTCTGCACCGAGCCCGCCGACCTCGCCGAGGTGATCGCCGAGCTGCAGGCGCACGGGACGACGCCGCTGCACCTTCGCCAGCAACTGGCGGCGCGGGCCTATACGCGCACGGCCGCCTACGATGTGGCGATCTCCAACTGGTTCGCCAGGGCGCTCAGCATCACCACGCCCAGGCGCCGCGCCTTCGCCGGAGAGCTCGCCCAGACCATGCGCTATGGCGAGAATCCGCATCAGTCGGCCGCCTTCTACCGCGACCCTTCGGACCTGCGGCCCGGCGCCGCCACCGCGCGCCAGCTGCAGGGCAAGGCGCTGAGCTACAACAACATCGCCGACTCCGACGCGGGGTTCGAGCTGGTCGCCGAGTTCGACCCGCAGGGCCCGCCGGCCTGCGCCATCATCAAGCACGCCAACCCCTGCGGCGTGGCCACCGGCGCCTCGGTGCTGGAGGCCTACGAGCGGGCGCTGGCCTGCGACCCGGTGAGCGCCTTCGGCGGCATCGTCGCGCTCAACACGACGCTGGACGCGGCGACCGCGGCCAAGATCCTGGACCTCCTGACCGAGGTGGTGATCGCCCCCGAGATCGCCCCCGAGGCGGCGGCCCTGTTCGCCAAGAAGAAGAACGTCCGCCTGCTGGTGACCGGCGGCCTGCCGCAGCGTCGC
>Ga0134128_10008871_pt1 | contig 12092 bp, 12 predicted proteins | sample KB31754_FD_96462 | JGI IMG/M metagenome (GOLD analysis project Ga0134128, IMG submission 96462) | Terrestrial soil microbial communities with excess Nitrogen fertilizer from Kellogg Biological Station, Michigan, USA - KB3-175-4 | ecosystem: Environmental > Terrestrial > Soil > Unclassified ...
CGATAGCTGGAAAGGAGTTTACCGACGATATGGGGCGTTTTCGACCATCGGTCAACTGGAGCGTTTCCAGCAAAATTGGACACCGCTCTTGCGGTTCGGAAACGTGACAACTCAGAGACTTGGACCTCACGTTCCGATTCCATGGGAACGTGGAAGGCGCCAGAGAACAAATTGGCAACCCTTTCCCGCCATGCTAGGGTCCCAGCAGGAGAAAGCATGGCATGACCGGCGAATTCGCCATTTCGGCGGCCCTTGTGGCCGGGGCACTCTTTATCGGCGTCATCATTGTCCTGATGATGCGGCGGAGCAGCGAAATTGTTGCGCAGGCGGCCGCCGATTCTCTCGCCGATCTCAGGGCCAGCACCCGTCAGCAATTGGAGGACAAGGAGGCGCAACTCCTCGGCCTCAGGCAGGAGCTTGTCGAGGAGCGTGCGCGCCTCCAGACGCTGCAGCAGCAGTTCGGCGCGCTGCACGCCCGCTATGCCGCCGCGACCGCCGCTGCTGCCGAAGAGAGCCGGCAAAACAGCCAGCGCCTCGATGAGCTGAAGGCGGCGCGCCAACAGATGAGCGACGAGTTCAAGGCGCTCGCCGGCGAGGTGTTGAAGACGCATGGGGAGACCTTCGCCAAGCAGAATCGCGAGCAGGTCGACACGCTCCTCAAACCGCTCGGCGACAAGATCGTCGAATTCCAGCAGGGCATGATCAAGGACCGCGCCGAGCTGGTCGAGCAGGTCCGCAATCTCGCCGCGACGAGCGTCGCCGTCGGCCAGGAAGCCAATAATCTCGCACGCGCCCTGAAGGGCAATGCGCAGGCGCAGGGCGCCTGGGGCGAGATGGTCCTGACCTCGATCCTCGAAAAGTCCGGCCTGCGCAAAGGCGAGCAGTTCCGCGTGCAGGAATCGCACCAGACCGAAGATGGCGCGCGGTTGCGAACCGATGTCGAGGTCCTGCTGCCGAACGGCGATATTATCGTCATCGATTCGAAAGTGTCGCTGAAGGCCTTCGACGCCTTCGTGAATGCCGCCGACGAATCCGCGCGCAGCGCGGCGCTTGCGGACCACCTCGCCTCGCTGCGCAGCCATATCCGCGTTCTTGCCGGCAAGGACTACCACCATCACGTCGGCAGCGGCTTCGACTTCGTGCTGATGTTCGTACCGATCGAAGGGGCCTTCGCCGTCGCCGTCACCGCCGAGCCGGGCCTCGTCGATGAGGCGCTTTCCGCCAATGTGGTGCTGACCACGCCGACGACGCTGATGAGCGCGCTGCGCACCATCCGCAACGTCTGGGCGATCGAGGCGCGGCAACGCAATGCCGAAGAGATAGCGCAACGCGCCGGTCTGCTGCATGACAAGGTCGTGGGCTTCCTCGACAGCATGAACCGCATCGACAAGGCGCTGGGCGATGCCCGTCGCGTTTATGACGACGCACACGCCCAGCTTTCGACGGGCGCCGGCAGCGTCGTCCGCCAGATCGAGATGCTCCGCGAGCTCGGGGCGAAGGCCAAAAAGCCGCTGCCTCCCGGCTGGCAATCGCCCGACCTTTCTGAAGAGCCCACGCCGCCGGCCCTCGCTCCGGAACGGAAGCGTCTGAGTCAATCGGCCGGTGAATTGTTCGAAGCCGCCCGGAGCGGCTGATCGCCGCTCTCATCCCGCGTCAGTTCGCGCCCGCTTTCCAGCGCGCGGGCGCCATCGGCTTGCCGGAGCGGACAGGCGGGCTTCGCCCCATTGGCATTGCTCACCGTTGTGCAAATGTTCGGTCACGGCCGTTGGCCTCCTCGCGCGATGAAACCCCGCGACAGCCAGCGGCGTTCTCCTTGCTTACGCAAGGGGAGGCCAGCGATGAGCCCGAACGCGACCGAGTTTCACGGCGATTTCCTGCCGCAGGACAGCGCCGAGGACGATTCCAGCATCGAAGCCAATTCTGCACAGCCTTTCAGCGAGGCGGAGCTGCAGGATCTGCTCTATGGCGAAGGCCGCAGCGTCGAGGAGCGGCTGACGCTCCTGCGCCAGTTCCGCAGCGATTTGGCCGACCGGGCCGGGGGTGACGTCGGCGGCGACGACGCGACGGCGCTCCTCGCTGAAATCGACGGGCGGATAGCTGAACTCGAAGGTGATGAAAATCTCGGCGAAGCGACCGACACGCTCGATGTCGATCCGCTCGCGCATCGCGAGACTCTTTCCCCCGATTCCGACGAACTGGAAGAGCTGGAGGACGAGGACGCCGATTCGCTCGACGAGGAGGACGAGTGGCTGGACAAGGAAGAGGATCAGGCCGCCGACTATCGCGACGCGGTGGATGAGGACTTCGAAGACGACGAGGACGAAGAGGACGAAGAGGACGAAGAGGACGAGCACGACATCGACAATGACGACGACGTAGCCCGCTAGAGCGCGTCCGGCGGAACGCGCAACGCTTCTCAGTTGCTTCCTAAATTTCCGTCCGCGCCTTGAGCGCCTGGCTCAGCGTGCCTTCGTCGAGGTAGTCGAGCTCGCCGCCGACCGGCACGCCATGCGCAAGCCGCGTCACCTTGATGCCGTGGCCGGCAAGCCGGTCGGTAATGTAATGGGCTGTCGTCTGGCCCTCGACGGTGGCGTTCACCGCCAGCACGATCTCCCGGTAATCCGGCGCCCGCGCCAGCAAAGCATCGATCGACAGATCCTCCGGCCCCACCCCATCGAGCGGCGACAGCACGCCACCGAGTACGTGGTAGCGCACCGCCCCGACCCCGGCGCGTTCAAGCGCCCAAAGGTCCGCCACGTCCTCGACCACGATCAGCAGCCCCGATTCGGCACGTCGCGGGTCGGCGCAGATGGCGCAAGGGGAACGCGTATCGATATTGCCGCAGACCTCGCAGACTTTCACCGCCTCGAGCGCCCGATCGAGCGCCGCCGACAGCGGCGCCATCAGCGTCTCCTTTTTCTTGATGAGCTGCAGCACCGCCCGCCGCGCCGAACGAGGCCCAAGCCCCGGCAGGCGCGCCATGAGCTGGATCAGCTGATCGATTTCGGGTCCGCCTTGGGGCATGGGCGCTCGGGACGAGGAGAGGGATGGCAGGCAGTAGGTGGTCGAATAAGACCCACGATCTCCTGCCGATTGCCGCGCTTCAGAACGGCAGCTTCATTCCGGGCGGCAGCGGCAGGCCGGCGGTGAGTTCCTGCATCGCCTGCGAGGCCTCCGCCTCCGCCTTGGCCTTGGCATCGGCGTGAGCGGCAACGATCAGGTCTTCGAGGATGCCTTCATCGCCCGGCCGCACCAGGCTCGGATCGATATGGATGCCCCGGAGCTCAAACTTCGCCGTCAGCGTGACGGTGACGAGACCACCGCCTGCCCGCCCCTCGACGATCACGTCACCCAGTTTCTCCTGCAACTCGGCCATCTTGCCCTGCAGTTCCTGGGCGCGCTTCATCATGCCCATGATGTCGACCATTATTCGTCCTCGTCCTCATCGCCGAAATCGGCTTCTGCATCTATTCTTGCTTCGAGTTCGTCATCGCTCGGCGGTGGCGGCAGCGGCGGCTCGTCCTCGCGCAAGGTGACGCGCGTCACGCGCGCGCCCGGAAAAGTCTCGAGAATCGCCTTGACTAGAGGATCCTCCCCCGCTTCGGCCTTGACCGCCGCCTCGCGTTCTTGCCGCACCTGACGGATGGTCGGCCCGGCGCCCGGGGCCTGCGACACCGTGATCAGCCAGTTGCGGCCGGTCCAGACCTTCAGCCGGGACGAAAGCGTCTGGATGATCGCCGGGTCGGCGCCATCGACCAGCGCCACCTCGATCCGGCCCTCGGCAAAAGAAATTGGCGTCAGGCTGGCCTCGAGCGCATGCTTGACCAACAAGTCACGCTTCTCACCGGCGAGCGCCACCAGTTCGGCGTAGCTCTGCGGCTGGGCCATAGCCGACGGCGCCGATCGTGCGACGGGAGCCGGCGCGGCTTCCGCTACCCGGGGGCTATCGAGCCGCAGCGCCTGGGCGCCGCCACCGGGCCCGCGCGGCGCGAGCGACGCAGCGCCAGACGTCGCCGGCTGCGTCGATAATCGCTCGATCAGCTCGTCGGGACTCGGCAGGTCGGCGGCATAAGCGAGGCGGATCAGCACCATTTCGGCGGCCTGGGCGGCATTACTCGCGCGCGAAACTTCATCGACGCCCTTGAACAGGATTTGCCACGCCCGGCTCAGCGCCCGCATTCCGAGTTTTTGGGCCAGTTCCGCGCCACGCCGCCGCTCGTCCGGTGTCAACGACACGTCCTCGGCAGCGGCCGGCACGATCTTCAGCCGGGTGACGAGATGGGTGAGATCGGCAAGATCGGCAACGAGCGTCCCGGGATCGGCGCCGGCGTCGTAAAGCTCGCCAAAGGCGGCAAGCGCGGTCGCAACGTCGCCGCCCATCAGCGCTTCGAACAGGTCGATCAGCCGCGCGCGGTCGGCAAGCCCGAGCATGGTTTTGACCGCTTCGACCGTCACCGAGCCTGCACCGTGCGAGATCGCCTGGTCGGTGAGCGACAGGCAGTCGCGGGCCGACCCCTCGCCGGCGCGCACGATCATCGCCCGAGCGGCCGGCTCGGCCGAAACACTCTCCTTCTCGAGGATGCCGGCGAGATAAGGCAGCATGATCCCGGCCGGGATGCGCCTGAGGTCGAAGCGCATGCAGCGGCTGAGGACCGTCACCGGAACCTTGCGGATTTCCGTCGTCGCGAAGATGAACTTCACATAGGGCGGCGGCTCTTCCAGCGTCTTCAGCAGCCCGTTGAAGGCCGCCGTCGAGAGCATATGCACCTCGTCGATGACATAGACCTTGTTGGGCGCCGACGCCGGCGCGTATTTCACCGAATCGATGATTTCGCGGATGTCGTTGATGCCGGTATTGGAGGCGGCATCCATCTCGATGACGTCGACATGCCGGCCTTCCATGATGGCCCGGTCGTGCACGCCCTCTTTCGACAGGTCGAGCGTGGGACGCGGCCCCGTCTCGTCCTCGTAGTTCAGCGCCCGCGCCAGGATGCGCGCCGTCGTCGTCTTGCCGACGCCGCGAATGCCGGTGAGCATGAAAGCATGTGGGATGCGGCCCGACGCGAACGCATTGCGCAGCGTCTTGACCATGGCATCCTGGCCGATCAGCGTATCGAAGCTCGCTGGCCGGTATTTGCGGGCCAGGACGAGATAGGGCGACGATGTGCCGTCAGGCAAAGCCATGGAGCCTCATCAAGCCATCGGGATCGGGAATGCCTCGGGCCTTTAGCCCATCATAGGCAGAAGCAGGAGGCTGGCAACGACCCGTGAAGGTCTCGTTGGGGCTGCTTCCTTCCGGACCTGACCCGGTTGGCGAGGAACACGTCCGCGCCAACCTCCCGCCGCTTATATCGGGGATTTTGCCGCCGGACGCAAGACCGCCCCTCCCGCATGGAAAGGATCGCGGAGTTCGAGGCGATTGCCGTCGGGGTCGAGGAAATTGGCGGTGATCCCCCATTCCCACCGATGCACCTCGGGCGCAACGCCCTTGGCCCGAAGCCACGCTACCGCCTCCTCGATGTCGGCAACGTTGAAGCGCAGCGTCGTTGGATTTTCGGCGCGGGACTTGCTTTCCGCGCGCCCCACCCCGCCGCGTTCGACCATGAGATAGGCGCCCCCGAAGTCGAAGCGGACCAAAGCGGGCTTTTCCTCCTCGACCGCGAGCTCGAGCACGTCGCGATAGAACGCCACGCAGCGCTCGTAGTGCTCGACGAAGAGAATGACGCCGGTCTGCTCGAACCAGCCGGTCACAGGCCGAGTCCGCCGAGAAACGCCACCAGATCCTCGGTCCGGTGATGAACATGCGCGCCGCGTGCCGGGGCCAGCTCCCACGCCTCGACCTGTTCATGGGAAAAATCGGCGCCGGCAACCACATGCACGGTTTCCATCCCCAGCTCGTGGGGGATGACAAGGTTCTTGTCGAGGTCGTCGAACATGGCCGCGGCCCCGGGATCTATGGCAAAGGCGGCGAGCAGCCCGTCATAAGCCGAACGCTCGGGCTTCGGCCGGTAGTTCATCGCCTTGACATCGTGGATTACCTCGAAGAGCCCGGGGTCGACGCCCAGGCGCGCCAGCACCGCCTTCGCATGTGGCACGTCGCCATTGGTCAGGATGAACTTCCGCCCCGGCAGGCCTGCGAGCGCGGCCGCCAGCGCCGGATGCGGCTCCACGGGGGAGTAGTCGATGTCGTGGACCGTCCTGAGGAAGTGCTCAGGATCGATGGCGTATTGCTGCATCAGCCCGTTCAGCGTCGTCCCAAAGTCGCGGTAATAAGATTTCTGCAGCACCCGCGCTTGTGCGAACTCGAGCTTCGTCACCGCCATCACGTAATGGGTGATGCGGATATCGATCTGCGCGAAGAGATTCGAGCGCCTGGGATAGAGCGTATTGTCGAGGTCGAAGATCCAGTTCGTCACGGCGCTGAAATCGACGCTGCGAGAAGTGGAAACAGGGAGCGGAGAAGCGGTCATTGCGATTGGCATCATGGCAGATTTGACGAGGCGAATCGACAACGCTGGGAGCGGTCGGCAAAAAGAAAAGGAGAGGCTTTTGCCTCTCCTCAATAGTCGGATCCCTGCGCCGTCCTGTACACCGCCGATCGTCAGTTGCCGGAACTGTCGCCGGAATTGTCGTCAGTCGATGATGCAGCAGCGCCGCTCGAGTCGCCGGCGCCGGAGGCGACGACCTCTTTGTCGTTGACCAGCACCTTGAGGCCGACCGCCTTTACGAGATTGTCCGGCTGCATGGCGGCAGCCATGAAGTCGAGCACGCCGACCGGCGCCGCCGGCTGCAGACGGACTTCGAGGCTATGCGGATCGGTGAGATAGGCGCTGATCGCCGCCTGGGCCAGCCCAGCCAGCGATGGCGGTAGCCCGGCGCCGCTCGTCATCCCGCCCGAGGCCGAAATCAGGGCCTTGACGTAGTCGTCATGGGAGGTCCCCGCCTGCTTGGCTGCGTAGTCGAGCAGCTTGTTCGTCAGCGATGCGTCGTCGAAGCGGATCGACACGCCGTTGACGAAGAGCTTCTGCGCGGCTGCCATCAGCTGCGCCGTCGCCGCCTGGCTGTCGGCGCCACTCGCCGACATCGACTGTCCCGCCGCCATCAGCGTCTGCACGAATGCCGGCGTGTAGCCGGTAATGTCGAAGGCGAGGTTGAGCTTGCCGAGATTGTCGAAGCCGACTGACACCTCGCTGGCCTTCACATGCCCGTCCGCGAGCGACCAGCTGATCTGCTCGGCCACCTGGCCGTTGAGCTGGGTGATCCCGAGGGCCTGGCTCTGCGCCTGCACGTCGGGATCCTTGACCTTGCTCAGATCAATGGCGAGACCGGTGGCGCTGCCGTTCGAATCCAGTTCCGTCAGATTGGCGTCCGTCTGTGACGGCTTGAAGCCGTTATTGACCGTGATCGACGCGATCGTCGCGACGGTTGCGCCATTGCTCGAGTAAGTGATCGGCCCAATGCTCATCCCGCCGATCATCCGCGTGCTGCCGAGCGTCCCGGATGCGCTGGAATTGGCAACGTAGATGTGGGTGAAGCTGATATTCTTGACCGACACGTCGCCGCCTTCGACGGGATAGTCGCCATCCGGCAGCGTGAGACTGTCGGCCGTATAGCTGCCGTCACCGCCCTCGGCGACATTGTGGAATGTCAGCTGCGATTTGATCGCCACGGGCTTGCCATCGCCGGGGGTGATGGTTGCCCCGTCGAAACTGATGTCGCTGCCGTTTACGCTTGCCGTTCCCAGGGCGAGCTTGGCGCTCGACGTTGCCCCGTACTCGGCAGCGAGCTTTTGGCTGAAATCATTGGCGTCGAGCGCCAGCGCCGCGGGGGCCGTGACGAGCACGGCCGCGAGCGACAGCGAAACGGAACGCAGATGGTTGAGCTTCACGTTGACCCTCTCTGAATTATGATCTTTCCGGCGAATGCCGGTTGCTGAACGTCAAGGCTAGTACGGGCGAGCCTGACCGGGCCGCGCGTCAGTCGAACCTGAAACCGAGACCCGCCTTGACCGCGATCATGGAAGGCGTGCTGACCACGCCCATCGGCGTCGTGGTGTGCGAGTCGTAGTGCGTGTAGGTGGCCTCGAGCCGGCCCATGATGTTCTGCGTCAGCATGGCATCGACACCGATGCCGAACTGCACGCCGCCGGTGGTGAAGGCGGCATTGTCCGCTCCTGCCAGACTGGGCCGGTCGGAATAATCGAAATGGCCCCATTCATAGCCAAGGCTGCCATAGGCCAGCACGTTGGGGGCGATTGGGGTGCCCACCCGCGCCTTGACGGCGGCGTCCCATTTCGAGGCGCCATAGTTGGAGCCGCCGAACTGCAGTTCAGTGCTGTCGATATTATATTCCGCCCCGATACCGCCGACGAGCCAGTCGTAGAACTGGTAGTCGTAGCCGGCGAAGGCGCCGATGCCGCCGCCCATGTCGCCGAGCAGGGTCGGGCCGGTGAGCGTCGGGTCGGATTCCTCGAGCGACTTGGTCGCCAGCAGGTCGGCCTGGCCGCCGATATAGAAGCCCGTCCAGTTGCCGCTGGGCGGTGCCAGCAGATTCTGCGCGAAAGCGCCCCCTGACGCGAGAATCGTCGCCCCGGCCAATGCCGCAAATAAAACAACCGAACGCATAGCTATTGCCCCTTTAGAACACGCCTTCGAGACCGAAATTATTATAGGCCCCGCTTCCCGGTAAAGTTTAAACCCCACACCTTCGCTCTACTAAAGCGCAGGGCAAGACTCCGACAAGGGTTATCACTGCCATGCCGACGCACGGCGGCGCTATGACGGATTGGGCACACCCGCCGAAATCTCCGCCGAAAGGTTAGGAAATCGCTGGCGGCGCTGAGGATATGCCGGCCCCGGGGGCGAGGCCGGCCGACACGCGAAAGAGCGCGTGCTCAGCGCACGATCAGCGTTCCGGCACCATGCTCGGTGAACAGCTCGACGAGCACCACATGCGGCGTCTTGCCGTTGAGGATCACGACGCCCTCGACGCCATTGTCGAGCGCCTCGAGGCAGGTCTCGACCTTTGGAATCATGCCGCCCGTGATCACGCCGTCGGCGATCATCGCCCTGGCGTCGGTGGCCGTAAGCTCGGGGATCAGCTTCTTGTCCTTGTCGAGCACACCATCGACGTCGGTCAGGAAAAGCAGGCGCTTGGCGCCGAGCGAGCCTGCGATCGCGCCCGCGAAGGTGTCGGCGTTGATGTTATAGGTATTGCCGTCGCGGCCCGGCGCGACCGGCGCCAGCACGGGGATCATCTCGGATCGCGCCAGAAGATCGAGCAGCGTCCGGTCGACCTCGACCGGCTCGCCCACGAAGCCCAGCTCCAGCTCCCGCTCGACCGTCGAGCCGGGGTCCCGCCACATCTTCCGGGCCTTCTTGGCGAAGACCATGTTGCCGTCGGTGCCGGAAAGCCCGATCGCCCACTCGCCTTCCGCATTGATCAGCGAGACGATCTCCTTGTTGATCGAGCCGGCGAGCACCATTTCGACGACTTCCATCGTCCGCTTGTCGGTGACGCGCAGGCCGCCTTCGAAGCGGCTCTCGATGCCGAGATCCTTGAGCATCGAGGCGATCTGCGGGCCGCCGCCATGGACGACGATCGGATTGACCTTCGATTGCTTCAGGAGCGCGATGTCCCGCGCGAAGGCGCGGCCCAGCGACAGCTCGCCCATGGCGTGCCCGCCATATTTCACCACGACCGTCTTGCCCTCGTAGCGTTGCATATAGGGCAGCGCCTGCGACAGGATCGCCGCATCGCGGGAAAAGGACTCGATGTCGGGCATGGCGCGGGTCGTGTTCATGGGGCGGATTTCTATAGCGGATTTCCGGATGGGGGAAACGGGTTTTGCGGCCGCTCGGCGAAATTCCATTCCCGCCCCGCGGCACCTGGGGCGCTTCCTGCAAAAGTGGACGCCACTTCTGCAGTTCGGAAACGCGACTAAACAAAACCTGGAGCTCGCGCTCCGATTCTGTCGGAGTGAAATGCTCTAGGCGCAAACGCGTCGGGCCGATAAGACTGGCGCATGTCGCAGTCAACCGCCGATATCGCCGATTTGATCGCCCGCACCGCGCTCCGCGACCGGGCGGCATTCCGCGCGCTCTATCAGCGCACCAGCGCGAAACTGTTCGGCGTAACCCTGCGTATCTTGAAAGACCGTTTCGAGGCCGAAGAGGCGCTGCAGGAGGTTTACGTCAAGATATGGCAGCGCGCCGATCGCTATGTGGCGGGCGGCTATAGCCCGATCAGCTGGCTGGTCGCCGTGGCGCGCAACCATGCGCTCGATCGCCTGCGCTCGAGGCGCCCCGGAGCCGACACGATCGAGGCGGCGCTGGAGATTGCCGATCGCGCGCCCGACCCCGAAGCGGCGACGATTGGCAAAGGTGAGCGCCGGGAGATCGAAAATTGCCTGGGCCAGTTGCAGAATGACCGGGCAGACGCCGTCCGCGGAGCCTATCTCGACGGCTTCAGCTACGAAGAATTGGCGGCGCGCTACAAGGTGCCGCTGAACACGATGCGAACCTGGCTGCGGCGCAGCCTGATGAAGCTCAGGGAGTGCCTTTCGGCATGAGTACCGGCGACGAGAGCGGCGAACCGGGCGGGGACCAGATCCTCGCGGCCGAGTACGCGCTCGGCCTGCTCGACGAGGCGGCGCGAGCCCGTTTCGCCACGCGGCTCGCCGACGAACCGGAATTGCGTCGGGAGCTGCGCTTCTGGCAACAGCGCTTCGCCGATCTCGACGGCGAATTTGCCGAAGCCACGCCCCCCGCCAGACTCTACGAGGGGATCGAGCAGCGGCTCTTTTCGGGCGCCCTCCCGGCAAGCGCCGGTCTCTGGAGCAGCCTCGCCTTTTGGCGCGGCCTTGCCGCGGCTTGCCTCGCCGTCGCCATAGTCGGTGTCGGCTTCGGCCTTTGGGCACCGCATGCGCCGCTCACCGGGCCGGAACTCGCCACGGCGCTCGAGGCTCAGGGGAGCGATGTCAGCTTCATCGCCATCTACAACCAGGCGGCGGGCACGGTGCAGATCGCAGCGCTCTCCGGGGCACCGGTGCCGGACAAGGACTTCGAGCTTTGGGCCATCAAGGGCAAGGCCGCGCCACAGTCCATGGGCGTCATTCCGGTCACCCAAAGCCGAAATATCGTGCTCTCACCGAACCTGAAACAAGGGTTCGATGCCGGCACCGTGCTCGCCGTCACGCTCGAGCAGAAGGGCGGCTCGCCGACGGGCGTCGCCCAGGGTCCCATCGTCGCAAAGGGCGTGGCAATCCCCATCTGACGGCGGAAAATTCCGCTTCCGGCGCAACCGTTTTGCACCGGGACGCATTCAAAGCCAGTCTGACATAGAGGACTCGCCTCCGCCCGTTTGCGGAGGCTTTCTTTTGCGTTTGCCCTCGCTCAGGCCCCCGCTTCACAGCGGCCCAGAGTCTGACTATTTCTCTCGGACCATGAAGCTCACCATCATCCAGACCGGCGAAGTTCCTGAGCCCCTGCGCGCCGAGTTCGGCCCCTATTCGCCGATGTTCGTGAAAATGTTCGAGAGCGCGGGCGCAAGCTATGATTACGAAGTCGTCCGCATCAGCGACGGCGAGCCCCTCCCCGATCCGGCCGGGCTCGAAGCCATCCTTCTGCCGGGCTCGGCCGCGGGCGTTTATGACGATCATGCCTGGCTCACGCCGCTCCGGCACTTCATCCGGGGCGCCTACGCCGCGCGCACGCCTATGGTCGGGGTCTGTTTCGGCCACCAGATCATGGCCGATGCCCTGGGCGGCGACGTCCGAAAGTCGGAAAAGGGCTGGGGTTTGGGCCGGCACACCTATACCGTCCGCGGTCGGCCTCCTTTTATGGCCGGCGCCGGCGCGTCCCTCAGCGTCGCGTGCTCGCATCAGGATCAGGTCATCACGCCCCCGGCCGAGGCCGAGGTCATCCTCGCCTCCGATTTCACCCCCAATGCCGGCCTGTTCTACGCCAATGGTGCGGCGCTGAGCTTCCAGCCGCATCCGGAGTTCGAGGACGGATATGCGCGGGCGCTGGCCGAACTGCGCCGCGGCAAGGCACCCGACCCGATCATCGAAACCGCGCTCGGCTCGCTGGCAC